>Ga0190265_10001181_pt1 | contig 17128 bp, 18 predicted proteins | sample Popmic124T_FD_133135 | JGI IMG/M metagenome (GOLD analysis project Ga0190265, IMG submission 133135) | Populus adjacent soil microbial communities from riparian zone of Indian Creek, Utah, USA - 124 T | ecosystem: Environmental > Terrestrial > Soil > Riparian zone | place: USA: Utah | collected...
CTCGGGGCCACCACGATCTACGTGCTCCAGTGCGGCACGCTCGACCGCCCGCGTCCCGAGCCGAAGCGACCCCTCGACGTGGCGGTCCAGGCGTACTGGGCGGCCCGGCACCACCGTTTCAAGACCGCCCTCGAGGCCCTCCCGCAAGGCGTGGAGGCGATCGTGCTGCCCACGGGCTCCACCACGACGTTGCGCTTCAACGACTTCACCCAGAGCGGCGAGCTGATCCGCACCGCGCACGCCGCCACGGAGCAGTTCCTCGACGGCGCCGCCGACGACGAGGGCCCGCTCCCGCCCGACGACCGCCCCGGGGCCTCCACGAGGGAAGCCTGAGCGGAGGCCAGTAGGTTCACCGCATGTCAGAGGTCACGCTCACCACGTCCGGTCCCCCCGAGACGATCCTCGACAGCGAGCCCGCCGACGCGCTGGCCGAGCTGTCCGCCGCTCTCGAGCTCGACGGCGCCGCCCGTCGCGACGCCATCGCCGCGACCGTGGCCCGCTGGCCCCGGTTCCTCGACGGATGGGCGCGGCTCGGCGATGATGGGCGCGACGTCATGGAGCGCTACGCGGCGTACCGCGTCGGCTACCACCGGGGGCTCGATCGCCTGCGCGCCAACGGGTGGCGGGGCAGCGGCTACGTCCGTTGGGCCCACGAGCCCAACCGCGGCTTCCTCCGTGCGCTGGCCGGGCTGCAGCGGGCCGCCGCCGAGATCGGCGAGGACGACGAGGCGAGCCGGTGTGCGCTCTTCCTCCGCCAGCTCGACCCGACGTGGCCGCCGCAGGGCCCGGACGCCCCGGCATGACCGACGACCGGCACCCGTTCCCCGCCACCGGCCGCCCGGTCGCGGACATCGTCCAGGAGATCGCCAGCGGGCGGGGCGGCGACGCCGACTGGCGGGGCGGCCGGACGTTCAGCCTCGTGTACAACCCGGGTGACGAAGCCCTCGAGGAGCTCCAGCGAGCCGTCGCCCTCGAGTACCTCCACGAGAACTACCTCAACCCCTTCGCGTTCCCGAGCCTGCTCCGCATGGAGCAGGAGGTGGTGGGGATGGCGGCCGACCTGTTCGGGAACCCGGGGGCGGCGGGCAAGCTCACCTCCGGCGGGACCGAGAGCATCTTCCTCGCCGTGCAGGTGGCCCGGGAGCGGGCACGTGAGGCGCAGGGGATCAGCGAGCCGCAGCTGCTCACGGCGACGACCGCGCACCCCGCCTTCGCCAAGGCGGCCCACTACCTCGACGTGGAGCACGTGCTCGTGCCGGTGGGCGACGATGGTCGCCTCGATCTCACCGCGGCAGCGGACGCGATCACCGACCGCACCGCGCTCGTCGTCGGATCGGCGCCGTGCTACCCGTACGGCGTGGTCGACCCGATCCCCGAGCTGGCCGCGCTCGCCGCGGACCGCGACGTCCTCTGTCACGTCGACGCCTGCCTGGGCGGTTGGCTGCTGCCGTTCTGGGAGCGGCTCGGCGAGCCGGTGCCGCCGTGGAACCTGAGCGTGCCGGGCGTGACGTCGCTCTCGGCCGACCTGCACAAGTACGGCTGGTCGTTCAAGGGGGTATCGATCCTGCTCCACCGCGACCAGGAACAGCTCCGCCGGCAGTACTTCCTCTACGACTCGTGGCCTGGCGGGCTCTACGGGTCGGCCACGACGGCGGGCACCCGCCCGGGAGCGCCCATCGCAGCGGCGTGGGCGACGATCACCCACCTCGGGGCGGAGGGCTACCTGCGCCTGGCCGGCGAGGTGCGCGACGCCACGGTCCGGTTCCGCTCGGGCATCGAGGCGATCGACGGGCTGCGGATCACGGGCGACCCCGTGATGGGCGTGATGGAGATCGCCTCGGAGGACCACGACCTCGCCGCCGTCAACGACGTGATGGAGGCCCGCGGGTGGCACCTCGACCGGCAGCAGGGCGGGCTCCATCTGATGCTGTCCCCGTACCACCTCGAGGTGGTCGACGAGTTCCTCGCCGACCTGGCCGCGGCCGTGGCCGACCACGGGCCCAGCCTCGGGGTCACGCCCACCTACGGTGACGCCGGCGCGGCCGGATAGCGAGGACGCCCGAGCGATGTTCGAGGGTGTGGTGCTGTGCGGGGGCGAGAGCAGTCGCATGGGTCGCGACAAGGCGCTGCTGCCGATCGACGGCGTGCCCATGGCCGTTCGGGTCGCCAGCGCCCTGCACGCGGCCGGCGCCACCACCGTCCGTGCGATCGGGGGAGACGAGGAGGGGCTGGTCCGCGCCGGGTTGGTCGTCGAGCCGGACCGAGCGCCGGGCGGCGGTCCCTTCCCCGCCACGATCCAGGCCCTGCGCGAGGCACGATAGGAGATCGTCCTCGTCGTCTCGTGCGACCTCGTCGCGCCGAGCCCTGACGCCATGCGCACGACCGTCGAGCGCCTGGCCGGGGACCCGGCCGCCCTCCTGGCGGTCCCGCTCAGCGATGGCCACCGGCAGTGGACCCACACCGCCTGGCGCACCTCGGCCCTCCCCGCCCTGGAGGCGGCCTGGGAGGCGGGCGCACGGTCGCTGCGCCGGGCCGGAGCCGATCTCCGGCTGGCCGAGGTGACCGAGCTCGACCCCGCTGCCCTGGTGGACGCCGACTCCCCGGCCGATCTGCCAGGCCGCGATGGACCCCTGGCGGCCGGGGGTAGCCTCCGCCCCATGGACGTCCCCGCGATCGACGTGACCGAGCTGGCCGCGCGCCGAGAGGCCGGAGCTCCGCTGATCGACGTGCGGGAGGACGACGAGTACGCGGAGGCCCGCGTGCCAGGCGCCCACCACATCCCGCTCGGGGAGGTGTCCGACCGCGTCGCCGAGGTGCCGACGGAGGGCACGGTCTACGTCATCTGCGCCAAGGGCGGTCGCAGCGCCAAGGCGGTCGAGCACTACCGATCGCTCGGCATCGACGCCGTGAACGTCGCCGGTGGCACCCTCGGCTGGATCGATGCAGGCCTCCCCACCGACAGCGGGTCGGGAGGCCTGTGAGAGAGCCAGTCCACGGTGTGGGTCCGGACTACCGCTGGGTGGACACGGACGCAGGCTTCGCCGAGGTGCTCGACGAGCTCGCGGCAGCGGACGTCTACGGCCTCGACACCGAGTTCCACCGCGAGCGCACCTACCACGCCCGCCTCGCGTTGCTGCAGCTCTCGTGGCCCGACGGGATCGCGGTCGTCGACCCGTCGACCGTCGACGTGGCCCCTCTCGCCCGGGTGCTCGATGGCCCGGGACTCTGCGTGATGCACGCCGCCAGCCAGGATCTCGAGATCCTCGCCCGCGTCTGCGGCACGGTGCCCGGCCGGCTCTTCGACACGCAGGTGGCGGCCGGGTTCGTCGGCTACAGCAGCGTCGGCCTGGGCGGGCTCGTGCAGGGCGAGCTCGGTCTCAAGCTCCCGAAGGCCGACCGGCTCACCGACTGGTTGTCCCGCCCGCTCCCCGAGGGTGCGACGGACTATGCCGCGTCCGACGTGGCCCACCTGCACGAGCTCCACGAGCGGCTCGTGGCCAAGCTCGAGGGGCGCGGCCGGCGGCAGTGGGCCGAGGACGAGTGCGAGGTGCACCGCACGCGCGCCGTCGCCCCCCAGGTGCCCGAACGGGCCTGGTGGCGCATCAAGGAGGCCCGCTCGCTCCGGGGCCGTGCCGCGGCGGTGGCGCAGGCGCTGGCCGCGTGGCGCGAGCGTCGCGCCGCGGAGGTCGACCGGCCCGTGCGCTTCCTCCTGGCCGACCTCGCCCTGGTGGCCATGGCCCAGCGCCCGCCGACCTCGGAGGACGACCTGCGCCGCGTCCGCGGCCTCGACGAGGGGAAGCGGAAGGGTGGTGCGGCCCGGGAGCTCCTCGGCGTCGTGGCCGAGGGCGTCGACCTGCCCCTCACCGACGTGCAGGCCCCACCGGCCGAGGGCGTCGACCGCTCCCGCAAGGCCGCGGCCTCCCTGGTCAGCGCGTGGGCCGCCCAGCGGGCGCGGGACCTCGAGATCGACGCGGCGATCCTCGCCACCCGCTCCGACATCGAGTCGCTCCTGATGGGAGACGGCGGTCGCCTGGCGTCGGGCTGGCGGCACGATGTCGTGGGGGAGCCGATCCGTGCCCTGGCCGCCGGTGAGGCGTCGCTCGCGGTCGACGGGTCGGGCCGGCTGCTGCTCGAGACCCGATCGGGCGTCCCGCTCGTCGAGTAGCGGAAGGGATCAGGGCACCAGGACGACGGCGGCATCCGCCGGCAGCTTGCCGGTGAACGGCGTGCCCTCGCCGATCCCGTCGCTGGCCACCTCCACGGTGCCGGCCTGGTCGAAAAGCGCCGGCTCCGCGCCCATGTTGAGGAGGACGACCCGTTCCTCGAGCCGACCGTCGGGGAGCTCCGCGACGCGCCGCCACGCCAGCGTGCCGTCGCCGCTCGGGAGCATCTCTAGGTCGCCCACCTGCAATGCGAGCGACGCGCGTCGCGCCGTGAGGAGACGGCGGTAGAGGTGCACGATCGCGCCGGGATCGGCGCGTTGCGCCTCGAGAGAGGCCGCGCCCGCGTCGGGGGGGAACGGGAGCCACGGGCCGTCCCCCCAGCCGTGGGCCGCATCGGCGTCCCACGGGATCGGGGCTCGGCACCCGTCGCGGCCACCCGGGTCGACCACACGGTCCCGCGGGACCACCGCGTCCTCCAGGCCCAGCTCCTCTCCGGCGAAGAGGAACGGGGTGCCCCGCAGGGTGAGGAGGGCGACAGCTGCCGCCCGGGCCCGGGCCTCACCACCGCCGTATCGGGTGCGGTGGCGCGGCATGTCGTGGTTGGAGAGCACCCACGTGGGCCAGGCCTGGCGGGGCTCGAGCTCCTCCACCAGGCGGTCGATCCGATGCCGCCATGCGGCGGCGTCCCACGGGGCGTGGGTGGCAGCGAAGTTGAAGGCCAGGTGCAGCTCGTCGCCCTCGCCGTAGTACGGCGCCACCCAACGGGTGCCGGGCAGCGCCGTCTCGCCGACGAGCACCCGGTCACCGTCGTAGCCGTCGGCCAGCTCGCGCATGGCCCGGATGTGGGCGTGGGTGGTGGGGTGCTCGTTGGACGCGCAGTGGGGGATCTCCGACCAGGGCGGCTCGTCGTCGGGGAAGGCGGGGTCGCGCCCGATGCAGTGGACGACGTCGATCCGGAATCCGTCGACGCCACGGTCGAGCCAGAAGCGCATGACGCCGTGCATGGCGTCGACGACCTCCGGGTTGTCCCAGTTCAGGTCGGGTTGCTGCGGCAGGAACTGGTGGAGGTACCACTGCTCGGTGGCGGTGTCCCAGGTCCAGGCCCGGCCACCGTCGATGAACGCCCCCAGCCAGTTGTTCGGAGGGGTGGTGGGACCGCCGCCGTCGCGCCAGACGTACCAGTCCCGCTTGGGGTCGCTGCGGCTGCTCCGCGCCGCCCGGAACCAGGGGTGCTGGTCGGAGGTGTGGTTCGGGACGAGGTCGACGAGCACACGGATGCCCCGCCCGTGGGCCTCGGCCAGGAGCTGGTCGAAGGCGGCCAGGTCCCCGAAGAGGGGGTCGACGTCGCAGAAGTCGGCCACGTCGTACCCGAAGTCCGCCATGGGGGACCGGTAGAACGGCGAGAGCCAGATCGCGTCCACCCCCAGCCACTCCAGGTGGTCGAGACGCCGTCGAACGCCCTCCAGATCACCCACGCCGTCCCCGTCGGCGTCGCTGAAGGACCGGGGGTACACCTGGTAGATGACGCCCGAACGCCACCACGGGAGGGGGTTCGCGGTCGCCACGAGGGGGAGCCTAGGACCCTCCCCGAGGTGCACGATGGAGGCGGGCCCGCGCTATGGTGACGGTCCACCTTCCGCCCAGCGAGCCTCGGGAGCGTTCCGTGAAGAAGGGACGTCATCGCCGCTTCGAAGAAGCGCGCAAGCTCAAGCAGTCGGGTCCGGAGTTCTTGTTCAGCAACGAACCTCTCCGAACCGACCACGCCGACACCTCGGACGACAGCGATGTCGACCAGGACGACGACTACGCCGCGCTGGCACGGAAGTACGGCGCCTTCGACGAGGACGACAAGGTCGCCGACGAAGAGGCTTGATCAGCGGCGGCGCAGGGCTGGGTGGGGCAGGAGCTTGCTCGTCCCCCGGGCGACCAGGTGCTCCACGAGCAGGGCGTAGGGGGTCTCGCCGACCATCTCCACGATCTCGTCGCGGTTGGTCTCGTAGACGGGCTGGTGGTCGACGAAGGCCTCCGGGCCCTCGGTGCACCACCAGTGGAACTCGTACCCCCCGGCGCCCCAGTCGCGTCGCTTCCACTCGCGCAGCGTCGACGTGACGTGGCCGTCGTCGTCGGTGTGCTCCTCCAGACGTAGCGGGAGCTGCCAGCAGACGTCGGGCTTCCAGTCGAGCGGGCGCTCACCGGCCTCGAGCGCGCCCCGGTGGAGGGCACAGCCGGTGCCGCCCGGGTACCCCGGCCGGTTGAGGAAGATGCAGGCGCCGTCGACCAGCCGGCTCTTGAGCTCGCCCTCCTTGTTCCGCTTCGTGGGCCCGCCCTTGCGCGCGGAGACGGCCTTGAACTGCCACTGCTCGGCGGTCAGCCGCTCGGCGTAGGCCAACGTCGTGGCCTCGTCCTCCTCGTCGACGAAGTGCGCGCCGTAGCTGCAGCACCCCTGCTCGAGCTCCTCGGCCGGGCCGGTGAGCACGCCCTGGCAGCCCTCACCGAAGATGCACTTCCACGGGCTCGTGAGGTAGGTGACGTCGAACACCCAGGTTCGGTCCTCTTTGGGGTCCTCGAACGACACCCATTCGTGGAGGTCTTCCGGCACATCTGCTCCTCGTCGGGGAAGTCGCAGCGTAGTGCGAGCCGCTCGCGACCTCGCGCCTACCATCAGCGCGATGCCCGGAGAGTTCGACGACGTGCGCTCGCGGCTGGAGCAGATCTCCGAGGAGCTGGCCGACCTCGCCATCGAGCGGCTCCGGGAATCGATCGACGCGGGTGGCCACGAGCTCCCCGTCGACGAGCGTCGCCTCACGCGGGCGCGTCGCGCCGTCGACAAGGCCGTCGGCATCCTCCAGGAGCCCGACGACCGCGATTAGCCCGCGCTGGGCAGTGCGTTGACGGCGTCGATGAGGGCGCGGAGGCGACCGGCGCGACGAGGGTCGTAGCGCATGACGATGCGGGGGAGATCGAGGTGGTCGCGATCCGACCGCTCGGCGGGCAAGGGCTCGCTCACCTCGATGTGACCGTCGAGCAGGAGGTCGGTGAACGCCTCGTCCAGCTCGGCGACCTCGGCGGGCGTGGGCTCGTGGCGCAGGCGCAGCACGAGCCGGTCACCCACCCAGCGGATCGAGTGGTAGCTGCGCCAGAACTGCTCGATCTCCCGGACGGCCTCGGCCACGTCGTCGGTCACCAGGTAGAGGTCGTGGTCATCCGGGCTCACCAACCCGCCGGCGACCAGCTCGTCCTCCACGTACTCGGCCCACCGCGTCCAGTACGTGCCGCCGGGGACGTCGAGTAGGACGACCGGGGCCGGGATCGCCTTGCCCGTCTGGAGGAGCGTGAAGAGCTCGAGGGTCTCGTCGAGCGTGCCGAACCCGCCGGGGAGCGACACGAAGGCCGAGCTCTCCTTGATCATCATCAGCTTGCGCGTGAAGAAGTACTTCATGGCGACGACCTGCTCGCTGGCCGCGAGGGTGTCGCTCAGGGCCTCCTCGAAGGGGAGGCGGATGCTGACGCCGAGCGCCCGGTCCGGGCCTGCCCCCTCCGCACCGGCAGCCATGATCCCGGGACCTGCTCCCGTGATCACCATCCACCCGCGCTCCGCCAGCTGGGCGGCGAGATCGCGGGCCTGCGCGTAGAGCGGGTCGTGGGGCTGCGTGCGCGCCGAGCCGAAGATCGTCACCTTCGGCGTGCCCCTGAAGGGGGCGAAGATCTTGAACGCGGCGCGCATCTCCTTCAGGGCGCCGGCGGTGATCTTCAGGTCCAGGCGCTCCGCGTCGTCCCCGGCCAGCCCGATCGCCGTGCGGAGGATGTCGCGCAGCACATCGCGGTTGGCGGTGGCGCCCGCATCGTCGAGCAGCGCCCGGATCGCGTCGTCTGCCATCAGGCCGTCAGCCTCGCACGGGTACCGTGGCGAGCGTGGCCACCTGGTGCAGCCTGTGCGGCGCGGAGGACCCGGCCGAGGACATGAGCCCGGGGTGGTCGCTCGCGACCAACGAGCGCGGCGTCGTCCGGCTCTGCGCGGCCTGCACCCGGGCCCACGTGCGCGACATCGAGGCCAAGCTGGACGAGACCTGGTGGGAGTGATCCGGCCGAGGGCTCAGACTCGGGCGGGCCGGCCGTAGAGGGTGGTGCGCTCCTGCAGCGTGCGGCCGATCGGCTCGACCCAGCTGCGGAAGGCGGCCTCGTCCATCATCGTGCCGTGGGACGCGCCCGCAGCTCGTGAGATGTTCTCGTCCATGAGCGTGCCACCGACGTCGTTGGCACCGGCCTGGAGCACCTGGGTGGCGCCCCCGCGACCCAGCTTCACCCAGGACACCTGGATGTTGTCGATCCACCCTCGGTAGGCGATCCGTCCGACCGCGTGCATCAGGAGCACCTCGCGGAACGTCGGCCCCCGGCGGGCCTTGTGCTGCAGGTAGATCGGGGCGGCCATGTGCACGAAGGGAAGCGGGACGAACTCGGTGAAGCCGCCGGTCTCCTTCTGGAGCGACCGAGTGCGCACGATGTGGCGGGCCCAGGAGCGAGGCTGCTCGATCGCGCCGAACATGATCGTCACGTTGGAGCGAAGCCCCACCGAGTGAGCCGTGCGGTGCGCGTCGAGCCACTCGTCCGTGGTGATCTTGTCGGGGCACAGCAGCTGGCGGACGGGGTCGTCGAGGATCTCGGCCGCGGTGCCGGGGAGCGTCTTGAGACCGGCGTCCTGGAGGCGGACCAGGTAGGTGGCGAGCGGCTCGCCGAGGCGCTTCGCCCCTTCGGTGACCTCCAGCGCGGTGAACCCGTGGATGTGGATGTCGGGGGCGACGTCGTGCACCGCCCGGGCCACGTCGATGTAGTAGTCGCCGTCGAAGTCGGGGTGGATCCCGCCCTGGAGGCACACCTCCGTGGCGCCGTCGGCGACGGCCTCGAGCACGCGGCCCTGGATGTCCTCGAGGGTGAGCAGGTAGGGCGTGCCCCGCAGGTTCAACGAGAGCGGGCCCTTCGAGAAGCCGCAGAAGCGGCACTTGAAGGTGCACACGTTCGTGTAGTTGATGTTGCGGTTGCGCACGTACGTGACCGTGTCGCCCTTGGTCGCACGGCGGAGCTCGTCGGCCACCTGCGCCACCGCGGCGACCTCGGCCCCGCGGGCGGAGAACAACGTGGTGATCTCGTCCTCGCCCACCTCCTGGCCGAGGAGCACGCCCTCGAGCACCTCGCCCACCGGGCCGTGCCATCCGCGCCGGCCCGAGGCCGGCACCAGCTGCACCGGTTCGACGGGGGCGCCGGAGTACCAGGCCGTGTTGCGACGACCGATCTGCACGACCTCGGCCCCCGTGCCGGCCTCGACGGCGGCTGCGATCTGCTCGGGGAACACCCCTCCCGGATCGTCGCGGCCGAGCCCCTCTGCATCGCTGCGATCGAGCACCGGGAAGCGCAGGGCCGGGTCGAGCCAGCGGTCGGGGTCGAGCGCGAAGGAGGGGTAGATCGTCAGACGGGGCGCCAGCGCGAAGCCGCGCGCCTCGGTGACCTCGCGGAGCAGGTCGAGCGCGGGCCACGGCCGCTCCGGGTTGACGTGGTCGGCGGTCACGGGGGACACGCCACCCCAGTCGTCGATGCCCGCGTCGAGCAGGCTACCGAACTCGTCGGACAGGTTGGGAGGAGCCTGGAGGTGGACGTCGGGCGGCAGGATGATCCGGGCGAGGGCGATGGCTTGGAGGTAGTCGTCCTCGGGACACGCGTCGGCCGCGTGCATCGCCGTCCCGGCCTTCGGTAGGAAGTTCTGGACGATCACCTCCTGCACGTGGCCGTGCCGTCGATGGGATGCCGCGATGGCGTCGAGGGCCTCGATGCGGTCCGCCACGTCCTCGCCGATGCCCACGAGGATGCCCGTGGTGAAGGGGATGCCCGCGACACCGGCGGCCTCGAGCGTGGCCAGGCGGCGGGCAGGCGCCTTGTCGGGGGCGCCACGGTGGCAGTCGAGGTCGTCGCGCAGCGACTCGACCATCATCCCCTGGCTCGGTGCGACGGCACGGAGCTTGGCCAGGTCGGTCGCGTCGAGCGCACCGGCGTTGGCGTGGGGCAGCAGCCCGGTCTCGGTGAGCACGAGCCGGCACATGGCGACGAGGTAGTCCACCGTGGACTCGTAGCCGTGCTCGGCCAGCCAGCCCGCGGCGACGGGGTAGCGGTCCTCCGGGCCCTCTCCGAGCGTGAACAGCGCCTCGTGGCACCCCGCGGCGGCGCCGGCCCTGGCGATGGAGAGCACCTGGTCGGGGGTGAGGTACGGCGACTCGAGCCGGGCGGGAGGCTGCGCGAACGTGCAGTAGCCGCACCGGTCGCGGCACAGCATCGTGAGGGGGATGAACACCTTCGGCGAGAAGGTGATGCGACGCCCGTGGGCGTCGTCCCGGATCGCCCGGGCCGTGCCCATGAGGTCGGCCAGCGGGCGCTGTGCGAGGTCCCCGAACCCGTACATCTGCGCACCCTACCGTCGACCCCTGCCATAGCGTGCGGGACGATGGCCGGAACGGGAGGGGTGAGCGCGCGCCAGGTTGCCGTCGAGGAGGTCAGCGGGGGCAAGCCGTTGGTGCGCTTCATCGACCTCCCGGAGGCGCTGCACGACCACGACCCCCGGTGGGCACCGCAGATCCGGGCCTGGGAGCGGTACCGGCTCGACACCCACCGCAACCCGTTCTTCGAGCTCGGCGACGCGGTGTACCTCCTCGCCCGGCTGGTCGGACGGCCTGCGGGTCGCGTCACCGCCCACGTCGCCGAGCCGGGCCGGGAGGGTCGGTTCGGGTTCTGGAGCACGGTGGACGAGCCGGTGGTCGCCACCGCCCTCCTGGATGCCGCCCAGGAGTGGCTCGCCGAGCAGGGCTGCACATCGATGACGGGCCCGTGGTCGTTCGACGCTGACGACGAGCCGGGCGTGCTCGTGGCCGGCCACGACGTGCCGGGCGTGACGGGGCGGCCGTGGCACCCGTCATGGGCGGCCCGGCTCCTGGAGGGCGCCGGGCTCGAGCCCCTCCTCGACCAACCCACATGGCGGCTTCCTGCCGACCACCCCGTCACGGCCGCGGCGCCCGACGCGGGGCGCAGCGACGACCTGCCGGGACAGGCCGGCCCCTATGCGGACCGACGGGTCGTCCTCGAGGGCATCGCCGCCGTGCCCGACCTCGCGGAGGCCCTCCGCACCAGCGGCATCCGATCGGCATGGAGCCTGGCTCGGCGGGCGCGTGCGGGGGACTGGGAGACCTGCACCGTGGTGCGTTGCTCGGACGACCCGCGCGTCGCGGTGCCGGCCCTGTGCAAGGCGGCGGGTCGCGCCGGCTACCGCTCCGTGATCGCACCGTGGTCGCCGGATCCAGGCGCACCCCCGGAGACCGTCCACCGCACCTACCGCAAGGAGTGGTGAGCGGGCGTCAGCCGGCCGCGGCCGGATCGGCGACCCACACGACGTGATCGGCCCGCACCTGCGCGCCTGGGCACGTGGGGTCGTCGTCCCGAACCCGTTCCAGCGCCTCGCGCTTCTCCTCACCTGTCACCGTGACGAGCACCAGGCGGGCCCGGGCGATGCCCGCGAGGGTCAGCGTCATGCGCGGGAAGGGGTTCGCGCCGGTCGGGTCCTCGTTCATGACGACGAGGCGGCCCGGGTCCGCATCCACCGCGTCGGAGCCCGGGAAGAGCGATGCGACGTGGCCGTCGGCCCCGAGGCCGAGGTGGACCACATCGAGCCGCCCGAGCTCTCCGAGGCGCAGCTGGTACGCGTCCGGGCCCTCCTCGCAGAACATCGGGTAGTTGGCGTTCACCGCGCCGACCTGCTCCAGCAGCGCCTCGCGGACGAGGTGGTAGTTCGAGTCGGGGCTGTCGTGGGGCACGCAGCGCTCGTCGCCCCAGTACACGTCGACCTTCCACCAGTCGATCTGCGATCCCGCGTCGTCGGCCAGTCGCTGGTAGCAGGCCCGCGCCGTGGGGCCGCCCGACACCGCGATCGAGAAGGCGTCGTGGGGACGGGCGTGGAACGCCTCGATCACCCGCTCCGCGAACTCGCCCGGCACGTCGTCGACGACGACCAGATCGCCGTACACGTCGGTCCTAGCCCCCCGCTCCGAGCTCGTCGGCCTTGGTGCCCAGCGCGCCGATGAGCTCGTCGAAGGCCTTGGCGAACGAGGCGACGCCCTGCTCCTCGAGCACCCGCCCGACGTCCTCGAGGTCCACGCCGACGTCGGCCAGGGCGGCCAGCGTGGCCACAGCCGCCTCCGGGTCGGCATCGACAGTGCGGGCCACGGTGCCGTGGTCGACGAACGCGTCGATCGTGTCCTCGGGCATCGTGTTCACCGTGTCGGGCCCGATGAGCAGGTCGACGTAGGTGGTGTCCGGGTAGGTCGGGTCCTTCGTCGAGGTGGACGCCCAGAGCGGTCGCTGCACCCGGGCGCCGCGCGCGACGAGCGCGTCCCAGCGGGGGCCGCGGAACGTCTCCGTGAAGCGGTGGTAGGCCACCTGGGCCTGGGCGACGGCGGCGCGACCCCGTAAGGCGCGCGCCGCGCCGGTGCCGATGGCGTCGAGCCGGCGGTCGACCTCGGTGTCGACGCGGGAGACGAAGAAGCTGGCCACGCTCGACACGGCGGACAGGTCGCCCTCGGCGGCCTCCAGGCCGGCGAGGTAGGCCTCCATCACCTCGGCGTAGCGCTCGAGGCTGAAGATGAGGGTGATGTTGATGCTGCGGCGCTCGCTGATCATCGCCTGGATGGGGGCGAGCCCCTCGGCCGTGCCGGGGATCTTGACGTAGAGGTTGGGTTCGGCGATCCGCTCGTGCAGCGCCCGGGCCGCCGCCTCGGTGCCCACTGAGTCACGGGCCAGTTCCGGCGCCACCTCCACCGACACGAACCCGTCGACGCCCGCGCTCGCGTCGTGGACCGGGCGCAGGAGTCGCAGCGCGCCCTCGATGTCATCGGTCACGAGCTGCCAGTACGCGTCCGTGACGTCGACGCCCCCGGCGACGAGGTCGCCGAACTGCTCGTCGTAGTCCATCCCCGAGCTGATCGCCTTCTGGAAGATCGACGGGTTCGACGTGAGGCCCCGGATGCCGCGCTCCACCCAGCGGGCCAGCTCGCCGTCCGTGAGCCAGCCACGCCGCAGGTTGTCGAGCCACGGGCTCTGCCCGAGCTCGTGGAGCCGGGCGAGGGCGTTCGGGTCGCTCATGCGGTGGCCTCCAGCTCGTCGAGCAGCTGCCGGGCCCGCTCGGCCACGTTCTCCGGGGTGTACCCGAGCTCGGCCAGCACCCGCTCGCCGGGAGCGGATGCCCCGAACCGGTCGATGGCGACGACATCGTCGGCCCACCGATCCCACCCGTAGGAGACGCCGGCCTCGACCGCGAGCGTCGGCACCTCGGGTGGGAGCACCTCGTCCTGGTACTCCTCGGCCTGGGCCGCGAAGAGCTCCCAGCACGGGAGGGAGGTCACCTGCACGCGGAGGCCATCGGCCACGAGGAGCTCGGCCGCGGCCACGCACACCGCGACCTCGCTGCCGGTGCCGACGAGGACGATGTCCGGCTCGAGCTCGGGGACGAGCGCGTACCCGCCCTGGGCGACGAGCGCGTCGAACGTGCCGGCGAGCACCGGGACGTCCTGACGGGTGAGGATGAGTGCGGTCGGACCGTCGTGTTCGACGGCCAGCCGCCAGGCGTGCGCCGTCTCGTTGGCGTCCGCCGGACGGATGACGCGCAGCCCGGGGATCGCCCGCAGGGACGCGACGTGCTCGACCGGCTGGTGCGTGGGCCCGTCCTCACCGACGCCGACGGAGTCGTGGGTGAACGAGTAGATCACCCGCGCCCGCGACAGGGCGGCCAGGCGTATCGATGGTCGGCAGTAGTCGCTGAACACCAGGAAGGTGCCACCCACCGGGAGCACGCCCCCGTGGAGGGCCATCCCGGTCATCGACGCCGCCATCCCGTGCTCGCGGATGCCGAAGTAGATCTGGCGTCCCTCGGGGCACTCGCGGGACTGCACCCCGAGGTCCTCGAGCACCGTCCCGGTGTTGCTGGTGAGGTCGGCTCCACCGGCCACGAGGGCGGGCACCACGTCGGCCAGGGCTTGCAGACAGGCGCCGCTGGCCTTGCGCGTGGCGACGGCCTCGCCGGGCTCCCACGACGGCAGGCTGGCCTCCCAGCCGGGGAGCCCCTCGCCCGCGAGGCACGCCTCGAACGTGGCGCGGTCGCCCTCGTAGGCCTCGAGGCGCTTGGCCCAGGCCTCCCGCTCCTGGGCGCCGCGCTCACCCGCGGCGCGGTAGAGCTCGAGCACGTCGTCCGGCACGAAGAAGGTCTCGTCGACGGGGAGCCCGAGCACTCCCTTGGTGGCGCGGATGTCGTCGTCCTTCAGGGCGTAGCCGTGCGTCTCGAAGTCGTCGGTCTTGGTGGGGGACGGGAACGCGATGTGACTGCGCAGGACGAGCAGCGAGGGACGGTCGTCGACCTCGATGGCGCGGCGGAGGCCGGCCTCGAGGGCGTCGAGGTCGTTCGCCACCTCGCCCAGCACCTCGACGTGCCAGCCGTAGGCCTCGAACCGCCGCGCCGCGTCGTCGGTCAGGGCCAGCTCGGTGGGGCCGTCGATCGATACGTGGTTGTCGTCGTAGACGCACACGAGCCGCCCGAGGCCGAGGTGGCCGGCCAGCGACGCGGCTTCGTGGGACAGGCCCTCGGAGAGGTCGCCGTCACCGGCGATGCAGAACGTGCGGTGGTCGACGACGTCCGCGCCGAACCGGGCCCGCAGGGACCGCTCGGCGATGGCCATGCCGACGGCGTTGCCGATGCCCTGCCCGAGCGGTCCGGTGGTGACCTCCACACCCGTGGTGTGGCCGCGCTCGGGGTGCCCGGGGGTGCGGCTGTCCCACTGCCGGAACGCCTTCAGATCGTCGAGCGTGAGCCCGAAGCCCGTGAGGTGGAGCATCGAGTACAGGAGGATCGACGCGTGCCCGGCCGACAGCACGAAGCGGTCGCGGTCAGGCCACTCGGGGTCGGTGGCGTCGTACCGCATGATGCGGGTCCACAGGACGTGGGCCAGCGGCGCCAGGGCCATGGCCGTGCCCTGGTGGCCGGACCGCGCGGCGTGCGGTGCGTCCATGGCGAGCCCGCGGATGACGGCGATGGCGCGCTGCTCGAGCTCGAGGGCGGTCACGCGGGCCACCCTACAAGAGCGCTGGGGGCCGTCCGCCGGGACCGGGTCACGGTCAGGTGTGCCGCCGCTCATCCCCGGTACCCTCGGAAGGTGGCCGACCCGGATCAGATCCTCTCCACGCGAGAAGCGATCCTGGTCGAGGCCCGCCACTGCTTCGCCGAGCACGGGTTCGACGGCACCTCCCTCAACGACATCGCGGCCGGCGTGGGCATCCGCAAGCCCAGCCTCCTGCACCACTTCGCCTCCAAGGAGGCGATCTACCGGGAGGTCTTCGAGACGCTGCTGTCCGACTGGATCGTGCGGATCGAGGTCGCCGGCGACGATCCGAGCCAGGCCGGCTGGGAGAAGATGGAGTTCGTCCTCGACACGGCCTTCGACTGGTTCAGCGCCAACCCCGAGTTCGTGCGGATCATGCGCCGCGAGGCCCTCGACGGGCACGGCCACCTCGGGTTCGACCTCGGCGCCGTGCTCAAGCCCCTGTTCGACAGGGCCGTCGAGTTCTTCGACCGGGAGATGGGCTTGGGGCACTTCCGCAAGCACGACAGCGAGCAGCTGATCCTCACGGGGCTCGGGGCCATCCTGGGCTACTTCTCCGACGTCCCGTTCATCCAGGGCGTGCTCGGTCGCGACCCGCTCGACGAGGCCTCGTTGCGGGCCCGCCGCGAGCACATCCGCGAGTTCTTCCGCGCCACGCTCGAACCGTAGGGTCACGGGATGCCCACCCTGTCGGAGGCGGACTCCAAGCAGCTGCTCGCGGGCCATGGCGTGGCCTTCCCCGACGAGCGCCAGGCGCACGACGTCGACGGCGCCGTCGCAGCGGCTGTCGAGATCGGGCACCCCGTCGTCCTGAAGCTCGGCGGCGCGGCCATCGCCCACAAGACGGAGCGCGGCCTCGTGCGCCTCGGCCTGGCCGACGGTGCCGCGGTGGCGGAGGCGGCCGGGGAGCTGCTCGCCGCGGCCCGGCCCGAGGATGGCGACGTGCACCTCCTGGTGGCGCCGATGCTCCGGGGCAACCGGGAGCTCATCGCCGGGCTCCACCACGATCCGCAGTTCGGCATGACGGTGATGCTGGGGGTGGGCGGCATCCTCGCCGAGGCCGTCGCCGACGTCGCCTTCCGCCTGGTACCCATCGATGCCGTGGATGCAGGCGAGATGATCGACGAGCTCGCCACGCAGCGCCTGTTCGGGGAGCTCCGAGGCGAGCCGGCCGTGGACCGAACGGCTCTCGCCGAGGTCCTGCTCGGCCTGTCCCGGGCCGCGGAGGCCGACGGCCGCATCGTCGGAGCCGACCTGAACCCGCTGATCGTCGTGGACGGACGGCCCGTCGCGGTCGACGCCCTCGTGGAGCTGGCTCCGTGACGTCGGCGTACCTCACCGACGCCCACTTCCGGGCGCTGTTCGAGCCGCGGGGGATCCTGGTGGCGGGCGTGTCCACCCACCCTGGCAAGTTCGGGTTCGTGAGCCTGCACAACATCCTCGCGTCGGGCTACGCGGGCGCGGTCTTCGGCTCGAGCCGGGAGGCGGGGGAGGTGCTCGGCACCCAGGTCGTGAGCGACCTCGCCGCGCTCCCGGACGACGCCATCGACCTCGCCTTCGTGTGCACCCCGGCTGCGGCCAACCTCGACCTCCTCCGGGCCTGCGCGAAGAAGGGCATCCGCGCCGCCTTCATCGCGTCGGCCGGGTACGGCGAGGCCGGGGAGGAGGGCGAGGCGATGCAGGCCGAGCTGGTCGCGCTCGCCGCCGAGCTGGAGATGCTGGTCGCGGGGCCGAACGGGCAGGGCGTCGTCTCCACGCCGGCGCAGCTGTGCGCGCAGATCGTCGCCC
>Ga0190265_10001182_pt1 | contig 17123 bp, 16 predicted proteins | sample Popmic124T_FD_133135 | JGI IMG/M metagenome (GOLD analysis project Ga0190265, IMG submission 133135) | Populus adjacent soil microbial communities from riparian zone of Indian Creek, Utah, USA - 124 T | ecosystem: Environmental > Terrestrial > Soil > Riparian zone | place: USA: Utah | collected...
GGCGTAGAAAACACATGCGACCCGGTCCGGCCCCAACGTCTCGATGAGGTGGATCATCACCGCGACACCACCTTTCATGTCGGTCGAGCCGAGCCCGTGAACCCGCCCGCCTTCGACGCTCGCGCCGACGTGCCCCTGCAACGGGACGGTGTCGAGATGACCGACGAGCAAGACTGCGCCCTCCCGCGGTTCGCCAACTACCAGCGAGTCGGCAATGGACAGCTGAGGCATTCGGGCGAGCCTCCCGGCGACGGCGTCTCGTATCGCACGCTCATCTCCGGTGACCGACGGGATATCGACCAGCCAGCCCACCGTCTCGACCAGGTCGGTCAAAGCTGAACGTCCAGATCGCGCAGAAAGTCGTTGAGAGCGGTCTTCTCGTCGGTGGCCGCAGTCCGTTTGCCGATGATCAGTGCACAAGCCAGGTCATAGCTTCCACTCGGGAATTGCTTGGGTCTCGTGCCGGGGACAACCACCGATCCGGCTGGTACCCGGCCCCGGTGCTCAATCGGCTCGGGACCGGTCACGTCGATGATCGGCGTCGACCTGGTCAGGACAGTGTTCGCCCCGAGCACGGCCTTGGCCTCGACGATGGTCCCCTCGACCACGATCGACCTGCTCCCGATGAATGCGCCGTCTTCAATGATCACCGGGCTGGCACCGGGCGGCTCGAGAACGCCGCCGATCCCCACACCACCAGAAAGGTGGACGTCTCTCCCGATCTGGGCGCAGGAGCCCACCGTCGCCCAGGTGTCGACCATGGTGCCGGACCCGACGTAGGCGCCAATGTTCACGTAGCCGGGCATCACGATCACGCCGGGCTCGCAATGAGCCCCATATCGGATCGTGCCGGGTGGCACCACGCGGATCCCTTGCTCTGCCAGACCTCTCTTCAAGGGGATCTTGTCGTGAAACTCGTAGGGACCGATCTCGAATGTCTCCATCTTGCGGAGACGGAAATAGAGAAGGATTGCCTCCTTGGCCCATTCGTTCACGATCCATCCGCCATCGGCCTTCTCGGCCACTCTCACCTCGCCCCGATCCAGCCCTGCGATCGCCCATTCCACCGCATCGCTTGCCTCCTCTGCAGGAATGTCGCCGGCGTAGGCGGCCCGGATTGTGTCTTGGTTGGACAAGCTGAATCCCCTCTCGGGACGAGATGTGCGGCAGCGTAATTGCAACTGGCCCCCGCTACGGTGCCTCCGCTATGCCCTACCGCCTGATTTACCTCGGTCTCGGGCTCGTCGCGATTGCGGCGATCGCGTTTGCCCTCGCCCTGGGAGGGGGCGGCGATGAGCTGGTACTGCCCGATCAGCTGGAGGATGTCTCGCCGCAACCAGGCGATCTGGTGCCTCCCCAGACCGGGATCGTGGTCGATCTCCCGGTGGGATACGTTGCGGACATATTTGTAGACGATTGGCTGGTGGAAGACACGGTGTTCGTCGAAGGCACCGGGGTGTACCGATGGGCTCCGTCACCCTCGAACCCGACGATCAGCGAATGGTCACCGGGTGAGCACACGATTCGGGTCGCATGGGACACATTCCGAGGTCTGCCCGACCCCGGGGAGTTCCAGTGGTCGTTCAGGGTGGGGTGACGCCTCTCCCTGCACCGCAATGAGCCCCGTCAGATGGCGATGACCAGCGGCGCTGCGTCGGCGCCGATCCTGGCGATCTCCGAACGGGTGGGAGCGGCGGGCATCGACATGAAGAAACAGGAACCGCCGAGGATCTCCGAGCGGCGATAGCCGGCCCCTCCGCCGTGGGCCTTGGCGACCCTGGCCACAATCGCCAACCCGTTGCCCGATCCGGGAACTCTGCTGTCCAACTTGCGTGGCCCACGCTCGAAACGGTTCCAGATCACCAGCTCGTACTTGGTCGGCACTCCAGGGCCGTTGTCGTGAACCTCGATCAGCACGTCTTCACCCTGCGTCGCCGTGACGAGCACGCGTCCGTTGCCATACTTCACAGCATTGGCGACAAGGTTGGCGATGGCCTGCTCGAACCTCGCTCGATCCACCACGACCGTCAGAGCCGGCACCCGGAGTTCTACGACTTCGTTACCCTCGACACGGTCCACGGCTTCCCGAATCAACCGGTCCAGCTCATACGGCGACGGGACGATGTGAATGGTGTCATCGCGGTCCCGCGCCAACAGGATGAGATCAGAAACGATCCTCCCCATGTATCGAGCCTGATAGGTGGCGGTCTCCAGGAACTCCTTCTTCTCGTCATCCGACAGGACGACCTCCCCGGCACGCAATAGCTCGAGCATCCCGTACATCGAGGTGAGCGGGGTTCGCAATTCGTGAGATATCGACGAGACCAGGTTCTGGCGATCGTCGTCAACCCGATACCGGTACTCACGGATCGAGATCGCCTGTCGGGCGATTGTCAACACGACCACCACGACCGTGGCCACGGCCAGGAGTGGCAGATGGCCGAGTTCGCCTGTGATGGCGTTCCAAACCAAGCCTGACACCATCAGCAACGCCGCACCATAGGGCGCGATGAGGGTGGTCCAACGTGTCGGTCGGTCGGCGAACTTTCGCACAATCGGTTTCACGTGGACGATCGATGCCGATGCGAGGAAGAAGACGGTGGCCGCGAGGTACAACGTGTACACCGGCTGGGCGTCTTCGAACAGCTCTCCGACACCGTTGGCGGCAAAGGCGAGGTCGGCAAGGACTTGGAAGACAAGACCAATCGAGAGCAGCAAGAGGCGCCGGTCGAACCAATAGTTGGACCGCCGAACGGATAGCAGCAGGAGGCTGATGAGAATCGCCACATCGAGGATCGGGTAGGCCATTGCGATCACTCTCTGTCCCGCTGGGGCGCTAGCCAGAAGATCGAAATACCCGGACAAGACCCAGACCCAGGCGACCGTGGCGAGCGCAACCGCTCCGACCAAACCGTCGACCATGGCGAGGGCACGAATCGACCATCGCCCCGCTGTATGAGGGAGGGCGACGATGCTGACGCAGAGCACGACATAAGACACGATGAAAAACGTGTCCAGCGGACCAAACGCCGGCAAGTCGACACCACTGGACGAGACCACGACCATCGTGAGCACCCCCAACGAAGCGCCCAGGATCGCCGCTCCAACTCCCGACCATGCAAGCCGCTCCCTACCCTCCAACTTCCTCGCTCCGCGCAAGAAAATGATGCCAGAGGCCGAAGTGGCCAAGACCACTCCAAAGGTCCCGGTGATCTCCGACGTCCCAGGAAAGAGCAGGGTCGCCACTCCGCAACCGATCACCACGGCAACAAGAGCCGATATCATCGGATGTGATCGGGCAGACATGACGATCAGACCCAATAGTCGCTTGGCCTTAGGTGAGCTCACATGTCTCTGATCGGCAAGATCGACCTCGACCTGTACGTAACGCCGCGGGCACCCACTAGCTCTTTATTGGCGCAACTAGCGTTGTGCGTAGCTCATCAGGAGTTCTCGTGAAGACCACAACGACAAGCCCGGACGCCTTTATCGAGGGATTGCCCGAAAAAGTTCGACCCGACGTCGAGAAGATCGACGCGCTCATACAAGATGCGATGGCAGGTCGAACCCGGGTGATGTGGGAAGGCAAGTTCTGGGGCGGGAGCGAGCAGAGAATCATCGGGTATGGCGACTATTCGCACCAGAGGCCCAACAAGGAAGCGGTCGAATGGTTCATCATCGGCCTGGCAGTTCAGAAGGACTACATCAGCCTGTACGTGAACGCCGCCGACGAGGACGGTTACCTGGTCAAGAAGTATGCGGGCAGGCTGGGCAACGTAAAGGTCGGTAGCTCAGCCATCAGCTTCAAGTCTGCCCACGACATCGACCTCGACGTACTGACCGAACTGCTGCAGCTCGCCAAGAACGGGTGATCAATAGGCCTCGGCGCTGGGCCACTCCGCTGTCCTAATCGACCCGGCGCTCCGCGACTCAACTGCGAAGCTACGGGACATGGACAAGAAACAGCGATCCCACCGGGGAGACCGCGAGGCGATGGTTACCGACAGCGGCGTTCCACTGGCTGCCGAGGTGGCACAGGGGCTGGTCGGGGGGGTCGACCCACGCGCGGTGGTGCTCGTGGAAGGGACCAGCGACCAGGTCGCGATCGAAGCACTTGCTGAAAGACACGGTCGGAATCTCGAAGACGAGGGAATTTCGGTCGTGTCGATGGGGGGCGCGACGACCATCGGGCACTTCCTGGATCTGTTGGGCCCTCATGGGCTCGATGTCAGACTGGCGGGCCTCTGTGACGCTGGAGAAGAGACTGACTTTCAGAGGGGTCTGGAACGAGCCGGCCTCGGCACCAACCTCTCTCGCGCCGATATGGAGGCACTGGGATTCTTCGTCTGTGTCGCCGACCTCGAGGACGAGTTGATACGCGCTCTCGGAGTCGAGTCCGTGGAACGGGTGATCGACGATCAGGGTGAGCTTGGATCGTTCCGAACTCTCCAGTATCAGCCCGCGCAGCGCGGGAGAGCCACAGAGGCCCAGCTCCGGCGCTTCATGGGCACCCGCTCGGGTCGGAAGATCCGCTATGCACGGCTGCTCGTCGACGCATTAGATCTCACCCAGGTTCCTCGGCCGCTCAATGGCCTGCTCGCGTATCTCTGAGTTGTCAAAGGGAGAGCTCCCGCGGGGTTTGGCCCTTCTCGAGTGTCGGCGAGCCACCGGGATGAGGTCCTGACTCTCTAGCGCTCCACGGCTGACAGGATGGCGTCGGCTAGCTGAGCGGGCCTGGTGAATTGCGGCCAATGACCTGTAGGAAGGTCGACGAGCTCGGCAGAGCCGATCATTGCGAGCTCTGCGGTGTACGGGTGGCCTTGCTCCATCCAATCACGGAGCATGGTGCTCGTGAACTCGCAAGCGATCACGGTGACCGGAACGTCATAGCGGCGCGGATCGGTCAACACCTGCCTGTCAGTCGCAACCCGCACCGGTTGGGGGATGGCTCGCTCACGGAAACTGGCGCGCAGATCGTCGTCGAGGTCGACGAGGTCTTCCTCCTCGAACACCGACCAGTCCGGCAGCGGGATTTCGCTGCCAACAACCGGGAGCTCATCGTTGATCACGCCACCGTCGCCGAGAGGGCCGCTGTCGACGTAGACCACCCGGCCTACACGGTCGGGTCTTGCATCGACTGCCGCGTGCGCGATCGCCCCCCCGCCGCTGTGCCCGACCAGAACGACAGGCGCGGACGTCGAGTCGATGAGATCTACCACCGCATCGATGTGGTCGCGCAACCCGATGCCTTCTCGGTTCGCTTCCTTCGACTCCAGACCGGGAAGGGTCGGGGTGTGAACGGTGTGGCCTGATTCGCGAAGCGGTGAGGCCACCTCATCCCAGCTCGAGCCATCGAGCCAGAATCCCGGGATCAGCACGATATCCATGCACCCGATGCTATTCGGGGCCCCCGGATAGCCGAGAGGTAGGCCTCACCCCAGAGCGGACATTCCTTGGTCGAGCAGCATCTGGAAGACTTCCCCGTCGATGATGGGGACACCAAGCTCATCTGCCTTGCGGGTCTTGGACGCCCCAGGGGATTCTCCGACGATCAAGGCGGTGGTCTTCGATGACACCGAGTTGGTGGCCTTTCCACCACGCAATTCGATGGCTGTCTGCGCCTCCTCCCGGCTCATCGCGTCGAGGGTGCCCGAGATCACGAACGTCCTGCCGGCGAGAAGGTCCCCCGCGACGCCGGCCTCGACTTCGTCGGCCAGCCTGACTCCGGCGGCACCGAGCTTGGCGACGAGCTCCCGGTTGACCGGGTCGGACGACCACTCAGCCACTCCTCGTGCGATGACAGGCCCGATCCCGTCCACTTCCGAGATCTCCTCTTCGGAGGCGGCCACCAAAGCGGTGAGACTTCCGAAATGGCGGACCAGAGTCCGCGCCATCGTCCCGCCGACGTGACGGATCCCGAGCGCCGTGACCAGTCGCGCCACTGGGCGGTCCTTGCCCGCCTCTATCGCTCGTCTCAGGTTGGTCACCGAGATCTCGCCCCATCCCTCACGCCCTCGAAGCTGATCCACGTCGAACGTGAAGATGTCGGCGGGGTCGCTGATCATGCCCTCTTTGAGGAGGAGATCGATGGTCTTGTAGCCAACGTGCTCTATATCCATCCCCCCCCGGGATGCAAAATGAAACAGCCATTCCCGCACCCGGGACGGACACGAGAAGCCACCGGTGCAACGGGCCACCGCTTCGCCTTCGACGCGAACGATCGGGTTGCCGCAGAACGGGCAGTTCGCCGGCATCGACCACACTTTCTCGTTGCCGGTACGGGCCGAAACCACCGGTCCCACGACTTCGGGGATCACGTCACCGGCGCGACGAACGATCACCTGATCGCCGATTCGAACATCCTTGAGCGCCACCTGGTCGGCGTTGTGCAGCGTCGCCATCCCCACCGTGGCCCCTCCGACGAACACAGGCTCGAGGACGGCGAATGGCGTCGCGGCCCCGGTTCGTCCGATGTTGATCATGACGTCTCTGAGCAGGGTCACCTGCTCCTCGGGTGGGAACTTGTACGCGATCGCCCACCTCGGCGCCCTCGACGTGAACCCCAGTGTCTTCTGTTCGCCCAGGGAGTTGACTTTGATCACAACTCCGTCGGTTTGATAGCCGGTCTCGTGACGACCCTTCTCTGCTCGTGCGACGTAGTCGAGGACGTCCTCGATGGTCCCCAACTCCTCGCTGGCCGGGTTGGTACGGAACCCGACGTCCCGAAGGTATTGCATGGTGTCGGTGTGGGACTCGAACGCGGGGCCACCTTCCACCAGTCCGAGCTGATAGACCCAGATCGCGAGGTTCCTGGCCGCGGTCATCGCCGGGTCCTTCTGACGAACTGAGCCGGCCGCGGCGTTACGCGGGTTGGCAAAGATCCTGTCTCCCGCTTCCATCTGACGCTTGTTCAGCTCTTCGAACGCCGCCTCGGGCATATAGACCTCGCCGCGGACCTCGAGGGTGGCCGGTAGGTCGTCGCCGAGGAGCCGGAGGGGGACCGACTTGATCGTGCGCAGGTTGGCGGTGATGTCCTCCCCGGTGACCCCGTCACCCCGGGTGGCGCCGGTTGCCAGGACGCCTTCGCGATAGGTGAGGACCACGGCGAGCCCGTCGATCTTCAACTCTGCCACATAGCCGTCCGGTGCCCGGCCGAGCTGGCGTTCCATCCGCTGCTCCCAGGCGAGCAGGACGTCCGGCGAATCGGCGTTGTCGAGCGAGAACATCGGGCGGAGGTGGCGAACCGGCCGGAACAGGTCACCGACCGGTGCCCCGATCCTCTGGGTAGGGCTGTCAGGTGTGACCAGCTCGGGGCTCTCCGACTCGAGACGTCGCAACTCACCGATGAGAGAATCGAATTGGGCATCGGAGATCGTCGGATCGTCGAGGACGTGATAGCGGTAGAGGTGCTCGTTGACCTGAGAGCGGAGCTCCTCGACCCGGGTTGCTTCGGACGACATCGATTTCGACGTTACAGGCCGCGGTTCAGGAAAAGGTGTCGGCGATGAGGGCGCCGCCGAGCACTCGATCGCCGTCGTAGAAGGCGACAGTCTGTCCAGGCGCCACCGCCTCCTGCGGGTCGGAGAAGAGCAGCCGATCATGATGGAGCGCAGCCGACACCGCTTCGCCGTGGGCCCGGAACTGTGCCGTCACCTGGCCCGACGATGCAGAACCAGAGGCCCAGGTCAGCTCACGGAGCCTGACCCCCGCGACCGCAAGATCGTCACGCGACCCAAGCACGACCGTGGAGGTGCCGGGCTGGATTCTGACCACGAATCTTGGCTCACCAACTGCAACACCCAGGCCCCGACGTTGACCGATGGTGAACCCGACAATTCCGTCGTGACGCCCGAGCTCGGTCCCGTCGGTTCCGACCATCGCGCCTTCCTGGAACGCCGTCGGAGCGCTCTCGCGCAGGAAACTGCGGTAGTCACGCTGACCAACGAAACAGATGTCCATCGACTCCGGCTTGTTCGCCGTGCGCAAACCGGCATCCGCCGCCCGCTCTCTTACCTGGCGCTTGGTGAGCTCGCCGACCGGGAACCGAGTCCGCGATAACTCGGATTGGGTGAGCATCGACAGGACGTACGACTGATCCTTGGCCTGATCCGCCCCGCGGTGAAGGCTCCAAATGCCGCCCCTGAGCCGGCTGCGTGCGTGATGCCCGGTGACCAGGACCTCGGAGTCGAAGTCGTCTAGACGGTTTAGCAGCCGGTCGAATTTCACGGTGCGATTGCATTCGATGCACGGATTGGGTGTCCGCCCCATCGCATAGTCGTCGACAAACCGATCGACCACACCGCCGCGGAACTCTTCGGTGTAGTCGAGCACGTAGTACGAGATGTCGAGCTGAGCCGCCACTCGACGGGCGTCCTCAGCATCTGAAACAGTGCAGCACCCCGCAGTTGGGGCCTCCCCATTGGGACCGGACCACAGCTTCAGAGTCACACCGACCACGTCATGACCGGCTTGCTTCATCAGAGCCGCGGCAACAGATGAGTCGACCCCGCCCGACATGGCGACCATGACTCTCATCGCAGCTCCTCGGTCAATCTGATGACGATGTCGGACGCTTCCGTCGCCTCGTCTGATGTGCTGTTCCAGCCAAAGCTGAACCGCACGCTCTCTCGGGCCTGGTCGGCGTTGAGCCCCATTCCCTCGAGCACATGGGAAACCTCGGATGCTCCGGACTGGCACGCCGAGCCGGCCGAAGCCGCCACTCGAGCCCGATCCAGTCGGAGAAGTAGTGTCTCGTTTCGAACACCGGGAAACCTCAAATTCAGATGCTGTGGGGAACGGCCGGTTTCTGGGGTGTTGACCACCAGGTCATCCACTCCGGCCAGCATTCTCTTCTCGAAGGCGTCGCGGATCTGGCCCACCTGGCTCCTGAACCGGGCGCGATCGGACGCTGCTGCCTCCATGGCTGTGGCCAGCCCTACCGCTCCGGCGACGTCGTGGGTCCCCGACCGTCGCCCCAATTCCTGACCTCCACCATGGAGGATTGGCTCCAGAGGCGTCCCCTCACGGACATAGAGGAGTCCTGCGCCCTTGGGCCCGCCGAACTTGTGGCCGGTGATTGTGAGCAGATCGACGCCCAGCTCATCGACGTCGATCGTCTCCGAGGCAAATGCCTGCACCGCGTCGGAGTGAAACAACACATCAGAATCGTGCTCCTTGATCGTCTCGACGATCTTCGCCAGATCCTGCACCACGCCGGTCTCGTTGTTGAGGTACATCACCGAGACCACGGCCGTCTTGGCGTCAACTGCATCGAGCAGCGCCTCCAGGTCCACGGCACCCCGCTCGTCGACACCAACCTGCATCGTGGGGAACCCAATGCGACGTAGGAAATCGGTGCTTTCCAGCACGGCTTCGTGCTCGGTGACCACCGTGACCACGCCGCGTCGAGGGGTGGAATTGAGCGCAGAGCCCTTCAAGGCGAGGTTGTCCGACTCGGTCCCGCCCGACGTGAAGACGATCTCCATGGGCCGCGCACCGATTGACACCGCGATTCTCTCCCTCGCCTCCTCCAACGCGTTCTTGGCGCGTCGCGATATCCCGTGGATTCCCGAGGAATTGCCAAACACATCCTCGGAGAATGGCCGCATCGCATCCCAGACTCCGGGACGCATCGGCGTGGTGGCGGCATGGTCGAGGTAGATCATTCCGGAGAGATTGTCGCACGATCCTGAGCCTGGGCCATCCCAGCACCATGGACCTAGCATTCGATGCCATTGGAGGTTCGATGCACTTCGTCTTGGTTCACGGGGCATATCACGGGCCGTGGTGTTGGCTTCGGCTGATCCCTGAACTGGAGGCGAGAGGCCACCGTTGCACCGCTGTCGAATTGCCCATCGACGACCCTGACGCCGGGGCCGCCGTGTATGCGAACGTCATCGGCGAGGCAGTCGACGACCCGAGTGCGATCGTGGTCGGCCACTCGATGATGGGTCTGGCGATTCCACTGGTCCCGGAGCGAGTCGGGGTGGCGCGCCTCGTATTCCTTTGCGCGTTTCTCCCCCAGCCGGGCTCGAGCTTCAACGAGCTGCGGGAGCGAGAAGACATCGAGCCAAACCGGGACCTGCAACATGTCCAATTCACCGACCTGGGCGAAGACGTGTGGATGGTGGGCCCGGACACAGCCAACGAGCTCTTCTTCCACGACGCGACCCCGGAAACGGTGGCTCTGTCGGTTCCGTTGCTGCGACCCCAGGCCTATCGCATCATGAGAGAGCGGACCCCGTTGACAGCGTGGCCCGCTGTCCCCTGCTCCTACATCCTTAGCCGCAACGACCGGGCCGTCGACCCAACGTGGGCGCGGCAGGCGGCGAGAGAACGACTTGGCGTGGAGGCACTCGAGCTCGAAGGCGGGCACTCACCATTCCTCACCCGACCGGGCGAACTGGCCACGATGCTGGACGGGATCGCCATCGCCTCGAAGGAGGGCATTTGATAGAGCTCACGATGAACTTCGCCGCCTCACCCGAGCGTTTGTGGGCGGAACTGGCCGATCTGGTCTCACATTCGGAGTGGATGGCGGACGCCGGGACAGTTCGATTTGTGACCGATCAGAGGTCCGGTGTGGGAACGCAGATGCGAGTGCCCACACGAATCGGGCCCCTGCGCACCGACGACCTGATGACGGTGGTCGAGTGGGTCGAAGGCCGAGCGATCGCGGTCGAACATGTCGGCGTTGTATCCGGGGTTGGGCGATTCGAGGTGGCGCCGTCAGGGCAGGGCTCTCAGTTGTGGTGGCGTGAGACGCTCCGTTTTCCCTGGTGGCTGGGCGGGCCGATCGGCGCCGGATTGGCTCGGCCAATTCTCAAGCGCGTGTGGTCGGGGAACCTGGCGCGACTCGGAGAGCGACTGGCAGTCAGCGACCTCTGAACTGGGCAGGACGTTTGGCCAAGAAGGCAGCCACACCCTCCTTGGCGTCCTCGGTCGCGAACGCGTCATTGAACGCGTCACGTTCGATGAGCAGCCCTTCACTCACCGGCAACCCGAAGCCGGCATTGAGAGCCCTCTTCGCGGCGGCAATGGCCCGGGTCGGTCTCGTCGCCCATTCCCGCGCGTCCCGCAAGGTGGCCGCGAGCAGATCTTCGCTAGGCAGCACCTTGTCGGCGAGACCGATGTCGAGCGCCTCATCCGCGCTCACTTGCCTGCCAGTGAGAATCAACTCCTTGGCACGCTGATAGCCGACGATCCGGGCGAGACGCTGTGTGCCTCCTGCGCCCGGGATCAACCCGAGCAGGATCTCCGGCTGGCCGACTTGGGCATCCTCGGCCAGATATCGGAAGTCAGCGCCCATGGCCAGCTCCAGCCCGCCACCCAGGGCGTAGCCGTGGACCGCGGCAATGGTCGGCTTCTCCAAGGACTCGAAGGTGTCGATCGCCGCCTGAAGGAACCATGCGGATCGCTCCTTGCCGCCTGCGTCGAACGTAGCCTGAAAGCCCCTGATGTCGGCGCCGGCCGCAAAATGAGGCTGACCTGTCACCACCACCGCCCGGATATCCGGGTCCGAGCATTGACCGAATGCCTCGTTGAGCTCGATTGCGACGTCTTCGGCCACCGCGTTCACCGGCGGGCGGTCGAGCCGGACCAGGGCCACCGGCCCATCGACGGTGACATCTACGAATTCCATCAGTCGAGGCTAGACGTCCTCAGGGGTGGGTTGTGAAGAGCCCCCGGCCGAGGGGAGGAACACGCCCAATCGAGCACGGGTTCAGCTGACACCGGGCAGATCCCGCATTCGGGGGTGTCTACTTGCCTCGACTGGCCTGATCTTGATCCGAGCGTCTACCACCACGACCCCGGCGCCGGGCTCCAGGACCTTTACCGGGTTCAAATCCATCTCCACGAGCTCGGGGACGGCACTGATCAGACCCGAGACTTTGAGCAACGCCTCCTCGAGGGCGATCACATCTCCGCGTGGTTGGTTGCGGTATCCGTCGAGCAGCTTGGAGCCCTTGATCTCCTTGATCATCTCGGAGGCGTCGACGTCAGTCAGGGGATGGATCCGAAATGCGACATCCTGAAGCAACTCAACGTAGATCCCACCCAGACCGAACACGACCAGTGGGCCGAAATTGGGATCGAGCGTCATGCCAACCAGCACCTCATGACCCCCCTCGACAAACTCCTGAACCAGGACTCCGTCGGCATCCTTGACCGCTCCTGTCACCTTCTTGTAGGCAGCTTTCACCTCATCCTGGCCCCGGACCCCGAGGACGACTCCTCCCACGTCGGATTTGTGCAGGGCCGACTCCGAGATGACCTTGAGCACCGCCGGGGCGCCGAACTCGGCCGCCACCTCGACTGCCTCTTTGGCCGAGGCCACAACCGACGAGCGAGGAACCCGCAAGCCAATGGCCTGAAGCATCTCGTCGACGAGGTCGGGGTCGAGCCAGCCACCCTCGGTCGGAGTCTTCGCCAGTGCCCCGTCGACCAGAGCGCGCAGCTTCCTCTCGGTCGCAGGGTCGACTCTTGCCTCGATGCCAGGGTCGCGTTGTCGCCATTGACCGTGGCGGACCGCCCGGGCAAGTGCGAGCGCCGCAGACTCCGGGAACATGTAGGTCGGTATCGATCGCGACCCTTCCCCACCGGCGAGGTAGCTGGCCGTGTCGCCGGTCTGCATGAATACCGACAGCAACGGAACATCGCCCTCATAGGCCAGCTGGGATCGATTTATTGCTGCCGCCACGTCCGGGGCGCCATCAGGTGACACAGGGACATAGATCACCATCACCGCGTCGACTTCACCTGAGTCGAGCAACAGCGATGTCGCATGTTCGAACTCACCTGGCCCGCCCGAGGCGATGAGATCGACCGGGTTTCGTGTCGAAGCCTCGGCCGGGAGACGGGTGGCGATCTTCTCTTGTAGCTCCACCGACAACTCGGGGAGGAACAGGCCCTTGGCTTCGAGGGCGTCTGCGGCCAGGATCCCCGGGCCTCCGGCGTTGGTGACGACCCCAACCCGCTCTCCCGCCGGGATCGGCTGGTTGGCGAGCAGGCTGGCCGCATCAAACAGCTCCTCGATGGTATCGACCCGGATCACACCCGACTGCCGGAACAGAGCCTGGACCGCAACGTCTGACGAGGCGAGGGCGCCGGTGTGCGAGGACGCTGCCCGGCTGCCGGCCACGGAGCGCCCCGACTTGACGGCGATGATCGGCTTGCGTCGACCAATCCGTCGCGCGATCCGCGAGAACTTCTTCGGATTGCCGAACGACTCCAGATAGAGAGTGATGACGTCGGTCTGTGGGTCGTCCTCCCAGGCGAGAATCAGGTCGTTGCCGCTGACATCAGCCTTGTTCCCGACGGAGACGAACTGAGAGATTCCGATGTTGTTTCGGTTCGCATAGTCGAGGATGGCAATCCCCAAGGCGCCCGATTGACTGGACATCGCAACGTTGCCCGCCGGCGGATAGACCGGGGCAAATGTGCCGTTGAGCCGAACCGACGAGGCGGTGTTGAGGAGACCCATGCAGTTGGGGCCGACCATCCTCATCCCTGAGTCCCTGACGATGTCGAGCAGTTCCGCCTCGAGCCTCGCCCCGTCCACGCCGGTTTCGGAGAAGCCGGCCGAGATGACGACTATCCCCCGCACTCCCGCCTCGGCACACTGACGCGCCACCTCGATCACGAAGCGCTGCGGTACCACGATGAAGGCGAGGTCGACGGCCTCGGGGACGTCCCCGATAGTCGGATAGGCATGGACCGATCCGATCACCTTGGCCTTGGGGTTGACCGGATAGAGAGGACCGGTGAATCCTTCGAACAAGATGTTGTGGAAGAGCTTCCCTCCGATCGAGGTCGGGTCGCTCGATGCGCCGATCACCGCCACCGACCGCGGAAAGAACAAGGGAAGGAGGGACGCCGCAATTGCCCGCTTCTCACGTTCCCATTCGGCCTGGAGCAGACCATCGCTCTCGGCCACCGGGAAGTCGACCGTGAACACCCCATCTTCGATGGTGCGGGCCAGTTCGTACCCGGAGTTGCGAAAGAGCCGCATCATCTGCCGGTTCTCGGGAAGGACGAAAGCCTCGAACCTCTCGATCCCGTGAGAACGGGCGTGGGTGGTCAGTAGCTGAAGGAGCTGGGTGCCGATGCCCCGACCCTGATGCTGATCGGCGACGGCAAAAGCCACTTCGGCAGTGTCTCCGTCAGGCGCCTCCCGGTCGTAGCGGGCAACCGCGATCATCTTGCCCTCGTGCATCGCGATCAGGGCCATTCGATCGGCGTAGTCGACCTGGGTGAAGAAGGCGACTTCCTTGGGCTCGAGTGTTTCCTTCATCCGGAAGAACCGGAAGTACCTCGATTCGGGGCCAAGCGTCTTGAAGAAGTCGACCAGCAGCGGCGCGTCCTCCGGCTTGATGGGTCGGATCCGCGCTCCGCCGCCATCACGGAGGACCACATTCAGCTCATACTCCTCGGGATATTCGGCCATGGGTCATGAGAACGCTAGCCACTGCATCGGGACCCACCTTGCAGCAGACATCGACGTACTCAAGACTCGGGCATCGCGCTGGTTACACTCGCCGCACGGGGGGTTCGATCCATGGGAAAAGGTGATCTGAACAGACACTTTGGATCTTCTCTCGCGCATCGTGGGGCCCGGGTTCGGTTCCTCTCCCCTCCCCCACCCACCGGCCCGGGTCCCACGACCTTCTTTGATGTCCGCCCACCCAGGGGTTGGGCCTAGCGACGAGGCCATAGCCGCGGACCTCGGAGGAAGGACGTCGAAGGGCGCTGGATGAGATAGGCCGATGCCCCGGGGTTCAGGACGCGTTGAGAGATGACAACTGGTGCCCGGGGTGGGATTTGAACCCACACGAGCCGATTCGGCTCAAGGGGGTTTAAGCCCCTCGCGTCTGCATTCCGCCACCCGGGCCTGGGTGCGGCTCAGGGTAGGGCCAGCAACTCCATGGCGGCACCATCGAGTGTGTCGTGCTCGGAGACAAGCACCTCATCGACGCCCAAGGCGTCCAATACGCCGAGTGCGACCAAGGAGCCGGCGAGTATGACCGGAGCCCGCTTCGGGTCCAGCGATGGGATGGCAGCGGTCTCCTCCAGGGTCTTGCCCACCAGCATCTCGATCACACCCTCCAACCCCACCTTGCTCAGCCGATAGCCCTCGACAAGATCCCTCGAATACCGGGGGAGCTCTTGGGCAATGGCCGCCAAACTGGTCCAGGTTCCGGCGACACCAATCAGCGTTCCAACGACGAGGTCGATTTCGCCGAAGAGCCCGGCAACCATCGCCCTCGCCGCGGCCAGTTCCGATCCGAGCGGGGGTCGGGAGGGAATTGCCTTCTCGGTGAGTCGGACCGAGCCCACGTCGATGGACAACGCCACCTCCTCCGTCACGAACTCGGTGCTCCCGCCCCCAATGTCGGAGACAACCAGTGGTGGCTCGAGCCCGGTGTTGAGAGCAGCCCCGGCGTAGGCCAGGCGGGCCTCTCTCTCACCCGTGATCAATATGGGTCTCACTCCCAAGGCAGACTCTGCAAGGTCGAAGAACGTCTCCCGATTCGACGCGTCCCGGGAAGCCGAAGTCGCGATCGCGATCCTGCTTTCAACTCCTTCGGCGTCCATCCGCGAGCCAAACCGCGCCAAGGCAACCAATGAGTCCTGGATCGCGTCGGGAGACAGGGCCCCGGTCTGGTCGACCCCACGACCGAGCCCGGTGACTTCGACCCATCGCCCAACCTCGCCGACATGGTTTTTGATCAGGAGACGCATCGAATTGGTGCCGATGTCAACAACACCCACGTTCACGGCCTGTTGACCCAGTTTGGGTTGATGTCCCCTCCGACCACACAGGGCTCCGCGCAGTCGAGAGGCTCGATCCACTGCTGTACCAGAGCGCCAACCGGGCTGTCGCCCCCCGCCCGGGCATGCGCATAGTGGGCGTGGAGACATTTGACTCCGATCGAGGACCCGCCGATTCCACCAGAAGGTGCGGGTGATGCACCGCTGGGCACGAGCGCATCTCGTTCCGCCTCGTATGAAGCATGGGCTGTGTCGAGTCGCAGGCCGAACTCGTGGTCTGTCTCAGCCTTGCGCTCCATCCGTTTCACTCCTCCGGCGCCTTCGAGACGAGCGATCCGTGTCGTGGCCAACGGGCAGGTCAGCCAGTAGAGAGTGGGAAAAGGTGTCCCGTCGTCGAGGATCGGCGGCACCCTGGCCACGACCGGGAGACCAAGATGGCATCGGGAGACGGGAAGGGAGTCGGCACGAAGCGGCCGCCCGATTTGGGCCTCGATGACCCTACGGTCATCAGACGCGTTCACCCCGGTGAGCCCAGGTCTTCTCCGGTCACAAACTCCCAGATCTGGTCTACCCAAGTCTTGGCTGGGGCCGGAGAGGCTTCGGTGATGGCGGGTGTGATTTCTTGCCCCTGCGGTGGATCGAGGACCACGTAGGCGGTCTCGCCGGGTTGGACATAGCCGAGTTTCTCCCTGGCCAGCTTCTCGATCTCCTCATCGGTGTTGAGAGCGGCGACGTCATCCTGGAGCAGCTCGTTCTCTGCTTCCAGGGAGGCCAGCTGCTCTTGCGCCGAAGAAACCTGCCGCTGTGAATCGATGATCTGGCGATAGGGAACGACCTGGGTGAGAAACGCTGCGCCCATGAGGAGAAAGAGCAACGTGACGAGCGCGACGCCGGGACGTCGAAGCAGCGTCATGTCGATCTCCGGAAGGTATCCCACCCGGCAAAACGAGCCGAATCGCCCAGCCCCTCCTCGATTCGCAGCAATTGGTTGTACTTGGCCGTGCGCTCCCCCCTGGCCGGCGCACCAGCCTTGACCTGACCTGCGTTGGTCGCAACCGCGAGGTGGGAGATGAAACTGTCCTCGGTCTCACCTGACCGATGACTGATCATCATCCCGAACGATGCGCTCCGAGCGGTGTTGATCGTGTGCAACGTCTCAGAGACCGAGCCGATCTGATTCACCTTGATCAGGATTGCGGTTGCTGACTTCTCGACGATGCCCCGGCGCAGGATCTCCTCGTTGGTGACGAACAGGTCGTCACCCACGAGTTGGACTCGACTTCCCAGCTGGGCAGTCAGAGCTTTCCACCCATCCCAATCACCCTCGTCCATCCCGTCCTCGATCGAGACCA
>Ga0190265_10001183_pt1 | contig 17115 bp, 14 predicted proteins | sample Popmic124T_FD_133135 | JGI IMG/M metagenome (GOLD analysis project Ga0190265, IMG submission 133135) | Populus adjacent soil microbial communities from riparian zone of Indian Creek, Utah, USA - 124 T | ecosystem: Environmental > Terrestrial > Soil > Riparian zone | place: USA: Utah | collected...
CGCCGCGAACGCGAGGTCGTGGCGCGACCACGGCCGCCGGCCGCCCCGCGGCGGGCGCCGCGCGGCGCCGTAGCCGCGCACCTCGAGCGTCGCCGCGACGTCGACGGCGCGATCGAGCGCGCCGGCCGCCACCGCCCGCACGACCGCGCGGCGCGGCGCCGGCTCGCCCGCCAGGCAGCGCTGCGCGTCGTGCAGCCGCCGGGCGTCGCGCGCGAGCACGGGGACGAGGCGCGTGGCCAGCGCCGCGGTGAGCGCCGAGCGGAACGAGATGCGCCGGAACGCGCGCAGCAGGTCGTCGGGATCGACCGCCGCCGAGTGGAGTGCGAAGCAGCCGATGATCACGAGCGCGCGCAGCGCCAGCACGCCGCCATAGGCGGTCGCCTCGGCCGTCACGTCGAGCTGCCCGAATACCGGCACGGTGCCGAGCCGCGCGATCACCGTGAGCCCCTCGCGCACGACGAGGGGATTCACGAGCCCGATCACCAGCGCGAACGGGAGCGCGATCGCCAGCGCCAGCAGCACCCGCCGCGCCACGCGCGCACCGGCGGCGGCGACGACGACGGTCGCGAGCAGCGCGACCAGCACGAGCGGGTGGTCGAACGAGAGCGCGACGAGGGCGAGCGCGACGCACCACGCCGAGCCGACGGCGGCGCGCGTCGCGTGCAGCGGGCTCGCGCGGCGCAGGTACGTCACGGCGTCTCCGGCGGCGGCAGGACCGGCAGCGCGGTCGGCCGGCCGTCCTCCACCGCGATCGCGAAGTGGCTGCGCAGCGCTTCCTCCTGCAGCTGCGCGGCGGCGGCCGCGAGCCCGACGGCGTCGGTCCCGGTCACGATCCAGGTCGGGGCCTCGGTGCCGAGCTTCGTCGCCGCGACGAGCCCGCTGCCCGGCCCGAGCCTGCGCACGACCTCGCCGCCGCTGTCGAGCAGGGCGATCTCGGCGCCCGCCGCGTCGGGCTGCGCGAACACGCCGGACACGCGCGGGCCTTGCTCGAGCTGGCGCACCGTCGAGTCGGCGCGCACGTCGGCCCACACGCCGACCTTGACGCGCAGCACGCCCACGCCGCCGAAGCTCCCGGCGGCGGAGCGGCCGGCGTTCACGCCGACCTCCGACAGCCGGTCGGCGACCTCGTCGCACACGGTCTCGGCCGCCTCGGCGCAGTCGAGCCGCACCGGCAGCCGCTTGCCGGCGATGCCCGAGCGGAACGGCTCGGGGAACGCGCCGACGACCGCGCGCACGTCCTGCGTCGCGCCCCAGTCGCGGTGGTCCCACCAGATGCGGTCGCCGGGCGCCACCGCGTGCGCGGTCGCGCCGTCCTCGGCGAGCACGCCGTTGACGAAGTAGAACCAGTCCGCCGGGCGCCCGTCCTCGCGCCCGCCCGCGATGCCGTTGATCGACTGCACGAAGCCCCCGCCGTAGCGGGTCTCGACGTCGAAGTCGCGCTGGAGCATGCGCATCACGGTCTCGCCGCCCGGGATCGGCTCGGCCGCCCCCGTCCCGACCTGGCGGGAGCCGAAGTCGCGCGTGACGAGCAGGTCCGCCGCGCCCTCGCGCTCGTCGCCCGCGCCCAGCCCGCAGCCGGCCGCGAGCGCGGCGGCGAGGACCAGCAGGAGCGAGAGCGCACGGTGCATGATCTAGCCGACCTCGACGGTCCGTGGGAACGCGAGCACCGTGCCCGGCTTGCTCGCCTCGAGCCGGTGGCGTCCGGCTGCGGGCGCGGTGAGCGTCGCGACGCCGCCGGCGGTCGTGACCGCGGCCGCCCCGCCGAGCCGCACCGTGGCGCCCGCGACCGGGACCCCGGCGCCCTGCTCGTCGTAGCCGCGCACCGTCACGCGCAGCGCGGCTCCAGGGGCGACCGTTCCCGCCGAGGCGGTCTCGAGCGTCCGCTGGCAGGCGTCGCGGGGGTCCTTGACGCACCAGAACCAGAGCACGCGCTGGCCGGCGCGCAGCAGCCGGCCGGTGCCGAACGAGCCCGACGGGTCGGCCCCGCCGGCCGTGCCGACGCGGCGGCCCACCTTGTAGACCCAGCCGTCGCGTCCGCGCTCGCGGTCGGGCCCGATGCGGCTGACGTAGAGCGAGCCCGCGTCGCGCTTGCGGCGCGAGCACGCGCCGTAGTCGGTCAGGCTGAACGCGGCGCGCGTGCCCGCCAGCACGGAGAGCGGCGTGGCCCGGCCGACGGCGCAGCGCCGCCCGTCGACCGGCACCGTGCGGGCCTTCATGGCGACCTGCTGCGCGGGCACGAGGACCGCGGACCGGCCGACGACCATCACGCCGACCTTCCCCCGGGCGTCGGCGACGGCCGGCGCCGCGAGCAGCGTCGCCGCCAGGCAGATGACGAGCGCGCGCCGCGTCACTTCACCCGGATCCGCGTCTGCGTAGCCGCGTCGTTGCCCGCGTTGTCGATCGCGATCACCCGGATGGTGTAGCGCCCGCGCGCCAGCCGTGCGGGAAGCAGGTAGGACCAGGACGCCCGGTCGCCGATCCGGAACGACCGCGAGCCGCCGCAGCGATGCCGCTCGAACCGCTCGCCCGCGCCGTCGAACGCCCAGCAGCGATCCCCGCGCTTGCGCACGATGCTCAGCCGCACCGACTTGAGCCCGGACGGGTCCGCGCTGACGGTCCCGCGCAGCTGCCGGGGCGCGCGCTTGCGCGAGAACACCTTGCCGCGCTTCATGCCCGTGATCGTCGCGATCGGCGCCGTGCGGTCGTCGGGATCGCCCGTGCCGAGCGGGGTTCCGGGCGGCACCGCCGTGCCGCAGTTGCCGTCGCTGCCCGTCGTGACGCAGGTCACGCCGGCCGTCCGGACGCGGCCGGCCTTCTCGACCGCGATCGAGACGAGGCCGGGCGACGACAGCGAGAGCGTCGCCGTGCCGTCCGTCGCCGTGGTGGCGGTCTGGCCGCCGGCCGTGACCCTCGCGCCGGCGGCGGGCTTGGGCGTCGTGGTGGTCGTGAAGTCCGGGTTCTGCACCACGGTGAACTCGTCGACCTTCACGGTCACGGGCTGCCCGGGCGCCACGGTCGGGGGCACGTTGGCGAGCCGCAGCGGGATCGCCGGCTCGCACGCGCCGGTGCCCGAGAAGCAGTCGACGAGGATGATCACGTCATCCCCCTCCTGCAGCGCGTAGGTCGCGTCACAGAGCCCGACGTTCATGTGCTGGTAGTTGACCCAGAACGCCCAGTAGCGCGCGGGATCGGCAGGGAACGGGTCGTAGTGGAACTCGCCCATGACGGTCTTGAGCTCGAACCCGATCGAGCCCCAATCGCCCGCGTAGTTCCCGCCGGTGACCTGGTGGATCGCGCCGAGCCCGCTCCTCCCGCTGCACGTGCGCGTGCCGGGCGCCGGCTCGCTCACCGCGGGCGTGTCGGTGGTGGTGACGAGCGTGCGCGGCACCAGCGTGCGGTCCTGCCCCTCGACGCGTACGGTCACCGTCGGTCCGGCCAGTGCCGGTGCGGCGAGCACCACCGCCGCGAGCAATCCGGCGAGCGCGCCGGGAACGATCTTCGTCATGAGCCAACCCCTTTTCCGCGAGGGCCTCGTGTGGCGACGGTCGGAGGATGGTCTCCTGGCTCCCGGGCTCGATCCGCTTCGCGCCTTCCCGGACCGTCGCGCGGTCCAGTGGCTCAGTGCGAGGGACTTCCCCGGTCACAGTGGCGGGTCCGCGCCGGACTTGCACCGGCTTCCCTGAACCACCGACCCTGAACGCGCGCAATGTTACCGTTGGGCGCACCATGACGGTGAACCTCACCCGCATCTACACGCGGCTCGGCGACGACGGCGAGACGCATCTCGGCGATATGAGCCGCGTCGCGAAGACGCATCCGCGGATCGAGGCGTACGGCACCGTCGACGAGCTCAACGCCCAGCTCGGCGTCGCCCTGGCGCTGCCGGCCGTGAGCGAGCGGCTCGGCGGCTACCTGCGCCGCGTCCAGAACGACCTGTTCGACGTCGGCGCCGACATCAGCGTCCCGCACGGCGGCGAGCGCGAGCGGCTCCGACTGGCGGAGGAGCAGACCGGATGGCTCGAGCGCGCGTGCGACGAGGTCAACGGCGAGCTCGAGCCGCTGCGGTCGTTCGTGCTCCCGGGCGGCACGCCGCTCGCCGCCCAGCTCCACGTCTGCCGTACCGTCTGCCGGCGCGCTGAGCGCCGCACGATCGACTGCGGCGACGACGTGAACCGCGAGTGCGTCCGCTACCTCAACCGGCTCTCCGACCTGCTCTTCATCCTCGCCCGCGCGGCCAACGCGGGCGACGAGCCGCTGTGGGAGCCGGGCCGCTTCCGCGACTAGCGCGGAACCGGGTTGAACCGCAGCCGGACCTCCTCGACGTCCGGCGCCGTGGCGACGCGCTGCCAGCCGCGCGCGCCGAGCACGTAGCAACCGTCGCGCTCGCGTAGGACGATCCGCGTGCGCCCGCGCTCCGCCGCCGTCCCGAGCGGCGCGGCGCTGAGCGGCCAGCCGCCGTACTCGCCGGCCAGCCGCTCGATCGCGCGGCGGACGTCGCCGTGCGGGACGCCGCGGTCGAGCAGCTCGCCGACGATCGCCGCCTCGGCCGCGTCCTCGACGCCGTAGACGTGCGGGTCGCCGGCCGAGACCGACGCGGCGATGTAGCCCCAGCGCGCCCACTGGCCCACGGTCGTGCCCGAGACGCCGGCCAGCTCGCCGACGTCGGCGGCGAGCAGGTGGCCGTGCGGACGGATCGGCGCCATCGGCACAAGGTAAGCGGCACGCTTGACATCCGGTACGCGCGTCTGCGCGTATCCCTGGTGATGGTCCGCCGCCTCCCGCTCGCCGTCGTGTCGGCCGCGCTCGCCCTCGCGGGCTGCGGGGGCGGTGGCGACGACACCCCGCGTGCCGCGACGCCCACGCCGACGGCGACGGCGACCGCCGCGCCGGACGAGCCGCCGGCCGCCGCGCCCGCGGACCTCGACCCGGCCGACGTGCGGGTCGTCCGCGCGTGGGCGGACCGCCTGCGCCGGGGCGACGTCCGCGGTGCGGCGCGCTACTTCGCGCTGCCCAGCGTCGTGTCGAACGGCACCCCGCCGATCCGGCTCGAGCAACGGTCCCAGATCCGCCTCTTCAACCGTGCGCTGCCCTGCGGGGCGAAGCTGATCGACGCGGAGCCGGCGCCGCGCGGCTTCCTCATCGCGACGTTCCGGCTCACCGAGCGGCCTGGGCGCGGGCGCTGCGGGAGCGGCACCGGAAACACGGCGCGCACCGCGTTCCACGTCCGCGACGGGCGCATCACCGACTGGCTGCGCGTGCCCGACGGAGCATCCGGGGAAGGCTCGATCTCCTGACCGGCTCCGTCCCCGGGGCGACCCGTCAGCTGCGGCGGAACTTCCAGTTGTCCTGGTTCTGGCGCCGCTCGCCGAACGCGCGCACGACCGCGACCGCGATCAGCGTCGTGACGATGGCGGGGAAGATGACGAACCAGACGGCCACGTAGACGATCGTGGTCTCGAGGGCGTCGCTCATGGCGAAGGGCAGGAACACGAACGGGATCGTATCGCCCGGGTCGCCGTCTAGGCGGAAGTCCAGGCACGATGCGGCGTCCCGCCACTAGCCTGGACCGATGCATCGCCGGCCGCGCACGCTCCTGCTCGCCGCCTTCGGCTGCGCGATCGCCTGCGCAGCCGTCTACGTGGTGGGGCTGCGCACGCAGTTCGGCGGGCGGATCGACGCCGCGCTGCTCGACCGGTTCGCCGCGCTGGACGGCCCGCGCGTCCATGCGCTCGCCGGCGACCTGGTGCGGTTCGTCGACCCGGGGCCCTACGCGGTGCTGGGAGCAGCGCTCGTGGTCGTCGCCGTCGCGCTGCGCCGTCCGCGCCAGGCCGCCGTCGCCGGCCTGGTGCTCGCCGGCGCGGGCCTGACGTCGCAGGTGCTCAAGCACATGCTGCCGGCACCGCGCCCGCACCCGTCGCCCTCCGCGTCGCTCATCACGGACGCCGCCTGGCCGAGCGGCCACACGACGGGCCTGGTCGCGCTCGCACTCTGCGTCGTGCTCGTCGCCCCCGTGCGCCTGCGTCCGCTCGCGGCGGCGGCCGGCGGGGTGGCCGCCCTGCTCGTGCCCGCCTGCCTGCTGGTGATCGGCTCGCACTATCCGAGCGACGTGCTCGGCGGCTACCTGGTGGCGGCCGGCTGGTTCGCGCTCGGCGTCGCCGCGCTCGAGCTGACCGCGGCGCGGCGCGCGCCGTCCGCGGAGGCACTCCTCGCCGCCGGCGCCGGGCTCACGGTCGCCGGGTCCGCCGCGGTGCTCGCGGTCGTGTTCGCCGACCCGGACCGTGCGCTCAGCTTCGTGCAGCACCACACCACGTTCGCGGTCAGCACGGTCGCGCTGGTCGCCGCGGCGGCGGCGCTGGTCTCGCGTGCGCTCGTTGCGAGACGCGCGCACCGGGTGGCTTGACGCGCGCACGGGCACCGGGGAGGCTCGCGCCGGACCACGACCCCCCGGAGGAACTGCGCGATGGGCGAGCACGACGACGGCATCACCCGCCGGGACTTCCTCGACGGGATGGCGATCGGGGCCGCCGGCCTCGCGGCTGCCGCCGCCTCCCCCACGCTGACCGGCGCCGAGGCGTCGCTCCGCGGCTGGGGCCATGACGAGTACCCGCCCACCGTCACCGGCCTGAAGGGCCAGCCGGACGACGTCGTCGAGCACGTGATGCGGATCGACGGCCCGCCGAACCCCGACGACGTCCACAGCACCCGCGGCGGCCCCGGCGTCCGGCTCGGCCGCGTGCGCGACCTGCACGAGACCTACGACTGCGTGATCGTCGGCGCGGGCGCGAGCGGGATCGCGGCGGCGAAGTCCTACCGCGACCGCTTCGGCGCGGACGCGAAGATCCTCCTGCTCGACCCGCTCCCGGACGTCGGCGGCCACTCGACCCGCAACGAGTTCCGCGTCGGCGGGAGCACCTACCTGCGCAACGGCGGCACGGTCAACCTCGACTCGATCGGCACCTGGAACCAGCCGGCGGGGCCGCTGCTCGACATCCCGGGCGCCTACGGCCAGCCGTCGCTCGACCTGCTCGCCTACGCCGGCGTCGACCCGGCCACGTTCCCGGAGAACGTCGGCTCCTCGATCCCGCCGTCCTACGGCCTGCGCTCCGCGCTGCTCTTCCCCGCTGCGGAGTTCGGTGCCGACACCGCGACGCCGAACCGCCAGAGCGCGACCGAGCCGAACACCGCCGCCGGCTGGACGGCGTTCACCGACCGGCTCCCGTTCAGTCCGGAGGCGCGGGCCGCGATCGTGCGGATCCAGACCGAGGCGACCGACTGGATCGCGGCCAAGCACGGCGCGATGAGCGTCGCGGACAAGATCCAGCTGCTCACGCGGCTGACGTACCGCCGCTACCTGCAGGAGTACGTCGGCGCCCCGGACCAGGCGATCCTGCAGTACCAGCGCTTGTCGCACTCGCTGCTCGGCGCCGGCGTGCAGGCCGTCTCCGCCGCCGACATGTGGCTGCTCGGGCAGCCGGGCTTCGGGGGCCTGGGGCTCGGCGACCCGACCAACATCACGTTCCCGGGGATCGGGCGCACGCCGCAGATGGGCGTGCGCGACCCGATCGACCCGACGCTGTTCTGGCCCGACGGGAACACGTCGCTGCTCAAGCTGGTGCTCGCCAAGCTGATCCCCGGCGCCGTGCTCGACGGGCGCGCGCTGCCCGATCAGGAGACGGTCGTGCGCGCGAAGGTCGACTACGACCGGCTCGACCGCCGCGGCAACGACGTGCGGATCCGGCTCAACAGCCTCGTCGTCGACGTCCGGCCCGGCAAGTCCCACGGCCGCGACCGGCTCGCGACGGTCGACTACCTGCCGCTCGACGACCACGACCGGCACGCCAAGCGCGGCCCGACCGGGTATCGCGTCCGCGCGCGCCACGTGATCATGGCCTGCTGGAATCGCGTGACGGCACAGCTCGTCGACGGCCTGCCCGCCGAGCAGGTCGAGGGGCTCTGCTACGCCCGCAAGGTGCCGCTGATCTACGGCCGCGCGGTGCTCGGGAACTGGAACGCGTGGGCCGCCGCGCAGGTCAACTCGATCAGCCCGCGCGGCAACAGCCTGTTCTGGGACTCCGCGTCGATCTCCGCGGGAGCGAGCTTCGGCACCGTCTACGGCCCGACGCCCGTCGACCCGGCGCAGCCGGCGGTGCTCAACTTCAGCGTCGTGCCGTCCGACCCGGCGCGCACGCCGCAGCTCGCCGCCTACGAGGCGGGCCGCCGGCAGCTGCTCTCGACGAGCTTCCGCGAGCTCGAGCACGGTCTCTGGGACATGGTCGACCGCACCCTCACGCCGCTCGGCGGCGACTTCGAGCCGCGCCGCGACGTGGCGGCGATCATGGTCAACCGCTGGAACTACGGCTACGCGCACGAGCTGACGTCGGTGTGGGATCCGAGCACCTACGGCCCCGACGGCGAGCACCCGCACGTGAAGGGCCGCCAGCCGTTCCGCAACGTGGCGATCGCGAACACCGACTCCGCCGCGTTCGCGGACACGCACAGCGCGATCAACGAGGGCTACCGGGCGGTGCAGGACCTGCCGGGCTAGCGCGGACGGCGACCGCGCGCCGACGCGCCGGCGCTGTGGCGCGCGGCGCGGGCGGTTCGGGTGCGCGGGCGTCGGCGAACGGCGGGCATTGAGGGGAGCGGGATCGAGGCCGCGGCGCTGACGTGGGGCGCTTTAGGGGTCTATATCGCGGTTAAGGCGCCCCGCATGATCGCCGCGGCCTCGATCCCGCTCCCCTCAATGCCCGCCGTCCGCGTCGCGGTCGGTGGTGCGCGCCAGCAGCGCTGTGGTGGTCATCGCGGTCTCCCTTCATGGTCCGCGAGGAGCTGCAGCGCCTCGAGGAACCCCAGCCAGCCGACGAACGCCTGCTCGGCGCCTTCGCGCCCGCGCAGGCAGCCGCTCAGGGGCCGGCGGTCGAGGTGCAGCTCGAGCTCGACGACGAGTGCGCGATCGGCGGCTTCGTCCATGCCGACGACGCTAGATCCGGCGCCCACCGCCCGCGTCGGGGAGCACCCCGAGATGGCTCCCTGAACCTAGGCTCCCGAGTCGAGCGCGCGGGCCAGCTCGCCGCGGCCGCCGACGTCGAGCTTGCGGTAGATGTGGCCGAGGTGGGTCTCCACCGTCTTGCGCGTGACGAACAGCGCCTGGGCGATCTCCGGGTTGCTGCGGCCGTCCGCCGCGAGCTCGGCGACGCGGCGCTCGGCGGCGGTGAGCAGCTCGGCGCCGCGGCCGTGCGGGTCGCTCGACCGGCCGCCGGCGGCGAGCAGCTCCGTCCGGCCGCGGTCCGCCAGCGCGCGGCCGCCCAGCCCGTCTGCCAGCGCGACGCCCTCCTCCAGCGCTCCGCGCGCGTCGGCCCGCCGGTTGGCGCGCCGCAGCGCCGCCCCGAGGTCGACCAGCGCGCGGGCGTGCTCGAGGCGCGCCGGCGACCGCGCGAGCGCGGCGACGGCCTCGCGCAGCCCCTCGACCGCCGCGTCCGCCGCGCCGGTCAGCGCCACCGCGCGCAGCGCGACGCCGATCCCGCCGGCGGCGCCCCAGCGGCGCGCCCGCTCCAGGTCCTCCGCGGCGAGGCGCCGCGCCGCCTCGTCCTCGCCGGACGCCGCGCGGGCGAGCGCGGCGCGTGCGCGCCAGCGCGACGCGAGCGGGTTCGCCGCGCCCCACAGGGCGTCGCGCCGCCCGAACTCCTCCAGCGCCGCGACGGCCTCGCGCGGCCGGCCCGCCGCGAGCAGCAGCGCGCCGCGCGCCTCGAACAGGAAGTTGTTCGTCGGTCCGGGCGCGGGATCGTCGTCGAGCTCGACCAGCGCCCGCTCGGCCTCCTCGAGCTCGCCGGCCTCGACCAGCGCCTCGACGAGCAGCGCCGTCGCGAACGGGACGCCGAGCGGGATGCCGTGGCCGCGCAGCAGCGTCACCGCCGTCCGCCCGTCGGCCGCCGCCGGGCCCACCGCCCCGCGCCGCAGCGCCACCCAGCCGCGCCGGCCGGTCAGGTACGCCGTCGCGGGAATCGACGCGCGCACGCGCGCGTCGGCGAGCGCCCGCTCGATCTGCTCGCCGACGCGGTCGAGCGCCTCCGTCGCGAGCAGCCCGACGACGACGTCGTAGAACGGCCCGGCCATGTCGAGCCCGGGATCGTCGAGCAGCCCGCCGGCGAGCACGCCCTCGAGCAGCTCCGCCGCCCCGACCGCCGACTCGCGCGCACGCGCCTGCTGGAAGGCGAGGCTCGCCAGCACGAGGCGCTCGCGCGCCGTGGCGCCGCCCAGCGCGCCGCGGCGCTCCAGCCTTGCCCGCGCCGGCTCGGCGACCGCCGGGCTCGCCTGCAGCGCGTGCGACGCCAGCTCCGCCTCGAGCAGGAGCGCGAGCTCGCGCTCGGCGGGCTCGATCAGCTCGATCGCCGCCGCGAGCGCGGCGACCGCCCGGTCGGGCTCGCCCGCCACGGTATGCGCGTTCGCGAGCTGGCGCACCGCGGTCGCGAGCCGCTCGGGCTCGCGCAGCCGCGCGACCGCCTGCTCCAGCCGCCCGACCGCCTCCGGCGCCCCGATCCGGTGCTCGGCCGAGCCCAGCTCGAGCAGCACCTCGGTGAGCGCGTCCGGCGCGGGCGGCTCGGCGAGCGCGCGGCGCAGCGAGGCGACCGCGGCCGCCGGCGCACCACGCGCGAGCGCGTCCGCCGCCACCCGCCGGAGCAGCGCGACGCGCCCGGCCTCACCCGCCGGGTCGGCCGCCGCGACCTGCGCCGCGACCCGCTCGTCGGGCGCGCCACGCGCTTCGAGCACCACGGCCGCGCGCGCATGGGCGGCCGCGCGGGCACGCGCGCCCACGTCCGCGTAGACCGCCTCGCGCACGATCGGGTGCGCGAACTCCAGCCGCGGCGACGCGGCCAGGAGCCCGAGCGCGACCAGCACGTCCGCGGCGTCGGCCGCCTCCTCCACGTCGAGCCCGGCGAGCTGCGCCGCCTCGCCCACGCCGGCCCCGTCGCCGAGCACGGCGATCGCGCGCACGAGCGCCGTCGCGGCGGCTGGCTGCTCCGCGAGGCGCAGGAGCACCGCCTGCGCCACGACCGCCGGCCCGAGCCGGAGCACGCGCGCCGCGGCGCCGGCGTCGGTCGCCAACTGCGTCTCGGCGGCCTCGCGGAGCAGCGCCTCCACGTAGAACGGGTTGCCGCCCGTGGCCTCGCGGCACGCGGCGACGAACGCGGGCGCCGCCGGCGCGCCGAGCCGGCGCTCGCACAGCGTCGCGATCGCCGCCTCGCTCAGCGGCCGCGGGCGGATCACCGTCGCCTCCGGCGCCGCGGCCAGCCGCGCCAGCTCGACCGTGTCGCCCTCGCCCGGGCGGGAGCCGACGACGACGGCGAGCGCGAGGCCGTCCAGCCGCGGGGCGAGGTACGCGAGAAAGCGCAGCGAGTCGACGTCGGCCCAGTGCACGTCGTCGAGGAACAGCGCGACCGGCCCCTCCTCGGCGAGGTTGTTGAGCAGCCAGTAGACGCCGTGGAGCATCGACGCGTCGTCGGCCGCCGGCGTGGCCCCCGCCGGCTCGAGCAGACGCCGCGCCTGCTCGGCGGCGCCCGCGAAGAGCCGCTGCCGCCGCTCGTCCGCGGCGCGCGCGACCGCCGGCTCCAGCAGCTGGCGGACGCAGCCGTAGGCGAAGTCGTGCTCGAGCACGGTGGCCCGCGCCCGCAGGCACTCCAGCCCGGCCGCCGCCCCCGCGTCGGCGGCGGCGCGCAGCAGGCTGGTCTTGCCGAGCCCGCCGGCCGCCTCGACGATCGTCACGCCGCCGCGTCCCGCGCCCGCGCGGTCGAGCGCGGCACGCAGCTCCGCGAGCTCCTGCTCGCGCTCGAGCAGCGGCACGGTGGTCAGGCGGCCGCCCGTCCCATCTCGGCGATCAGGCCGAGCCGGTCGGGCGGCGCGGTGTCGCCGTCGAGCTCGCGAAAGATCGCCGCGACGGTCGCCACGAGCCGCTCCGGACCCGTCCAGCCGGCGTAGGGGGCGAGCTCGATGCCGCGGACGACCTCGCCCGCCGGCACGCCGGACCGGTGGCCCGCCTCGGCCGCTTCCGCCACGTGCGCGAGGTAGTCGCGCAGCGCGCGCACGGCGTCCTTGCCGGTCACCGGGCCGTGGCCAGGGACGACCACGTCGACGTCGAGCGCGAGGATCCGCTCGCACGCCGCGATCCAGCCGCGCACCGATCCGGCCCACGTCACCGGGTGCACGCCGGCGAACAGGATGTCGCCGGTGAACACCACGCGCCGGTCCGGCACGACGACGAGCGTGTCGCCGCGGGTGTGTGCCGGCCCGACCTCGATCAGCCGCACTGGCACGTCCCCGACGGTCAGCTCCAGCTCCCCGGCGAACGTCCGGCTCGGCCCCACCGGCTCGATGCCCGCGAAGTCGAACGCCGAGAACGCGTCGTAGATGTACGCGCCGGCGGCGCCGAGCTGCGGCGCCGCGGCGACCATCCGCTGCAGCTCCTCCGGCGACTCGCCGGCGCGCATCTCCTCGGCGGCCCGCGCCGAGGCGACGATCGTCGCGTCGCCGGCGAGCTGGTTGCCGAACGTGTGGTCCGGGTCGGCGTGCGTGTTGACGAGCACGTCGATCGAGGCGGCCGCGGGCTCCGCGCGGCGCATCGCGTCCAGCATCTCGCCGGTGAGCCGCAGGTCGAACAGCGTGTCGACGAGCAGCGTCGCGTCGCCGTCGACGATCAGCCCCGCGTTGCTCCAGCCCCACGAGCCGTCGGGCTGGAGGTACGCGTACGTCGAGGTCCCGACCTCCTGGAGGCCTTTGGCGTAGGAGGTCGGGGCCATCGCGGCCGGAGTGTACGGCCGGCGCTACGCGGGCACTGGCGCGGGCGCGGCGACCACCGGCTCCGACTTGGCCCCCGGGCGGCCCGGCGTCAGGAGCGCGAGCAGCGCGCCCGCGGCGAGCACGGCGGCGGCGATCGGCAGCGCCGCGACGAGCCCGTCGACGAACGCCTGCGGGCTCTCGTAGCCGCCGTTCGCGGCGAACACGGAGGCGAGCACGGCGACGCCCAGCACCGCGCCGAGCTCCCGGATCGCGTTCGTCGCGCCGGACGCCTTGCCCTCCTCGCTCGGACGGACCGCCGCGAGCACCGCCTCGGGCGCCGTCGGGAACACGAGCGCCATGCCGGCGCCGGTGATCGCGAACGGCGCGATCAGCTGGGCGAACGGCGTCGCGGCGTCGATCACCAGCGCCATCCAGGTCATGCCGACGGCCTGCAGCGCAAGTCCCGCCGCCATCACGGGGCGGGTGCCGAGGCGGGACGCGAGCACGCCGGCGAGCGGCGCAACGAGCATCGGCATCGCCGTCCACGGCAGCGTCCGCGCGCCGGCCTCGAGCGGCCCGACGCCCTGGGCCAGCTGGAAGAACTGGCTCATCAGGAAGATCGCGCCGAACGCGCCGAAGAACATCGCGAACGAGAGCCCGTTGGCCGCGCTGAAGGCGCGCGAGCGGAACAGCCGCAGCGGCAGCATCGGCGCGGCCGCGCGGCGCTCCCAGCGCACGAACGCGCCGACCAGCGCGGCGCCGGCGAGCAGCGCCGCGATCACGGCCGGGCTCGTCCAGCCCAGCGACTGGCCGCGGACGATGCCGAACGTCAGCGCGAGCAGGCCGGCGCTGGCGAGCGCGAGGCCGCGCAGGTCGAGCGCCCGGTCGGGCCCGTAGGACTCGGTCAGGTGCTTGCGCGCGAGCGGGATCAGCGCGAGGCCGATCGGGACGTTCGCCCAGAAGATCCAGTGCCAGGAGACGCCCTCGACGACCGCGCCGCCGACGAACGGGCCGATCGCGACGCCGAGCCCGCTGATCCCGCCCCAGATGCCCAGCGCCGCGGCGCGCTTCTCGGGCGGGAACGCGTCGCTCACGAGCGTGAGCGTCAGCGGCGTCAGGATCGCGGCGCCGAGGCCCTGCAGTGCACGCGCGGCGATCAGCGTCTCGACGGACGGGGCGAGCGCCGCCGCCGCGCTCGCAGCGGTGAACACGCCGACGCCGAGCACGAACATGCGCTTGCGGCCGAACCGGTCGCCGAGCGCCGCGCCGGTGATGAGCAGAACCGCGAACGCCAGCGTGTACGCGTTCACCGTCCATTCGAGCGCCTCGAGCGAGCCGCCGAGATCGAGCCGGATCGAGTGCAGCGCCACGCCGACGACGAGGCTGTCGAGCGCGGTCATGAACAACGCCGCGCCGGTGATGCCGAGCGTCCAGCGGGCCTTCGACGCCGTCGTGCGCGCCATGGGGGTCATCTCCTCTGCCGGTTGGGGACCTGGGACTGCGCCGACGGTATGCGCGGGTCCCGGCCACGGCGTCGGGGAGCTCCCCGATCCGGCTCCCTGATCTTCAGTCGAGCCCGCCGCTGCGCCGCGCGGAGCGCAGCAGCCGCAGCGCGAACGCCGCGGAGACGACGGTGCCCGCCGCGCCGGGGATCGACGTGCCGCCGCGCGTGAGCGGCGGGGCGCGCCGGGCCCACAGGTTCGACGAGCCGCTGAACAGCGCCGCGGCGAGCATCCCGTAGACGAGCCGGTTGACGTTGCGGTCGAGCGCGTCGACCCGCACCGGCACGTCGAGCTCCCCCATCCGCACGGCGCCGAGGATCGCGGTGAGGTCGCGCGGCGCCTGCTGGAGCAGCCGGTCCCAGTCGTGGCCGGTGCGCCGCGCGCGGCGCAGCATCCGCTCGGGTGAGAGGCGGTCCTTCACGATGTCGCGGTCGAAGCCGCGCAGCGCCTCGCGGATGTCCAGCCCGGCGCCCGCGATCGTGAGGTCGCCCTGGAGCTGGATCAGCGTCTTGCCGAGCATCGCGACGTCGGGCGGCATGCGCAGGCGGTGGTCGCGCACGATCCGCGTGAGGTCCTCGACGGCGGACGCCACGTCGATGTGGTCGAGGCCCGACGCGGCGTGCGTGTCGAGCCAGTCGGACAGGTCGATCCGGAACGCGTCGAGGTCGAGCCGCGGCGGCGGCGTGACGATGTCGAGCAGCCGGTCGGCCACGTCCTGGTGGTCGCCGCCCGCCGTGGCGAGGATGAACGCGCCGAGCTTGTCCTCTAGCACCCGGTCGATCCGCCCGACCTCGCCCCAGTCGAGGATCCCGAAGCGGATCCCGTCGTCCGTCGTCTCGACCAGCACGTTGCCCGGGTGGGGGTCGGCGTGGAACAGGCGGTCGCGCAGGATCATCTCGACGAAGATCCGCGCGGCCCGCAGCGCGAACGCCTCGCGGTCGATCGTGTCGTCGGCGGCGACCTCGCGCAGCCGGCGCCCGTGGATCCGGCTCATCGTCAGCACCCGCGGCCCGGAGACCTCGGGGAACGGCTGCGGGATCACGACGTCGGGCTCGGAGGCGAAGTTCGCCCGCACCTGCTCGAGCACGCCGGCCTCGCGCACGAGGTCCAGCTCGGCCTCGACCGTGCGGCGCAGCTGCTTGAGCACGCCACGCGGCCGATACAGCGCGATCGTCTCGTCGCGCTCCTCGACGACCGTGGCGAGCGCCTCGAGGATGTCGAAGTCCGCCCGGATCACGTCCCGGATGCCGGCGTGCTGGACCTTCACCACCACCTCGGTCCCGTCGTGCAGCCGGGCGACGTGGGCCTGCGCGACCGACGCCGAGGCGAGCGGGGTGAAGCTGAACTCGGCGAACGCCTCCTCGACGGGCTGCCCGAGGTCGGCCTCCAGCGTCGCGCGCACCGACGCCTCGTCGTCCGTCGGCGCGTTCGTCTGCAGCTCGCGCAGGTCGTTCGCGACGTCCGGGCCGACGAGGTCGATCCGCGTGCTCAGCACCTGGCCGAGCTTGATGAACGTCGGCCCGAGCTCGGTCAGCGCGGCGCGCAGCCGCTGTCCGTCGCTCAGCGACTCCCCGCGCTCACGCACGCCCTCCGGGATGAAGTCGCGCAGGTGGCTGTGGTCCGACAGCGAGACCATGTGCGCGACGCCGTGGTGCGTCAGCACGCGGAGGACCTCCTCGACGCGCCCGCGATGCTGGATCAGGACCCGGATGGCGGGATGCGGGGAGGGCATCGGCGCGACGTTACATGGCGGCCTGTGCCGCTGCGCGGCGTTCGAGCGCAGACGTTGTTCCGCCGAGCGGACGATCTACGGTGCAGCACATGCGCCTGATCGTCATTGCTGCCGCCGTGCTCGCGTCGCTTGCACCGAGCGCGTTCGCCGCTCGTCCCGCGACTCCTGAGGAGGCAGCGGCGATGCTGAGCCTTGCCGGCCTTCGACCCGAGTGCGCGTCGATCGATGTGTCCACGGCGGACGGCCGATGGGCGGCCCTGACCGCCAGGCACGCAGACGGTTGTGACTCGGGCAACGGCTACATCGTTTACGAGTCGTACCCCGACGGCTGGTACGAGATCTTCCAGGGCTCAGACGGTCAGCAGAACTGCGAGACCGTCGACATGCCAGCCGCGGCGGGACGCGACCTGGGCGTCTGCCGGCCGCCGACCAGGCGCAAGTACGTCTTGAACTACCTCAGGAACGCCTGGTATTCAAGCCACGGTTACTCCCGAACGGAGCCCACAGCGCGTACCGCAAACTGCGCTGGGAGAGCTGGGGCGGGCGCAAGACGACGGCTCGCGGAGTCCTCGACTATGCCGACGCGTACGCCGTCTTCCGCAAGCCGGTCAAGGTCACGTTGCGAGGCGAGCAGTTCTGCGGCCTGCGGCGTGCCTACCGCCGCATGATCACGTCAGAGGTGCGGTATGCCGGCCGCGTCGCGTTTCCGCGAGAGAGCCGAGAGCTCAACTGCACGTAGTAAGCAGGCAGCGTGCCCACACGTAGGCGCGGCGCTCGGCGCGTGAAACCCGCTTCCGTCGGGCGCGTATGCGGGCCGTGATTCGCTCCCACACGGCGGTTCACGGCTGGCCGCAAACGGCTCTACAGCGCCACATGCGGCCAGCCACGTGGTCCCCGGACCCCGGCCTGGACCCCGCAAGTCTGGCTAGCACGGCCGTTTTATCTCTGCAAGCCGAACTCGGGGTAGACCGCTCGAGTCCGTAACCGAGTTGATTCGTGACTCCTCAGAGGAAGAACTTGCTGCCGGAGTGGACAACGTTCCCGCACACGAAACCGCACCCGCGGCTACCCATGGACCGCCCACGTGGGTAGTACGCGAATTCCGAGCCC
>Ga0190265_10001184_pt1 | contig 17109 bp, 14 predicted proteins | sample Popmic124T_FD_133135 | JGI IMG/M metagenome (GOLD analysis project Ga0190265, IMG submission 133135) | Populus adjacent soil microbial communities from riparian zone of Indian Creek, Utah, USA - 124 T | ecosystem: Environmental > Terrestrial > Soil > Riparian zone | place: USA: Utah | collected...
GATGCAGGTGTGATGCAGGTGTGATGCAGGTGTGATGCCCATCCACCGTTCATCGGTAGCTGGTCCCTTCAACGCTGGGGAGGCAATGGCCATCGCCGGCGGAGCCGCCACGACGATCCGTCCGGCGCAACGACCTCGCGAGTCATGTGATGAACAGAGCAGCCGGAGGGCCCAAGCGCGGCGACGGAGTCGCACGAGCCGGCGACCAGACGAGTGACGGTCGGGCGTACGGTGAGCCGGCTCAATTCACAACGGCAGGTTGCCGGTGGCCGTCTTGGTCGTGCCGTGGTCGCTGTAGGCGGCGATGGTGCGTTGCGCGATGCGCATCTGGTGGATCTCGTCGGCGCCGTCGGCGAATCGGGCCCAGCGGGCCTGGGTGAGCATGTGGGCGAGCGGGGTGTCGGTCGAGTAGCCGAGCGCGCCGTGGACCTGGATCGCGCGATCGATGATGCGCCACAGGCTGTTGGCGACGAAGTGCTTGGCCATCGACACGACGGCGGTGAACTCCATCCCCTGCTCGAGTTGGTAGGCCGCGTGCAGCACCATCAGCTTGCACTGGTACAGCTCGACCGCCGAGTCGGCGATCAGCCACTGGATGCCCTGCTTCTCGGCGAGCAACGAACCGTGCGAGTACCGCTCGAGCGATCGCGCCACCATCATGTCGAGGGCGATCTCGGCCTGGCCGATCCAGCGCATGCAGTGCGCCAGCCGCGCGGGGCCGAGCCGGTACTGGCCGAGCAGGTGGCCCTGGCCCTGACCGCCGAGCATGTTGGAGTGCGGCACGCGCAGATCCTCGATGAGGATCTCGCAGTGGTTGTGGCCGCCCGACATCGTGTGCACGTCGCGCACGACGATCCAGCCGTCCGACGGGAGGTCGACGATGAAGCACGTGTTGGCCGCCTGCGGGATCTCCGGATCCTCTTCCGTGCGCGCGACGAGCAGCGCGAACTTGGCGCCGCGAGCGCCGGAGATGAACCACTTGTGCCCGTTGATCACCCACTCGTCGCCGTCGCGGTACGCCTTGGTCTGGATCAACGTCGGGTCGGAGCCGGCGACCTCCGGCTCGGTCATCGCGAAGCACGACCGGGCGGTGCCCTCGCACAGCGGCCGGAGGTACTTCTCCTTCTGCTCGTCGGTCGCCCAATGCAACAAGGTGTGCTGGTTGCCCTCGTCGGGCGCCTGGGCGTTCAGGACGAACGGTCCGATGCCGACCTTGGCGGCCTCGGCAGACACCGCAGCCATGGCCGTCGGGCCGAGCGCCATCCCGCCCCACTCCTCCGGCATGTGCGGCAACCACAGGCCCCAGTCCTCGCGGGCCTCCTTGCGGAGCTTGACGATGCAGCCGACGAGCTGCGACCGGTCGTCCTGGTCGATCGCCTCCCACTCCGGACGCACCCTCGAGTCCATGAACTCACGGACCTTGAGGCGGACCTCGTCGACCTCGGGCGGGAACGAAAAGTCGATCATGCGATCGGAGTCTGGCTTCTCTCATGAGCCGGTGGCGAAGCGGCTGACGCCGCCGCCACCGGAACCGGGAGTTCACGTCTGAACGCCGCGTTCGGCCCTCGCCTGCACGTTGTTGCGCCAGAACGGAGCGGGCATAGCCTCACGATGGTGCGATCAGGACCCGAGGCGACATCATGGGATCGCGACTCGCTGCCAGAGGGCGACGACAAGGTCCGTGCGGTGCGCGACATGTTCGACGCCATCGCGCCGCGGTATGACCTCGTCAACCGGATCATGACGTTCCGCCTCGACGTGCGGTGGCGCCGACGGGCCGTGCGCTCGCTCGAGTTGGTGTCCGGAAGCCGGGTCCTCGATCTGGCGAGCGGCACCGGCGACCTGTGCATCGACCTCGCCCGTGCTGGCCACCAGCCGATCTCGGTCGACCTGAGTCACGGGATGCTCACCGCGGACCGGTCGGGCGCGCCCCGTGTGCAAGCCGACATCCTGCGACTGCCCGTGCCCGACCGTGCGGTCGACGGTGTCGCGTGCGGCTTCGCGCTGCGCAACCTCGTCGAGCTCCCCGCCTTCTTCGCCGAGCTCGGTCGCGTCGTGCGCGTCGGTGGACGGATCGCCCTGCTCGACGTCGGCATCCCGCGCAACCGCATCGTGCGATGGGGCAACGGGATCTATTTCGGCAAGGTCGTGCCCCGCATCGGCGGCCTCCTCTCCGATGCCGCCGCCTACCGCTACCTCCCGCGGAGCGTCGCCTACCTGCCACCACCTGCCGACATGATCCGGTCGCTCCGCGCGGCGGGATTCGGTGATGCGTCGCATCACCACCTGTCCGGTGGCATCACTCAGCTCTTGATCGGCACGCGTGATTGAACATGCGCGCCGTCACCCGACCGCTCGAGGGTCTGCTCGATCTCAACGACGTGGCAGGCGGCGATGGCTACCTGTTCGTTCGTGACGGTGTCGGGGTCGCCGGCCGCGGCGTCGCCACCCGTGTGCCCTACGGCGAGGCACCAGGGGTGCTGGCGTCGATCGAGCACGACGATGCGGTCGGCGCAGGCGGGCCGATCGCGATCGGCGTGGTGCCCTTCCTGCCCGGCGCTCCTGTCGAGCTCGTGATCCCGAGCGCCGTGGTGCGCAAGTACCCCGACGGCGCGGCCGCGGTCACCGTGATCGACGATGCCGAGCAACCGGTCGGTCTGACACCCGCCCGTCCCGTCGCGGCCTCGTACGACATCCGGCCCACCGTTGACGTCGCCCACTACCTCCGTGCCGTCGAGTCGGCACGCGACATGGTGCGGATCGGTGAGATCGTCAAAGCAGTCATCGCCCGACCGATCACCGTCTCGTCGGACCGCCCGATCGACGTCCACGCCGTGCTCGGTCGGCTGCGGGCGAGCTTCGGTTCGAGCTACCGCTTCTCGGTCGACGGGTTCATCGGGGCGTCGCCCGAATTGTTGGTGGCGGTCGAAGGTGAGGTCATCCACTCGCACCCGCTCGCCGGGACCGCCCCGATCACCGGCGACGCCGACATCGACGCGCGGCTGGCGTCGGAGCTCATCGCCAGCACCAAGAACCAGGTCGAGCACCGCACCGTCATCGAGATGGTGCACGACACCCTGTTGCCATGGTGCAGCTATCTCGACTGGGAGCCGGAGCCCTCGATCGTGAAGGTGGCGAACGTGCAGCACCTCGGATCGCGGGTCGAAGGCCGCCTGTCGAGCCCGGCGCCGAACGTGCTCGAGCTCGTGCGCGCGTTGTCGCCGACACCCGCCGTTGGCGGCCATCCCCGGTCGCAAGCGCTCGAACTGATCGCATCCGTCGAAGGGTTCGAGCGCGGCCCGTACGGTGGCGCGGTCGGTTGGGTCGACGCCGGCGGCAACGGGACGTGGGCGGTCGCGATCCGCTGCGCCGAGTTGTCCGACGATCGTCTCTCCGCACGTCTCGTCGCCGGTGGCGGCATCGTCGCCGACAGCGATCCGCTCGCCGAGCTCGCCGAAACCCAGGCCAAGTTCCAAGCGATGCTCTCCGCCATCATCCGCCCCTGACCAAATCCCCCGTTCTGTCTGCTTCAAACGAAGCGACAGCCCGGATGACGCAGACAGTTCGGGATTTTCAGCCGAGGGCAGCGGCGACGGCGGCGTTGAGGCGGGTGTGGACGACGACGTTCTCGGCGCGGTTGGTGGGGACGCGAACGAGCCACGGGCCGGGGTGTCTCAACCGCGCGGCCAGTTCGGCCGCGTCGGTGATCGTCGACGCATCGATCCCGTGGGCGCGGGCGAGGCCTTCGATGTCGGTGCCGTGCGGGGTGCCGAGCAGGGTCTCGAACTGATCGGCGGGGAGCGCGGCCGCCTGGGGGAGGAACGAGAAGATGCCACCACCGTCGTTGTCGACGACCACGATCCGGAGGTCGGCCGACCGGGTGCGGAGGCCGACCAGGGCGTTGGAGTCGTGGACGAACGCGATGTCGCCCACGAGGACGATCGTGGGTGTCCCGGCCAACGCCCGGCCGAGTGCGGTCGACACGACGCCATCGATGCCGTTGGCGCCGCGGTTGGCGTGCGCGATCGCGCTCGGACCGCCGAACCACTCGAGGTCGCGGACGGGCATCGACGAGGCGACGACGACGCCGACGCCTTCGGGCCGCGACGTGGCGACCACGTGAGCCACGCCGGGTTCGGTGAGCGAGCCGTCGCCCGCGAGCACGGCCCCGATCGCCTCGGTGGCGCGCTTCTCGGCGTGCCGCCAACGCGCAGCCCACGTCGTGCCGCTGGCACCCCGGAGACCATCGAGGTCGTCGATCGTGCACACGAGCGCGACGTCGTGGCCGGGATCGATGACGCCGGGTCCGCCCACCTGGACGACCACGCACGACGAGCCCGCGATCCACTCGGCGAGCACCCTCGACGCTGGCGGGCGACCGATGCGCACGACGACTTCGGGGACGTGCGCGTCGGCGAACTCCCGATGGCGGAGCAGCGCGTCGAACGTCGTGACCGCGGCCGGCAACGCGCGGGCGCCGCTCGTCGGATCGGCGAGCACGGGCCATCCGGTCGACTCGGCGAGCGCCGCGATGCGCTCGGTCGACACACCGCTGCGCCCGCCGGCGACGATCACGCCGCGCTGATGATCGACGAGTTGATCGACGAGTGAGCGAATGCCTTCAACGGCCCGTGCGAATGCCGGGGCATGCATGCCCACCGTGGCGATCGGCGCCGACACCGGCTCGCGTCGCGACGCGGCGGGAAGCTCGCCCGGCATGCCGGTGAGTGGCTCGCGGAACGGCAGATTGAGGTGCACCGGGCCGTGCCGCGCCGCGTTGAAGGCCCGGAACGCCAGCGAGCGCCACGTCGGCGCTCCGGCGGCGTCCGGGACGCCGGGGTCGTGGAACCACCGCACCGACCGCGAGTACAGATGCGTCTGATCGATCGTCTGCGGGGCGCCGACGTCTCGCAATTCGGGTGGCCGATCGGACGTGATCACCACCATCGGGACGTCGGAGAGCCCGGCCTCGACCACCGCGGGATGGAAGTTGGCCGCGGCCGTGCCACTCGTGCAGAGCAGCACCGCCGGCACACCGTCGAGCCCGATCCCGAGCGCGACGAACGCAGCCACCCGCTCGTCGTGCACGACGTGCACGGTCACCGCCTCGTTCGACGCGAGCGCGACCGCCATCGGTGTGCTCCGGGATCCCGGCGCGACCACCGCGTGCCGGGTGCCGAGCCGTACCCACTCGTCGACCAGGGTGGCGCAGAACGTCGCGGCGGCGGACATCGCGCTTGACGATACGAGGCGTATGGTGATCGACGTGAGTTCCCCCGACGAGGTGGTGCGCGTCGAGATCTGGTCCGACATCGTCTGCCCGTGGTGCTACATCGGCAAACGTCGGTTCGAGCGGGCCCTTGGCGAGCTCGACGGCGAGTTGGACGTCGAGGTGGTGTACCGGCCGTTCCAGCTCGATCCCACCGCGTCGCCGGGCACGTCGATGCCGGTGGCCGAGGCGTACGCGCGGAAGTTCGGCGGCCCCGAACAGGCACGCGCGGTGATCGATCGGGTCACCGCGATGGCGCACGAGGCCGGCATCGAGTTCAGGATGGACCGCGCACTGCGTGCCAACACGCTGCTCGCCCACCGACTGCTGTGGCTTGCCGAGCCGCCGTGCCCGATCCCGCAGGCGGCCCTCAAGGAGCGGCTGCTCCGGGCGTACTTCATCGACGGGCTCGACATCGGCGATCCCGAGGTGCTCGCCGACTGTGCGGCCGACGTCGGCTTCGATCGCGACGAGATCCTCGAGTTCGTCGACGGCGATGCCGGTGCCGCCGAGGTGGCGGCGATGCTGCGGCAAGCGACCGATGCCGGCATCACGGCCGTTCCGACCTATGTCATCGACCGTCGGTGGGCGATCCCGGGGGCCCAGGATCCGGAGGTGTTCGTCCAGGTGCTCCGCCGGTTCGCCGCCAAGGCGCGCGCGGAACGCGAGGAACGTGAGACTCGCGGGCCGCTCGGCGGCGACACCGTGTCCGCCGATGCGGCCTGCGTCGATGACACGTGTGAACGCTGACCGGATCGTCCTCGTCCACGGCTTCACGCAGACCGCGAGCAGCTGGCGACCGACGGTTGCGCGACTCGCTGCGAGTCTCGGTCCCGCGGTCGACATCGTGGCACTCGACGCCCCGGGACACGGCCACCGCGGCGACATTCACGCCGACCTGGCCGCCGGTGCCTCGATGCTTGCCGATGAGGGCGGACGGGGTACCTACATCGGTTACTCGATGGGCGGTCGGCTGTGCTTGCATGTCGCCCTCGCGTCGCCGCACCTCGTCGACCGGCTCGTGCTCATCGGGACGACACCCGGAATCGAGGATGACGAAGAACGCGCCACCCGCCGCGCCGACGACGACGCGCTCGCCGACGAGATCGAGCGCATCGGGGTCGGCGCCTTCCTCGAGCGCTGGCTGGCGCAGCCATTGTTCGCCCGCCTCGAGCGCTCCGACGCCGACGTCCAGAACCGTCTGACCAACAACGCGGCGGGACTTGCCACGAGCCTGCGACTGGCCGGCACCGGGACGCAGACGCCGCTGTGGGCACGGCTCGGCGAGCTGGCGATGCCGGTGCTCGTCCTGGCCGGCGAGCACGACGCGAAGTATCTCGCGATCGGTCGCCGGATGGCCGACGCGATCGCCGATTCGTCATTCGTCGTCATCGAAGATGCCGGTCACGCCGTCCACCTCGAACGCCCGGCTCAGACCTGCGCGGCCATCGTGACGTGGCTGCGCTCCCGTCAACCGCCGACCGCTAGCCCGAGCGCGAACAGGCAGCCGTAGGCGAGCTGCGCCCGACCCGTCGCTCCGAGCACGGCGATCAAGGCCGGGCCGCTCGCCCGGTCGACGACCGCCCGGACCGGGACGGCAGCCACGGGAATCGCCACAACGGTGAGGAGTGTCGGCACGCGCCACGCGGCGGCGACGCCACTGAACGCGAACGCCGCCACGACGAGTCCGACGAACACGCTGCGCGTCCGGGGGTCGCCCAACCTGACCGCGAGGGTGCGCTTGCCGGCGGTGGCGTCGGTCGGGATGTCGCGCAGATTGTTGACCACGAGCAGCGCGCACGCGAGGGAGCCGACCCCGCAGCCGGCCACCACCGCCAGCGCGGTCACTCGCTCGACTGCGACGTAGGTGGTCCCCACGGTGGCCACGAGACCGAAGAACACGAACACGAACACCTCGCCAAGCCCCAGGTAGCCGTACGGCGACGGCCCACCGGTGTAACCCCACGCGGCGGCGATGCACGCGACGCCGACGGCCAGAAGCCACCACGTCGTGGCGGCCGCCAACGCCAGACCCACTACGGCCGCAACCCCGAACACCGCGAGCGCCGCACGCTTCACGGCGGCCGGGCTGGCGATGCCGGACGCGACGAGTCGAACCGGACCGACCCGCACCGAGTCGGTGCCCCGCACTCCATCGCTGTAGTCGTTGGCGTAGTTGACACCGACCTGGAGCGCGAGCGACACGACGAGCGCGGCGCCGACGCGCCACCACACGATCCCGCCCTCGCCCACCGCGCTCGCGGCACCGACGAGCACCGGCACGACGGCGGCCGGCAGCGTTCGCGGCCGGGCACCGATCACCCAACGCTGCAAGGACCGATCCACAACTGCGACATGATGGGGTCATGAGCGAACTGTGGCAAATGGGAGCGCTGGAGCTGGCGCGCATGATCCGTGCTGGCGAGGTCTCGAGTCGCGAGGTCGTCGAGGCCCATCTGGTTCGCGTCGACAAGGTGAATGGGCAGCTCAACGCCATCGTCAGGCTGCTCGCCGACGAGGCGCTGGTGGCCGCCGACATCGCCGATCGCGCCGTCGCCGAAGGTCGCGAGCTCGGTGAGCTCCACGGTGTGCCGTGCACGGTCAAGGAGAACATCGACGTGGCCGGCACGCCGACGACCCAGGGCGTCCTTGCCCTCTCGGAGGCGGTGGCCTCCGTCGATGCGCCGACCGTTGCCCGCATGCGCGCCGTCGGGGCGATCCCCTACGCCCGCACGAACCTTCCCGATCTCGGCCTGCGGATCCACACCCACTCGTCGCTCCACGGCCTCACTCGCAACCCCTGGAACCCGCACGTGACGGCGGGAGGTTCGAGCGGAGGCGAAGCGGCCGCCCTCGCATCGGGCATGAGCCCGATCGGACTCGGCAACGACATCGGCGGCTCGCTCAGGAACCCCGCCCACTGCTGCGGGATCGCATCGATCAAGCCATCCGTTGGCGTCGTGCCGATGGCGACGATGATCCCGCCGGAAGATCTGATGCTCGCCCAGCAACAGATGCTCGTCGAAGGGCCGATGGCCCGCCATGTCGCCGACGTCCGCGCCGGCCTGTTGGCAATCGCCGGGCTGGACGTACGTGATCCGCGCAGCGTCCCTGCCCAGCTCACGGATGCGGAGCCCGGCGAACGGCTGCGCGTGGCGGTCCTCGCCGAACCTCCGGGCGGCAGCACCAACACCGGAATCGTGGCGACCGTACGACGAGTTGCCGACATCCTGAGCGACGCCGGCCACGACGTCGTCGAAGCCGTGCCGCCCGACTACGAACACGTGCTCCTCCTCTGGGCGAAGTCGCTGATCATCGACCTGCGCCTGCAACGTCCGCTGCTCGACTCCGTCGTCGGCGACGACGGACGGGCCATCATCGCCAACTTCGACCTCGCGGTGCCGGCGCTCGGTGTCGATGAGGTCCTTGGTTTCCAGGTTGATCGCTTCCGGGCGATGAGGATGTGGTCCGCCTTCTTCGCCGAGCACCCGATCCTGCTGTCGCCCACGTGGGCCCACCCCGCGTTCGAGCACGGTCAGGACATCGGCGACAGCGAGTCGGGCGCGATGCTCGAGATCCTCCGCCCCGTGCTCCCGGCCAACGTCCTCGGCCTTCCGGCGGCTGTCGTGCCGGGCGCAGTCGTCGATGGACTCCCCGTTGGTGTCCAGGTGATGGGCGATCGCTACACCGACCTGCGTTGCCTCACCATCGCCGCCGAGATCGAGGCCGCGGTCGGCCGCTTCACGCCGATCGATCCGGTCACGACCTGACGGCGCGTGACCGGCCGTCTCGTCGCCCTCGACCTCCCCGGCGGACCGGCATTCGTCGACGTACTCCGGGCCGTGTGGGATCGCGGTGACGCCGCGCTGCCCGTCGACCAGCGACTCCCGCCGCGAGCCCGGGCCGCACTGCTCGACGCGATGGGCCCGAGCAGCGTCATCGACGCGAACGGCGAGGAGACGACGCTTGCCGGTGGCCACCCGATCGACCTCGGAGATGCGCTGGTCGTCGCGACGAGTGGCACCACGGGGGCACCGAAGGGAGCGGTGCTGACGCACGACGCAGTCGCCGCGTCGGCGGTCGCGTCGACGGCACGGCTCGGGACGCTCGCCGGCGACCACTGGTTGGCCTGCCTCCCGCTCAGTCACGTGGGCGGCCTCTCCGTCGTCACCCGTGCCCTCCACATGAACACACCGCTGACCGTCCTCCCCGGCTTCGACGTCGACGGGGTCGAGCGATCGGGCGCGACGCTCGTGTCGCTGGTGTCGACCGCGCTGCACCGCGTCGACGCGTCGCGCTTCAGGAAGATCCTGCTCGGTGGTGCCAAGCCCCCGAGTGGGCTGCCGTCCAACGTGGTGACGACGTACGGCATGACCGAGACCGGGAGTGGCGTCGTGTACGACGGCGTCCCGCTCGATGACGTCGAGCTTCGAATTTCGGCCGGAGAGGTGCGCATCAGGTGCCCGATGATGTTCCGCGGCTATCGCGACGGCACGTCGCCACTCGTCGACGGCTGGTTCGCGACCGGCGACGCCGGCCATCTCGACAACGATGGTCGACTCGTCGTCGAGGGCCGGATCGGTGAGCTGATCATCACCGGCGGCGAGAACGTGTGGCCGCAAGCAGTCGAGGCGGTGCTGGCCGAGCACCCCGCGGTTCGCGACGTCGCCGTGGCCGGACGGCCGGATGCCGAATGGGGCGAGGCGGTCGTGGCGTACGTCGTCGCCGGCGGAGACCCCCCTTCACTCGACGAGTTGCGCGACCACGTCAAGGCGTCGATGCCCGCCTTCAACGCGCCGCGGGCGATCGTGCTCGTCGAGGAGGTGCCACGTACCGCGCTCGGCAAGATCGTCCGCGCAGCGTTCGCTCACCCGATATCGTGAGCTGCCCGTGGGATCCTGTCGGCGAGCCATCACGATGCTCGACGCGGGCCGGGGAATGCCCTCCCACCCCGGGGGGCCGTGAGGCCGACGAGCGCCACAACCCCCCTCCCCAACCGGTACTGGCGCCAATGGTGGGCCACTGCCGTGTCCAACCTCGGCGATGGCATCAACTTCGCCGCCCTCCCGCTACTCGCCTACTCGCTCACCGACGACGAGCGGCTGTTGTCGTTGACGACGTTCGTGACGCTCGTGCCCTGGCTCGTGCTCGCCCTCCCCGTCGGCGTGCTCGTGGATCATGCCGACCGTCGGATGCTGATGGTCATCGCCAACACTGCCCGCGTCGGCCTGTTCGGTGTCATCGCCCTGACTGCAGGCGCCGACGTCATCACGATCGCTGCCCTGATGTCGCTCTTGATCGGCGTCGGCACGTGCGAGGTGGTCTTCGACAGCAGCGCCCAGGCGTTCCTCCCGATGCTCGTCAGCAGCGCCGATCTCCCGCGTGCCAACGGCTATCTGTTCGCGGCCGAGGTGGTCACCGGCAGCATCCTCGGGCTGTCCGTCGGCGCCTTCCTGTTCGATCGGGCTCATGCGCTGCCGTTCGCCGTGAACGCCGCTTCGTTCGCACTCGCCGCGATCCTCATCGCCTCGATCAAGGTGGAACGCACGACACATCCCATCGACGTCGGCGAGCTCGGGTCCACGATCGGCTCGGGGTTGCGCTCGCTGTGGGACGACCAGCTGCTCCGCCTGCTGGCGATCATGCTCACCGTCACCAACTTCGGGTTGATGTTCGGCCACGGCATCTTCGTGAAGTACGCGGATGTCGAGCTCGGCGTGACCGGCTTGGGGTACGGGCTGTTGCTCGTCGCCACCGCCCTGGGCGCGGCCGCGGCCGGCGTGTTCGGGCACCGGATGATCTCGCATCTCGGGACGCGCTGGTCGATCGTCGTGCCGTACCTCGCGTTCGGCGTCACGCAAGTGATGCTCGGTGCCGTCCCGGTCACCGCCGTCGTGGCCATCGTCGGGTTCGTGCTCGGCGGTTCGATCACGTTGTGGAACGTCGTCACGGTGTCGATCCGCCAGCGCCTGATCGAGCCGTCACGGTTCGGACGTGTCAACAGCGTCTACCGGTGGATCGGTACTGGCGCCGGCGCATTCGGCGCGCTCGTCGGAGGTCAGCTCGCGTATCGGACGAACCTGCGCGTGCCGTACCTCGCGGCCGGTGCCATCACGCTCCTCGCGCTGGCCCTGTTCGCCCCGTCGCTCCTACGCGGAACGAATGACATCGACCTCGCCGATCACGAGCGCGAACGCACCCCGGCGCCGCCGTCGATGACGTAGGTCTCGCCGGTGATCCAGCTCGCCAGGTCGGAGGCGAGGAACAGCGCGAGGTTGGCGATGTCCTGCGGCTCGCCGAGCCGCTTCAGGGGCAGCGCCTTGGCGAGGTCGTCGCCGAAGTTCTCGACGAGGAACGAAGCGAAGTCGGTCTGTACCAGTCCTGGCGCGATCCCGACAACCCGGGTGGGGCCGATCTCACCCGCCAGTTGACGTGTCAGGTGGATCAGCGCCGCCTTCGTCACGTTGTAGACGCCGAGACCGAACTCGGCCCGCAGCCCACCCACTGATGCGATGTTGATGATGACGCCCGGCTTGGTGGCGAATGCCTGGCGATGGGCGGCCTGGCACCAGAAGACCGGTCCGCGGAGGTTGACCTCGAACGTCTTGTCGTACCGAGCCGGGTCGACATCGAGGACCGCGCCGTAGTACGGGTTGGTGGCGGCGTTGTTGACGAGGATGTCGAGGCCGCCGAACCGTTCGATCGTGGCGTCGACGCAGGCCGCGGCCGACTCGAGGTTGCCGGCGTTGGCGGCGAACACCGCCGTCTCGCCCGACATCTCCGCCGCCGCCGCTTCGAGTTGGTCCTGCTTGCGCGACGACAGCATCACCTTGGCGCCGGCGTCGGCGAACGAGGCGGCGATCGCCCGACCGATCCCCTTCGAGGCACCCGTGACGAGCGCAACCTTCCCGTTCAGTGAGACCTGCATGGCCGGGCACCGTAGTGCGCGGTCAGTTCAATCGTCCGAACGGGATGCCACGTCGACGGAGCCGCTCTCGTGGCCCTGACCGACCACGATCCGGATGCGGCGGATGCGGCGGCCCTCGACCTCGTCGGCGACGAAGCGCCAGCCGTCGAACTCGACGGCCTCGCCGGGCTCGGGGACGTGTTCGAGGGTGCCGAACAGGAAGCCGGCGACGGTGTCCCAGTCCTCGTTGGGGATTTGGACGTGGAGCAGGTCGTTGAGGTCGTCGATCGACGTGCCGCCGTCGACGAGATAGTCGCCGTTCGGCAGCCGCTCGACGGTCGCCTCCTCGGTGTCGTACTCGTCGACGATCTCGCCGACCAGTTCCTCGAGGCAGTCCTCGAGTGTGATCAGGCCGGCAATGCCGCCGTACTCGTCGACGACGATCGCGAGGTGGAACTTGCCGGCTTGCATCTCGCGCATCAACCGGGCGACCGGCTTGTTCTCGGGGATGAAGCGCACCGGACGAGCAAGTTCGAGCACCGGCTGATCTCCGCGACCGTCGCGCTCGGCGCGGATCAGATCCTTGGTGTAGGCGAGCCCGACGATGTCGTCGTCGTTGGTGCCCGACACGGGCAGCCGGCTGAAACCATGGGCAATCGCCAGATCGAGTGCCTGGCTGACCGTCGACGTGTCGGTGACGACGACCATGTCGGGCTGCGGCACCATCACCTCGCGGGCGACCGTGTCACCGAACTCGATGATGCTCTCGATCAGCTGTCGTTCCTCGTGCTCGATCACCTCGTCCTGGGCTGCCGCCTCGACGATGCCCAGCAGCTCGAGCTCGCTCACGAACGGCCCCTCCTTGAGGCCCTTGCCGGGCAGCAGGATGTTGGTGAGCCCGATCAAGCCCCGCGAGATGGCGCGCAGCGGTGGGAACGACACGACCCACTCGGTGATGCGGGCGGTCGCCAGCGCGGCGCGCTCGGCGGACAGCACCGCCCACGTCTTCGGCATCGCCTCGGCGAGCACGAAGAAGAAGATCACGTTCAGGAAGAAGCCGATGATGACGCCGGTGCCACCGAACAGCCGGTCGGCGAGCAGTGACGTGAGGAACGCCTGACCGGTTTGGAGGAACGTGATCGTCACGAGGATCGGGTTGATGAACCGCTCCGGATGACTCACGAGTCGGGACAGCGCGCGCGCCGACCGTTTCCCGGACGAGTCGGCGATCGCTTGGGCCTTGACGCGTGAGATGCGGTTCAATGCCGTCTCGGCGACCGCGAAGAACATCAGCACCACCAACAGCAGCACGATCGCCAGCAGCATGAACGTGTCGATCGCGGTCCAGACGACGGCGGTCATGACTCGTCGTGCTCCTGCTCGGCCTGCTCCTGTTGAAACGTGGCTGGCACAGGTCCGTGCCAGTGATTCTCGGACAGCAGGACGCGCTCGCGCTCGCGCATCGCCGCCGTCTCGACCGGCTCCGCGTGGTCGTGGCCGAGGACGTGGAGGATGCCGTGCACGACGAGCAGCGCCAGCTCGTCGTCGACGCTGCCGCCGTGGTCGGGCGCCGCAGCCGCGGCGATCGCCGGGCACACGACGACATCGCCGAGGAGCACCGGTGTCCCGTCGAGGTGATCGCTGGCGGCATCGAGCGGGAACGAGAGCACGTCGGTCGGTCCGTCGACACCCATGTGTTCGGCGTTCAATGCGGCGATCTCGGCCGGATCGACGAACGTCAACGTCAATTCGCCGCTCACGCCCTCGGCACGGAGCACGGCTTCGGCGAGGGCTCCCCACCGGGCGGCGTCGATGTCGACATCGTCCTGCTCGTCTGCGCAGACGACGATCGGCGACCCGACGCCGGTGGGACTGGGCGGGTCAGCCACGCGTGGCTGACCTCCGCTCGACCTCGCGTTCGTAGGCCGCGACGATGTCGGCCACGATCTGGTGGCGCACGACGTCGGCCGCGGTGAGATGAACGAATGCGAGGCTGTCGATGCCCGTGAGCACCTTCTCGAGGCCGACCAGGCCGCTGCGGCCGTCGGGCACATCGACCTGGGTGACGTCGCCGGTCACGACGACTTTGGAACCGAACCCGATCCTGGTGAGGAACATCTTCATCTGCTCGGGCGTCGTGTTCTGCGCCTCGTCGAGGATGATGAAGCTGTTGTTGAGCGTGCGCCCGCGCATGAACGCGAGCGGCGCGACTTCGACGGTTCCGCGCTCGAGCAGCTTCTGGGCACCTTCCGGATCGACCATGTCGTACAAGGCGTCGTACAGCGGACGCAGGTACGGATCGATCTTCGCCATCAGATCGCCGGGCAGGAATCCCAGACGTTCGCCCGCTTCGACGGCCGGACGGGTCAGAATGATGCGTTGGACCTGCTTCGCTTGCAGTGCCTGGACCGCCATCGCGACGGCCAGCCAGGACTTGCCGGTACCGGCTGGGCCGATGCCGAACGTGATGACGTTGGCGGCGATGGCATCGACGTACCGTTTCTGACCGGCTGTCTTGGGCCGGACATGCCTGCCCCGAGCGCCCTTGAGCACCTCGTGCGTGAGGACGTCGGTCGGTCGCTCGTCGGCCTGCACCATCCCGATTGCCTGGGCGAGGCTCCGGTCATCGAGCTCGTGACCGCGCTCGAGCAGCGACACCAGCTCCTCGAACAGCTTTCCGAGGTGTTCGGAGTGCTCTCCGCGCAGCGAGATCTCGTTGCCACGTACACTGATGTCGGCGTCGGGGAACCGACGTTCGATTTGGCGGAGGTGCTCATCGCGCGGACCCAACAGCGCTGCCATCAGGTGCGATCCAGGAACAACGACGGTGGTCGAGGTGTCGGTCGTCGTCATGCGCATCGTCGGCCGAGAGCGGCACTCATCACGTCACACGGTAGCGCCTGCGACGCGGTGACCTGCGCAACGACCCTTGAAGAAATCCCTACGGAACCATGAGTCGGCGGCCGATAGATCTGCGTCGTTCCCACCTTGGGATCGCGCCACGCAGCTATCCCGATACGGAGAGGACGATGGATCGAGCGCTCACGACGATGTCATGGGTGTGGGTCACCCTCGGCATCATCGCGCTCGCCGCAGTTCCGTTCACCGGGACGACGGGTCGGCTCACCGCGATCGGCATCGCCGCGGTCGTCTGCGTCTGCGCCTCGTACGTCGGCTGGCAGATCCATGGAGTGACGCCCCTCTATCCGGTCGTGATGCTCGCGTCCGGCGCGTATCTGTTCACGTTCGACCTTCCCGCGCGCGACGGCGACATGGCCGACGTCAGTCCGAGCGAAGCCGTCATCGACGTGATCGCCAACCTCGTGCTGGTGGTCGGCGTGGCGTTCGCAGTACGGGCGCGCCGCGGCGGCTACTCGCGGCGCGACGTCGCCGACGGCCTGACGGTGCTGCTCGGCGCGATGGTCGTGGCGTGGATCGCGATCGCCAACCCGTTGATCGAGCGTCGCGACCTGAGCGCGGCGGACGCGATCCTCAACGGTCTCTCGCTTCCGCTGTCGGTGATCCTCGTCGTGTTGATCGCGGCGTTGCTCGCGAGTGGTCTCGAGCGGAACCGGTCGACGGTGCTCCTCGTCGTCGCCCTCTCGCTCAATCTCGTGGGCGACCTGATGCGGGGCTTGATCAAGTCCGAGGTGATCGACATCGGCGCCGCCGATTTCGTCACCGCCGTGTACTTCGGCGCACTCTTCACGGCCGCCGCGGCGTTCACCCATCCGTCGATCGGGCGCGCGTTCGACAAGCGCGCACCACGCATCTCGGTCAACGCGACCCACCGTCTCGCGGTCCTCGGCTGCTGCTTGCTGTTCCCGATCGCGCTCGTCGCGGCAGTGCCGGGTGAGTCGACGCTCGACCGGGTCATGCGCACGACGCTCACCGTGCTCCTCATCGGTTCGGGCTCGTTGCGGCTGCTGAACGCGATCCGGGTGAGCAACCGGGCGGAGCACGAACTGCTCACGAGGAGTCAGGTCGACGAGCTCACCGGCCTGCCGAACCGGGTTCAACTGATCTCGGCAATCGGCGAAGTGCTCGACGACACGTGGCGCACCGAATCGCGGCCGTCGCTGATGCAGGTCAACCTCGATCGCTTCAAGAACATCAACGACAGCCTCGGACACGAGCTCGCCAACGAGGTGCTGTGCGAGCTCGGTGCCCGCCTCCGCGGCCTCGCGCGCGACATCGGCGCGCACATCGCGCGGCCGTCGGGCGACGAGTTCGTGATCCTCGATCGCGACGCCGGATCGCCGGCGCACGCCTTCGCCCGCGCCGAATCGATCCACGCCGCCCTCAGCGAGCCGTTCGTCGTCGACGGCGTGTCGGTGTTCGTGACGTCGAGCATCGGCTTGGCGGTCGTCCCGAAGAATCGCACGATCACCCCCGAGGAGTTCCTCCGGCGGGCTGACATCGCCACCCACCGGGCGAAGGCCAACGGCCGCAACTGCATCGCCCTCTTCGACGAGTCGATGCAGACGAGCGTCACGCAGCGGATGGACATGGAGAACGCGCTCTACGGTGCCGTCGAACGGCGCGAGTTGCGGCTCTACCACCAACCCATCGTCGAGATCGAGACCGGCCGGATCAGCGGGTTCGAGGCCCTGATCAGGTGGCGGCGCGACGACGGCACGCTCATCGCGCCGGCCGACTTCATCTTCATCGCCGAGGACACCGGGCTGATCAACACCATCGGTGCGTGGGCGCTGCTCGAGGCGCTCACCGAGCTGCGCCGCTGGATCAACGAGGGCATCGTCGAGGACACGACGACGATCTCGGTCAACGTGTCGCCCCGCCAGATCGCCGATCCCCACTTCGCCGACATCGTCCAAGAAGCACTCACCCGCTCGGGTGTGCCGCCTCACCTGTTGTGGCTCGAGGTCACCGAGTCGATGATGCTGTCGGAACCGGAGATCGCCAGGAGCAC
>Ga0190265_10001186_pt1 | contig 17105 bp, 20 predicted proteins | sample Popmic124T_FD_133135 | JGI IMG/M metagenome (GOLD analysis project Ga0190265, IMG submission 133135) | Populus adjacent soil microbial communities from riparian zone of Indian Creek, Utah, USA - 124 T | ecosystem: Environmental > Terrestrial > Soil > Riparian zone | place: USA: Utah | collected...
CCTTCGGAATCGACAGCGACATGGAGGTGCCCGCTTTCTCCGAGGCCGACGAGCGAGTCCCCGACCACGACCCCGCCTACGTCTTCGATCCGGATACGACGCTGGCGATCTGCGCCGGCTTCGGCAAGAACCGGCGGGTGATGGTCCAGGGCTATCACGGCACCGGCAAATCGACCCATATCGAGCAGGTCGCGGCGCGGCTCAACTGGCCGACCATCCGGATCAACCTCGACGCCCATATCAGCCGAATCGACCTGGTCGGCCGCGACGCGATCGTGCTTCGCGACGGCCAGCAGGTCACCGAGTTCCGCGAGGGGCTGCTGCCCTGGGCGCTGCAGACGCCGACCGCTTTGGTGTTCGACGAATATGACGCGGGGCGGCCGGACGTCATGTTCGTCATCCAGCGGGTGCTCGAGACCGAGGGCAAATTGACCCTGCTCGACCAGAACAGGGTGATCCGCCCGCACCCCTATTTCCGGCTGTTCGCGACCACCAACACCGTCGGCCTCGGCGACACGACCGGCCTCTATCACGGCACCCAGCAGATCAACCAGGGCCAGATGGACCGCTGGAACATCGTCGTCACGCTCAATTATCTGCCGGCCGAGACCGAGGCGCGGATCGTGCTCGCCAAATCGGGCGAGTACGACCATGAGGGCGGCCGCCAGGAGGTCGAGCGGATGATCAAGGTCGCCGAGCTCTCCCGCCAGGGCTTCGTCAACGGCGACATCTCGACCGTGATGAGCCCGCGCACGGTGATCAGCTGGGCGCAGAACGCGCTCATCTTCAACGACGTCGGCTTCGCCTTCCGGCTCACCTTCCTCAACAAGTGCGACGAGGCGGAGCGGGCGACGGTCGCCGAATATTACCAGCGCGTGTTCGGCAAGGACCTGCCCGAAAGCGTGGTCGGGAAGGCTTGAGTTTTCAGGCAAGATGGACTAAGTGGACTAGGTATTCGGAGACATGTCATGGCCGAAGCCGATCCGCTCAAGATGGTCAACGTCCACGACGCCAAGACCCATTTCTCCAAGCTGCTCGACCGCGCCCATGCCGGCGAGGAGATCATCCTCGCCAAGGCCGGCAAGCCCTATGCGAAGCTGGTTCCGATCGCGAACACGGCGCCTTCGCGGCGGCGGAAGCCCGGGCGGTTCAAGCATCTTCTGAAGGACGTGCCGAGCGACATCTGGTTCGAACCCATGTCCGATGACGAGCTCGACGCTTGGGAAGGCAAATATTCGAACATCGTATGATGGCTGGCTCCCAGGCTTATTTGCTCGACACGCACGCGCTGATCTGGTGGTGGCTTGGCGACCCGGCGCTTTCGGCGCGGGCGAAGGACATCATGTCGGAAAGGGCAGGGCCGATCCATGTCAGCGCCGTCAGCGGCATCGAGATCGCGCTCAAGGTGCGCGCGGGGAGGCTGCCGTCGCTGGCGGAGCTTGTGCTTCGCTTCGACGCCAATGTCCTCGACGAGGACTTCCGTCATCTCGACATCCGGCACGACCATGCCGTGCGGGCTGGCCTGATGCCCGGCGAACCTCGCGATCCGTTCGACCGGATCCTTGCAGCGCAGGCGCTGATCGAGGAGCTGACGGTCGTCACCCGCGATCCGGCGTTCGCGGCCTTCGGTTGCGAGGTGATCTGGTAGTGGCCGACGCCGACAATCCCCTCGAAGCCTTCCGCCACGCGCTCGCCGGGGCGACTCGGGCGATGGCGCGGGACGCCGAGGTCGAGCTCGGCTTCACCTCGGACGTGCCGACGCTCGCCGGCAAGGCGGTCAAGGCGCCGCTGCCGGGGCGTTCGTTCGGGCCGAAGGAGGTGGCCGAAGCGCGCGGCTTCGCCGATTCGGCGGCGCTCCGGCTCCGGCACCACAATGAGAAGCTCCACGCCCGCCACGCGCCGGCCGACGACGTCGCCCGCGCCGTGTTCGACGCCGCCGAGCAGGCGCGGGTCGAGGCGCTGGGCGCGCGCGGGATGGCCGGGGTCAGGGCCAATCTCGCCGGGCTCGCCGAGCTGCGGCTGCGCACCGACCCTTTGGTCAGGGCGCGGAGCCGCGACGAGGTGCCGCTGGGCTCGGCGATCGGGCTGATGGTGCGCGAGCGGCTGACCGGCGCCGCGCCGCCGGACGCGGCGCGCGCCGGCCTGGCGCTGGTCGCCGAGTGGATCGAGGACAAAGCGGGCGCCGATCTCGATGCGCTCGGCCTCGCGCTCGACGACCAGGCGGCGTTCGCGGCGCTGGCGACCAAGCTGCTGCGCGACCTCGAGCTGATCGAAAGCGAGCCCGAGGCCGATGCCGATCCCGACGCCGGCGAGGAGGGCGAGGGCGATGACGAGGCCGAGGGCGGCGAGGACGAAGGCGAGGAGGATGACGGCGCCGGCCGCGGCGAGGCCGAGATCCGCGGCGAGCAGGACACCACGGGCGACGACAGCGAGGAAGGCGACTGGTCCGAGGAGGAGATGGACGATTCCTCCGAAGGGCTCGGCGAGGAAGGCGAGGAGGGGGTCCTGCCGGTGCGGCCGAACCGGCCGCTCTCCGATCTGCCGCCGAGCTTCGACTATCGGATATTCACTCCCCAATATGACGAGATCGTCGGCGCGGCGGAGCTGTGCGACGAGGAGGAATTGGGGCGGCTTCGCGCCTATCTCGACCAGCAGCTCGTCCACCTGCAGAGCGCGGTGACCAAGCTCGCCAACCGCCTGCAGCGGCGGCTGATGGCGCAGCAGTCGCGCAGCTGGGAGTTCGACCAGGAGGAAGGGCTGCTCGATTCGGCGCGGCTGGCGCGGGTCATCGTCGATCCGTTCCGCAGCCTCTCCTTCAAGGTCGAGCGCGACACCGAATTTCGCGACACCGTCGTCACCCTGTTGATCGACAATAGCGGCTCGATGCGCGGCCGGCCGATCTCGATCGCCGCGATCAGCGCCGACATATTGGCGCGGACGCTCGAGCGCTGCGGCGTCAAGGTCGAGATACTGGGCTTCACCACCCGCGCCTGGAAGGGCGGCCAGAGCCGGGAGAAATGGCTGGCCGAGGGGCGGCCGCCCGATCCGGGCCGGCTCAACGATTTGCGGCACATCGTCTACAAGCAGGCGGACGAGCCCTGGCGGCGGGCGCGCAAGAGCCTCGGGCTGATGATGCGCGAGGGGCTCTTGAAGGAGAATATCGACGGCGAGGCCTTGCTCTGGGCGCATCAGCGGCTGATCGGCCGCGCCGAGGAGCGCAAGATATTGATGGTGATCTCGGACGGCGCGCCAGTCGACGATTCGACGCTGTCGGTGAACTCCGGCACCTATCTGGAGCGCCATTTGCGGCAGGTGATCGGCTGGATCGAGGCGCGCTCGCCGGTCGAACTGGTCGCGATCGGCATCGGCCACGACGTCACCCGCTATTACAGCCGCGCGGTCACCCTGATGGACGCCGAGCAATTGGGCGGGACGATGGTCGAGCAGCTGGCGAGCCTGTTCGACAAGACGTGATCAATTCCCCCCTGCTTTTGCAGGGGACCGCACGAAGTGCGGTGGAGGGCTTCTTGAGCCGCAAAAGAGGCCCCTGCACCAGCCTTCGGCTGGTCCCCCTCCCCTCGAAATTGAGGGGAGGACTTCGCGCAAAACAAAGGGCCGGCCTCCCGAAGGAGACCGGCCCCGCCCTCGACAACGCTACGCGAGGGAACTCAGATGTTAGCGGCGGCAGTTGCCGTCGCGGTCGATGGCGCGGCCGGCAAGGGCGCCGGCGGCGCCGCCGATGATCGTGCCGACGGTGCGGTCGCCGCGGCCGGCAATCTCGCGGCCGAGCAGGCCGCCGGCGATGGCGCCGATGATCGTGCCGGTCGATCCGTTGCTGCAGCGCTGGCCGTAATGGTTGCCGTAGCGGCTGTTGGAGCGGCGCTGGTTGTAGCGCCGGTCGTAGCGGCGGTCGTAACGCTGGTCGTAGCCGCGGTCGTAGCGCTGGCCCTGATAGGAACGGTTGTCGTAAGAACCGTAGCGGCTCTGCGCCTCGGCGGCCGCGGGCAAAGCGGTGAGCGCCGAAATGGCGACGGCGGTGGAAAGGGCGATTTTCTTAATCATGGCACAAACTCCTTGGTCTTCGTGGCCGGTCGCCGGAACAGGTTGCCCGGCCTTCGACGTGAGGCCCTTTTGCCCCGATTCGCTTGAGCCGGTCCTGAATGCGCCCGTCAGCAGCCGTTCATGAAACTGGGGGGTTTTCCTGAACGGATTTGGGCGTCGCGGCTCGAGCGGGCCGCCTTTGTGCTGATCGCCGGCCTGATGCTGGCGACCCATGTCGGACCCGGCCCGCCGCCGCCCCCGCCGGTTCCCGCCGAAGCCGCGCTGACGCTCGCGCCGGTGGCGCTGGACCCGGACGATCCCCGGCGGCGCCGGGTCGGCGGCCTGCTTTTCCTCGGCGGCTGGGTGCTGCGCAGCGACAATCGGCGTTTCGGCGCGATCTCGGCGATCCACGTCGAAAACGGGCAGGTGACCGCGCTCAGCGACGCCGGGACCTTGTTCCGCTTCCCGTTGCCGGGAGGGGGCGGCCGGGTGCGGCTCGATCCGCTGCCGGCCGGCCCCGGGCCGGCGACGCGCAAGTCGAACCGCGACACCGAGGCGATGGTGGCCGGGGGGGACAGCCTCTGGATCGGGTTCGAATCGCACAACATGATCTGGCGCTACCGCCGCGGCGACCTGCGGCCGACGGCGGCGGCGCGGCCGGCGGCGATGCGGCGCTGGCGGGTCAATGGCGGGGCGGAGGCGATGGTCCGCCTGGGCGACGGCCGCTTCCTGGTCATCGCCGAGGGGCGGGACGACGGCCGCGACGAGAGCGACGCCTTGTTGTTCGACGGCGATCCGGCCGATCCGGCCACGCCGGCCTTCCCGCTCCGCTACCGGCGCCCGCCGGGCTTCAGAGCGACCGACGCCGCCCTGCTGCCGGACGGCCGGCTGCTGCTGCTCAACCGGCGCTTCGCCTTGTTCGAGGGGCTGTCGGCGGTGCTCACCATCGCCGAGACGCGCGGCCTTCGCACCGGCCAGACGATCACGGGCCGCGAGGTGGCGGCGTTGCGGCCGCCGCTGACGGTCGACAATATGGAGGCGCTGAGCGTGACGGTCGAGGACGGCCGGACGATCGTCTGGATCGCCTCGGACGACAATTTCTTCCCGCTGCAGCGGACGCTGCTGATGAAGTTCGCGCTGGTGGAATGAGCTGGGCGGGTCGGTCGAACCGCGTCATCCCGGCGAAGGCCGGGATCTCGGGTCGGGAGGTCACGGCGGTCTCCACGAGACCCCGGCCTGCGCCGGGGTGACGATCAGGCCGCGGCCGGCTCCGCCGTTTCGGCCTGCTTCTTCGCGATCTCGCGCTTCAGGCGGCGGACCTTGAGGCTCAGCTTGTCGTCGCTGGTCTTGGTCAGCCAATTGTCGAGGCCGCCGACATGCTCGACCGACCTCAGCCCGCTCATCGAGACGCGCAGCTTGACGCCGCGCTCGAGCGCGTCGGAAATCAGCGTCACGTTCTGCAGGTTCGGCAGGAACGTGCGCTTGGTCTTGTTGTTGGCGTGGGAGACGTTGTTCCCCACCAGCCGGCCCTTGCCGGTCAGCTCGCAAATGCGCGACATTTCAATCTCTTCCTGGATTGGGAGCGTGAAGCCTCCCGGAAAGGGGCGGCGGATAGCGGCATGAAGGGGATTCGTCAACCGCTCCGCCGGCCGCGATATCGTTGCGGGGAGGCAACCGATCTGGCATCAGCGACGTTCACGTGCCGCCCCCCCAACCGATGAGGACGCCATGCTGCGGACTTTACTGCTCCTGATCGCGCTTCTGATCGTGATCGCCATCGCCCTCGTTTCGACGGGCATGATCAACCTCAACCGCAACACCGACGGCTCGGTCTCGATCGAGACCCAGGACGTCGAGGTCGGCACCACCACGCGCAACGTCCAGGTGCCGGTGGTGAAGACGGAGACGCGCCAGGTCGAGGTGCCGAGCGTCGGCCTCGAGAACGAGGCCAACGCGCAATAGCCGCTTTCCCGCTTCCCGAGCCGATGCGCCTCGCCCTCGACGAGGCCGCCGCCGCGGCCGGGCAGGGCGAGGTGCCGGTCGGCGCGGTGGTGACTCGGGGCGGCGCGGTGCTCGCCGTCGCGCGCAACCGGATGCGCGACGATAAGGATCCGACCGCCCATGCCGAGATCGTCGCGTTGCGCGCCGCGGCCGAGAGACTCGGCGACTGCCGGCTCGACGGCTGCGACCTGTGGGTGACGCTCGAGCCCTGCGCGATGTGCGCCGGGGCGATCGCGCTGGCGCGGATCGGCCGGCTCTATTTCGGCGCGGCCGACCCCAAAGGCGGCGCGGTGCTGCACGGCCCGCGCCTGTTCGCCCAGCCGACCTGCCACCACGCGCCCGAAGTCTATCCCGGCATCGGCGAGAGCGAGGCCGGCGAGATGCTGAGAAGCTTCTTCAGGACGCGGCGCGCGTGAAAATCCTCCCCTGCCTTTGCAGGGGAGGGGGACCAGCCGCAGGCTGGTGGAGGGGCTTCTTTGGCCGCAAGGGGCCCCTCCACCAGCCTGCGGCTGGTCCCCCTCCCCTCGGAATCGAGGGGAGGATTTTGTTGTCCAGCTCACCGATTCGCGGCAAGGGCTGAGCGGCTTATGCCCCTCGAACCCTTTCCCTGGCTCGACGTCGTCCTCATCCTCGTGCTGGTGGCGCTGAACGGGCTGTTCGCGATGTCGGAGCTGGCGATCGTCTCGTCGCGCAAGCCGCGACTCAGGGCGATGGCGCGGGCCGGCCGCAGGGGCGCGCAGGCGGCGCTCGACCTGGCGAACGATCCCGGCCGCTTTCTCTCCGCAGTGCAGATCGGCATCACCCTGATCGGAATCCTCGCCGGCGCCTATTCGGGCGCCAGCCTGGGCGGCCCGACCGGGCAGCGGCTGGCGGCGCTCGGCATCGATCCCGATACCGCCGCGACGCTCGGCTTCACCGTGGTCATCGTGCTCACCACTTATGCTTCGCTGGTGATCGGCGAGCTGGTGCCCAAGCAATTCGCCTTGCGCTCGCCGGAAGGGATCGCGGTGGTGGTGGCGTTGCCGATGCGCTGGCTCTCCAAGGCGACGGCGCCCTTCGTCTGGCTGCTCGACCGGACCAGCGCGCTCATCTTCAAATTGCTCGGTCTCACCCGCGAATCGGCCGACCATGTCACCGCCGAGGATCTCCACCTGGTCGTCGCCGAGGCGGCGACGGCGGGCGTGCTGGAGGAAAGCGAGCGCGCGATCATCTCCGGCGTCGTCCGCCTCGCCGACCGCCCGACCCGCGAGGTGATGACGCCGCGCACCGACGTCGAATGGATCGACGCCGACGCCGACGCCGAGGCGATCCGCCAGACGCTGACCGAATCGCCGCACAGCCGCTTCCCAGTCGCCGACGGCTCGGTCGACAGCCTGATCGGCGTCGTCCAGGCGCGCGACATCGTCACCTGCCTGATCGAGAAGCGGCCGCTGGCGTTGCGCGAGCTGGTCCGGCCCGCGCCGATCGTGCCCGACCAGCTCGACGCGATGGACACGCTGAACGTGCTCCGCGACGCCGAGGTGCCGATGGCTTTCGTCCACGACGAATACGGCCATTTCGAGGGGCTGGTGACGCCCGCCGACCTGCTTTCCGCGCTCGCCGGCGTGTTCGCCTCCGACCAGGAGCTCGACACCGATCCGCCGCTGGTCGAGCGCGACGACGGCAGCTGGTGGGTGTCGGGCTCGGTCTCGGCCGACATGCTGTCGGACCAGCTCGGCATCGCCTTGCCGGAGAACCGCGACTATGCGACCGCGGCCGGGCTCGCGCTCTCGGTACTCAAGCACCTGCCCGAGGTCGGCGAGCGCTTCACCTTCCGCGGCTGGCAGTTCGAGATCGTCGACATGGACGGGCGCAAGATCGACAAATTGCTGGCCCAGCAGATCAAGCGGGGGAGAAGGGCGTAGTTCCCTTCCCGTCACCCCGGCGAAGGCCGGGGTCTCCGGACGAGAAGTCTCGGCGTGGCTCGACGAGATCCCGGCCTTCGCCGGGATGACGCCCTACGGCGTCAATTTGCCGAACTTCTCCTCGAAGCCGTCGATGTCGCCGCGGGCGAGATAATCGGCCTGCGCGAGCACCCGGTCGCGGACGAGGCGGCCCTGGAACGGCCCGAGCCGCTCGTCGAGATGGGCCGCTTCGTTGGCGTTGAGGCCGGCGAGCTGGTCGTAGCGGTGGAGGCCGAGCTCGTTGAGCCGGGCGGCGAATTTCGGGCCGACGCCCTTGATCATGGTGAGATTGTCGGCGGCCCCGGCCGGGACGTGGCTCGCCTTGACGCCGAGCACCTCGCCGGCGACGTCGGTCGCCGCCGTCGCCACCTCGTCGACGACGCTGTTGCCCTGCGGCCCGTCCGCCGAGCCGGCGGACGGCTTCATGTAGGGGCGGTCCTTGCTCGCCACATAGGGGCTCTCGCCTTCGCGCCGGCGCTCGACCCTGGGGGCGGCGCCGCGGCCGCGCATCGCGAGGAAGGCGACGGCGGCGGCGGCGAGGATCGCGACGATGATCAGGATGGTCTGGGTGTCGACGGTCATGACGGGTGGCTATCCTCGGCGTTGCTGCGGTCGCGGGCGGGGCGGCGGGCGAACATCCACCAGCCGGTGGCGAGGCCGATCGCCAGCGCCGCCGCCAAAGTGACGAGGTTGAACTGGATCAGAGCCATCATCGCGGCCGCCTCCTCACAGGAAGCCGTCCCGCTTGCGGCCCCAGAACAGCCAGGCGAGGGCGATGCCGGCCAGATAGGCGATCGCGACGAGCGCCAGGGTCTCGACGATCAGCGGCATCATTCGCCCTCCCAGCGCACGCCCGAAACGCCGGGGATGGTCATGATTCGGCCGTCGAGGCCGAGGTTCGCGCCCATGCCCTCGCGCTGGAAATCGTTGGCCTGGCCGGAAAAGACCGCCTCGCGCGACAGCGGGTCGCGGCTGAAGCGGACATCGACGCCGGGCACTTCGGCGAAGCGGACCATCGACTTGGCCTGCGCTTCCATCGCGCCGACGAAGGCCTCGCCGCGGCCGAGCGGCCCATGGCCGATCCAGCCCGCCGCGAGCGCGGCGGCGAGGCCGATCAGGAATTTGAGCCAGGCCGACATGGCGCCACAATAGCCGCTCGTTCCGCCGCCGTCAGCCCCCGGCTCCGGCCTCCAGCCGCGCGATTTCGCGCCAGCCGATGTCGCGGCGGCAGAAGCCGGTCGGGAAGTCGATCGCGTCGACGGCGCGATAGGCGGCCTGCTGCGCTTCCACGACGCTGGCGCCGCGCGCCGCGACGCCGAGGACTCGGCCGCCGTCGGCGACCAGCCTGCCGCCCGCGAGCGCGGTGCCGGCATGGAAAATCTCCGCCCCCGGCTGATCGAGGCCGGACAGGCGTCCGCCCTTCCTGGGGGTGCCGGGATAGCCTTGCGCGGCCATCACCACGACCAGGGCCGCATCGCCGGAGAATTTGGGGGGGGCGGCGCCCTCGAGTTCGCCCATCGCGGTCGCCAGCATCAATTCGAGCAGGTCGCTTTCGAGGCGGAGCATCAGCGCCTGGCATTCGGGATCGCCGAAGCGGACATTATATTCGACCAGCTTGGGGCCCTCTTCGGTCAGCATCAGGCCGGCATAGAGGATCCCCGAAAAGGGGGTCCCGGCCTCGACCAGCGCGCGCGCGGTCGGGCCGACGATCTCGTCCAGCGCGCGCTTTTCCAGCTTCGGAGTGAAGATCGCGGCCGGGCTGTAGGCGCCCATGCCGCCGGTATTGGGGCCAATGTCGCCGTCGCCGACGCGCTTGTGGTCCTGGGCCGAGCCGAACGGAAGCACGGTCTCGCCGTCGACCAAAGCGAAGAAGCTCACTTCCTCGCCGGCCATATATTCCTCGATCACCACCGCCCCGCCGGCCTCGCCGAAGCCGCCGTCGAACATCGCGTCGAGCGCGGCGTCCGCCTCGCCGGCCGTCTCGGCGATGATCACGCCCTTGCCGGCGGCGAGGCCGTCGGCCTTGATCACCACCGGGAAGCCGAAATCATCGAGCGCCGTCTCGGCCGCCAGCCGGTCGGAGGCGCGGGCGTAGCGCGCGGTCGGGATGCCGTGCCTGGCGCAGAGGTCCTTGGTGAAGCCCTTCGATCCTTCGAGCTGGGCGGGAATGCGGTTCGGGCCGAAGGCGAGCACGCCCATCGCACGGAGATTGTCGGCGAGCCCGTCGACGAGCGGCGCCTCCGGCCCGATCACCACCAGGGCGATCGAATGGCGGCGGCAGAAATCGATCACCGCGCGGTGATCGGCGGCGTCGAGCGCGACCGTCTCGGCATGCGCGGCGATGCCCGGATTGCCGGGCGCGGCATAGAATTTGGTCATCATCGGCGATTGCGCGAGCTTCCAGGCGAGCGCATGTTCGCGACCGCCAGACCCGATGAGCAGCACATTCATGGACACCGACCCCTCCACCGACGCCGCGCTCCTAGCAACCGAAACGCCGGGCGACAACGCGCCCGCCCAGAGCGTCTCGGAGCTTTCCGCCGCGCTCAAGCGGACGGTCGAGGGCGCGTTCGACCATATCCGCGTGCGCGGCGAGATTTCGGGCTTCAAGCGGGTCGGCTCAGGCCATTGCTATTTCACCCTCAAGGACGATTCGGCGTGCATCGACGCGGTGATCTGGCGCGGCCAGGCGGGGGCGCTCAGCTTCCGGCCCGAGGACGGGATCGAGGTGATCGCGACCGGCCGGCTCACCACCTATCCGGCCCGCTCGCGCTACCAGATCGTGGTCGAGCGGCTCGAGCTGGCCGGGCAGGGCGCGCTGATGGCGCTGCTCGACAAGCGGCGCCAGGCGCTGGCCGCCGAGGGGCTGTTCGACGAGGCGAGGAAGCGCCGCCTGCCGTTCGCGCCGCGGCTGATCGGCGTGGTGACCTCGCCGACCGGGGCGGTGATCCGCGACATATTGCACCGGCTCGAGGACCGTTTCCCGACCCATGTCCTGGTCTGGCCGGTGCCGGTCCAGGGCGAGGGCGCCGCCGACAAGGTCGCCGCCGCGATCCTGGGCTTCAACGCGCTGCCGGCGCCGCCCGATCTGCTGATCGTCGCGCGCGGCGGCGGCTCGATCGAGGATTTGTGGGCGTTCAACGAGGAGGCGGTGGTCCGCGCCGTCGCCGGCTCGGCGATCCCGATCATCTCCGCGGTCGGCCACGAGACCGACACCAGCTTGTGCGACTTCGCCGCCGACGTTCGCGCGCCGACCCCGACCGCCGCCGCCGAGCTCGCCGTGCCGGTGCGCGCCGAGCTGCTCGCCTCGGTGCGCGAGCTCGGCGCGCGCGCCGAGCGCTGCGCGCGGCGGAACGCCGAACGGTCCGCGGAGCAGCTGCAGGCGCTGCTCCGCCACTGGCCGGCGCGCGACGCGCTGCTCGCGCCCCAGCAGCAGCGGATCGACGAGCTCGCCGAACGGCTGCCGCGCGCGCTGCGGAGCCGGCTGGATCGCGCCCGCGGCGAGCTCGGCCAGGCCGCCGGCGCGCTGCGGCCCAACCTGCTCGCCGCGCTCCACCGCCGCGGCCGCGACCGCCTCGACGCGTTGTGGCGGATGGCGCAGCTCGCCCATCCGGACCGGCCGCTCAAACATGGCTATGCGCGGGTCGAGGACCGGCAGGGTAAGACCCTGATCTCCGCCGCCGCGGCGCGCGAGGCGCGGCTGCTTCGCCTCGTCTTCGGCGACGGGGCGGTCGATGCCGCGACCGGCGACTCGCCGATTGAGCGGCCGCGCCGGACCGCTTATCGCAAGAGCGGGGTGGACCACCCCAAGCTGCTCTGACGGAACGCGATGATGCCGACGACGCCCAAGGGAGCCGCGATCGAGGAATCGGACCTGTTCGCCCGGGCCTCCGAGGCCTGGCACGAGGGGCGGCACGAGGCGGCGGCGCAGCTTCTCCTGACGGTGATCGAAAGCCAGCCGCGGCACGTCACCGCGCTCAACACGCTGGCGCTGATCGCCATCGGCGCCGGGGATGCCGAGCGGGCGATCCACTATCTCGAGCGCGCCGCCGCGGCCGACCCGGAGTCGCCGGGGATATGGTTCAACCTCTACCAGGCGTTCGACATGGCCGGCGACCTGGAGGGCGCCATGAGCAGCCTGGATCGCGCGCTGACCCTCGATCCCTATCATGTTCCCGCGATATTGATGAAGGCGGCGCTGCTCGAACGGGTGGGGCGGCTGCCGGAATCGCTGGCCATGTATCGCGCCATCATCGCCGTCGGGCCCAACGCCGACAGCCTGCCCGAGCCGCCGCGCCGGGCGCTCGAGCGCGGGCTCGAGCTGGTCCGCGCCGACGACGCGCGGCGCGCAGCGGCCCTGGAGCGGCCGCTGGCCGAAGTCTATGCAGCTTATGCGGGAGCCGACTTCGACAGGGTCAAGGCCTATGTCGAGCAGCGGACCGGCCGCCGCAAGGTCTATGTGCAGCAGCCGGTCAACGGTCATTTCCCCTATCTGCCGGCGATAGAATTCTTTCCGCGGCACCATTTCCCGTGGTTCGCGGAGCTCGAAGCGAAGACCGCCGAGATCAGGCAGGAGCTCCTGTCGCTGCTGGCGGAGGGCGCCGGGGATTTCCGCCCCTATATCGCCTTCGATCCGACCCAGCCGGCCAATCAATGGGCGGAGCTCAATCATAGCCCACGCTGGAGCGCCTGGTTCTTCTGGCAGGACGGGGTGAGGGACGAGGCCAATTGCGCCCGCTGCCCGGCGACGGCGGCCGCCCTGGACGAGATTCCCTTGCTGGATTTCCCCGGCAAGGGGCCGACGGCGATGTTCTCGATCCTCGAGCCGCATACGCGAATCCCGCCCCACACCGGGTCGAACAACGTCCGCACCACCGTTCACCTCCCGCTCGTCGTGCCGGAAGGGTGCGGATTCCGGGTCGGCGCCGAGACCCGGACGCCGCAGGCCGGCAAGGCCTGGGCGTTCGACGACACGATCGAGCACGAGGCCTGGAACGACAGCGGCCAGCTGCGGGCGGTGTTCATCGTCGACGTGTGGAATCCGTTGCTCACCGAGGCGGAGCGCGCCGCAGTCCGCGTGGTCGGCTAGGCGTTCGGCCCGATTTGCGCCGCCGCCGCGGCACATGGTTGAGCGGCCGCGCAAGGGCGATTATCCTAGGCGCGAAACCGACCAGCCCACGCTGCTCGACGGGACGAAATCATGCTGATGACGCACAAGGGCCGAATGGCCAGGCTCCATTATCTGCCGGGCACGTTCCGGGTGCTGGCGCATGGCGACCATGTGCCATGCGCGGTGACCCACCAGCCGATCCCGCTCGCCGAGCTCAAATATTGGAGCGTCGAGCGGCAGGAAGCCTATGCCTCGGCCGAGGCGTCGCTCGAGGCGGAACGGCGCGGGTGACGAGCGCCGCCGAACGGATGGCGCGCGCGCTCGAGGCGCGCCGCGCCGGCCGCGCCGAGGAGGCGCGCTCGCTGTTCGAATCGGTGGTCGGCGAGGAGCCGGGCCATGCCGGCGCGCTCAACTCGCTCGGGCTGATCGCACTCGGGCGCGGCGACGCCGGCGGGGCCGTCGACTATCTGCGCCGGGCGGCGGCGGCGGACGCCAAGGCGGCGCCGGTCTGGCTCAATCTCGCCGAGGCCTATCGCGCCGCCGGCGACGCCGGGCAGGAGATCGCCAGCCTCGATCGGGCGCTCGCGATCGACGCCTATCTGCTGCCCGCCTTGCTGCGCAAGGCGCAGGCGTTCGAAAGGCTCGGGCGGTTCGCCGAGAGCGCGGCCGTCTACCGGGCCCTGCTCGCTTCCAGCGGCGATGCGGAGGCCCTGCCGGAGCCTGTCCGCCAGGCGCTGGCGCGCGGCCACGAGGTCGTGCGGGGGGAGGACGAACGGCGGGCGGAGGCGATGCGCGGGCCGCTCGCCGCGGCCTATGCCGCCCATGAAGGGGCCGACCTGCGCCGGGCGCAGGCCTATGCCGACCACCGCGCCGGCCGGCGCAAGGTCTACCAGCAGCAGCCGACCGGCGGCCATTTCCCGTTCCTTCCCGCCATCGAATATTTCGACCGCGGCTCGTTTCCCTGGTTCGAGACGCTGGAAGCGGCGACCGCCGACATCATCGGCGAGCTGCGCTCGCTCTGGGACGAAGGCGATCGCGGCTTCACGCCTTATGTCACCTTCGATCCGACCCAGCCGGTCAACCAGTGGGCCGAGCTCAACCATAGCCCACGCTGGAGCGCCTGGTTCTTCTGGAAGGATTCGGTCCGCCAGGACGAGAATTGCGCGCGCTGCCCGGCCACCGCCAAGGCGCTCGAATCGATCCCGATGCTGGACATTCCGGGCAAGGGGCCGACGGTGATGTTCTCGATCCTCGAGCCGCGCACCCGGATCCCGCCGCATACCGGCACCAGCAACGTGCGGACGACGGTCCATTTGCCGCTGGTCGTGCCGGCGGGCTGCGGGTTCCGGGTCGGCGGCGAGACTCGGGAATGGCGCGTCGGCGAGGCCTGGGCGTTCGACGACACGATCGAGCACGAGGCGTGGAACGACAGCGACGCTCCGCGCGCGATCCTGATCGTCGATTGCTGGAATCCGCTGCTGACCGAGCCCGAGCGCGCCGTCGTCCGCGCCATCGGCTGACTTCAAAGCCTAATCGGCGGGCAGCACGCGGCGCACCCGGATCGCGATCTGGTTGTTCACGTTGGCGAGATAGGAGCCCATCATCGCCCGGCGGATCCGGATCGGCTGGCCGACCCGCGGGGTCGCCCGCATCTCGCGGCTGTCGACCTGCACCCAGCGGGCGCCGTCCTCGAGGGTGAAGGTATATTTGCCGTAGGGGTCCTGCCTGAGCCCGCGGATCGTGCTTTCGATCTGGGTGACGCCGTCCTCGTCGTCGCCGCCGCCGAAGATGCTGAGATCGGGCAAAGCGATGCCGAACAACGAGCGGCGGGTCCGCCTTATCTGCTCGCGGTCGTAGGCGACCACCTCCTGCGAGGCCGCCGCCGCCTGCAGCGCCGCGACCTGGCGGTCGTAGCAGGCCAGCCGTTCGTCGGCCGCCTGGACCTGGCGGCAATCGAACACCCGGGTCAGCGCCTGCGGCGGCGGGGCGGCCCCGCGTTCCTGGGCCAAAGCGGGCGCGGCGGCGAGCGCCGGGATGAGAACGAAAACGGGAAGGAGGCGCATGGTGGCTCCGAGGCTGGTACCGGCGCGACAGGTTAGCGGCCTCCACGGTCGTGGCAAGCCTGCTTCTGGGTTCGGGCGACTCAGCGGACGGCCGGCGCCGCGGGGTTGAGCGAAGTGCCGCAATGGCGGGCGACGGCGTCGATCCATTTCACCACCATCTCGATCTCCTCGCCATGCGCGGCCACCGCCGCCTCATGCTCGGCCTCGCGCGCGCCGACGCTGTAATCGAGCTGCGAGAATTTGCTGTGGCTGGAAAAGACCGGGCCGGCGGCGATGCCCGCGACCGCCGCCGCGTCGAGGCCGAGCCCGAAGAAGGCCGCGACGTGGCCGAGCGTCGCGGCGGGATCGGCGGTGAAATCGGCGCTGTCGACGACCATCACCCGCGGGCCCATCCGCCGCACCGCCTCGCCGAAATGGTGGATCTGCAGGAGCCAGGCGAGGCCCGCGACCTGCAGGTCGGTCAGCTCGAACGTCTCGCCCGGATCGAACCCGAAGTCGAGCGAGGTCCAGGCCGCCGCGCTGCGATAGAGCTTGCGGCCCCAGATGCGCCCCCACATGCCGCGCTTCAGCAGCGAGCGCAGCAAGGTGGCAAGGTCCGAGTGGAGCAGCACGGCCCGCGCCTCCGGCCGCAGCTCGAGCGCGGGCAGAATCAGGCGGTTCGCGAAATTGGTCGGCTTGACGATCACCGTCTCGCCCGCCGCGAAGGGCCGGGCGAGCAGGCGCAGCACGAGCTCGAGACGCTGCCGGTTGGCGGGGTCGTCGAGCGCGGCGAAGCGGTTGGCGAGGTTGATCAGGACGTCGGGTTCCTTGAGGCCGAGGGCCCGGCCCGGGATGTCGAGCGCCTTCACCATCAGGGTGGAGCAGCAGAAGGCGGTGTGGAAGATGAAGTGGAGCGGCGCGGCGGGCGCGGCGGCGAGCTGCGCGGCGACATCGGCGGCGCGATGCGTCACCTTGGGATAAGCGCCCTTATAATGCTCCTCGGCGAGGAACATCAGCCCGGCATGGCTGTCGCGCGGCACGAACACCGAAGTCAGCTGCGCGCCGTCGGGACCGTAAGTGTGGGGGAGCCATTGCGGGTCGAGCGCGACGGCGCGCGCGGAATTGTCGGGCATCGCGCCTTTCTACCGCGTCGCCGATTCAATGCCAGACCGCTTTTACGCGGCCGCCGCCCGCTTGCGGCCGGGCCCGGCGTTGTGACCTTTTTGCTACAGGGGCGCCATAACTCGTTCTTTGTGCAGCAAGTCCAATTGCGTTGCTCTCCCTTGCTGGCCTAAACGGGCATTGAAAGCGGCCGCCGGGCCGTTTTTTGGTGTGTTTGCGGACCGACGAGACTCGACAAGAGCACGGCCGGTCGAAACGAATTCAGACGGTACGCCGTCGCTTGCTAGGGGACTTTCCAATGAAGACGACTCTTCGTCAGCGCCTTCTCACATCGACGCTCATCGGCTTTGCCGGTCTGGCCACGCCCGCTTACGCGCAGGACGATACCCAGGACACGCCGTCGGTTCAGGCCGAAGCTGACCTCGCCACCGACGCGCAGGATCCCGCCGAAGGCGAATCGATCATCGTCACCGGAACGCGCATCGCGCGCCGCGACCTCAGCTCCACGAGCCCGGTCGCCGTGGTCCAGGACGAAGAGTTCACGCTGTCGGGCGCGGTCAACGTCGAGCAGGTGATCAACACCCTGCCCCAGGTCATCCCCGGCACGACCTCCTTCTCGAACAATCCGGGCGGCGGCGTCGCCACCCTGAACCTGCGCGGCCTCGGCACCCAGCGTAACCTGGTGCTGGTCAACGGCCGCCGCTACATCTTCTTCGATACGAACCAGATCGTCGATCTCAACACGATCCCGCAATTCCTGATCGACAGCGTCGACGTCGTCACCGGCGGCGCCTCGGCGGTCTACGGTTCGGACGCCCTCGTCGGCGTCGTCAACTTCCGGCTGCG
>Ga0190265_10001187_pt1 | contig 17103 bp, 17 predicted proteins | sample Popmic124T_FD_133135 | JGI IMG/M metagenome (GOLD analysis project Ga0190265, IMG submission 133135) | Populus adjacent soil microbial communities from riparian zone of Indian Creek, Utah, USA - 124 T | ecosystem: Environmental > Terrestrial > Soil > Riparian zone | place: USA: Utah | collected...
TGCTGCTCGGAAAGCTCGAGCACCGCATCGACGGGTCGGTCGACGATCTCTCCATCATCGACGGCCGGGTCGTGGTCGCGGCCGGTGCCGAGATCGTGAACTCGACGATCCGCGGCCCTGCCGCGATCGGCGCCGGCACGCGCGTCGTCGACAGTTTCATCGGCCCGTACAGCGCGATCGGCAACGGCTGTGAGGTGTCGAACAGCGAGATCGAGCACTCGGTCGTGATGGACGACAGCCGTATCATCGACATCCTCCGGCTCGAGGACAGCCTGATCGGGAGCGACGCCGTGATTTCGCGTTCCCGGACCCGTCCGAGGGCGCTGCGGCTGATGGTCGGCGACCACTGCCAAGTAGATATCGAGTGAGCGAGCAGCGAATATTGATGGGGAGCGAACAGCGAATATTGATGGGGCGCGAGCAGCGAATATTGATGGGCGCGAACAGCGAGGATCGACAGTGAGGGAACGGCGACGATTGCAAGTGTGTGAACAGCGAGTTGTGACAGTGAGCGAACCGCGAGTAGTGACGAAGAGTCATGCCCGACATTCGTGAGTCCGACAGGATTGCGGGCGTTTACGTCGTCGAGCCGACGATCCATGGCGACCAACGCGGCCTGTTCATCGAGACCTACCGCCGGGCGTGGTTCCCGGGCGCGCGTGAGATGATCCAGGGCAACCGGTCGAACAAGCAGAAGGGCGCGCTCGTCGGCCTGCACTACCACCTCCACCAGAGCGACTACAGGTACGTGCCGGTCGGCACGATACGTGTCGTGCTCCACGACCTCCGTGAGGGTGGCCCGACCGACGGCGCGACGGAGTGCTTCGACATCTCCGGCGACGACCACCGTGGCGCGTACATCCCACCTGGGGTCGCGCACGGTTTCGCGGCGTTGACCGACGCCGTCATGACCTACCTCGTCGATGGGTACTACAACCCGGCCGACGAGCTCGGCGTGAAGTGGGACGACCCCGCGATCGGTGCCGACTGGGGGATCGTTGATCCGGTGCTGTCGGAGCGCGACCGCACCAACCCGATGCGCGCCGACCTACCAGCCAACCGCCGGCCGTACTGGCCGATGCGCACCTGAGGAGCGACACGCGTGGGTTCCATCCTCGTCACCGGCGCGGCCGGCTTCATCGGCACCAATTTCGTGCGGTACTGGGTCGGGACGCATCCGGGTGACCACGTCGTCGCCCTCGACGTCCTCACCTACGCGGGTGTGCGTGAGAACGTCGACGGCATCGACGGAGTCACGTTCGTCCACGCCGATATCGGCGACACCGAGGTCGTCGAGCGGGTGCTCGAGGAACACGCGGTCGATCGCATCGTCAATTTCGCGGCCGAATCGCACAACAGCCTGGCGATCATCGACCCGGCCCGCTTCTTCCGCACCAACGTGTTGGGCACGCAGGGTCTCTGCGAGGCGGCTCGGCGGGTCGGGGTGGCCCGTTTCCACCATGTCTCGACGTGCGAGGTGTACGGCGATCTCTCGCTCGACACTCACGAGAAGTTCGACGAGGAGTCCCCGTACCGGCCGCGGACGCCGTACAACGCTTCGAAGGCCGGGGGCGATCACGTGGTGCGGGCCTACTACGAGACCTGGCACCTGCCGATCACCATGACGAACTGCGCCAACAACTACGGCCCGTTCCAGTTCCCCGAGAAGGTGATCCCGTACTTCACGACCCTGGCGCTGCAGGATCTTCCGCTGCCGATGTATGCATCGACCCAGAACCGGCGCGAGTGGATCCACGCCCTCGACCACTGCCGGGCGATCGACATGATCCTGAGCAACGGCCGGGTCGGCGAGACGTACCACGTCGGGACGGGCGTCGAGAAGAGCGTCGAGCAGATCGCCGACACCGTGCTGACCCATCTCGGCAAGCCGGACTCGTTGAAGTCGATCGTGCCCGACCGCCCGGGTCACGACCGCCGGTACGTGCTCGACTGGTCGAAGATCGAACGCGAGCTCGGCTGGACGCCGACGGTTGCCTGGGAGGCCGGGATCGCCGAGACGATCCACTGGTACGCCGCCAACCGCGATTGGTGGGAGCCGCTGCGCGACCGCGCGCCCGTCGCCGAGGGCAGCGCCTGGAAGTCGTGACGCCTGAAAAAATTTCGTCAAAGGCGGGTCGTCGCGTGAGAGTCCTCGTCACCGGAGCCGGCGGGCAGCTCGGCCACGACGTCGTGGCGGTGTGTACGGCGGAGGGTGACGACGTCGTCGCCCTTGGTCGCTCCGAGCTCGACGTGACGGAGCGGTCCGATGTGGCCGCGACCGTCGCCGCGATCCGACCCGACGTCGTCATGCACTGCGCGGCGTGGACTGCGGTCGACGACTGCGAGGGCGATCCGGACCGGGCGTTCGCCGTCAACGCCGATGCCGTGCGATGGGTGCGCGAGGCGAGCGAGCTCGTCGGCGCCCACCTTCTCACCATCAGCACCGACTACGTGTTCGACGGCACGCTCGACCGTCCGTACCACGAACGTGACACGCCGAACCCGCGCTCGGTGTACGGCCGCTCGAAGCTCGCCGGCGAGGTCGAAGCCGGGCCAGCGTCGACGATCGTGCGCACGTCGTGGGTGTGCGGAGCGCACGGCACGAACATGGTGCGGACGGTGCTGCGCCTGGCAGCCGAGCTCGAGACGCTGGAGTTCGTCGACGACCAACGCGGTTGCCCGACGTTCACGTCCGATCTGGCGCCGATGCTCCGCCGCCTCGCCCTCGAGCGCCGGGCGGGGATCCATCACGTGACGAACGAGGGTGCAGTCACTTGGTTCGAGTTCGTGCGCGCCATCGTGTCGGCGATCGGGAGGGATCCGGCGATGGTCCGACCGATCCGCACGGCCGACCTCGTCCCGGCACGTGCGGCTGAACGGCCGGCCAATGGCGTGCTCGACAACGCGGTCCTGCGCGAAGCCGGGCTGCCGTTGCTACGCGACTACCGCCAGCCACTCGCGGAGCTGGTCGCCCGGCTGTCGGCTTGATCGCCCCGCGCCCTTCGATCGCTACAGACCGAGCATCGCGGCGGCCGCTTCGACACCGTGGAGCGTGATGTCGTCGCGGCGAATCGTGTCCCAATGCTCACGCGACATCCGGAACCGGAGCGACTCGGCCAACTCTCCCCGACGCTCGTGGCGGAGTTGCCCGTTGGGTTCGTAGCCGAGAGAGCGGGTGACACCCAGCGACGCCGGATTGTCGGTGAAGGCCCCGGTCGTCGCCTGCTCGGCGCCGAAGCCGTCGAACCCGAGTTGCAACGTGGCGTAACGCATCTCCTTGCCGAGGCCCTGGCCCTGGTACTCGCGCCCGAGCCATGAGCCGGTCTCGAACGCGCGCGTGACCGCGAATTCCGAAGTGCCGATGCTTGTCGAGCCGACGACCGTGTCGCCGACGAGGGCCACGAGGATGAGGTTCCACTTGGCGGGCGACGTGTCGGCCCGGCATCCCCACCAGAACCGGAACGCCTCGCGCTCGAGCTGGGGTGGCTCGATGTCGGTCCACGGGATCGCGAACGGCATCTGGGCGGGGTCGTGGATCCCTTTCGCCGCCAGCGTCGCGAGCTCGGTCAACATGATGTCGTCGGCGTACCGCAATGCGAGTCGCGGGGTCCGCACCTCGACGTCGAACAGCGGCCAGTGCGGATGTGGCATCTCACCAGTGTGGTGCTACCGGAAACGGGCGGGAAGCCGGTTTCGCCGTCTACGGTCGTCGCCCGTGCCATTCACGCGAGCGGAGTTGGAGTCGTACCGCGACGCCACGGTCGACGATCTCGTCGGGCCAGGCCTGCGGCTGCTGTTCGTCGGCATCAACCCCGGATTGTGGACGGCGGCGACAGGGACCCATTTTGCGCATCCGGGCAATCGGTTCTACCCGGCGTTGTTGCGGGCGGGGCTGATCGACCGCCCGATCGACCGGGGGCGTGGCATGGACGACGCGGATCGGGCGCACCTGATCGGACGTGGCATCGGCATCGCCAACCTCGTCGCCCGGGCGACCGCCAAGGCGTCGGAGCTCTCGGCGGTGGAACTGCACGCCGGTGGCGAGCGGTTGATTGCGTTCGTCGAGCGTCACCGGCCGGCGGTCGTGGCGATCGCCGGCATCACGGCGTACCGCGCCGCGTTCGGGGCCCGTCGGGCCGAGCTGGGACGCCAGCCCGAGCCGTTCGCCGGGTCCGAGCTCTGGATCGTGCCGAACCCGAGTGGCCTCAATGCCCACGAGACGATCGACACGCTGGCAGCTGCATATCGAGCTCCGGCCGAAGCGGCGGGCGTGGTCTGAGAGCTGGTGATCAGCCGGGTGGGCGCTCGGCTTCCGCTCGGTTCGCCAGATACCAGGCGAGCGTGCGCCGTAGTCCCTCGTCGAACGGCGTCTGAGCCCGCCAGCCGAGGAGCTGCTCGGCGCGCGACGCGTCGACGCGCCGGCGCGGTTGCCCGTCCGGCTTGGTCGGATCCCAGCGCAGCTCGCCTTCGAAGCCGACGAGGCGGGCGACGGTCTCGACCGTCTCGCGGATCGTGACCTCACGATCGGTGCCGAGGTTGATCGGCTCGATACCTTCGTGCAACTCGGCGGCCAGCACGATCGCCTCGGCTGCGTCCTCGACGTACAGGTACTCGCGGCTGGCAGTGCCCGTGCCCCACACGTCGATCTTGTCCTCGCCGGTCTCGACGGCGTCGACGCACTTCTTGATCAGCGCCGGGATCACGTGCGACACGCTCGGGTGGAACTTGTCGCCGGGACCGTAGAGGTTGGTCGGGATGAGATAGCTGAAGCGCTGCCCGTACTGCGCCTGGTTGACCTGAGCGTGCACGAGATGGGCCTTCTTGGCGATGCCGTACGGGGCGTTGGTCTCTTCGGGATAGCCGTCCCAGAGCGAGGTCTCCCGGAACGGCACCGGTGTGAACTTCGGGTACGAGCACACCGTTCCGACCAGGATCGTCTTGTCGACGCTCGCCGAGCTCCGCCCCGCCTCGATGACGTAGGTGCCCATCAACAGGTTGTCGAGGTACAGGTGGGCCGGCTCGACGAGGTTGAACCCGATGCCGCCGACGCGTGCCGCGAGGTGGACCACCAGACTCGGGCGATGGTCGGCGAGCATGGCCTCGGCAGCTCCCGGCACGGTGAGGTCGTACGCCGCGCTCCTGGGTGCGATCACGTCGGCACCTCGTTCGAGCAGCTTGGCGACCACTTGGCGGCCGAGGAAACCGGACCCTCCCGTGACGAGGACGCGCCGGTCTGGCCAGAACGGTGACATGCCCACGATGCTAGGGCGGTGCGGCCATCATGGGGCGGTGCCCGACCCCGTGCGCGTCGCCTACACCATCGAGCAGTGCTGGCACGACGTTCCCGGCGGCACCGCGGTCGCCGCGCTCCGGATCGGGGAGCGCTTGGACCGCGACCCGTCGGTCGAGCTGGTCGCCGTTGCTGGCCGGCACCGCCGGCTGCCGCCGGATCCGTGGCGTCCGCCGTTCCCCGTGGCCGCCCTCCCGCTCGCCCGACCCTGGCTGTACGAGAGCTGGCTGCGGTTTCGCTGGCCGCCGGTCGAGCGCGCGACGGGACCCGTCGACGTGTGTCATGCCACGGCGCTCGTACCGGCACCGACACGGGCGCCACTCGTCGTCACGGTCCACGATCTGGCGTTCCTACGCGCCCCTGACTCGTTCACCCGCCACGGCGTTCGAGTGATGCGCCGCAGCATCGAGCGCATCGCGCGGCATGCCGACATCGTGGTGTGCCCGAGCCAGGCGACGATGGCCGACGTCGAGGCCGCCGGTGTCGGAACGGATCGGCTCCGTCTCGTACCGCTCGGCGTCGACGCGACCGTGGCGTCGCCGGAGGAGGTCGGCCGGGTGCGGACCCGTCACGACCTCCCGTCGCGCTTCGTGTTGTTCGTGGGCACCGTCGAGCCGCGCAAGAACCTCGAGCGTCTGGCGCAGGCGGTGGCTCGACTCGACGAGCCGTTGCCGCTGGTGATCGTCGGCGCCGACGGCTGGGGTGGCGTCGCTGACACGGTTGGCGCGGCGTCGATCGATACCCGCTTCCTGGGATTCGTCGCCGATGGCGAACTGGCCGGGCTGTACGCCGCAGCCTCGGTGTTCGCCTACCCGAGCGTCTGGGAGGGGTTCGGGTTGCCGGTCGCCGAGGCGATGGCCCAGGGCACGCCGGTCGTCACGAGTCGGGGGACGTCCACTGCCGAGGTCGCGGGCGGGGCCGCCGTGCTCGTCGACCCACTCGATGTCGACGACATCGCCCGTGGTCTCACGGCGGCGCTCGGCGATCGCGACCGGTTGCACGTCGCCGGCCGTGCCCGAGCCGCCGAGCTGACGTGGGAGGCGGCCACCGCGGCCACGCGTGCCGTCTACGCCGAGGTTCGGAGATGAATGTCGACATCGCCGTCAACCTGTTGTGGTGCAACCCGGGCGAGGTCGGTGGATCGGAGGAGTACCTCGTTCGCCAGCTCGCTGGACTCGACGGGCTCAACAACGACGTCGCGCTCACGTTGTGCTGCACGTCGGCGTTCGCGCGTGCCCATCCCGAGCTCACCGAGCGGTTCGCGGTCCGGTCGCCGGGCCGCCTGGGTGGCCGGCGTCCTGCACGGATCGTGGCCGAGCACACGTGGCTGGCGCGGCAGACGCGCGGTTTCGACATCGTCCACCACGGGGGAGGTACGACGCCCCTCATCGGGTCGCGCCCGATCCTGCTGACCGTGCACGACCTGCAATATCTCGAGCTCCCGCAGTACTTCTCGCCGCTGCGGCTGCGCTACCTGCGGATGATGATGCCGCGGTCGGTCGCCCGGGCGTCCGTGGTGGCCACACCGAGCGAATTCGTGCGGGGCACCGTGATCGACGCGTTCGGGATCGACCCGGCGCGCGTCGTGGTGGTGCCCCACGGCGTCGCCTTCGGTGTCGCGCCGACGGCGGAACAGGTCGGCGACGTGCGCCGGCGCTACCGGCTCGGCGACGGTCCGTACGCCGTGTATCCGGCGATGACGCACCCGCACAAGAACCACCGCCTGCTGCTCGCCGTGATGGCCCGCCACTGGAGTGATCCGACGATGCGGCTGGTGCTGCTGGGTGGCGCCGGCGCGGCCGACGCCGAGGTCGACCGGGCGATCGTCGATCTCGCACTCGGCGACCGCGTGATCAGACCCGGTCGGGTGCCCGGCGCCGACCGCGACGCGTTGATCGCAGGTGCGACTGCGCTCGTGTTCCCGAGCCGCTACGAGGGGTTCGGCGCGCCGCTGATCGAGGCGATGGCGCTCGGCACTCCGGTGATCTGTGGCGACCATCCCGCTCTGCGTGAGGTCGCCGGATCGGCCGCGATCGTGCTGCCCGACGACGTCGACGCCTGGTCCGGCGCGCTCGACGAGGCTCGACGCCGTCGGGCGGAGCTCATCGCCGCCGGACGCGAGCGGCTCACCCACTACACGCTGGAGGCCTCCGGCGCGGCGCTCCTCGCCGCCTATCACCGGACGCTCACCTGATGCGCATCGTCGTCCTCTGCCCCCACTTCGACCCCGACACGGCGCCGACCGGGCACGTGATCAGCCGGATCGTGGTCGAGCTCGCGTCGCGTGGCCACGATGTCCACGTCGCGACCGCCTTGCCCTGGTACCGCGACCACGCCCTCGCACCCGGGTGGACGGGCCGGCTGGTGCGCGTGCAGCGCACAGACTGGGGATCGGTCACCCGCGTCACTCCGTTCCCCGGCGGCGACCGTCGCAACCTGCCGCGCCGAGCGCTCGGGTACGTCGGGTTCTCGCTCCTGGTGGGCATCGCCGGCCTGCGCGCCGGCGGGTGGTTCCGGCGCGCCGACGCGGTCATCGCGATGTCGCCGCCGCTCACACTCGGCCTCACCGGGTGGGCGGCCAAGCTCGCCCACCGCGCACCCCTGGTGTTCAACATCCAAGACGTGTTCCCCGACGCTGCCGTCGAGACCGGCGCCATCACCGATCGCCGAGTCATCGCCGTCGCCAGGTGGCTCGAACGGGTGAGCTACCGCCGTGCCGACGCGGTGACCGTTCTCAGCACCGACATGGCCGACAACGTCAGCGCCAAGATCGCTCCGCGACACCGCCCGAAGGTCAGGGTGATCCCGAACTTCGTCGACACCGCCGCCCTCCATCCGTCCGACCGGGTGACGCCGTACCGCCGCCAGCTGGCGATCGGCGACGAGCCGGTCGTGATGTACGCCGGCAACGTCGGCTTCTCGCAGTCGCTCGAGATGGTCATCGCCGCCGCCCGGGCGATCCCCGGGGCGACGTTCGTGATCAACGGTCAGGGGGCTGCCCGCCCGCAGCTCGAGGCCGCCGCCGCCGGCCTTGCCAACATCCGGTTCGGCGACCACCAGCCGGCGGATCGTCTGAACGAGGTGCTCGCAACGGGTGACATCCACCTCGTGCCCCTGCGCCGCGGGCTCGGCCGCGTGAGCGTTCCGTCCAAGACCTACTCGATCCTCGCCGCCGGTCGACCCGTCGTGGCAGCGATCGATGTCGACTCGGAGGTCAACCGGATCGTGACCACGACCGGCTGTGGTGTCGTGGTCGCCCCCGACGACACCCAGGCGTTCATCGAGGCGATCCGTGCCGTGCTCGGAACGTCCGACATCGGTGCGGAGATGGGTCGGGCGGGACGGGCGTGGGTCGAGAGCTCCGCATCGCCCGCGTCCACGGCGGCGGCGTACGAAGCGCTGTTCGCAGAGTTGGCGACCTGATCGATCTCGCCGGACCGCGTCAAGGCAACGGCCTGGCCCGCAGGTAGCCTTGCGCCCTCGTGGCACCCTCATCGTCGTCGACCAAAAAGGCCGCCCGGCTCGCCCAGAAGGGCAAGGGCAAGAAGGTCCGGTTCCAGGGCGGGACACTTTTCCCGCTCATCGTCGCGATCGTGATGGTGCTCGGGCTCGGCACGATCGTGTACGCCCGCCAGAGCATGCCGGCCGCCGATTCGTCACCGCCGACCGAGAACGATCACTGGCACGCCGCGTACGGATTCCTCCTGTGTGATGGCGACTACCAGCAGCTCGCCGGCAACCTCGAGGAGACCAACGCGGCCGGCCAGCTCATCAGCGACCGATTCCTTCGGACCGGCATCCACAGCCACGACGACGGCGTCATGCACTGGCATCCCTACACGTCCCGGGCGGTCGGGAAGAACGCCAAGCTGGGCGTCTTCCTCGAGACCTACGGGGTCGAACTCGACAACGACTCGCTGCGGTTTCCCGACGACCAGCTCGGCGGCGAGGAGTACATCGAGGGCGAGACCAAGTGCGGCACCGAGGACGCCGAACTGCAGGTCGTCGTGTGGGACTCGTACACCGACACCGACGACGGCACCACCTACATCGCCAACTTCGACAACATCCCGATCAGGAACGACGGGATGGTGTTCGCGATCGCGTTCGTGCCGCGCGACACCGACGTGCAGATGCCACCGTGGGCCGCCGACCTGCCGGCGCTGGGCGCGGCCGATAGCAACCAGGTCCGTCCCGAGGACCTGACCAGCACGACGGTCCCCGGCGCCAGCGTCCCCGATGGCACCGTCCCCGATGGCACCGTCACTGATGGCACGGTCACCGGCGACACCACTGCCACTGGAGACACGAGCACGGGTGACACCACCGCGACGACGACCGCGACCGCGGCGACCACCACGGTGGCCGCGGTCACCGCCACGTCGACGCCCTGATGCGCGCGGTCGTGCTCGTCGGCGGGTTCGGCACCCGGATGCGCCCGCTCACGAACCACGTGCCGAAATCGATGCTGCCGGTCGGCCACGAGCCGATGATCTCGCGCCTGGTCGGCCGCCTCGTCGAGGGGGGCGTGACCGATGTGACACTGGCGCTCGGGTTCAAGGCCGAGCCGTTCTTGGAGGCGTTCCTCGACGGCCATTGTCACGGTGCGCGACTCCACTACGCGGTTGAATCCGAACCACTCGACACCGCCGGTGCGATCAGGTTCGCGGCGGAACACTCGGGCATCGACGACACGTTCGTCGTCGTCAACGGCGACATCATCACCGACCTCGATGTCTCCATGCTGCTCGCCGTTCACCGCGCGGCCGGCGCCGAGGGCACGATCCACCTGACGCCCGTCGAGGATCCATCGTCGTTCGGGATCGTCGAGCTCGACGGCGACGGCCGCGTCGAGCGGTTCGTCGAGAAGCCACCAGCGGGCACGATGACCTCGAACCTCATCAACGCCGGTACCTACGTCCTCGAGCCGTCCGTCGTCGAGCGCATCGCGCCCGGTCGCCCGGTCTCCCTCGAGCGCGAGGTCTTCCCGGATCTGGTCGAGCGCAGGACGCTGTTCGCCGCCGCGACCGACGACTACTGGATCGATGCCGGCCGACCCGAGCTGTACCTGCGGGCCAACCTCGACCTGGTCAACGGGCAACGATCCGAGCGCGTCGACCCGGTCGCGCCCGGCGCCACGGTCGATCCGAGCGCCACGATCAACCTGTCGCTGATCGGTCCCGGGGTGGTGGTCGAGGAACGAGCATCTGTCACCGAGTCGGTCGTGCTGGCCGGCGCCTCGATCGGTCGCGGTGCCACGGTCGAGCGGTCGATCGTGATGGGTCGGGTCGGACCGGACGCGGTGGTGTCCGACGCAGTCGTCGGCGCCGACGGCGACGTGCCGGCGGGGACCACGCTCGCCGACGCCCGCCTTCCCGCGCCCGGTTGACCGCGCCCGGTTGACAGGGCGAAACGCACCGCCCACACACGCACGAGGTCCGACGGCGGCCATGATGGTGTCGGTGAGCGTCGTCGTCGTCGGAGGAGCCGGGTTCATCGGTTCGCACCTCGTCGATCGTCTGCTCGCTGACGGACAGGCGGTCGATGTCGTCGACGATCTGTCGTCGGGGAGCCTCGCCAATCTCTCGGCGGCGCGGTCGGTCGGCGGCGAGCTCAAGATCCACCATCTCGACGCGGGGTCGCGCGAAGCCGGGAGCTTGCTGGCGATGCGGCGGCCCGACGTGCTGTACCACCTGGCGACCGTGACGTCCGGGTCGGCATCGGTCGAGTGTCACGCCGCGGCATTCGGGCGAACACTCGGACTCCTCGAGGCCGCCCGTCAACACGGCATCCCGAAGGTGGTCGTCGCCGTGCCTGCCACGGCGATCTACGGTCGCCCGGCCGCCCGGGACCTGCCGATCAAGGAGCGGGAGCTCGAACCGCGAGGTGTGCGGGGGGTCGTCGCCCGCTCGATCGTCGATCTGCTGATCACCTACCGCGAGCAGTACGCGGTCGAGTTCACGGTGCTGGCGATCGCGTCGGCCTACGGGCCCCGGCAACGTCCCGACGGCGGGGTCGTCGCCGCCTTCGCCGCGGCGGCCGTGGATGGGACACCTCCCCGCATCGCCGGTGACGGACGTCAGACGCGCGACTTCGTGTTCGTCGACGACGTCGTCGACGCCCTGGCGCGCTCCGGCGAGCGCGGGAGTGGTCTCGTCGTCAACGTGGGGACGGGAACACAGACGTCGGTACGTGATCTGTGGGCCCTCATGGCCGGATCGACTGCGGTCGAGCCGATCTACGGTCCGCCGGCGTCCGACGAGCTGTTGCGCTTCGCCGTGTCGCCCGTACGGGCTCGGATCCACCTGGCGTGGTCGCCGTGGACCGAGCTCGAATCAGGTCTCGCTCAGCTCCGTTGAGGCGTTGTGGTTGGCTCAGCTCCGTTGAGAGGCCGTACTGGTTGGCTCAGCTTCGCTGAGGGGCCGATCCGGCGGCGAGTGCCGCGGCGGCGAGGTCGGCGGCGATGTCGAGCGTCGTCATCACGCTCGGCGTGACCACACACCGCATACCGTCGGCTTCGACCGCGGCTGCGAGCGACTCGTCGGCCGGATCGATCACGAGCGTCCCCGCGATCGAGCGGTAGAGCGCCGCCACACCGACCACCGACGACTCGTGACCGAGCTCGGCGAGCATCCGGTCGGCCGGTCCCTTGAGGGCGGCACCTCCGACGATCGGCGAGACGGCGACGACCGACTCGCGGCGCGCGGCGAGCAGCTCGTCGACGCCACGCAACGCACGGATGGGCCCGATCGACACGAGCGGGTTCGACGGTGCGATCACCACGACGTCAGCCGTCTCGAGCGCGACGCGTGCTGCCGTTGAGAGCTCGGCATCGCGGTGGTCGAACCGCACGGCCTCGACCTCGACGTCGTGGCGGAGCCGCACGAAGTAGTCCTGGAAGCCGATCTCGCCGTGCCCGCCGACGGTCACCATCGTGCGCAGCCGATCGTCGGTCATCGGCAGCAGCGAGATGTCGAGGCCCCAGGCCCTGGTGATCTCGGCCGTGACCGCGGTGAGCGTGGCGCCTTCGCCGAGGCGTGCCGTTCGGAACAAATGGGTCGCCAGATCGCGATCGCCGAGATTGAACCAGGTCGGTGCCGCGACAGAACCGGGCGGGCGCACCATCGCGTACCGATCGAGCGCCGCCATCGCGTTCCACGTCTCGCCGGCGAGCCCCCAGCCACGCTCGGGGTCGATCGCCCCGGCCAGCGTGTACGTGATCGTGTCGAGATCGGGCGCGATGTGGAGGCCGTGCAGCTCGGTGTCGTCGCCGGTGTTGACGACGGCGGTGACATCGCGCGCCTCGACCACCCGGACGATGCCACGCAGAAGACGGGCCGCACCGACACCACCTGAGATCACCGCGACCGTCGGCCGGGCCGTCACGTTCCTGCCGCGATCGCCCGCCGGTAGAGCGCCTCCATCTCGGCGGCGGTGCGTTCCCACGTGAACCGGGCGATGTTGCGGAGGCCGGCCTCGAGCAGCGTGAGCCGTCTGATCCCGCTCGACACGACGTGTTCGATGGCGGCCGCGTAGACGGCCGGATCGTCGCCGTCGACGAGCTCGACCCCCTCGCCGCCGATCTCGGGAATCGACCCGGCCCGGCGGGCGACGATCGGCGTACCGGCAGCCTGCGCCTCGAGGATCGGGAAGCCGAACCCCTCGTCGAGCGAGGGATACACGAGCACGGACGAACGCTTGAGCAACCAGCCCTTGGCGCTGTCGGTCACCGGGCCGGGACAGATCACCCGGGACCTGACCTGCGGGGGGAGCGCATCGACGGCGGCGGCGACCCGCGAGCTGTCGTCGCCCGGCGCGCCGGCCATCACGAGCACGCTGTCGCCGAGGCGGTCGGCGAGGTGACCGAACGCGGCGACGAGGGTCGGCAGCGACTTGCGCCGTTCGAACGTGCCGATCGCGAGGAGGAACGGCCGACCATCGATCCCGAGGTCGGGATCGGTGAGGACGCCCGCCGGCCGTGGCAAGGCTCCGAGGTGCACGACCTCGACACGATCGGTCGCGAGCAGCTCCCGAGCCATGTCGGCCGTCGCCTGCGAGCTGACGTGGACGAACGCACCGCGCTTCACGGCGCGCCGCAGCACGGCTCCCGCCCGGTTGACCGCACGGCTGCTCCCACTTCGATTGGCGAGGAACCACAGGTCGTACGCCGACACGACCGTCGGAAGCCGGCTCGGCGGTGCGACGTAGTTCGTGGCGTGCACCACATCGGCACCACGCAGCCACCGGTCGGCCCGCGGCCGATCGCCATGCGCCCACAGCCGCGTCGCGAGTCCGGCCGGGATCGGGAGCTTGTGCTCCGATTCGCTCACGCGGGCTCGATAGCTGACGACGTACGGGTACAGCGCGAGGTCGAAACGGAGGCGGAGCGCCGTTGTCAGATGGTCGACCGCGAGACCCACTCCCGTCCGGTGCCCATGCAACGGGCCGACGTCGATGGCGACGGTGATGGGGTCCATGGTGAGCCTGATCCACGCTAGCCCGCCCTAGACTCGCCAACGCCCATCTGACGTACTGGACCGCCCGTCGCAACGCTGCCAGTGCACCTCCCGTACCCATCCCTGTACCCACCCCCGCACCCACGAGGAGCACCTCCGCCAATGCCACGTGCGTTCATCACCGGGATCACCGGCCAGGATGGTCACCACCTGGCGGAGTTCCTACACAGCGAGGGCTACGACGTGTACGGCATGGTGAAAGGCCAGAGCAACCCGCGGATCGCGGAGTTGCTCGAGGAGATGCCCTACATCGAGACGATCCCGGGCGACCTGGCCGATCTCCCGTCGTTGGTAGCCGCCCTCGAGCTGTCGCAGCCCGACGAGGTCTACAACCTCGGTGCGATCTCGTTCGTGGCGTTGAGCTTCAACCAGGCCGAGCTCACCGCCAACGTCACCGGCCTCGGTGTGCTGCGGATGCTCGAGGCGATCCGCATGGTCGGCGGCACGCAGAACAACCCGATCCGCTTCTACCAGGCCTCGTCGTCGGAGATGTTCGGCAAGGTCCGCGAGACGCCCCAGACCGAGATGACACCATTTCATCCCCGCAGTCCATATGGGTGCGCCAAGGTGTTCGGGCACGACATCACGGTGAACTACCGCGAAAGCTACGGGTTGTTCGCGTGCAGCGGGATCCTGTTCAACCACGAGGGCCCGCGGCGCGGCATCGAGTTCGTCACCCGCAAGGTCACCAACGCCGCGGCCCGCATCAAGCTCGGGTTGCAACACGAGCTGGTGATGGGGACGCTCGACACCAAGCGCGACTGGGGCTTCGCCGGCGACTACGTCAAGGCGATGTGGATGATGCTGCAGCAGGACGAGCCCGACGACTTCGTCATCGCCACGGGAAAGACACACTCGATCGAGGAGCTCGTCAATCTGGCGTTCCGCGAAGTCGGCATCGACGATTGGTCGCGATTCGTGCGTCAGGACCCGAAGTTCTTCCGCCCGGCCGAGGTCGATCTCCTGATCGGTGACGCGACCAAGGCCCGCGAACAGCTCGGCTGGCGGACCGAGGTCGACTTCGAGGGGCTCGTCAAGACGATGGTGGCCCACGACCTCCAGATCGAGGCGAAGAAGGCCGGCATCGACGTGCCGTCCTGAATCGTCGTGCGCAACGCACGCGACGCCGCCCACGCCGCGATCAGGTCTCGAGCGGCCGGCTGGTGATGGCCTCCATCACCGAGGCGCCGGACGGGACGACGCCGGTGGCGAGCTTCGACCGCAGCACGACAGCGAACGTGATCATCGCCGTGATGCTCGACACGACCAAGGCGATCTCGATCCTGCGGAACAGCTGATCACCCGCGACCCACGTTGTGAACACGAACGTGCAGAAGCCGATCGCCCAACCGAGTGCCACCAGGGCATGACCACGCAGGGCGATCACGGCCTGCGCCGTCGCCAGCGCCAGCATGTAGCACGCGCTCGACAACGCCAGCATGGCGAGCGTGCGGCCACTGAGCTCGGCGTCGTAGAACTTCTCGATCACGAACGGACCGAGGATGAACGCTCCCGTCGTGCCGACCACACCGACCGCGATGACGATCATCATGAGGGATCGCAGGCCGGAGCGGAACTCGACGAGCTCGTTGCGGGCCGCGAGCCTCGACAACCTCGGTAAGAGAGCCGCCTGCACCGCTTGGAACATGAACAGCGGAATCCGTGCCAGCAGGACGCCGAACGCGAAGTGGGTGACGAGCTTGGCCTCATCGTCGTCAGCCAACAGCGTGGCGGCGACGACACCGGCGTTGAGGAGAGCGGCGCCGAAGACCGAGCCGACGAGGAGCCAGCCGAGGTTCGGCGTCACCTCGTTCCAGGTGGTTTCGGGACCAGGCTGCGTCTTGAGGTGCCCCCGCGCGGTGACGAAGCCCACCGCGAACAGCGGAGCCAGTCCCACGGCCAGTCCGTACGGTCCGGCAGCCGTCACGCCGATGCCCGCCAACACCACGCAGAGCACGATGCGCACGACGCCGTCGGATCCCATGATGATGGCGTAGTCACGGAAGCGCCCGGTGCCCGAGCAGATGCCACGCGCGAGGTGGGCTGGCGCGTAGGCGACAAACGCCACCGCGAGCGCCCCGAACATGACCCAGTCGCCGTCGAAGTAGTGCTTCGTGACCACCGGGCTGAGAACGGCGAGGGCGAGGAGGACGACACCGGCGAGCATCGCACCGAGCAGCACGACACGCTTGACGACGGGTTGGCCGCCCTGTCCGGTGGCCCGGCGGTGGGCGAGCGCCCGGCCGAGCTCCTGTTCGAGCGGGAGGAAGAACCCGGGCGCCAGCGAGAACGTCGCGAACCACAGCGCCGAGATCGGTTTGAACTCCTCGTCACCGCCGAGCGCACTCTTGCCGACCTTGAAGAAGGCATAGGTCGCGACGCCCGCGATCAGCAACGCAACACCGACCGGGAGGGTGCCCTCGGGGAATGGAGCGCGGCGGCTCACGGGTTCGGTAGCGGGGGTCACCAGGACCACGAGAGTATCTGGCGCCCCCGCCGGCCGGGCGTGATGCGCCGCCATCATTCCGCGACGCGACAGGGGGAATCTCGAGAGACGCGCCGCCCGCCCGGGCGGCGCGCTGATCAGGCGACGGCGTCGGCGAGTTGACGGGTGCGAGCCGTGATTTCGGCCTGGATCACGCGTCCGCGCTCGGCGACCTTCTCGGCCGTCAGTGCGAAGAGACCGACGCCGGCGTAGGCGGCGTCGCGAGCAAGTTCGCCGAGGCGATCGACATCCACGCCGGGCAGGTCGATCTTGGGCACGTCGACCTTGGAGAGGTCGATCTTGCGGGGATCGAGCTTCGACAGTTCGAGCTTCGACAGTTCGAGCTTCGACAGATCGAACTTCGACAGATCGAACTTCGACAGATCGAACTTGGACAGATCGAACTTGGGCAGCTGCAGCTTCGAGAGGTCGAGCTTGCTGAAGTCGAGGCCGGGAAGGTTGGGCATCGTGAAGGTAGGCATCGTGATCTCCGGTTCTGGGTGTTGGGTCGGGGGATTCGTTCTGATTGCACAATACACCACAGCGCTTGCAATTGCAAGCACAAGCCAGGAATTGCGATCAGGAGGGTCCGCGAACCCGTCGTTCAGAGGAGAACACCGGGTTCGGCGGGCGGCGGCGCCAGCCGCTTCGCCCGCCGGTCATGAGAGATGCCGGTCTGGGTCGAAAGTGCACCGCTAGCCTCGATCAATCGTGGAAGCCGACCCGTACAAGGCCCCCTCGGTGGTCTGTGTCGTCGTCGTGCACGACCCCGGGTCATGGTTCGACGAGACGCTCGGAGCGCTCGCCGGCCA
>Ga0190265_10001188_pt1 | contig 17103 bp, 9 predicted proteins | sample Popmic124T_FD_133135 | JGI IMG/M metagenome (GOLD analysis project Ga0190265, IMG submission 133135) | Populus adjacent soil microbial communities from riparian zone of Indian Creek, Utah, USA - 124 T | ecosystem: Environmental > Terrestrial > Soil > Riparian zone | place: USA: Utah | collected...
CTATGAGCCGGGCAAGCGCGCGATGATCAAGATCAAGCATGCCCGCACCGCGGAGTGCGCGATCGCCGGCTTTCGCTGGCACAAGAACGGCAAGGACACGCTGGTCGGCTCGCTCTTGCTCGGCCTGTACGACGACGCGGGCGACCTGCAACACGTGGGCGTGACGTCCGCGTTCACGATGGCCGTGCGCAAACAGCTCGCCGAGGAGCTCGCGCCCTTGCGCGCGAATGCGCTCGAAGGTCATCCCTGGAGTAGCTGGGCGAGCGCGGGCGACGGTACGCGCATGCCGGGTGGTCACAGCCGCTGGAACGCAGGTAAAGATCTGTCGTGGGAGCCGCTGCGAATCGAGCGCGTGTGCGAGGTCAAATACGACCACTTGCAAGGCACGCGCTTCCGCCATGCGGCGCATTTCCTGCGCTGGCGTCCGGACAAGCAGCCGCGCGACTGCCGCTACGATCAGCTCGAGGTCACGACGGCTTACGAGCTCGAGAAGGTTTTCGGCGCGGGCCGTCCTCGGTGAACTCCACGCCTTCCCAGGGATCGTAGTTCTGATCGAGCGCTTCCTGCTCGGGCCGCAGCTCGACCGGCACGTGCTCGAGGTTCACGCGGATGCGGGTCCACGTGCTGGACCTCCCGCGCATCGCGTCCACCAGCACGTCGGTCGGCTGTAAGCACGCCGCCGCCTCCGGGTGGCGCTGCTTCCAGCGTTCGAGCCCGGCGAGCGCGTCTTCCTTCTTCTCGGCGCGCGTGATCTCGATCAGCGGGCGCGTGGACTTGCGCCGACTCGCGCCCTTGGCCGGTTTGACTTCCCCCGCCTCGCCCTTCTCTGCTGAGCGCGCCGCGGACGGCCGCACGCGCGTGGGCTCTCCCTCCTGCTTGCGGTAGTGCGGTGGCCAGGGCGCGTCGCCGTGACCTTCGCGTTCCTGGCGCGCGGACAGCTCGAGCAAGCTGTCGAGCTTGCACGCATGCCGATCGATCTCGGCGTGACGATCGCCGATCTCCGCGAAGCGCGCTGGCATCGTACGCAGGGTGAAGTCCGCCGGGTCACAGCTGTCGAGCTCGTCCCAGGTCAGCGGCGCAGAGACACGCGCGTCGGGCGTGGGGCGGACCGAGTAGGCAGCCGCGACGGTGCGGTCCTTGGCGTTCTGGTTGTAGTCGAGGAACACGCCGTGGCGCTCCTCCTTCCACCACTTGCTCGTGGCCAGGGTCGGCGCGCGGCGCTCGACTTCACGCGCGAGCGCGAGCGCGGCGCGGCGCACCTGGTCGAAGCCGTTGCGCGGCTCGATCCGCACGTTGATGTGGATGCCGCGCGAGCCCGAGGTCTTGGGCCAGCCGATCAGCTGTAGGTCGTCGAGCGTCGCGTGCACCACGCGTGCGACCTCGCGCATGTGCTCCCAGGTCACGCCCGGCATCGGGTCGAGGTCGACGCGCAGCTCGTCGGGATGATCGAGGTCCTCGGCGCGCACCGGGTGCGGGTGCAGCTCGAGGCAGGCGAGGTTCGCCATCCAGACCAGCGCGGCGGCGTCGCGCGGCACCATCTCCTCGGCGGTGCGGCCGGAGGGAAACTGCAGCGCGACGACTTCGATCCACTCGGGCCTGGCAGGCGCGCGCTTTTGGTAGAAGAACTCGCCTCCAACGCCGTTGGGATGGCGCACCAGCACGTTGGGCCGCCCGCCCGCCCCGCGCAGCGCGCCTTCGGCCACCGCCATGTAATACCGGACCAGGTCGAGCTTGGTGTAGCCGGCCTGCGGGAACAGCACCTTGTTGGGATTGCTGACCGGGACCTCGCGGCCGGCGACGGCGATCAATTCGTGCTCGGTGCGGGAGGCCACGGGTTCGGGAGGAGCGTGCCACGGGGGCTGGAGCTCGTCAGCTTTGCGCGATCAGCCGTCGACCAAACTGCGCACGCGACGTCGTAGCCGGTCGCAACGAAGTTGCGCCGCCGCCCTTGACTCACCCTTTGGGCCAACCTAGTCCCAGCGGTGGGTGGCTCGATCGCAAGCCGCGGATCGGCCGAACGTCGCTACGAGCAAAAGCGGGGTTGGTGAGATGCGCACGAACGTCATGAACCTATTTGCCGTCTCGATCGCAGCGATCGGGCTGATCGCTTGTGGCGAGGACGACCGTGGTACGGATACGTCCCCCGTCGGGGAAGGCACTGGCGGCACGGCCGGCATGACGGCCCTCGCGGGCAACGCCGCAGCAGGCAATGCCGCAGCGGGCAACGCCGCAGCGGGCAACGCCGCAGCACCCAGCGCGGGCACGGATGGGCTGGCCGGTGCGGGCATGGGCGCAGGCACGGGCGGCATGAATGCGGCCGGTGCCGGAGGTGCAATGCCCGACCCCGGCGGCATGAACGCGGGCGGCGCCGGAGGCATGACGCCGAGCGCGGGCGCCGGCGGAGCGATGGCCGGCGATGAGGACTATGCGAAGTATCACGACCCCGGCACGGGTCCGTGGGAGATGGGCAGCGCTGACGAGTGCAAGATGGATTCTAGCCGCGTCACCGGCAGCGAAAACCTGGCGGTGTTTCGCTACGGCAAGCTTTGTCACATCCAGGGTGGCAACACCTCGATCGCGAACTGGTCGGCGACCAAGACGCTCGGCGGTGTTCTGGCCGGTCGCGCCGCGTATCTCGTCAAGGACGTGGCGCGCTCCGGTCCGGGCACCGGTCCGATCCTGCACGAGGACAAGCTGAGCGATTGGGGCGTCAGCACCAGCGGTCTCAATGCCGACGCGCTGCTCAACCACGTGATGTCGATGACCGCGTTCAACGCGAACCTCGCGCACGGGTCCAAGACCTTCTCCTATGACACGTACGGCACGCGCGAGATCTCGCGCATCGTCGAGGTCGCGATGGTCGCGGCCAAGCAGGTCGCGGGCTTGCCGGCCGAGGACGTCGCGTTCATGCAGCAGCAGGTGTTCGACAAGCTGGGCATGGCGGAGTCGAGCTGGCCGGGGAGCACGATCGGTTACGGCTGGATGGGCTCGCTGGAAGACATGGGCCGCGTCGGCGTCATGCTCGCGCACGACGGTTGGTACGGAGGCGAACGCTTCATGGAGGCGAGCTGGGTCTACCGCATGTCGCACCCCGCTCACGAGGACGCCAATACCGCCTACGGGCAGCTGGCCTGGCTGAGCACCCGCGGCGGGGCTACGAGCATGGGGGCGGATATCGACACGTGCGCGCCCGCTGCGTTCTGGCCGGAGTACCCGCACGTCGGCTCGGAGGCGCCGGATTGCCGAGCCACCATGGGGACGTGCGAGCAGGAGCACGACGTCGGTGTCTTCACTGCGGCCGGGCTCGGCGGTCAATACGTCACCGTGCATGCCGGCCTGGATCTGGTGATCGTCGGGCACAACGCGACCTCGGCCAGAGTCCTGTGGGAGGCAGTGCGGCCCGCGGTCGTGGCCATGGATCCGATGTTCATGGGCGACGAGATGGGCTTCTGCGAAGCCTACGGCAGCGGCTCGTACGCGCCCGATTTGCTGGTGCCGCGCGTCGCTCCCACGAAGTAACGAACGGCCGGGGCGCATCCCGGCTGCTCGCGTTCAATGGAAGCTGCGCGTCGTCGTCCCCTCACCCGCGAAGCTGAGCTCGGGGTCCCAGAGCTCGTCGGCGATCAAGTGCACGACGTTGCTCTCGACTTGTAAGCGCCCGGTGACGCCGAGCAACAGCGCCGTGCGCGCGAGCACCGTGTACTTGTCGAAGACCTGCGTCCACACCACCAGGTTCACGAACCCGGTCTCGTCCTCGAGCGTGTAGAAGGTCACCCCGGTCGCAGTCCCCGGACGTTGTCTGCAAATCGTCATCCCCACGTAGCGCGCGTGCGTGCCGTGCGTGCGTTTGTTCAGCTCGCGCGCGGTGGGGATGCCGCGCTCGGTCAGCGCGCTGCGGATGCTCTCGATCGGATGCCCGCGCGTCGAGTGATGGCTGCGCCGGTAGTCCCACAGGATCTCTTCGCCGCTCGACAGCGCGGTGAAGCGCGCCGGCTCGCCCGGCGACGCGGGTAACACCAGCGAGTCCTGCAAACGCGCGTACAGCTCGCGCACCTCCCACAACGCATCGCGACGCCCTGTCCTGCCCTCGACCAGACAATCCAGCGCGCCGGCCTTAGCCAGCTTCGCGTACGCGTTGCGATTCATCTTCGTGCGCGCGACGAAGTCTTCCAGGCTGCGATACGGCGGCGGCGCCCACTTCAACGCTTCTTTCTCGCGCTCGCCGAGCCCCTTCACGTAGCACAGGCCCATGCGGACTCCGCCGCTCTCCAGCAACTCACAGTCCCAGGCGCTCTCCTGCACGTCCACGGGCAGCACCTGTACGCCGTGGCGCTTGGCGTCTTCCACGATCGTCGCGGGCGCGTAGAAGCCCATCGGCTGCGCGTTGAGCAGCGAGCAGGCGAATGCCGCGGGGTAGTGACAGCGCAGCCACGCGGTCACGTATGCGATCAGCGCGAAGCTGGCCGCGTGGCTCTCGGGGAAGCCGTACTCGCCGAAGCCGCGCACCTGCGAGAAGATGCGCTCGGCGAAGTCGGGCGCGATGCCGTTCTCGATCATGCGCCCGACCAGCCGGTCGTGATGCCGCTCGATCCGGCCGGTCGACTTCCACGCGGCCATGTCGCGCCGCAGCTGATCCGATTCACCGGGCGTGTAGCCGCCGACCAGCACGGCGATCTTCATCACCTGCTCCTGGAAGATCGGTACGCCCAGGGTCTTGTCGAGCACTCGGCGCAGCGCGGGGTGCGGATACTCGGGCTGCTCTTCGCCGCTGCGGCGCTTGAGGTACGGGTGCACCATGTCGCCCTGGATCGGGCCGGGGCGTACGATCGCGACCTCGATCACCAGATCGTAGAACGTGCGCGGGCGCAGGCGCGGCAGCATGGACATCTGCGCGCGCGACTCGATCTGGAACACGCCGACCGTGTCGCCGCGCGTGATCATCGCGTAGGTCTCGGGATCGTCGTGCGGAATGGCGGCCATCTCGAGATCGACGATCCCACGCTCGCGCAGCATGTCGAAGCAGCGGTGCACCTGGCTGAGCGCGCCGAGCCCGAGCAGGTCGACCTTGAACAGCCCGAGGTCTTCCACCGAGTACTTGTCCCACTGGATCACGGTGCGCTCTTCCATCGTCGCGGGCTCGATCGGCACCAGGCGATCGACCGGCTCGTGCCCGAGCAGGAACCCGCCCGGATGAATCGACAGGTGCCGCGGGAAGTCGCGGATCTCGTCGCACAGCTGCATGAAGCTGGCGTGCACCGGCGCTTCGGGGTCGAGCCCGGCGTGCACCAGCGCTTCCTTGCCCATGTCCTCGAAGCGCCCGCCCATCAGCTTGCTCAGGCGATCGATCGCGGTCTCGGGTAAGCCCAAGACCTTGCCCACGTCGCGCATGGCCGAGCGCAAGCGATAGCGGATGACGTTGGCGACCATCGCGGCGTGGCGCCGGCCGTAGCGCTCGTACACCCACTGGATGACTTCTTCACGACGCTCGTGCTCGATGTCGAGATCGATGTCGGGCGGCTCGGCGCGCTCGCGGCTCAGGAAGCGCTCGAACAGCAGATCGAGCTTGATCGGATCGACCGCGGTGATACCGAGGCAGAAGCACACCGCGCTGTTGGCAGCGCTGCCGCGGCCCTGGCACAGGATGTTGCTCTTGCGGCAGAACTGCACGATCTCGTACATGGTGAGAAAGTACCCGCCGTACTCGAGGTCGAAGATGATCGCGAGCTCCTTGTCGATCTGCTCACTCACGGCCTCCGGCGTGCCGTCCGGGAAGCGCTTCTGCGCGCCTTCCAGGGTGAGCTCGCGCAGCCAGTCGCTCTCGCTCCTGCCGTCCGGCAAGCGCTCGCCCGGGTACTTGTAGCGCAGGCTGGCGAGCGAGAACGCGCAGCGCCGCGCGACCTCGCGCGTGCGCTCCAACGACGCGAGGTCGTCGGCGAACAGCTCGCGCATGGCGTGCACGCTCTTGAGCGCGTGCTCGGCGTTGGGACGGATCAGCTTACCGGCTCCGCTCAGCTTCACGCCGTGGCGAATGCAGGTGAGCACGTCTTGCAAGGGCTGGCGCGCGACCGAGTGGTACAGCACCTCGCTGCCGGCCACGGTCATCACGCCGAGCGCCCGCGCGCGTACCCGCAGCGCTTGCTCAGCCGGCTCCTCGTCCGCGCGCAGGTGCCGTACGATCAGCGCGTACAGCCGGTCGCCGAAGCGCGCGTGCAACATGGGCAGCAGCTCGGGCGTGGGGCACAGCACGCACAGCCCCGCTCCGTGCTCGCACAGCTCGTCGATGTCCACCACCGACTCGCCCTTCTTGCTGCGCTGGCGCCCGCGCGAGATCAGCTGGCACAGGTTTCCGTAGCCATCGCGGTCCATGCACAGCGCGATCACGCGCTGCCCCCCGCGCACGCTGAGCTCGGCGCCGAGCACGAGCCGCATGCCCAGCTCCTTGGCTTTCATGTGCGCGTGCACCACGCCGTACACGCCGTCGCGATCGGTGATCGCCACGGCGGGCAAGCCGAGCTCGTGCGCCTGAACCACCAGCTCGTCAGGCTGGCTCGCGCCTTCCAGAAAACTGAAGCTCGACTTCACCCACAACGGTACGTAGTCGTCCATACACAACCTCGGACGTCTCTTCTGCGACGGCGGTGCTGCGGGCGGGTTTTAACCCGCCCCTACGGAAGAGGGCGAAGCACATGCGCCAAACGTCTCTTTTGTAGGGGCGGGTTTAAACCCGCCCGCAGCACCACCGTTACGAATGCGTGCGGTAAGCTGGTCATGTCATTCGATCGCGCCGTGCATGAACCAGCGGCGCTTGGTGCGGTCGTAGTACATCCACAACAGGGAGCCCTGGTTGGTCTCGACGAAGTGGTAGTCGCGCTCGCGGGCGCCGCGCGGCGACCACCAGCCGCCGGCGATGCGGTGCGGGCCGAACATCTGGCGCACCGCGCCGTGCTGGCCGAGCCAGGCCTCGGGCTCGTGCTTGGGGATCGCCGGCAGCGCTTGCGGCGTCGAGAACAAGCGCCGCACCAGCGGCAGCTGCGCCGTGAGCTCGCGCGCTTGCGGCGTGCTGATCTCGCGCGTGGGCTCGAACTCGAACGACGCCTCGGGTAAGTGCGCCTCGCGGAGGCGTGCGCGGGTCACCGCTTGCACGCCGAAGCTCGCGCGCAGCCGTGCGATCGCCCGCGCGGCAGCCTCGAGGTCCCGGCGCGGCTTCTGTTGCTCCACCGCCAGCCCGAGCTGGCGCGCGTGCACGCGCACGTGCTCGACCGTCGTGGTCGCGTACTCGACGCGCCCGCCGAGCACACAACCAGCGAACCGCAGGCGCAGCAAGTCGACGAGCTGCGGCACGTCGAGCGTGGGCGCCGCGCTCTCCACCCGCACGCTGCGCACCCCGCCTCGCTCCAGGGTCATGCGTAGCTCGAGCGCGGTGATCGCGTGCTGCTCCGCGCGCAGGCGCTCGGCCGCGCGCTGCAACACGGTGCGCTGCCCGAACAGCAGGCGCGCGCTGTCGTCGTCCGGCGGCTGCACCTCGAGCTCGAGCACGAGCGGCGGCACGGGAACGCGCGGGACCAGCGGGGACCAGGTCCTGCCGCTCAAGAACTCGTGCAGCCGCCCGACCTCGGCCCCGTAGCGCACGCGCAGCTGCGGCGCGGAGAGCGCGAGCAACGAGCCCACGCGCTCGATCCCGAGCAAGGCCAGCTCGCTCGCGAGCTTGGGCGGCAGGCCCAGCAACGAGAGCGGTACGCGCCCCGCGAGCCGCTGCTCCTCGACCGCATCGCGCACCACCAGCACACCCTGCCGGCTCGAACCGAGCGCCCACGTCGGCCCGCGCGCGAAGCCCACGACCACCGCCGCGATGAAGCCCGCGCCTTGCAGCGCAGCGTGCACGCGCAGCGCCCAGCGCTCGTAATCGCCGAACAGCCCGCGCAGGCCTTGCGGGTCGATCCAGAACAGGCCCGGCTGATCGAGCCGCGGCTCGATCCCCGGCGAGAACGGCGCGAGCAACGCGAACAGCTCGTCGATCGCCGCCTCGAGCGCCTGCTCGCTCACCACTTCGGCGTGCACCCTCGCGGACAGCGCCTTGGCCTGCGCGAAGCGCAAGCCGCGCGTGATGCGCTGCTCGCGCGCGGCGCGGTTGGCCCACAGGATCTCCGCCAGCGGGCGGTCGTCCTCCACGACCACGACCGGATCGTCGCGCCACTCCGGATGCGCGCGCAGCACCAGCTGCAGCGCGAGCGCCGGCAGCTCGATGCACGCGATCCGCTCTTTCACCACGCCCCCCTCACAACAACCCCCATGGCCCGCGCCGCGCTTCGACCGCGAGCGCGCACAGCAAGCCCGACTTGTCCTTGCGCGCGTGCGGCGCCACCTCGAACTCGCCGCGCCCGACCCGCGTGCGCTTGGGCTCGATGCACAGGCTGATCAGCGGTCCGAGCGAGCCGCCGCGGCTGCCACGCTCGCTCAAGAACAACACCTGGCAGCGATGCTCGCGCGCCAGCCCGAGCAACCGGCTCTGCACCGCCAGCTCGAGCCCGTTGGGCGGCGGCTGCCGCGATGCACAATCCGCGTTCGCGTCGGCAGCCGGTACGGCGGTCAGATCGATCACCACCAGGCCGAAACCGCCCGAACGCAAGAGCAGCTCCGCGGCTTTGGCGAGGTTGTGCTCCGCGGCGGCTCGCTGCGCGGCCGAGCTGCCCGCGTGCGCGGTTGGCACATGAACCACCAGCAACGCGTCGAGATCGATGCCGCTGTCGGCGAAGTCCGGTGGAAACAGCGAGCCACCCGCGCGTTGCACCCAGGCCACCGGCTCGCCTTGCGCTTGCGCTTGGCGCACGCACGCGACGGCCATGGTCATTTGTGCGCCGTCGGCGGTGCGGGCAAGCTCGACCAGGCGTCCGACCGGCAGCTGCTCCGCGAGCGGGACAGCGTCGATGATCGGAAGCGCGGGCAGCTCGAGCGTGAGGATCTGCGCGGACACGGAAGAGCCACATTACTGAGCTGACGTTCAGTGGTCAAACGCTCGCGATCGCTTTGCGCCGTGGACGCGCGCGATTCTCGATCACGCTAAAAGATCCGAGTACTTGCCTGCGCTCGTACGAAAAGACAGGAAAGACGGAATCCCGAAATTCTTTCGCCGAGCCATCGAGTAATGTGCTCGCCGTTTCGAGCGGACCTGCGTACCGGCTGATCGGAATCCCATGCGTTGCTCTCTAGTTTGGTCGTCTCTGCTGTTCGCGTTCAGCTGCGGGTCCGGCGGCACCAAGCCCGCGCCGCAGACCAACGCTCCGCAAACGAACGCGCCTGCAGCGCGACCCGCGCCCGCTCCGCCGGTACCGCCCGCGTTGCTCGCGCAGCAGAAGCACGGCGGCGAGCTGTACGCGCGGATCTGCGCGGTCTGTCACGGCGCGAAGGGCGAGGGCTACAAGGCCGACCGCGCCTCGGCGCTCGCGCATCCGGAGTTCCTGGCTTCGGCCACCGACTTCTTCCTGCGCGTATCGATCGCGCGCGGGCGCCCCGGCACGGTCATGTCGGCGTGGTCGTCCGATCACGGCGGGCCCTTGTCGGTGAGCGACGTCGACGCGATCGTCGCGTTCATGCGCACCTGGCAAACCCAGCCGCGGGCATCGCTCGACGAGCGCCCGCGCGGCGGCGATGCCAAGCGCGCCGAGCCCGTGTACGCGCGCGAGTGCGCGCAATGCCACGGCGCGCGCGGCGTGCGCGGGCCGAACATCCAGATCGGCGATCCCGGATTGCTCGCCAGCGTGAGCAACGGCTTCCTGCGCCACGCCATCCGCAAGGGCCGCGCGGGCACGCCGATGCTCGCGTTCGGAGACAAGCTCGGCGACCAAGGCGTGGAAGACATGGTCGCGCTGATCCGCAGCTTCGGAGAGCCGCCTGCGGGACAAGGCGCGACGGCCGCGCCGCACGACCACGCCCACCACGACCACGGCCACGACCACCACCACCACCACCACGAGCCGCCGAAGCTCACCGCGCCGCTGCCGCTCGGCAAGGTCGTGCTCAACCCGCGCGGCCGCGAGCCGGTCGGCTTCGAGGTCTATCCCAAGATGACCTCGGCCAAGGTGATCCACGATCAGCTCGTGGCCGGCGCGCGCATGGCGTTCCTCGATGCGCGACCGCCTTCCGACTACGTTCGCAAGCACATCGCCGGCGCGGTCAGCGTTCCGTACTACGACCCTTCTCCTTATCTGGACAAGCTGCCCAAGGACACCTGGCTGGTCAGCTACTGCTTCTGCCCGACCGCCGAGTCCGGCGAGCTCGCCAAGAAACTGCTGGAGCACGGCTTCAAGAAAGTGACCGTGCTCGCCGAGGGGCTGGGCTACTGGGAAGCACAGGGGTGGAAGACGAAGGGCACCGAGAAGAAGGCACAGAACGACACCCCGCACGCGCCGCACTAGCGCCCGTGCATCGCGCGACCGCGCTGGTTCCTGCAAGTGGTTGGCGTTCTGCAGTCTCGCCATGGCGAGATCCCGAGCTTCCACACGCTGATGGAGCTGTTCCGGACGAAGAGCATTGCGTCGCCCGCGAAGATCGAGGAGCGACGGCGCCGGTCAAGGAGAGTTGCAGATCTCGGTGGTTGCGTCTTGCACGACGTCGCAGTTCTCCACCACCGAGAAGTCGCCGCCTACGACTTCTCCTTCACACCTTGGCTCGATGACATCGGAGCTGCTGCGCATGGCGAGCAGCTCGCCGGTGGCTTCGTCCCAGTACCACGTGGGTCCGCCGAGCCCGCCGCTCCACGCGCGATAGCGAACGTTTCCGCACACGCCCTCCCAGACGCGGACGCGGGCGCCGCTGCAATCCGCGGGGTCGAACGGAGTGTACGGGCACGTGTCCGCGGTGCACGGGAGCGGTTGGCGGCAACCTCTACCGCATAACCCGGCGCCCGGCCGCGCGAAGCATCTTGCGAATTCGGCGAGACAAGCGTCGACCTCGAAATGGCGCCGTGACTCGGGACAGTCCGTGAAGCTACACGCCCCCTCTTCGACGACCGTCCAGCGCGGGCCGTCCGCGCTCTCGAGGCAGACCAGAGAAGTAAAGTCGACACACGCTTCCAATCCGACCAGCGACGGTACGCAGGCGCAGCCGAGCGCGCCGGGAACCTGGGCGCGTTTGACGTTCTGACTGGGCGAGTAGCAATCGCGGGCCGGATCGGGTGCGACGGCTCGGCATAGCCCATCGACACAGTGGGGCACGATGTCGGCGAACGAGCAGTTACACTCCGGTCCACTAAAGCCACTGCATGCCAGCTCGTGGTTGATCGCATACGCGTCGCGATCGTGCGCGCGGATCGCATCCTGCTCGCAGCAACCGTTGCACGAGGTACCGACCAGGATGCAGTCGTCGTCGAGGCCGCACGGTCGATAGCGCTCGGTGACCTGCACCACGGCGCCGACCCGCACCAAGGCGAGGCCGGCGTCGCCCGTGCTCGGCGAATCCGCGTCGATCATGCTCGGGTCCACCGACTCGCCGAGAAGGCATGCGGAGCCCGTTGCGTTCGTGCCGCAGCTGGCTTCGCTCATCGGTGTGCAGCGCGTCCGGCTGCCGACTCGAGAGCAGGTCGCATCGGTCGTGCAGCCGAGCGTGCACACACCGCACAGGCATGTGCCGTCGCCGTCGCAGTCCGCGGTCGCATGGCACGACTTCAGCCAGTTGGTGTTGGTCCCGGCCTCGGGCGCTTTGCTCTTGGCGCAAGCCGTGCCCAGACCCAGGCACAGCGCGACGATCGGCATCCAGCGCAAGCTACTCATCGTCCACCCCTCCGGCTTCGTCTTCGAGCTCAACGTCGGCTTCACCGTCGGGTGCAGCCTCCAGGTACTGGCCGAAGTAGAAGAACAGCCGCTCGCGCTCCGCCTCGTTCACCGGGTTGCGCGCGTTGAAGGCTTCGACCTCGTTCCAGAGCGCGTTGGCGCGCGCGCGGGTCTCGGCCAGCAAGGCGATGACCTGCGCGCGATACGGGTGCGCCGCGTGCACGTCGAACGAGAGCGTCGCGCCGCCCACCACGTCCGAGCCGCGCGACTGCACGGTGCCCTGCTGCAGCTTGCTGGCGATGGCGTTGGCGACCGCGCGGAAGTGATCGTGCACCGCCACTTCCCAGCCGTGCGTGGCGCCGACCGGAACCACCAGATCCTCGGCGTGCAGCGGCGCATCGACCGAAGGCGAGTCGCGGCGCAGCCGGCCCTCCTGGATCAAGGACTGCACCGCGCGCTGGACGACGTCCGAGCCCGCGCCGAGCTGCGCCACCAACTCGCTCTCGCTCGTGCCGGGACGGTCGTACACGGCGGACCACACCACCGGCGCGAGCGCTTCGGGATCGTCGCTGCCGGCGAGCTTGCGCAGGTCGGGCTCGGAGGTCACGCGGTAGAGCGCGGCGAGCCCGCGACCGGTCTGGTAGATCAGGCCGCTGCCGACCAGGTCGTTGATGATCGAGCCGACCTCGCGCTCGCCGTCGCGGGCAAAGCGGCGCAGCAGGTCGCTCTTGCGCACCGGCTGGTGCTGGCGGATGTGCTCGAGCGCAGCCGACCACAACGTGCGGTCCGCGGCGCTCTCGCTCGCGGTCAGCCGGCGCAGCTTCTTCTGGTAGCTGCGCAGCGCCATCCCGAACATGTCCGCGGCCACGCGCCGGCCCACGCCCTGGCTCTCCAGCTCGCGGGCCAGGTCGACGAACACCTGGTCGGCGATGCGGGCCAGCGGCGCGCGCACACCGGCAGCCGTCGACAGCTGCCCGATCAGCACCGTCGTCTGCTGCATGATCGAATCGATCAGCATCTTGATGTGCATCGCCGGTCTCCGCGAAACACCTTAGCCCAGCGGATCGCGCGCAGGGGGCGCCCAAATGGGCGCTCCCGCGAGCGACGCTCGACCGCCGGTCGCTCCCGCTCAGCGCCCCGCGCTCGAGAGCTCGGTCTTGGGCCTGCACGCGAACTGCTGCACGAGGATGTCGAAGCCGTCGCAACGCAGCTTGTCGTTGGCGAAGTCGCAGTCGAACGGATCGGGCGCGGCGCCCTGCTTCGTGTCGCAGCGCACGTCGATCTGGAATGCGTCGCGGTCGCCGCGCGCGGAGAACACGATGCTGGCGTCCGCGCGCGAGCGCTTCTGCGCGATCGCGCGCAGATCGAAGACCGGATCGACGCGCTCCGGATCGGCGAACGAGACCGCGCCGCGCGTGATCTGGAACTCGTCGCCGCGGTAGAGCACGCGCCCGCGATCGACCGCCAGCTCGCCGAGCAACCCGAAGCGCTGGTCGCTGCCGACCACGCGCAGCTTGCGCTCGCCGCCGCGCAAGCTGAGCTCGGCGTCGAGGAAGTTGTTGCGGATGACCAGCGGCTGGCTGTGCTCGATCGCGATGTCGACCAGCAGGCGGTCGCGCGCGGGCGCGTAGCCGGCGCGCGTGCTGCGATCGGAGCGGTTCATCGCCACCAGCGCTTCCGGCAGCTGAATGTGCCGGCCGTAGACCAGGCGCGCGACCTTGAACGTGCCGCTGACCTTGGGCGGGCGGCCCTTCTTGCCCGACTCCAACCGCGCGTCCGCGTCGAAGGCGATCTCGAAGCGCGGCTGCGGCTCGAGCGCGACCTTCTTCGCGCCGAGCGCCAGGTCGTAGCGGATCACCGACAGGCCGGCGAGCTCCATCTCGCCGCCGAGCTCGAGCTTGCCGCCGCCGAGCTCGGCGGTCAGCCCGTCGAGCTTGGCGTGCGTGTCCTGGATCGCGATCACGCCGTTGACCTTGCGCACGATCAGCTCGGGCCCGACGTGCGCGATCAGCTCGCGCAGCTCGAGCTTCGAGCGCAGCAAGGGCGTGCGCCCCGGCGCCAGCTCGACGTGCACGCCGACGTCGCCGTACGCCTCGCTGATCAGCGGCAGCACGCCCGCGCGCGCCAGGGTGCTCACGGCCAGGGTTCCGTCCGCGGTCAGGCGCACGTTGGGCAGCGAGCCCTGCGCGCCGAGCTTCAGCTGAACCCGCTCGCCGACCAGGCTACCGTTCTCGACCGTCACCGCGCCGCGCGCGATGCGCACGGCGAACGGCGCCGCGGCGCGCAGCGCGTGCGGGCCCTTGCCCAGCGCCAGCGCGCGCACGTCGATGCGCCCCGACAGCGACTCGGGCGCAGCCAGCCCTCCCCCGTCGATCGCCAGCGCCGCGCTGAGCGTACCGGGCAGCGGCGTGCCGCCGCGGTCGACCGGCAACCACGACGAGATGTCCGCGCCGTCGAGCTCGAAGCGCCCGCGCAGCGGACGGCTCGGCGCGCTGCCCAGCGCGAGGTCGAGCTTGACGCCGCCGCGTCCGCCGCACAGCACCCAGGCCGGCCCGTTCATGTTCGCGAGCGCGCGCGGCCCGAGCTCGCAGCCGGCGCCCTCCGTGGCGCCCTTGCCCTGCGCGAGCTCGGCGCGCAGCGGCTGGCGGCCCAAGGCGATCCCGCCGAAGCGCACGTCCTCGAGCTCGAGCGCGACGCGCGCGCGTGGATCGTGCGTGCTGCCGGTGAAGGTGCCCTCGCCGCGCGCGATCGCGTCGAGCGTGGACCACGGCCAGCCGTGCCCGGTCAGGCGGGACAGCGGTACGCCGTCGAACGCCGCGCGCAGGTCGAGCCCGCCGCCGCGCGCGACCTTGCCGGAGAGCGCGAGCTTGCCCCCGCCGCTGCGCAGCTCGAGCGTCTGTAGCTCGAGCGCGCTGCGCGCCGCGCCTTGGGCGCCGTCGAACAGGCTGACCTGCGCGACCAGCTTGCCCGCGTCGAAGTCGTGACCATCGAGGCTCGGCTGCTGCAGCTCGAGCGTGAGGCCGAGCTTCTGGCTGGTCGCCGTCCGGGTCAGCTCGAGCTGGCCGCGCGCGTCGGCTTGCAGCCGCGAGAGCAGCGCGTCGTCGCGCACCCCGAGCGCGCGATACAGATCGGCGAGCGGAACGTGGGTGAGCGCGACCTTGCCGCTGGCTTGCAGCGCGCCGTTGGGCCAGCGCAGGACCAGGCCTTCGGTCGCGAGCGTGCGCGTGCGCTCGGCCGCCTCGGCCCGCACCACGCGCAGCTCCTGATCGCGGCTGGCCAGCTCGAGCGTGGCCGCGAGCGTGCCGAGCGCGATGCCGGCGACGCTGGCTTGCGCGAGGTTCAGCTCGAGCGCGAGGTCGAGCGCCTCGGGCGCGCCGTGCGCGCGCAGCGCGAGCTTGCCGCGTCCGTCGAGCGGCACCCGCGCGGTATCGAGGCCGAGCAGGGCGGCCACGTCCGCGATGCGCGCGTCGGCGGCGCCGAGCTGGACGTCGAGCACGCCGGACCCGTCCACGCCAGCCCGACCCACCAGCGTGGTCTGCCCGGCTGCCACCGAGAGCTCCGCGAGCTCGAGCGCGGCGCCCGCGATGCGCAGCTCGGCGTGAACGTGCGAGGCCGGCGCGGGCGCGGCGCGCTCGAGCTGCCCATCGAGCGAGACTCCGTGCGCACCCAGCCGGTACGACAGCTCCGTGCGCTGCATGACGGTCGTGCCGCGCAACGCGACCGCGCCGAGCGCGAGCCGGCCCTCGCCCGACCAGCGCCCGCCCGTGCGCCCGAGGGTGCCGACCAGCTTGAGCTTGCCCGCCAGCGCAGGCCGTGTGGCCGCGGGCCAGAGCGCGAGCAGCTCTGCGAGCTCGCCATCGACGTCGATGCGCGCTTGCGCTTCCCGGCCGAGCGGGAAGCGCAGGCGCGCATCCGCGAATACGACCTTGGCCTTGCCGCGCGTGAGCTGCGCCTCCGACAGCTGCAGGCCGCGCGCATCGCCGGTACCGGCGAGGTGCAGCTCGCCGAGCACCAGCGCCGCCTCGCCCGGCAGCGCGAAGCGAGCGCGCGGGGCGTCCAGCTTCAGCTGCAGGCGCGACGGCTGCGCCTGCAAGGTCAGGGTCAGCCCTTCGAGATCGAGCTTGCCCAGCTCGGGCAGCTCGATGGCGAGCGCGGAGTCGGCGATCTCGAGCGTCGTGAACGGCGGTCGCGCGTCGCGCTGCGCCGCGGCTTCGAGCGCGCGCAGCTCGCGCTCGCCCAGGGCGGCGCGCGCACCGCGCACGCTGATCGTGCGCAGGTCGACGTCGCCGCGCAGCAGGGCCGACCAGGAGCCGGCGATGCGCAGCTCGCGCGCGCTCGCGACCAGGCGCCCCTGCCCGTCGCGCAGCTCCACACCTTCGGCCAGCAACTGGCCGCGCAGCAGGGACAGCTCCGCGCGCTCGATCTTCGCGCGCAGCCCGAGCCCGTGCTCGAGCGCGCTGATCGCGGCGACGCGCGCGTCGGCATCGAGGCTGCGCAGGCGCAGCGCCAGGACGGCCGCGAAGATCACGGCCAGCGCGAGCGCGCCCCACGCCAATGCGCGTCCGACTGCGATCCTCTGCGGCCTCTGGTGTGTCACGCACCTACCTCTGAACAAGGTTCAAGACATACGCAGCCGCTAGCACGGCGTCAAACCTCTCCCGTACCTCGGTTCGGGGCAGGGCATCCTACCCGAGCTGCCCGTCCTTCCCACACCTTGGGCGTGTATCGGTCGGAGGCGCCCCGCGCCAACCCAGCGGCTCTATCCAGCCCACCAGCGCGCACTGTATCTTGAATATTGCACCCGCTCTTTGCGCGGGCTGGGAGCCGATGGCGTTACGCGAGTGCCCGAAATGCGACGCGCGTTTTCGGGGGGACATCCGGAGTTGTCCGATCGACGGTGAGCCGCTGATCGCCCCCAGCGATCCCTTCATCGGCACCACCATCGCGGGACGTTACCTGGTGGAAGAGCTGCTCGGCGTGGGGGGCATGGGCTCGGTCTACCGCGCGCGGCATCAGTTCATCGGCCGGGACGTCGCGCTCAAGTTTCTCGACCCATCGCTCACGCAGAACGAGCGGCTGCGCAAGCGCTTCCTGGGTGAGGCGCGCGCCGCGAATCAGATCAACCACGAGCACATCATCGACATCACCGACTTCGGCGAGACCGAAGACGGCATCGTCTACATGGTGATGGAGTACCTCGAGGGCCACTCGCTCGAGGAAGAGCTGGAAAAAGGGCCGCTCGAGCTGCGGCGCGCGCTGCGCATCACGCTGCAGGTCGCGCTCGGGCTCGGCCGCGCGCACGAGCTCGGCGTCGTGCACCGCGACATCAAGCCCGGCA
>Ga0190265_10001189_pt1 | contig 17100 bp, 13 predicted proteins | sample Popmic124T_FD_133135 | JGI IMG/M metagenome (GOLD analysis project Ga0190265, IMG submission 133135) | Populus adjacent soil microbial communities from riparian zone of Indian Creek, Utah, USA - 124 T | ecosystem: Environmental > Terrestrial > Soil > Riparian zone | place: USA: Utah | collected...
CACGGCCCGCTTCCTGCGCGAGCTGCCGCAGCTGCGCCGCGGAGTGCTGCTGAGCGGTGGTCATGGAGTGGGTTTCCCTTCCTGACTGTCCTCGCTGCTCCCGTGCGGGCCGGGCTGCAGCCCGCGGGCCAGCAGCCCGAGGAAGGAGAGCTTGAACGCCCGGTTGCAGGCGGCGCATTCCCAGGCTGCTCCCTTGCCCGCACCGTCCTCTTCGGAGGGGCGCAGGTCCTCGTCGCCGCAGTACGGGCAGTAGAAGGGCGCGGCTCGTTCGCTCACTGTGTCCCCCGCTCAGCCTCGGCGCGCTCTGACGCGTCGGCTTCCCTCGTCACTGCTCGCTCCTTCGTCGCTGCGCGGCTCCTCGGTCCAGCCGACGCCGCGCGCCGCGGCTCGCTCACTTCAGCGCACCCTCTTCCGCGCGTGCCGCCCACTGGGAGAAGCGTTCGCCGTCCTCGCGCTGTTCCCGGAAGTTGAGCAGCACGCGCTCGATGTAGTCGGGCAGTTCCTCGGCGGTGACCTTCAGGCCGCGCACCTTGCGGCCGAAGCCCGGTTCGAGACCGAGAGAGCCGCCGAGGTGCACCTGGTAGCCCTCGACCTGCTCGCCTCCGGAGTCGGTGACGAGCTGGCCCTTCAGACCGATGTCGGCGGTCTGGATGCGGGCGCAGGAGTTGGGGCAGCCGTTGACGTTGATGGTGACGGGCTCGTCGAATTCCGGGAGCCTGCGCTCCAGTTCGTCGATCAGCGAAGAACCGCGGGCCTTGGTCTCGACGATGGCCAGTTTGCAGAACTCGATGCCGGTGCAGGCCATGGTGCCGCGCCGGAAGACCGAGGGCCGGGATGTCAGGTCGAGCGCCTCGAGCGAATCGGTCAGGGACGCCAGCTGGTCCTGGGCCACATCGAGGACGATCATCTTCTGTTCGGCGGTGGTACGGACGCGGCCAGAGCCGTGTGACTCGGCGAGGTCGGCGATCTTCGCCAGGGTCCCGCCGTCGACGCGGCCCACACGGGGCGCGAAGCCCACATAGAAGTTGCCGTCGCGCTGCTGGTGCACGCCGATGTGGTCGCGCCACTGCTGAACGGGCTTCTCCGGCGCGGGACCGTCGGCCATCCTGCGCAGCAGGTACTCGTCCTCCAGCACCTGCCGGAACTTCTCGGCGCCCCAGTCCGCGACCAGGAACTTGATGCGGGCGCGGGTGCGCAGCCGCCGGTATCCGTAGTCGCGGAAGACCGAAACGATGCCTTCGTGCACGTCCGCGACCTCGTCGCGCGGAACCCACGCGCCCAGCCGCACACCGAGCTTGGGGTTGGTCGACAGTCCGCCGCCGACCCACACGTCGAAGCCCGGCCCCAGCTCGGGGTGTTCCACGCCGACGAACGCGACGTCGTTGATCTCGTGTGCGACGTCGAGGAGGGGCGAGCCCGAGACGGCGGTCTTGAACTTGCGCGGCAGGTTCGAATAGGCGGGGTTGCCGATGACCCGGCGGTGGATCTCGTCGATGGCGGGAGTGCCGTCGATGATCTCGTCGGCTGCGATCCCGGCGACGGGCGAGCCGAGGATGACGCGGGGTGTGTCCCCGCAGGCCTCGGTGGTCGACAGGCCGACGCCCTCCAGCCGCCGCCAGATCTCGGGCATGTCCTCGATGCGGATCCAGTGGAACTGGACGTTCTGGCGGTCGGTGATGTCGGCGGTGCCGCGCGCGAACTCCTGTGAGATCTCCCCGATCGTGCGCAGCTGCTGCGTCGTCAGCTGCCCGCCGTCGATGCGGACGCGGAGCATGAAGTACTCGTCGTCCAGCTCCTCCGGCTCCAGGATCGCGGTCTTGCCGCCGCTGATCCCGGGCTTGCGCTGGGTGTACAGACCCCACCAGCGCATGCGTCCGCGCAGGTCGGCCGGGTCGATCGAGTCGAAGCCACGGTGTGCGTAGATGGTCTCAATGCGTGTCCGCACGTTGAGACCGTCGTCGTCCTTCTTGGTCTGCTCGTTGCCGTTGAGCGGAGTGAAGTGCCCAGCGGCCCACTGGCCCTCGCCGCGGTGGCGTCCGGCCTTCCGACGGCTGGGTGCGGAAGCGGGCTGCTTGGAGGTGTCAGCCATGATGGTCGTCCTTCGGGCGTCCTTGGTGTTCCCCCGGGCGTCCTTGTGCGGACGCGACCGGACTTCGGGAACGGTCCTGGGCAGCGGGCATCGCTCAACCTTCCCTGACCTGCGTGTACGTCCAGGACGTGCGGCTACGGGCAGGCGGGGTCGGAGCAGTTCAGGCGGGGAGGGTGCGCGCCCGCGACAGTGAGGGCGGCTCGTGAATCGGCGGTGCTGGGACTGTCAGCCCGCCGGACAGATGGCGCTGGACATGCGACCGAGGTCGACGTGGCGTCGACTCACCAAGGCGATTCCAGCGCGAGACATGACGGAAGCGTCGCACGGGGCCGATCGGGCAGTCCACCAATATCCACAGTGTGGACAGAAACGTCCTGAATGCTGGGACGGTGTGGATTCGGTCACATCGGTGCAGGCTGAGGGCCTGCCGACGCCGCGGGGGCTGCCGGTTCCTGCGTGACTTCCTTGGCGAAGACCTCGAAGCCGCGCCGCTGATAGTTGCCGAGCGCGTGCGGCCCGTCCTTGCTGCAGGTGTGCACCCACACTCTGCCCGTCGGCTGCCTCTGCGGCCACCGCCCGGCCATGTCCCACGCGCGCGCGGTCCCGTACGTGAGGAGGTGCCCGCCGATCCGCCGCCCCCGGAAGGCGGGGAGGAGCCCGAAGTAGCTGATCTCGACGGTGCCCTCGGGCTGGGTGCCCCGCCCTGACGAGTCAGGGGTGGCGCCGTCCAGCTCGATGTACCCGGCGGGTGTTCCGCGTTCGTAGGCCACCCACGTCTCCACGCCCGGGCGCTCCAGCCATTCCCGCCACCGCGCGTACGTCCACGACAGCCGGTCCGTCCAGGCCACGTCCGTGCCGACGGCGGTGTAGAGGAAGCGGCTGAAGGCGGGGGAGGGCACCTCGGCCCGCATGATCCGGATGTCGGAGGAGGTGTCCGGAATGCTGGCCTCCTGCAGTTCCTCCGCGGAGGTCTGCTCCAGGAACCAGGTGGTCACGGTCAGCATGGCGCCTGCCCTCCTCGCCCACCGGGCTCCGTCTGCCGGTGCACGCGCAGCCCGCGCACCCGGTTGAGCGCGGCTGCGGTCTCGAAACGGCGGGGGACGGCGAAGTCCTCGTCCCGCACCGCCAGCAGCACTCCCGCACCTGCTGCCAGGTCGCGGTCGAGCAGGTCCAGTGCCTCGGCCAGCGTGCGGGTGCCGTCCACGTAGCTCCGGCGCACCATCAGCTCCAGGGCGAGACCGATCCCCGTCACCTGACGGGAGTCGGTGATCTGTTCCACGGACCGCAGGTCCACCTCGTGCTCGCCGAAGGTCAGTGCGTCCTCGCCGCGCGACCGTACGCGCCTGCGTCCCCGCGCCTCGGCCTCCAGCGACGAGGGTTCCGGGACCCGGTGGACGACCGGCGGGAAGGAGTCCGCCTCCGCGTGCCTCCCCGTCGGTACGGACGCGACCTCGCGGGCCCGCTCCGTGACGTCGGAGGGGCGGTAGGAGTCCAGCATCAGCACCCGGTCGGCGACCTCCAGGTAGTCGCCCGAACCGCCCATGACGAGCACCGTGGAGACCCCGTGCTCGCGGTGCAGGGAGCGTACGGAGTCCACCAGCGGAGTCAGCGGCTCACGTTCCTTGGCCACCAGGGCCTGCATGCGGGCGTCACGGATCATCAGATTCGTGGCCGCGGTGTCCTCGTCGATGAGCAGGACCCGCGCGCCCGCCTCCACGGCCTCGCACAGGGAGGCCGCCTGCGAGGTCGAACCGGAGGCGTTGCCGGTGGAGAAGTCGGTCGTGTCGGAGCCGTCCGGCAGATGACCGACGAAGGCGTGCACGTCGACGCGTTCGACCCGGCGGCCGTCCTCGGCGCGCAACTTCACGGTCTCGGGCCGTGAGACGACCCGTTCACGACCGTCCCCCGGGACGTGGTCCCAGATGCCCGTCTCCAGGGCACGCAGCAGCGTCGACTTGCCGTGGAACCCGCCGCCGACGATCAGGCTCACACCCTCCCGAAGGCCCATGCCCGTGACCGGACCCGCATGCGGCAACTCCACCGTGACCCGCAGCCCGTCGGGCGAGGAGAACGGCACGACGCCTGCGCCCGTCGCCGGCCGGTCGTCGACGCCGCTGCCGCGCGGCAGCACCGCGCCGTCGGCGACGAACGCGACCAGGCCCAGGCCGGGGAGTGCCGCGCGCAGGGCGTCGGAGTCCTCGACGGTCTCCACGAACTCCCGTACGGCCTTCGCGTCCAGCGACGCGTGGCACAGCGCACGCTCGGCGATCCCCGGTGCGTCCCGGCACAGCAGACGCTGCGCGTACCGGGCGTCGATGCGGCGGCCCTTGCCCGGCAGCGCGAGGCCGAAGCGGAGCGTGACGCCGCCGTCCTCGGCGCCGATCTGGCACGAGCTGCGCTCCAGCACCTCCTGGCCGCCGGCGTCGATGCGCAACGAGCGTTCGCCGTCGGCGACTTCGGCCGCACGGCGGGCGAGGAAGCTCGCCAGCGCCCGACGCCGTACGGGCGTGGCCCACAGATCAGGCGGGAAACCGGCACGATCCGCCGGTACGCGTATCGCCACCCGCGCGGGCGGCGCGAAGGGGTCGGCCTGTGCCCGTACCAGCTCCAGCGTTTCCCCCGCCGTCCCGGACCCGGGCAGCTTCCAGGCGCCGACAAGGCCCTTGTAGCGCCCGTACGGTGCTCCTTCGAGACGCCCGAGCTGCTGCTCGAGGCCGTCGCGCGGGCTGCTCTGCTCCCGTGGCACTGAGTCCGTCCCTTTCCGCCGGGGGGTGTCTGCGACGGGACGATACATAACGCGAGTAACCGGTACGGGCCCCGGTGCCGGCGCCCGCCGGTCCGCGGCACGTGCCCGCTTCGGGCCCGTTCGCCGCTTACCTCCGTTGACAGGGGCACAGAGGGCTGTTGGACTCCAGCGCGAGCTGCGCCCGCCGCAGCGCCGCGGCAATGCAAGCCGCAGCACCGAGCCGCCGATCGACCGAGCCACCGAATCCGTGAGGTCTCCGCATGTCCGCGCCAGACATGTCCGCACCAGCTCCCTCAGCCGACCCCGTCGCCGTGCTCGGCGAGTGCGTCGCCGACGCGTTCGTGCGTCCCCCGGCCGTGCACGCGGAGACCCCCGCGATCGCGCTGGAAGTGCTGCCGGGCGGCGGCCCCGCGAACACCGCCGTGGCGCTGGCGCGGCTCGGCACGCCCACCCGCTTCCTGGGGCGGCTCTCCTCGGACGTCTTCGGACGGCTCTTCCGCGACCACCTCGCCAAGTCCGGCGTCGACCTGAGCCGGGCCGTCGCCGCACGCGAGCCCAGCACCCTCGCCGTAGCCGACCTCGACGAGGACGGCCGCGCCGACTACTCCTTCAACGCGGAGAACACCGCCGACTTCCAGTGGACCCCGCAGGAGCTGGCCACCGCAGCGCGCGGACCGGTCTCCTGCGTGCACACGGGTTCCCTCGCGCTCGTACGGCCTCCGGGCGGCCAGGCAGTCGAGGAGCTCCTCACGGACGTACGGACGCGGGCGACCGTCTCCATCGACCCCAACGTGCGCCCCCTGCTCGTCGAACCCGGCGCCTACCGCAGCGCGTTGCCCCGCTGGTGCGCCGCCGCCGACATCCTGCGGCTCTCCGACGACGACCTCGCCCACCTCATGCCCGGGGGCACCTCGCCCGAACAGGCGGCCGACGCCTTCCACGCGGACGGCGCGCGCCTCGTCGTCGTCACGCTCGGCGCCGACGGGGTCTTCGCCTCCCTCGACGGAGAGCGGCTGCGTACACCCGCGCCGCCCGTGGACGTCGTCGACTCGGTCGGCGCGGGCGACTCCTTCATGGCGGGCTTCCTGCACTCCCTGCACGGTGCGGGCGCGCTGGGCGGCCGGCTCGACGCGCTCCGCGCCGGACAGGTCGCCGAGGCCCTCACCTTCGGGGCCCGCGTCGCCGCGGCGGTCTGCGCGGTACGCGGGGCGAATCCGCCGTGGGCGGGCGAGCTGTAGCGGTACGGGGCGCGGCTTTTCGGCCGATGCGTGGTGGCCCCTACAGGATCGGCACCCTTCGTCCCGACGGGTCGGCTCTCAGTGTCAAGACTCTTCCGGGGTACTGCCAAGCGCTGGCAAGTTCTCCTTCCGCGAGGCCAATTTCTCCAACCGGTTCGCCCCGACGGCGTACGCTGCCCGCGCAGGCGGCTCAGGTGATCGAATCGGGCCGCCGGCAAGCCGTACTGACAGCGGCGGTCCCGGCCTCCCGAGCTCGCCCGCACGTCGTGTCACCACCGGGTTTCGCACGGAAGGACCTTCGGGTTGCCCCTCTTCACCAGCTCCCGTCAGCTGAAGAAAACAGACAAGGCAGCCTCGGAGGAGGGCCGGACGCCGGACGGTTCCCCGGAACCCGCACCGGACGGAACGGCCGCCTCCGGCGAAGCAACCGCGAACCCCGCGAACGACAGCGCGAAGGACACCGCGAAGGACGGGGACGGCGCGACGCCCGGTGACTCCGGCCCCGCAGCAACCCGCGGCTGGCGTGCCAGGTACCCGGCCGCCGCACGGGTCGTGAGGCACGGGACCACTGTCCTTGCCGCCGTGCTGGTACTCGGCGCCCTCCTCCTGCCGAACGACATGAACCGGATCACGCCCGGCGCGTTCCTGCGCATACCGGGCGAGGCGATATTCGGCATCGGGTTGCTGCTCGTCCTGCCGCCGAAGGGCAAGCGGATCGCGGCGATGTTCATGGGGGCGTCTCTCGGCCTGCTGACCGTCCTGAAGTTCCTCGACATGGGCTTCTACTCGTTCCTCGACCGGCCGTTCGACCTGGTGCTGGACTGGGTCCTCTTCGACGACGCCGAGTCGTTCCTCGAGGACTCGGTGGGCAAAGCCGGCGCGATCGGTGCCGTGATCGTGCTGGTCGTCCTCGTCGTGGCCCTGCTCGTCCTGACCGCACTCGCGGTCCGCCGGCTGAGCCGACTCCTGGAACCGCACGTCACCGTGACGACCCGTACCGTCCTGTCGCTCGGCACCCTCTGGTTCACCCTCGCTGCGCTCGGCGTGCAGGGTGCCGGTGTGCCGGTCGCCTCGAAGATATCGGCCCATCTCGTCGACAACCGCGTGGAGCAGGTGAAGGCGGGGCTGAAGGACGAGCGGGTGTTCGCCAAGCAGGCCGCCGTCGACCGTTTCGAGAAGACGCCTCCGGAGAAGCTGCTCACGGGACTGCGCGGCAAGGACGTCATTTTCGCGTTCGTCGAGAGCTACGGCCGCGACGCCGTCGAGCATCCGGAGATGGCGCCGCACGTCGGCGCCGCACTCGAGGACGGGAAGAACCGGCTGGACAAGGCCGGATTCTCCTCCAGCAGCGGCTGGCTCACCTCACCCGTGACGGGCAGTGGAAGCTGGATGGCCCACGCCACGTTCATGTCCGGCCTGTGGATAGACAACCAGCAGCGCTACCGCACGCTCACTTCGAGCGACCGCATGACCCTCACCAGCGCCTTCGGACGTACCGACGACTGGCGGACGGCCGGCATGATGCCCGGCGTCACGAAGGCCTGGCCCGAAGGCCGGTTCTACGGCCTCGACCACGTCTACGACTCACGGGAAATGGGCTACAAGGGCCCGAAGTTCAGCTGGTCGCCCGTACCGGACCAGTACACGATGGACGCCTTCGAACGCCTCGAACACGGCAAGAAGAAGCGCAAACCGCTGATGACGGAGATCGTCCTCGCCACCAGCCACAACCCCTGGGCGCCCCTCCCCAAGATGATCGGCTGGGACGAGATCGGCGACGGCTCCGTCTACCACCGTCAGAAGAAGGAGGGCAAGGACCCCAAGGACGTGTGGAGGGACCCGGCCGACGTGCGCACCGAGTACCGGCGTTCCATCGAGTACTCGGTGGACAGCCTCACCTCCTACATGGAGAAGTACGGCGACGACGACACCGTGCTCGTCTTCCTCGGCGACCATCAGCCCGTACCGACCGTCGTCGGCAACAACGCCAGCCGGGACGTGCCGATTTCGATCGTCGCCCGCGACAAGGACGTGCTGGACCGGATGTCCGGCTGGGGCTGGAAGGAGGGGCTCAAGCCCGAGTCGAAGGGCCCGGTCTGGCGGATGGACAAGTTCCGCGACCGCTTCATGACTGCCTACGGCCCCGACGGCGCCCCCGGCGAGGCCCCAGCACCCCCAGCCAAGTGACAGCCCTCAGGCCACGTCGGGACGGGCCCGGTCCACGATGGACGCCAGGTCCAGCGTGTGCGGCAGCGTTCCGAACGCCGTGCCCCAGTCGCCGCCCAGCCGCGAGGCGCAGTACGCGTCCGCGACGGCCGCCGGCGCGTACCGCACCAGCAGGGACCCCTGCAGCACCTGAGCCATCCGCTCCACCAGCCGGCGGGCGCGGGCCTCGATGCCTTCGAGGTCGGACAGTTCGGTGAGGAGGTCCTTCGTCGCCGCGTCCAGCCGGTGATCGGCACCGCGGGCGTGGCCGATCTCGGTGAGGAAGGCGTTCAGCGCCTCGGGTGAACGCTGCAGTGCACGCAGCAGGTCCAGCGCCTGCACATTGCCCGAGCCCTCCCAGATGGAGTTCAGCGGCGACTCACGCAGCAGCCTGGGCATCCCCGATTCCTCCACGTACCCGTTGCCGCCGAGGCACTCCAGCGCCTCACCGGCGAGTGGCGTGGCGCGCTTCGTCACCCAGTACTTCGCCGCGGGCAGCGCCAGGCGCAGCAACTGCCGCTCCTGCTCGGCGTCTTCGCCGCCGCCCTGCGCGGCGTCGAACGCGGCTGCGAGCCGCATCGTCAGTGCGGACGCCGCCTCCGACTCCAGCGCCAGGTCCGCCAGTACGTTCTGCATCAGGGGCTTGTCCGTCAGCAGACCGCCGAAGGCGCTGCGGTGCGCGGCATGGTGGGTGGCCTGGGCGACGGCCTGGCGCATCAGCGCGGCCGAACCCGTCACACAGTCCAGCCGGGTGGCCGCGACCATCTCGATGATGGTGGCCACGCCGCGGCCCACTTCGCCCACGCGCCGTGCCCACGTCGTCCCGTCGAACTCGACCTCGCTGGAGGCGTTGGAGCGGTTGCCCAGCTTGTCCTTGAGGCGTTGCACGCGGAAGGAGTTGCGTGAGCCGTCCGGCAGGACACGCGGCACCAGGAAGCAGGTGAGTCCCTCACCCCGGGAGCCTCCCGTCACCTGCGCCAGCACCAGGAAGACGTCCGACATCGGCGCCGAGCAGAACCACTTGTGCCCCGTCAGCGCGTACTCGGCGCCGTCGGCGCCGTCCCCGGCCAGCGGCACGGCCTGCGTCGTGTTCGCCCGTACGTCGCTGCCGCCCTGTTTCTCCGTCATGCCCATACCGGCGAGGGCACCCTGCTTCGCCGACGCGGGCCGGTCCAGCCCCGGCGCGTACGTGTGCGACGACAGGAGCGGCTCCCACTCGGCGGCCAGGGCGGGTTCCTTACGCAGCGCGGGCACGGCGGCGTGCGTCATCGACACCGGGCAGCCGTGGCCTGCCTCGACCTGGCTCCAGACGTAGAAGCCCGCTGTACGGCGCAGCTGCCCGTCGGGCCGTGACCAGGCGTCGGTCAGGCCGGCGCCGACCGCGCGGTCGAGCAACTGGTGCCAGGCGGGGTGGAATTCGACCTCGTCGATGCGGTTGCCGTACCGGTCGTGCGTACGCAGCACGGGCGGCACCTCGTTCGCCTGCCTGCCCCACTCCTGTGCCTGGGCCGAACCGGCGCTGCGGCCCAGGCCGCTCAGTTCGGCACGTACCTCCTCGTCACGTTCGGGCGCGGCGTACCGGGCGACTGATTCGGCGAGGGCGGGGTCTGCCTCGAAGACGTCGTAGTCGACGAGGGGCGGCGGCTGATTGGTCACGGTGTGAGTGGAGGCTGGCATGGCAGATACGTTAAGGAGGTGCAACCAGCCGACGAAACCCCACCTCGCCCGAGCGGACGTTTCCGCAGTGCGCGCGTCATCTACCGGAACGTCCCCAAACGCAAGATGGCATGGCTGTTGCTCAAGGACACGGTCAACTCCTGCGTCGAGTACCGGGTGCTCGGCCTCGCCGCGGAGGCGGCGTTCTTCACCCTGATCTCCATCCCGCCGCTGCTGCTGGGACTCATCGGGATGCTGGGCTACCTCGACGCCTGGATCGGCACCGACACCATCGACTCGATCCGCGGCAACTTCCTCAGGGCTTCGGCCGCCGTACTCTCCGACCGCGGCGTCAACCAGATCGCCCGGCCCCTCATCGACGACGTCATCAAGGGCGGCCGGCCCGATGTGATCTCGCTCGGCTTCGCCATCGCACTGTGGTCCGGTTCGCGTGCCGTGAACGTCTTCATCGACACCATCACCGTGATGTACGGGCTCGACGGGCAGCGCGGCATCGTCAAGACCCGGCTGCTGGCGTTCCTGCTGTACCTCGTCGCGCTGCTCATCGGCGCGATCGTGCTCCCGCTGCTGGTCGCAGGCCCGGACGCGGTGGTGGGGCTCCTGCCGCAGGCGCAGGGGCTGGTGACGGTCTTCTACTGGCCTGTCGTGCTGCTGCTGTCCGTCGCGTTCCTCACCACGCTCTACCACGTGTCCGTGCCCGTACGTTCGCCCTGGCGTGAGGACATTCCCGGTGCGCTCGTCGCCCTTGTGATGTGGGTGGTCGGCAGTGCGCTGCTGCGTTTCTACATCACCAGCACCGTCGAGGGCCCCACGATCTACGGCTCGCTCGCCGCTCCCGTCGCCGTGCTGCTGTGGATCGGCGTCTCCGCCTTCGCCGTCCTCGTGGGTGCCGCGGTGAACGCGGCCATCGACCATGTGTGGCCGTCCGTGGCGACCGCCGCCGCGCGCCGCATGAACGAGCGGGCGCGTGAGGAGGCCGCCGCCGAGGTCGTCGCTGCGGCAGCCGCCCGCCGTGCCATGCGGAGCGCGGAAAGCGGGGGCGGCGACGAACCGGGCGACGATCCGCCCGCCGAATTCCCGGAGCGCTGGACGAAGTTCCTGCCGCACGCCGACGTACGGGCGCGCCTGCGCTCACGGCGCGAGCGCTGAACCGGCCGGGCAGCTGCCCGCAGGAAAATCCGTGGCATCCCTTCCGCGTCACGGGCTAGAGTCCCGCCGAGTGAGGGCAGCCCCGTGCCGGGCTGCCCGGAAGCCGCGTACGAGGAGGAGGTGAAGACCGATGGCCGTCGTCGTGCTGGGCGCCGCCCGCATCCCGAAGCCCGTTCTCTCCACCTCCGTGGTCCCCGGCTGACCCGCACCGCGAAGCCCGCTCCGTGGCTTGTGCGCTTGTGCGCTTGTGCGCCACATCCGGGACCACCCTTCCGCGAAGGCCGTTCCCTTGCACTCGTCACGCAACTCGTCACGCAATCCGTCAAGCAACTCGTCACCGAACCCCTCGCTCAACTCGCCGTGCGACGCGCCGCCTTCCGAGGCCGGCCCGCACCCGCTCGCCCGCTACGGCTGGGACGCGGACATCGCCGACGCGTTCGCCCCCTACGAGGACGAACGGCTGATCCCCGCCCGCATCGTCCGCGTCGACCGGGGCCAGTGCGACGCCGTCACCTCCGAGGGCACCGTGCGCGCCGACACCGCGCCCGTCGCCACCCCCGACCCGACCCGCACCGTCTGCACCGGCGACTGGGCGGCCCTCCGGCTCGACGGCGCCGGCGGTACGCCGGAGGTGCGTGCGCTGCTGCCGCGTCGTACGGCCTTCGTGCGCTCCACGGCCACCCACCGCTCCGAGGGCCAGGTCCTCGCCGCCAACGTCGACCACGCGCTCATCGCGGTGTCCCTCGCCCTGGACCTGGACCTCTCACGCGTCGAGCGCTTCACCGCCCTCGCCTGGACGAGCGGCGCTCAGCCACTGGTCGTCCTCACCAAGGCCGACCTCGTCGAGGACCCCGCGACCCTCGCCCAACTCGCCGCAGACGTCCAGGAGTCCGCGCCCGGCGTACAGGTGCTGACCGTCAGCGCGGCCACCGGCGACGGACTCGATGTGCTGTCCGCCGTCATCGCCGGCGGTACGTGCGTACTGCTCGGCCAGTCGGGCGCCGGCAAGTCGACGCTGGCCAACGCGCTGCTGGGGGAGGAGGTGCAGGACGTCCGTACGACCCGTGACAGCGACGGCAAGGGCCGCCACACCACGACCACCCGCGACCTGCTGCCACTGCCCGAGGCGTACGGCGGCGGGGTCCTCATCGACACCCCCGGCCTCCGCGGCGTCGGACTGTGGGACGCACACGACGGCGTCGGCCGTGCCTTCGCCGAAATCGAGGCCCTGGCCGCAGAGTGCCGCTTCCACGACTGCGGTCACGACTCCGAACCGGACTGCGCGGTACTCGCCGCCATCGAGGACGGTACGCTCGCGCACCGCCGTCTGGAGAGCTACCGCAAGCTGCTCCGCGAGAACGAACGCCTCGCCGCGCGTACGGACGCACGCCTGCGGGCCGAGCACAAGCAGCGCTTCAAGCAGATGTCGGCGCTCGGACGTCACATGGCGGAACGCAAACGCGGCGTGCAGCGCAAGCCGTGAGCCGCCAGCCGTAGGGACCGCAGCCGAGGGGCATGGAGGGGCGTTGCTAACGTCCCTCCATGCCCCCCCGTGCGGCGCGGCCCGACGGCCCCGTCGGCCCGCAGCACCCACGTGCCCCCGGGCACACGCACACCGCAACCGAGGAGCCACGCCGGTGACGACCTTCGGACCCCGCGAGTTCCAGTTCGTACTGCTGCGCAGGATGGCCGACTTCCAGCAGGACCTCGTCGAGGAGGCACTCGCCGAACTGCACGCCGGACGCGCGGAGATGCGCGAGGCGAACCGGCGGTGGCAGGCCATGCTGCGCTCACCGCGGGGCCGCAGCGCCATGGGGCGCTACCGCTCGGTACTGGGCACTCCCGAACAGTCCGAGCAGCGGAAGATCGGCGACCTCGACTGTGAGGCCCTGGCCTGGCCGTTGCCGCTCTGGCCCGGCCTGCGCTTCGAGGTGCTGACGGTCCCCGGCGGCGGTGTCGTGACCGAGTTCCTGGTACGCGCCCCCGGCGCTGCGGCACCCACGCTCCGTACGGTCGAGGATCTGACCCCCTGGTCCTGCACCGTCGACGAGGCCGCGCGTGCCTTCCCGCCCGCGCAGCCCCTGGAGGGCTCGGCGCCCAGCCGCTGGCGGCTGGGTTTCACCGCACCGGACGCCGCGGGCGTGCCGCACGAGGTGATCGCGGAGTTCACATGGGGACTGCTCCAGCGGCTGCCGCAGGTCCGCGCACAGCCGTGACCCGCTGCGCTCCACCCGGAACCGCTGCGCCCTACCGCGACCCTCGGGTGCTGCCGTAGCCTGACGGCATGACCTGGCGACATTGAGTTTCACCGGTAGTTTCTCCGACATCTGCGGCGACGGCAGGGCCGGCCGCGGTGGTGCGGCTTGTCCGCAGGCTCTATGCGTACGCCTTCCTCGAAGACCTGATCCTTCTCTATCCGGTCTATGCGCTGCTGTTCGCCGAGAACGGCCTGTCCGCCGCCGAGATCTCCTCGCTCTTCATCATCTGGTCGTGCGTCACCTTCGTACTGGAAGTCCCTTCCGGGCTGTGGGCCGACCTCTTCTCGCGCCGCCGGCTGCTGGCCCTGGCGCCGCTGCTGACCGGTGCGGGCTTCGCGCTGTGGACCTGGCTGCCTTCCTATCCGGCGTTCGCTGCCGGATTCGTGCTGTGGGGCGCGGGCAGTTCGCTGTGCTCGGGAACGCTGCAGGCGCTCGTCTACGAGGAGTTGGCCCGCTCGGACGCGGCAGGCTCCTACGCCCGCTACATGGGCCGCTCCCAGGCGCTGGGCACCACGGCGATGATGGCCGCGACCGCGCTGGCAGGTCCCGTGCTCGGCGCGGGCGGTTATCAGGCCGTGGGGCTGGCGAGCGTCGTGGTCTGTCTGGCCGGGGCCCTGGTCGGCCGGTCCTTCCCGGAGTCGCGCGGCGCGCTGACCACTGCCGTCGGCGGCGCCGACGGCAGTGCTGACTGCAGTGATCCGCAGGAGGACGATCCCAGCTTTCTCACCGTGCTCCGCGCCGGTTTCGGCGAACTGCGCGCCTCACGCGCCGCCCTCCGCGCCGTGCTGCTGACCTCGGCCGTGACGGGTGTGCTGATGATCGACGAGTACGTGCCGCTGCTCGTGAAGTCCATGGACGTCGCCGACGCGACCGTGCCGCCGCTGATGCTGCTCGTCGCGGCGGGAGTCGCCGCCGGAGGCTGGTGCGCGGGCCGTGGTACGCACAGGATGCTCGGGCCTGCTCTGGCCGTTGCCGCGCTGGCGCTGGCCGCCGGGTCCGTGACCGGCCCCTGGGGCACGCCACTGCTGGCGCTGGCCTTCGGCGTCTTCCAGTGGGCGATGGTCACGTGCGACGCGATGCTCCAGGACCGTGTCACCGACCGGGCGCGTGCCACGGTCAGCTCGCTGGCAGGCTTCGGCGCCGAGGTGTTCGCGGTGCTCCTGTGCGCGGGCTACGCGCTGGGTTCCGCCTGGTGGGAGCACAGCACGCTCTTCGTGCTCGCGTCCGTCCCGTACCTGCTGATCGCGCTCGTCCTGCTGCGCCACGGGCGGAAGAGAGCCGCGAAGGAGGGGTGACGACCGTCGGACGGTCGTGTCCGATTTCCGCGAGTGGAAGGGCCGTGACGGGCGCACACTGGGTGGCGTGATGACAGATGACAGCAGGTACGAAGCGGTACGCAGCCGGGACGCGCGCTTCGACGGAGTCTTCTTCCTGGGCGTGCGCACCACCGGCATCTACTGCCGTCCGAGCTGCCCGGCGGTCACCCCGAAGCGCGAGAACGTGCGCTACTACGCCTCGGCGGCGGCAGCCCAGCACGCCGGTTTCCGCGCCTGCCGCCGGTGCCGTCCGGACGCGGTTCCGGGTTCGGCCGAGTGGAACGTGCGGGCCGACCTCGTCGGACGTGCGATGCGCATGATCGGTGACGGCGTCGTGGACCGCGAGGGCGTCGCGGGTCTCGCCGGGCGGCTCGGATACAGCGCCCGGCAGGTCCAGCGTCAGCTCACCGCGGAGCTGGGGGCCGGACCTGTCGCGCTCGCCCGCGCGCAGCGCGCGCACACGGCGCGGGTCCTGCTGCAGACGACGTCCCTGGCGGTCACGGAGATCGCTTTCGCCTCGGGCTTCGCGAGTGTGAGGCAGTTCAACGACACGATGCGGGAGATCTACGCACGCACCCCGAGCGCCCTGCGCAGCGCCTCCGCACGCGGCGGGCACGGCGGCCAACGCGCCGGCGGGGCCGGTGTACCGCTGCGGCTGGCCTACCGGGGACCGTACGCGGCACTCGCGGTCTTCGACTTCCTTCAGCGGCGCGTGATCCAGGGCGTCGAGGAGATGCTGGGCGTGCCCGGGGCACGTACGTACAGACGCACGCTGCGGCTGCCCTGCGGAACGGGAGTCGTCGAGGTGGACGAGCGTCATGCGGGCGACCGGTCCGGGCAGCGCTCACCCGGCACGCCGGGGGAGACGAGCGGATGGCTGGAGTGCAGGCTCCACCTCACGGACCTCCGTGACCTCACCACCGCCGTGCAGCGTGTCCGGCAGCTCTTCGACCTCGACGCCGATCCGTACGCCGTCGCCGAACGCCTCGGCACCGACGAGGTGTTGAGCGGTCTCGTCGCCGGCTGCCCCGGGCTGCGCTCGCCCGGGAGTGCCGACCCCCACGAACTGGCCGTACGCGCCGTGCTCGGACAGCAGATCACCGTCGCCGCAGCGCGCACGCTCGCCGGGAGACTCGTGACCGCGTACGGGAAGCCCCTGCCCGCGCCCGACGGCGGACTGACCCACCTCTTCCCCGAGGCCGGTGCGCTCGCGGCCGCACCGCTGGGCGAGCTGGGCATGCCGGAGAGGCGCCGCGCCACTCTCCGTACCGTTGCGGCGGCGGTCGCCGACGGGACCGTCGCGCTGCACCCGGGCGCCGACCGCGACGAGGCGGAACAGGCGCTCCTCGCCCTGCCCGGCATCGGCCCCTGGAGCGCGGGCTACATGCGCATGCGGGCCCTCGGCGACCCTGACGTCTTCCTCAGCGGGGACGTGGGCGTACGGCACGGGCTCGCCCTGAGCGGAGCCGAGGCCACGCGTACCGAGGCGTGGCGGCCGTGGCGCTCCTACGCGCTGCACCACCTGTGGCGCCTCGCGGCGAGCACCGCCCCCCGATGACGCCTCAGTCCTCGGTGAGCCCCCAGCTGTGCACCCAGTGCGGGTGCACACGGATCAGCTCCTCGCTCATCCCGGGCGCGAGTCCGTGCGGGCCGGTCAGCAGCTCCGCCTCACCCCGGATCTCCACGCCGCGCACCCTCCACGGATCGACGCTCACGAGGTCGTCGACGACCAGCGCCAGCCGCGGATGGGCCTGCAGATTGCGCCAGCGTTTGGTTCCGGCGAGGTCGAGACCGCCGGAGAGGATCGTGCCGTCCTCCTGGAGGGAGTACCCCACCGGGTTGACCTGTGGCTGCCCCGAGGGGTCCACCGTGGCCATGCGGCACAGCCGTTGACCGGCGAGATATGCGCGTTCGGCCTCGCTCAGAGGCCGCTTCCGGGACGTAGCACTCATGCCGAAAGGCTCACACGCACGGCCTGCTACCGCATCGGGCGACGGACCGATCGGGGCCAGGGCCTCCGTCCTCGGGCAGGGGGCGGAGGAAGCGATCGTCGTGCGGGAGGGTCTTCCCCGCCGCGAGTGCGGGCAACAATATGAGCATGACTCAGCAGGGGAGGCCTCGCGGTCCGCATTCCGGCGAACAGGACGACTGGTGGAGCCAGTTGTACGACCCGGGGTCACCGGACACGGGCCGCAGCCGTGCGGGCGACACCCTCGATGACCGTTACGCCTCCGTCAGACGCACGATGGGGGCGGTGCCGGCCGCTCCGTCCCGGAACACGGAGCCGGAGGCCGAGCCGGACGCCGAGCCGGAGCCGGAGCCGCCCCCGGTGGAGCCAACTCCCACCGTGAGCGAGGGAGTTGACGCGACGGGCCTCACCGGCGGCGACGTCCCGCTGCGGCCCGCGCACGTCGGTGAGCGG
>Ga0190265_10001190_pt1 | contig 17096 bp, 15 predicted proteins | sample Popmic124T_FD_133135 | JGI IMG/M metagenome (GOLD analysis project Ga0190265, IMG submission 133135) | Populus adjacent soil microbial communities from riparian zone of Indian Creek, Utah, USA - 124 T | ecosystem: Environmental > Terrestrial > Soil > Riparian zone | place: USA: Utah | collected...
CACCACGGGCAGGTTGACGAGGAAGATCCAGCTCCAGTCCGCGTGCTCGATCAGCCAGCCGCCCGCGACCGGGCCGATCGCGATCCCCACGCCCGAGAACCCGGCCCAGATCCCGATCGCCTTCCCGCGCTCCTCGGCGGGGAAGGTCGCGGTCAGGATCGAGAGCGTCGACGGCATGATGAACGCGCCGCCGATGCCCATCAGCGCTCGGGTGGCGATCAGCATCTCCGACGACGTGGCGAGCGCCGAGAGCCCTGAACCCAGCCCGAAGACCGCGAGCCCGAACGCGAGCGCGCGCTTGCGGCCGAAGCGATCGCCGAGCGCACCCGCGGTCAGCAGCGCCGCGGCGAACACGAGCATGTAGGAGTCGACGATCCACTGCAGCTGGGACGACGACGCGTCCAGGTCGCGCTGCAGCGTCGGCAGCGCCACGTTGAGGATGGTGTTGTCGAGCCCGATCACCAGCAGCGAGCCGCAGAGGACGATCAGCGTCCACCAGCGGCGCGGGTCGGGGGTCGAGGTGGGTGGCATGGCGGGTGACCTCGGGAGCGTTAGGAAACGGAACCACTCCGTTTCGATATTGCGACCGTACAGCACGACTTGTAGAAACGCAACGGTTCCGTTTCGATATTGCGTGCGATGGCGCACACCACACCGGGCGCCACGCGCGCCACCCGCCTAGCGCGGCGCCCGGACCACCTCGAAGTCGCTCCCCCGCAGCTCCCCGAGCGCCCGGAGCTGATCGTTGTCCCACCCGGGGTGCGGCGAGCCGCTCACGAACCAGTCCGAGCCGTTGTCCGCGACGATCAGCCCGTAGCGCTGCATCGCCCGCGCGACGACCCGCGCCTGGCGCGGCAGGCCCGACACGTCGACGGACGCCTTCAACCGCAGCCGCTCGCCCATCCGGGGCAGCGCCGGGTCCGCGTCGCTCGAGGCGAAGTGGCGTGCCGGCCACACGAACGCGCGCCGCGAGCGCGAGACCGTCATGCGCAGCGCGTGGGTGATCCGGCCGCGGCGGACCTCCTGGTAGCGCGCGAGCAGCGGCAGGATGGGCAGGCCGGCGGCGTCGGCGCTCGTCCAGCCGGACGGGCGCACGCGCGGCCGCCGCAGGCTCCAGGTCGCGCCCGAGCCGGCGGTCCACGCGTCGCCCTCGCGGCGCAGCGCGAACAGCTCGTAGAGCTTGCAGCGATCGCGGTCGACCAGCAGCGCGTGGCGATCCCCGTCGGCGTCCGGGCCGCCCTCGATCGAGACGCCTGCCGGGATCGGGTAGCGCACGCGATCGGACTCCGCCGCGTACTCGAAGCGCACGCGCGAGCGCGGGGTGCTGCGCCCGACGACGTCGTAGGGGATCCCGATCGGCCCGCCCTCCCACAGCCCGGATCCGAAGTCCGCCTTGAGCGCGCCCCCGGTGCCGATCGACTGCACGATCGCCGCCGAGTCCGGCGCCACGGGCAGGCGATCGACGCGCTCGTTGGTCGAGAAGTCCCCGGGGAACAACGGGCAGCCGGCGACGGTGGCCGCGGCGGCGGCGATCTGAGCGAGCATGTCGCGTGTTCTACCGGGCGGCGGGCTCTGCGGCGCGCTCGACGCACCGCGCGCCCGGCAGCGTGAGCGCGACCGCGAGCCCGCCGTCAGCTCCGGCGCGCGCCGTGACGCCCCCGCCGTGGCGCTCGGCGACCTGCTTGACGATCGCGAGTCCGAGCCCGGAGCCCGCCTGCCCGCGCGCGTTCGTCGCCCGGAAGAAGCGGTCGAAGATGTGCGGCAGCTCCTCCGCCGGCACGCCGGGCCCGTGGTCGCGGACGGTCAGCGTGTCGCCGCGCAAAGCCACCTCGACGGTCGCGCCCTCGGGCGAGTACTTCGCCGCGTTGTCGAGCAGGTTGTTCACCGCGCGGCCGAGCCGCTCGGGCACGCCGTCGACCGCGACGGGTTCCAGGTCGGTCGCGAACGTCACGTGCGGCGCGTGGCGGCGGGCGCGCTCGATCGCCTCGACGACGAGCGCGTCGAGCCGCACGTCCTGCACCTCGGTCGCCGGCTGGTCCCCGCGGGCGAGCTCGATGAGGTCGGCGACGAGGGCGGTCAGCTCCTCGCTCTGGTCGACGACGTCCTCGAGCAGGGCGCGCCGCTGCGCCGGCGCGAGGTCCTCCCGCTCGAGCAGCAGCTCCGCGTTCGTGCGCAGCGCGGTGACCGGCGTGCGCAGCTCGTGCGACGCGTCGGCGACGAGCTGGCGCTGCGCGGCCTGGGACCGCTCGAGCCGGGCGAGCACCGCGACGAAGCGGTCGGCGGCGCGCCGGCCGAGCAGCGCGGCGAGCGCGATCGCCACGACGCAGAGCAGCGCGAGCACGAGCCGCAGCCGGCCGAGCACGCGGTCCACGCCCGCGAGGCTGCGCCCGAGCATCACGGCACCGCCGCCCGGCAGCGGCGCCGTCACGACGCGCACATGCACGCCGTCGGCGTCGCGGTCCCCGAGCCGCGCCGGCGCGTCGCCCGCCGCGACGGCCCGGTCGCCGGCCGTGACCGGCAGCGCGCCGCCCGGGCCGACCGCGCGCGCGGCGCCCTCCGCGCTGACCACCTGGACGTACGGCGCCGAGCCGCCCTCCTGCACCGACGGCTCCGGCACGCCCGGGATGAAGCCGCCGCCCCGCATCCCCGGCGCGCCGGGCATGCCGTGGAAGCGCCCGCCCAGCCGCGGCGCGAAGCGCTCCACGAGCGCGCCCTGGCCGGTGAGCTGATCGTCGACCTGGCCGCGCAGCTCCGCGCGCATCACCAGGTAGCACGCCAGCGCAGCGAGCATCACGACGCCGGCGACGACGAGCGTCGTGGTGAGCGCCAGCCGGCGCCGGAGGCCCACTCACTCCTCCCGCAGGACGTAGCCGATCCCGCGCACGGTCTGGAGCAGCCGCGGCTCCCCACCGGCCTCGGTCTTGCGCCGCAGGTAGCCGACGTACACGCCGAGCGCGTTCGACGTGGCCCCGAAGTCATAGCCCCACACGCGCTCGAAGATCGCCGATCGCGTGAGGACCTGGCGGGGGTGCTCGAGGAAGAGCTGGAGCAGCGCGAACTCGGTGCGCGACAGCTCGACCGGGCGCCCGGCGCGGCGGACCTCGCGCGCCGCGGGGTCGAGCTCCAGGCCGGCGAAGCGCAGGGGCGCGCCGCCGGGATCGGTGCGGCGCAGCAGCGCGCGCAGCCGCGCCTGCAGCTCGCGCAGCGCGAACGGCTTGACGAGGTAGTCGTCGGCGCCGGCGTCCAGGCCCGCCACGCGGTCGTCCACCGCGTCGCGCGCGGTCAGCATCAGCACCGGCGTCCGATCGCCCGCCGCGCGCAGGCGCCGGCATACCTCCAGCCCGTCCACGCCCGGCATCGCGACGTCGAGCACGATCGCGTCGACGCGGTGGTCGACGAGGTGGTCGAGCGCCGTGCGCCCGTCCTCGGCGCTGCGCACCTCGTAGGTGTCGAGCGCGCGCTCGAGCGCGCTTCGCACGCTCGGCTCGTCGTCGACCACGAGGACCTTCATCGACGCGGAGGGTACGGGCGCTCCCATAAGCGTTTGCGAAGAGTCTCAGAGACCTCTCCGGAACTTCTTAGGCGATGCTTGGGAAGCGCCGGGAAGCTTCCTCGGGCCATGACCGCCATGACCCTCAAGCCGGCGCCGCTGCCCGACGCGACCGATGCTCCCACCGCCGTCATGCACCCCGCCGCCCTCCTGCACCGGGTGCGCGCGGCCGCCACCGCCGTCTGGCGGCTCGCCCCCGGCCGCTACTTCGCCATCCCCGACGGCGACGACGTCGTCGTCCTGCCGCTCGGCCGCCTGACGCGCATCGGCCGGCGGGCGGCCGCCGACATCGTGCTCGACGACAGCACGGTGTCGCGCCGTCACGCGCTCGTGCTCGAACGCGGGGGCGCGCCGGTGATCGCGGACGACCGCTCGCTCAACGGCGTCTACGTGAACGGCCGCCGCGTGCGCGAGGCGCAGCTGCACCACGGCGACGAGGTGCAGCTCGGCGACCGCCTGCTGCGCTACCTCGAGATCTAGGCCCCGATCCAGGCGTCGAAGGCGGGCCGCATCGTGCCGTCGGCCTCGAGCAGCCCGCAGTCGTAGTTCGGATCGGCGTGCACGGTGTACTGCGTGAACAGGCCGACGCCCGGCGCGCTCGCGTAGCGGCCCACCGCGTCCGCCAGCATCGCCGCCTGCTCGGCCCGCTGCCGCGCGGCGCCGTACGCGACGCCCCGCCGGCGCTCCACGCCGACGAGCCGCACGCCGCCCTCGGTGGCGAACGCGAGCGGCCCGCCGTCCGCCGCCCTGCGGCCGGTCCAGCGGTCGCCGAGCTGGCGCCGCATCGCGCCGACGCGGTCGCCGCCGAGCTCGCAGTCGTTGTAGTTGTGGAACGACCAGACCCAGTGGTCCCCGCCCGCGAAGCCGCGCCGCGCGAGCGCGGGCAGCAGCGCCTCGACGAACGGCGTGCGCTCCGTGATCCGCCACGGCCGGTCCGACTCGGCGTCGGAGATCGAGGGACCGAGGCACGTCGCCGCGCCGCCGTGGCGCCGGGCGACCGCGTCGACCGTGGCCATCATCCACGCCACGCGCTCCGCGACGTCGGGCTGCGGCCAGAGCTGCAGGTTCGGCTCGTTGACGACCTCGAAGCAGGCCATCCGGCCGGCGTAGCGGTCCCAGAGCGCCTCGACGAAGCGCGCCCACGGGCTGTACGGGCCATGGCCGTCGTCCGGCAGCCGGTACGCGGCCGATTTCGTCCCGTCGCTGCGCGTCTCGCGGTTGACCCAGCGCGGGTAGCGATACGGCAGGAGGATCACCTGCAGCCCGTCGGCGACGGCGGCGTCGACCTGCGCGTCGACGGCGGCGAGGTGCGGCGCGCCCGGGCTCGCCGGGTCGTCGAGCGCGCGGTCGCCGCGCGGCTGGACGACGGTCCAGTCGACCCAGATCCGCAGGTGGGTCGCGTGCGCGATCAGCGGGGCCGCCCACGGCTGGGCGCGGAGCACCGTGTAGTCCTGCGGCGAGCCCGGCACGCGGATGCCCTGGGGCGTCAGGTCGAGCCCGCGTCCCATCGCCGCCGGGATGCGCGGGTCGAGCGGCATCGCCGCGGCGGGAGCGCCGCGCAGCGCCAGCCACGCCGCTCCGGCGCTCGCAAGCGCTTCCCGACGCGTGAGGCGCATGCCTCCATCCAAGCAGGGGCTCAGGCCGTGGCGCGCACGGTGCCGCTCGCGTCGGCGGGCGCCGCGCGGCTGCGCCCGGGCGCGATCCGGCGCGTCAGCCCTGGCGGCAGGCGGCCGCCGGTCGAGAGCCACGAGCCGGCGAGGATCAGCAGCAGGCCGGCGACGGCGGTCGGGCCGACCCGCTCGCCCAGCAGCGCGACGCCGAGCGCGACCGCGACGACCGGGTTCACGTAGGTGATCACCGTCGCCCGTCCGGGCCCGACCTCGTTGATGAGCGCGAAGAAGAGGAGGAACGCGAGCGCGCTGCAGGCGAGCCCGAGCACGACGACCGACGCGATCGTGTCGCCCGGCGGGACCGACGTCGGCGCGGTCGCGAACGCGGCCGGCGTCAGCACGACCGCGGAGATGCCCATCGAGGCGGTGACGGGCCCGAGCGGGTCGAGGTCGCCGAGGCGGTGCTTGATGATCATCGGCCCGGCGGCGTAGCCGACGGCGGCCAGCAGGATGGCGGCCGCGCCGAGCAGCTCGCCCGGCCGGCCGGCGACGTCGAAGCCGAGCAGCACCACGACGCCGAGGAAGCCGACCATGAGACCGGCGAGCCGGGCGCCCTCCGCCCGCTCGTCGGGATCGACGCGCAGCGCCATCAGCGCGACGACCAGCGGCACGGCGGCGATCAGGATCGCGGCGAGTCCGGACGAGACCCGCTGCTCGCCGAACCCGATCAGCGGCCACGGGAGCACGATCTCGACGACCGAGTAGATCAGCATCGGCTTCCAGCGCGCGCCGAGCCCGCGCAGCGCGCCCTTGTGGATCGCGTACGGCAGGAGGATCGCGAAGGCGACCGCGATCCGGCCCCACGCGACCATCACGGGCGAGAGGTCCTCGACCGCGAGCTTGATGAACAGGTACGGGATCCCCCACAGGATCGACACGGCCGCGAACAGCGTCCATGCGCGCGGCGACATCCCGGAGCCGGTCATCGGCGCCAATCTCAGCAGCCGCGCGGTACGCCATCCAGTCCAATCCCTTGGCCACGGCAGAAGCCAAGCTGATGGGCTACCGTCCGCCGCGATGACGCGCATCGCGCTGCTCGGCGACCTGGATCGCGCCTACGTCACCCACCGCGCGCTCGAGGCGGTGGCCGGCCTGCTCCCGGGCGCCGTGCACGCCGAGGTCGACCCGGAGGCGGCGGACCCGGCGGTCGCACCGCTCGCCTGCCGCCTGGTCGGCGAACGCCGCGCGGTGACCTGCGTGCCGGGGACGCGGCTGGCCGCGATCTGCGGCACCGCGCCGTTCTCCGGCTTCCACTTCTGCAGCTACGGGCTGTCCGGCGGCGCCGTGGCGCGGCTCGAGGCGGAGGGCGCCGTGATCGCCGCGCACGCGCCGGACGCCGGCGTCGAGGCGTTCGAGCTGCCCGCCCACCCGTTCTTCGTCGCCACGCTGTTCCAACCGCAGATGGGCGCGCTGGAGGGCGAGCTGCATCCGCTCGTCGCGGCGTTCGTCGAGGAGGCCGCCGGTGTGCGCGTGGACGGCTGAGGCCGTCGAGCGCTGGATCGCCGACGATCCCGATCCCGCCGCCCGCGCCGAGCTGTGCGCGCTGCTCGACCGCGGCGCGACCGCGGAGCTGGAGCAGCGGTTCGCGCACGGGCTGAGCTTCGGCACCGCCGGGCTGCGCGGCCGGCTCGGGGCCGGGCCCGCGCGGATGAACGTCGCGACCGTGCGGCGGGCGAGCGCCGGGCTCGCGCGCTACCTGCGCGACGCGGGGCACGACGGCGTCGTCGTCGGGCACGACGCGCGCCACGGCTCCGCTCGCTTCGCCGCGGAGGCCGCCGCCGTGTTCTCCGGCGCGGGCCTGCGCACGCTGCGCCTCCCACCGCGCGCGCCGACGCCGCTGCTGGCGTTCGCGGTCCGGCACCTCGGGTGCGGCGCCGGCGTGATGGTCACGGCGAGCCACAACCCGGCGCACGACAACGGCTACAAGGTCTACCTGGGCGACGGCGCGCAGATCGCGCCCCCGGCCGACGCGGACATCGCCGCGGCGATCGACGGCGTCGGCGCGCTCGCCGCGGTGCCGCGCGGGGACGGCGGCGAGCGCCTGGGCGACGAGGTCGCCGCCGCCTACCTCGACGCGATCCTCGCCGCGCTCCCGGACGCCCCGGCGCGCGACCTGCGGATCGTCTACACGCCGCTGCACGGCGTCGGCGCCGCGCTGTGCCTCGCCGCGCTCGCGCGCGCCGGGTTCCCGGCCCCGCACGTCGTGGCCGAGCAGGCCGCGCCCGACCCCGACTTCCCGACGGCGCCGCGCCCGAACCCGGAGGAGGACGGCGTGCTCGACCTCGCGCTCGCTGCCGCGGAGCGCGAGGACGCCGACGTGGTGCTCGCCAACGACCCGGACGCGGACCGGCTCGCGGTGGCGATCCCGAGCGGCGGGGGCTGGCGCCGCCTGCACGGCGACGAGACCGGCGCGCTGCTCGCCGACTTCCTGCTCGAGCGCGCGGCGCACCCCGAGCGTGCGCTGCTCGTCACCACGATCGCCTCCTCGACGCTGCTCGGACGGATGGCCGCGGCCGCCGGCGCGCGCTACGCCGAGACGCTGACCGGCTTCAAGTGGATCATGCGCGCGCTGGGCGTCGCGCCAGACCACCGCCTCCTGCTCGGCTACGAGGAGGCGCTCGGCTACGCGGTGTCCGACGTCGTGCGCGACAAGGACGGCATCTCCGCCGCGCTCGTCCTCGCCCAGCTCGCCGCGGAGGAGCGGCGCGCCGGGCGCACCCTGGAGGACCGGCTCGACGCGATCGCCGCCCGGTACGGCCGCCACGCGACCGCGCCGGTGACGCTCGTGCTCGAGGGAGCGGACGGGCTCGAGCGCATGCGCGAGATCATGGCCCGTGTCCGCGCGGCGCCGCCGGCCGCGCTGCTCGGCCGGCCCGTGACCGCCGTCGAGGACCTGCGCGACGGCGCCCGCGGCCTGCCGCCGTCCGACGTCCTCGTCCTGCGCGCCGACGGCGCCCGCGTCGTGATCCGGCCGAGCGGCACCGAGCCGAAGCTCAAGGCCTACCTCGAGGTCGTCGTCGACGGCGACCGCGCGGCGGCCGGCAGCGCGCTGGCCGCGCTCCACGCCGAGGTCGAACGGCTGCTGGGCCGCTAGGCCGCCAGCACGTGGGCGAGCAGCGCGTCGCGCGTCGCGTGGTCGAGCGCGCGCTCGCGGCCGCAGACCGGCAGCGCGGTCGCCGGCGGCTTGGCGTAGAGCAGCACGCCGGCGCCGGCGTCGACGATCGCGCGGATCCCCGCGTCGAGCCGGTCGCGGCAGTCGCACAGCAGCGATCCCAGCGCGTCGCCGAGCAGGCAAGCGCCGTGGTGATGCACGAGCGGCTGGTCCACCGCGCCCGGCTCGCCGTGCACGAGCGCCACCGTGACCGCGCCGTCGTCGCCCGCCGCGGAAGAAGACGAGCGGCTCGTCGTCGGCGCCGTGCTCCACGTCGACCACGCGGCCGACGACGATCTCGTGGTCGCCGCCGGGCAGCCGCTCCTCGAGCTCGCAGTCGAGCACGACGAGCGCGCCGTCGACGCGCGGGCGGCGTCGCGGTGGCCGGCGCCGAGCACGTTCACCGCGAACCGGCCGGACGCGCCGATCGCTCCGAGCGTGAGGCTGGTGCGGGCGAGGCAGACGAGCAGGAGCGGCGGGTCGAGCGACAGCGACGTCACCGCGTTGGCCGTCGCCGCGGCCGGCCGCCCGGCGGCGTCGCGCGCCGTGACGAGCGTGACACCGGTCGCGAACCGCCCCATTCCCGCCCGGGGCGCCTCGCCGAGCGCAAACTCTTGTTTCTCAATCAACTCGCATGAGAATACACGGCCTCATACAGCGCGACGATCTCGTGCGCCTCGGGCACGCGCGGGTTGAAGCCCGGGCTGCCGCTGGCGAGCGCGGCCTCGGCCATCTCGGCCTTGACGGCGTCGAAGTGCTCGCGCTCGGCCAGCGTCGCCAGGCGCGGGATCTCGAGCTCGTCGTTGAGCTCCTGCAGCAGGGCGACGAGATCGCCGGTGCCGAGCACCTCGGCCACCCGCGCGTACCGCTCGGGTGCGCCGTCGAGGCTCCAGCGCGTGACCTCGGGGAGCAGCACCGCGTTGCTGAGCCCGTGCGGGACGTGGAAGTGCGCGCCGATCGGGCGGCTCATGCCGTGGACGAGCGCGACCGACGCGTTCGAGAACGCCATGCCGGCCAGCGTCGCCCCGAGCGCGAGCGCCGCGCGCGCCTCACGGTCCTCGGGCTCGTGCCAGGCGCGCCGCAGGTGCGCGCCGATCAGCGCGGCGGCGCGCAGCGCCCAGTCGTCGGTGACCGGGCTGGCCCGCTGCGACACGTACGCCTCGATCGCGTGCGTGAGCGAGTCGACGCCGACGAACGCCGTCAGGTCGCGCGGGCAGGAGAGCGTGAGCTCGAAGTCGACGAGCGCCGCGTCGCACAGCAGGTGGTCGTCGAGCAGCATCATCTTCACCTGCTGCTCGGCGTCGGTGATGACGGTCACGCGCGTCACCTCGCTGCCGGTGCCGGCCGTGGTCGGCACGCCGATCAGCGGGAGCCCGGCGCGCGGGACCTGGCCGTAGCCGGCGTAGTCGCCGATCGTTCCCGCGTTGCGGGCCATGACCGCGACCGCCTTGCCGGTGTCGAGCGACGAGCCGCCCCCGACGGCGACGACGCCGTCGCACTGGTGCTCGGCGAGCGCGGCGAGCCCGTCGGCGACGTTCGCCGTCGTCGGATCGGCCTGGACGCCGGAGAACACGGGTGCGCCGCCGAGCGCCTCGGCGAAGCGCGCGACGGGGCCGTGCTCGGCCATGAACGGGTCGGTCACGACGAGCGGCCGGCGCATGCCGAGCCGCTCCGCGACGCCGGGCAGCATGTCGCTGCAGCCGCCCGCGATCGTGATCTGCGCCGGCAGATGCAGCTCGGCCGCATGCATCGGCGAACCATACGCCGCCGCGGCCGCGTCGTGCGGCCGCGGCGGGGTGCCTACGGCGTGGCCTCCTCGAGCTGCTCCTGCGCCTGCTCGAGCTGCTCCTTGGCCTCGTCCGGGATCCGGGCGTCGTCCTTGACGTCCTCGATCGCCTCGTTCGCCGTGTCCGTGGCGTCCTCGGTCAGCGACTCCGCGTCCTCCTGGATCTCCTGCGCGGCCTCCTCGGCGGACTTCGTGCCGTTCTGGACGTCCTCGGCGGCGTCCTGGGCCTTGTCCTGGAACTCCTCGCCCTTCTGCTGGAGCTCGGCGGCCTCCTCCTGGAGCCGCTCGGCGTCCGAGTCGCCACCGCAGGCCGCAAGACCGAGCGCGGCGACGGCGAGGAGCGAGGCGATGGTGCGGCGGGGCGTGAACATGTTCGAACCTTGTCGTCGCGTGTGGGTGGTGATGCGTCAGGCCAGGACGTCGGCCCGCACGCGATGATTCCATCCCATGCGGATCAGCCGGCTCGACCCGTCCGACCTCGACGACTGCCTCGTGCTCGCGACCAGCCGCGGCTGGGCGCCCGAGCAGCGCAAATGGGCGCTCCTGTTCGACGCCGGCGAGGTCTACGGCATGCGCGATCCCGGCGGCGGGCTCGCGGGCTGCGTCGCGCTGACGCGCTACGGCGAGGGCCTCGCGATCGTCGGGATGATGCTGGTGGCCGAACGCTGCGGTCGCCGCGGGCTCGGCGGGCGGCTGATGGAGCATGCCCTCGAGGCGGCCGGAGCGGCGACCGTCTTCCTCTACGCGACGGTGTTCGGTCAGCCGCTCTACGAGCGGCTCGGGTTCCGCGCGCTCGGCACGGTGACGACGAGCATCGGCGAGTTCACCGGCGCCCGCGCCGGCGCCACGCGGGCGGCGACGCCGGCGGACCGGGCCGCGATCGACGCGCTCGACGCGGGCGCGATCGGCGCGGACCGCACGCGGCTGCTCGACGGCTACCTCGCGCTGGCCGAGCAGGTGCGGGTGCTCGAGCGCGACGGTGCGGTGCGCGGCTTCGCGGCCGGCGCGCTCAACGGCGGCACGCTGGTGGTCGGCCCGGCGGTGGCGCCGGACGCCGAGGCCGCCCGGGCGCTGATCGCCGACGTGGCGGCGCGCGCCGCGGGCACGGTGCGGCTCGACCTCGAGCAGCGCGATGACGGGCTGCTCGCCTGGGCCGCCCGCCACGGCGTCGCGCCGCAGGACACGACCGCGCTGATGGTGCACGGCGAGCGCGAGCTGCCGGGCGACCGGGCGCGGCTCGTCCTGCCCGCGATGCTCGCGCTCGGGTAGCCGGCCGCAGGCCGTGCGCGCGCCCGCAGTTCACGGCGCTGGGCGGGACGCGCGCGTCGGCGCGGGGCGCAGCCGCGGCCGCAGGCCGCGCGTCACCGCGACGCCGACGAGGCAGAGCGCCCCGCCGAGCAGCGCGAGCGCCGGCGGCGTCTCGCCGAGCAGCGCCCAGCCCATGAGCACCGTGATCGGCGGGACCAGGTACGTCGTCGCGCCCATCTTGCCCGCGCTCGTGCGCGCGAGCGCGTACGCCCACGTCGTGAAGCCGATCGCGGTCGGGAACACGCCGAGGTAGACCGTCCAGGCGATCGAGCCGGCCGGCGCGGCGCCGAGCTCGTCCACCAGCGCGGGCGTGAACGGGAGGCACGCCACCGCGCCCACGACGCACGCGAGGAACGTGATCTGCAGGCCGGAGCTGCGCTCGAGCAGCGGCTTCTGGGCGACGACCCCGCCCGCGTACGCTGCAGCCGCGGCCACGCACAGCGCGGCCGCCCACCCGGCGTCCACGCCGCGCTCCGACGTCGCGAGCCCGATCACGATCGCGCCGCCGAAGGCGATCGCGCAGCCGGCGACCAGCGAGCGCGGGAAGCCCTCGTGCAGCAGCAGGCCGGCGAGGATCGCGAGGAACACCGGTCCGACGTTGACGAGCATCGCCGCCGTCCCGGCGTCGATTCGCTGCTCTGCCGCGTTGAGCAGCACGTTGTACGCGCCGAACCACAGCAGGCCGCAGAGCACGAGCCGCGGCACGTCGGAGCGGGGCGGCAGCGCGTCGCCGCGCAGCGCCACGATCGTGCCGAGCGCGAGCGCCCCGACGACGAGCCGGCCCAGCGTGAGCGGCCCCGCCGAGAGGTCCTCGGCCGCGGCCCGGATGCCGACGAACGCCGAGGCCCAGAGCACCACCGTGATCCCGGCCGCGATGGTGCCGGCGCGCCTGTCGAGATCCATCGTGGACACGGTAAGGGTCCAACGTTTCGGCCCCGGCCGAACGTGAGCACTGTGGCCGGCGTGCAGACGGCGATCGTGCGGCTGCGCGACGCGACCGGACGGACGCCGTGGAGCGCTTCGGCGAGATCGTCGCCGCGTTCCCCGCGCCCGGTCCGGGTATCGGGCGCTGATGTGCGGCTTCGGGCACCGGCGGCGCGCGGTGATCGACCGCGAGACGGGCGACGTCCCGGTGCCGGCGCTCTCGCGGACCCAACGCGCAGCGCACGAACCGCGACGGCGCGGCCAGCGTCACTCCGGGCGCGGCATCGACCCCATCACGGTGCCGATCACGCCGAGCTGCGCCTTCGACGCCTTGAGGAACCCCTCGAGGCCGTCGCGCGCGGACTTGAGCTGCTCGAGGTCGGGCCCGTCGCCGTCGGTGAACCGGCGGTTGCCCCAGACGCCCTCGGAGTCCGCGACGTAGGAGTAGTTGCGGTGCTTGGTCATCTCGGAGATCTGCGACTTCATCACGGTCAGCCCGTTCTCCGCCGAGCTGTTGGCGGTCTCGAGGTGCGACTTCGTCTCGGACGCCTGGGAGACATAGGCGAGGTACTGGGACATCTTCCCGCCCTGCTTGCTGCCCGTCGCCTTGTCGGTCTCCATCCCGAGCTCGGCGAAGTACTGCTTGCGCGCCTTGAGCGCGAGCGCCATCTCCGCCATCGCGCCGGAGAGCTGCTGGAGCTGACCCTCGACCTGGAACATCGAGGCCGTGAGGCTGAGCTCCGCGTCCATCTTCTTCGCGTGCTCCTCCGCCGTCTTGGCCTTCTGGATGTCCTGCTTGGCCTTCTCCATCTGCTCCTTGTACATCTCGGTCATGATGAACTCGACGGCGGTCCCGACCATGCCGGTGCCCTTCTCGCCGAGCTCGAGGCCGCCCTTGATCGCCGTCACGCCGCCGCCGGCGACCTCGGCGATCGCCGCGGGCGCACCGAAGCCGGCGAACGAGACCGCGCCGATGACGGTGCCGACCGTCTCGATGCCGTCCTTGACCGCCTTGATCTTCTCGTCGATCTTCGTCTTCTCCGCCTCGGCGGCCCCCCGCTGCTCGACGGCGAGGACCGCGGCGCGCTTCTGCATCGCGGCCTGGACGTTGTGGCTCGTGCCGAGGATCTCGGTGCGCAGGCCGTTCGTCGTCGCCTCCTTGGCGCTGACGGAGTCGTTGAGCGTCTTGATCTTCGCCTCGTCGAGCTTCTTGGCGAGCTTGGACTTGTCCTTCTCCGACAGGTCCTCGGTCGGGTCGGTGTCGTCGAAGTAGCCGAGCTCGAACTGGATCGCCTTGAACGCGGCCGCGCTCTTGTTCGCCAGCGTTCCGGGGACCACGAAGTCGTTGAACGCGCCCTCGGCGAGGCTGATCCGCGAGCTGTCGTCGACGTACTCCTGGCGCAGCTCGACGAGCTTCTTGTACGCGTAGTGGTCCATGTTGTCGTTGACGAACGGGATGTCGGCGCGGCGGAAGGCGTCCATCTGCTCCTCCTTCCGCTTCGCCTGCTGGAGCGCGTAGTCCTGGCTGACCTTGATCGGCGCGATCCCGCCCGCGCCCGCGCCGGCCTCGCCCGCGCGTGCGTCGGCCGTGCCGGCCGAGCCGGGGAACGGCGACACCGGCGCCTTCTTGCGGAAGATGGTCGCGCCGCCGCCCGCGGGGCGCTTGTTCAGCATCGCGGTGGTCGCGCTGTTGCCGGCGCGCCGCTGCAGCCCGATGACCGCCGACGGGGTCAGCGCCGGCATCCCCGGCGCGAGGACGGCGGCCTCGGGCGCACGGTCCGGTGTCGCGACCTCGGGCGCCGCGGTCCGCTCCGGCCGTTCCTGGTCGTGCTCATGGGTCATGGTCCTTGGAAGAACACCACGTCCTGCCGGGATTCTGAAGGGCAGATCGGGCGATGTTCCGGGCAAACCGCCGCTTCCGCGTGTAGCTGACCGCACCCCGCCGACCCCGGTGCGCTCCGCCTGGGACGCCGGGAGACCTGCCTGGGCGGGCGCACTGGACGCTGGGAGTCTGCGCACGTCCTCCCCCGTCCCCTCGTCCCCAGGAGCTCTCCCACATGCAGCCTCGCAACGTCGCAGCGCGCGTCGGAAGATGGAGCGCGACGCACCGCAAGACCGCCATCATCGGCTGGATCCTGTTCGTGGTCCTCGCCACGGTGATCGGCGGCAAGGTCGGTCAGCAGAATCTCGAGCCGTCCGCGATGGGCAACGGCGAGTCCAAGCGCGGCGAGCAGATCATCGCCGCCGCCGGCTTCCCGGACACCGTCGACGAGCGCGTCCTGATTCAGGGGACGGGGTCGGTCAAGGCCGGCGATCCTGAGGTCGCCGCCGCCGTGAAGGACGTCGTGGACCGGCTCGGCGCGATCGAGGGCGTGCACGGCATCGAGAGCCCGCTCGTCGCGGAGGATCGACCGAACACCGTCTCGAAGGACGGCCGCTCGGTCGTCGTGAACTTCTCGCTGCCGGGCAAGTTCGAAGACGTCAAGGACGGCGAGGCGCTGGAGGAGACGGCCGCCGCGCCGCTCGCCGCCGTCGCCGCCGTGCAGAAGGCGCATCCCGAGCTCCGCGTCGAGGAGCACGGCGTCGCGTCCCAGCGCGCTGCGCTCGGTGCCGGCGAGCGCGCCGACGAGGCGAAGTCGACGCAGGTCTCGACCGGCGGCACGCTGCTCATCCTGCTGCTCGCGTTCGGCGCGGCGGTCGCCGCCGGCGTCCCGCTGCTGCTCGGCATCTCGTCCTTCGTGGCGACCACGGGGCTGCTCGGTCCCGTGAGCCAGCTCAGCCCGCTCCACGACGCCGTCGGCAAGGTCACGATGCTCATCGGCCTTGCCGTGGGCGTCGACTACGCGATGTTCTACCTGCGCCGCATGATGGAGGAGCAGGACAAGGGCCGGTCCTCCGCGACCGCGCTCGACATCGCCGCGGCGACGTCCGGCCGCGCGGTGCTGATCTCCGGGTTCACCGTCATGGCGGCGATGGCCGGCATGTTCTTCTCGGGCAACCCGATCTTCTCCTCGTTCGGCATCGGCACGATCCTCGTCGTCGGCGTCGCCATGGTCGGCTCGCTCACGTTCCTCCCCGCGGTGCTCTCCTACCTCGGCCAGCGCGGCTGGCTCGAGAAGGGCCGCGTGCCGTACATCGCCAAGCGCCGCCACAAGGCGAAGGGCGAGTCGCGCGTCTGGAACGCCATCCTCAGCCGCGTCCTGGCGCGCCCGGTGGTCTCGGTGATCCTGGCCGGCGGCCTGCTCGTCGCGCTCGCGATCCCGGCGCTGGGCATGCAGTTCAAGGAGCCCGGCACCGAGGGCATGTCGCGCAGCCAGCCGATCATCCAGACGCTCGACCGCGTCGATGCGGCGTTCCCGGGCGGCACCGCGCCGGCCAACGTCGTGGTCAAGGCGCAGGACGTCACGACGCCCGAGGTTCGGGCGGCGATCGGCGACCTCCACGACCAGGCGCTCGCGTCCGGTCAGCTGTCGGAGCCGTGGGGCGTCGACGTCAACCCCGACAAGACGGTCGCGGTGGTCTCGCTCTCGATCAAGGGCACCGGCACCGACGCGGCGTCGGACCGCTCGATCGAGGTCCTCCGCGACACGGTGGTCCCGGCGACGGTCGGTCAGCTCGACGGCGCGGAGGTGGCCACGACCGGCCTCACCGCCTCGTCGAAGGACTTCCTCGACACGATGAAGTCGCACCTGCCGATCGTGTTCGCGTTCGTGCTCGCGCTCGCGTTCATCCTGCTGCTCGTCACGTTCCGGTCGATCGTCGTCCCGCTCAAGGCGATCGTGCTGAACCTGCTCAGCGTCGGCGCGGCGTACGGCGTCCTCACGCTCGTCTTCCAGGACGGGCACGGGGAGAAGGCGCTCGGCTTCACGTCGGTCGGCGGCATCACGCCATGGCTGCCGCTGTTCCTGTTCGTGGTCCTGTTCGGGCTGTCGATGGACTACCACGTGTTCGTCCTCAGCCGGGTCCGCGAGCTGGTCGACCGTGGGATGTCGACCGACCGGGCCGTGGCGGAGGGCATCAAGTCCACCGCGGGCGTCATCACGAGCGCCGCCGCCGTCATGGTGGTCACGTTCGCGGCGTTCGCGACCGGATCGGACCAGTCGATGAAGCAGCTCGGCGTCGGCCTCGCAGTCGCGATCCTGATCGACGCGACGATCGTGCGGGCGGTGCTGCTGCCGGCGACGATGAAGCTGCTCGGCAAGCGCAACTGGTACCTCCCGCGCTCGCTGGCCTGGCTGCCGCGCCTGGACCACGAGCCGGAGGTGGCACCCGCTCCGGCCTGATCCACCCGTCGAGTCCCGCAGCGCCACGGCGCCCGCCATCCGGCGGGCGCCGTTCGGCGTCGTGGGGACGACGAGCGGACGCTCGCCGGCGGGAGAACCGGCCAGATCGGATCCGACGGCCGCGGGCTCGGGGGTACCGCGTTCCTGTCGGATTCGTTCAAGAACGCCCCGCGCGCTCGGGCGATCCTTGGCGCCATGACTATGCGACAGATGAACGCGCGGCTGCTGGACGGCGTCCGCGGGCGCGTGGTGCTGCCGGACGCCGCCGGCTGGGACGAGGCTCGGCGGTCCTGGAACCTCTCCGTCGACCAGCACCCCGCCGCGGTCGTGGAGGCGGCCGGCGCCGAGGACGTGCAGGCCGTGCTGCGCTCCGGCCTGCGCGTGGCCCCGCAGGCGACCGGCCACGGGTCGGAGGCCCTGCCGG
>Ga0190265_10001191_pt1 | contig 17094 bp, 17 predicted proteins | sample Popmic124T_FD_133135 | JGI IMG/M metagenome (GOLD analysis project Ga0190265, IMG submission 133135) | Populus adjacent soil microbial communities from riparian zone of Indian Creek, Utah, USA - 124 T | ecosystem: Environmental > Terrestrial > Soil > Riparian zone | place: USA: Utah | collected...
CCGGGCCCCCTGGCCGGTCTCTTCGGCAGGCTGGGCGACGAATAGAACGGTGCCTCGCCACGCTTCTTTCATGGACAGAAGCGTCTGGGCCGTTCCAATGAGCGTGGCCATGTGAACGTCGTGGCCGCAGGCGTGCATGACGCCGACGGAAGTGCCGTCGGCCTGGGCCTGCACGACCTTGCTGGCGTAGCTCAACCCGGTTTCTTCCGTGATGGGGAGTGCATCCATGTCGGCCCGTACAAGCACGACGGGTCCTTCACCGTTCTCCACGATGGCGACCACGCCGTGACCGCCGATGCCGGTGGTGACGCGCAGGCCAAGTTTGTCGAGCGCGTCGGCCATACGGCGGGCCGTCTCCTTTTCCTGCCGGGACAATTCGGGATTGGCGTGCAGTGAACGATAAAACGTCAGCCAAGCGGGGAGCGACTTGTCGATTTGGACATCCACGGCGGCGTAGCGGTCCGGCGTGATCGCGTGGATGGAGGGCGCGGACGCGGTCAGAATGAGTCCAAAGCACGCGTTTGCCGGGATTCGGCTCCGCAATTTCATCATTCGCTCCGGTTGGCCCGCAGACCTCTGAAATATTGATGCTGATGACCGATTATGATACGCTTTTAATCGATTCAGTCGGCTGCGGCCAGGAATTCGATGCCGGAAGTCCGCGGTCCGCCGGAAACTGCGGGATGTGAATTGATTCAGGAACAGGAACTACTTGGTCAGCTCGCTTTGGGCGACGTGCGCGCCATCGAGACGATCCGCGCGCAATTTGCCGGTGAGCTTCAACTCTTCTGCCGACGCATGGTTTACGACGTCAGTCTGGCCGAGGACATCGTTCAGGACGTGCTGATGACGTGCCTGGATGGGAACAGCACCACTCCTTCGCGGAGCCTGCGCGGGTGGCTGTACAAGCTCGCCCGAAATCGATCGATCGACAATCTGCGCCGGATGCGGCCGGCGGAGCGGCTCTCGGCGTTGAAGAACAGCAGTCATTTTTTCACCGACGCGGCTTTTCCACTCGATCCCGCGACGACGCCGGCGGGAAAGGCAATTAAGGCTGATCGGGCGCAGCGCGTTCAACTGGCGCTGGATGCGATGGACGACAGCCTCCGCGAGGTTATCATTCTTCACTTTTTCCAGGGGCTTCCGCGCGAGGAAGTCGCCGAGGTCATCGGGATGTCCCTGGCGGGAATGAAGGCCCGGCTGGTCAAGGCAACCCGGCTTCTGCGAAGGCAGCTTCAATCGCTGGATGATTCGTCGCTATGACCTGCGAAACGCTGGAGGAATCGCTTCTCGATCTCATCGAGGGATTGCTCGATGAAGCGACGGCGGAGCATGCGCACGGGCATCTGCGGGAATGCCGATCCTGTCGCGCGGCGATGCGCGAAACGAAGGACGTCATCGACGCGATTCAGTTTGCCCGGGACCGACAAGAATCGGCGCCCCCCCATCAACCGGGATCATCGGCCGCAAATGGAAAATCGCTGCTTGCCTTCTGGGAGCCGGACACGCTCCTCGGTGACTTTCAAATTCTTGAAGTGCTCGGACACGGAGGCATGGGCACGGTCTATAAGGCCAGGCAACGAACGCTGAACCGCCTCGTCGCGCTGAAGGTCATGCCGCACGGCGCGGTGCAATCGGAAAACAATCTTGCCCGCTTCCAACGCGAGGCCCAGGCGGCGGCCAAACTGCACCACTCGAATATCGTGCCGGTGTATTCGCAGGGCGAGCATGGCGGCCATCTTTATTATGAAATGGAGCTGGTCGATGGAATCGATCTGGGTCGTATTCTCAGGAACGATCCGGAGCAACTGCTTTCGCGGCTGGGGACGCCGATTCCTTCGCTGAATGCACTCACGGATGCCGACGAGGATGCATCTCCTGGTCCCGATCGGCGGCTGCCCCGAACCCGGCACGATTACCGCAAACTGGCCCGACTGATTGCCGAGATTGCCGACGCGCTCGAATATGCTCACACGCGCAATGTTCTCCACCGGGATATCAAGCCGCAGAATCTTTTGCTGGCCTCCGACGGCCGGCTGCACATCACTGACTTCGGTCTCGCCCGTTTGACCGATGAACCCAGCATGACGCATTCAGGCGAGATGCTCGGCACGCCGGCGTACATGTCTCCCGAGCAAATTGACGTCGATGGCGAGCGCGTCGATCACCGCACCGATATTTATTCGCTTGGCGTGACGCTCTATGAGCTGCTCACCGGCCAGCGCCCCTTCGAAGCGCCGACGCGGGATCAGATTCTGGCGCGTATTCGCCAGCGCGAGGCGAGACCTCCGCGGAAGGTCAACCCGCTGGTGCCGACCGATCTAGAAACGATCTGCCTGCGGGCGATGGAGAAGGATCCGCGCCGACGGTATCAAAACGCCGGAGCGATGCGGGACGATCTTGTCCGCTATGCGGACCATCGGCCGATCGTTTCACGCCGGGTCAGGGCGGCTGAGAGGGCGTTCAAATGGGTGCGCCGGCATCCGGCGATGACGACGATCACGTCTCTCTCGATCGCGTTGACGGTGGTGGCAGTGCTATGGTCGCGGCAGGCATCGGCATCGCGCCGGGAAAAGGCCGACTCGCTGGTGGCGAAGGCGATTGAGTTGCTCACGTACGATAACTATCGGGACTGGGAGCAGGCTCGCGGCTACCTAACGGTGGCCGAAAAGCTGGACCCGGAACCCGCCCGTCTCGCCGTGGCCGAGGGCATGTGCCACCTGGTTGGTAATCCAAAACTGGCGATCGAACATTTTCACCGGGCCATTGAGCTGGAACCCTCGAACATTCGCGTGATGTATCTGCTCGGCTGGGCATGCCGCGCCGATCAGCAGCTTTCGGCCTTTCGGGAATGGGTCGCGAAGGCCGATGCCGCCAGCGGCCCCGGCAGCGATGCGGTCGCGCACTTCTTTCGCGGCCAAGCGCTGGTGCGGCTCGACCCGTTGGAGGCCACGAAGAATTACCGCACCGCCGAGCGGCTGAGCGATTCGTTCTATCAAGTCAAACTGCACCTGGCCCGCGCCTTGAATCATGAAATGTATCACCGGCGCACGCTGGAGAACTTTGGCGAGATCAAGCGCACGCTCGAAGCCGCGTGCATTTTGCGCCAGAAGGCCGCGTATCCGCGCTACCTTCTTTCTCTCGCATCCCGTCTCGCGGGGGAGATCTATCGCGATTTGGGCAATGCTGCGCTGGCCCGGGTGAACTTCGACGCGGCGCTGCAAAGCGCGCTCGATGCGCAGCGCGTCGAGCCGGACAGCCCGCAAAGCCATACGTGCGAGGCCGAATACTGGGAATCGCAAGGCGACCTTGTACGAGCGCTGGGCGCGCGCGATCGCGGCGCCGAGCACTGTAAGTCGGCGCTCGATCGGCTGGAGCTGCACGAGTATCGCTGGCGTTTGTGCTACTGGCTTGGCCAGCATGACCGGGCGATGAGCGATCTGTCGGAACTCGTGAAACTCTGCTCGCCGACGGACCCGAAACTTAAATGGCACCTGCATCTCTTCCCCGCTCTGATTCTCGCCGACATGGGCCGAATCGACGAGTCGATCGCGAAAGCCCGCCTCCTCGCGAGTGAGAGTCCAGGTGAATTCCGTGCGATTGTTTCGGCGGCCGCGCTTCTCCGGACACACGGAGCATCGGACGAGGCCGACCAACTCGTGCGCGACGCCCGCCGGAAATGGGAAGCCTCGCAAAATAAGTCTCCCGCCGGGCAAGCGCGACAACGCCTTCTGCTGCTCGATTTCTTTGAAGGGCATCGGACGTGGGGCGAGTTGACGGCTGAAATCGCCAAGGACAGCTCTCTCGAAGCACTTATGCCGAAGGCCCACTTCACCGCAGGATGCCGGGCCCTGGCGGAGGGTGATCGGGAACTGGCCGCGTCCTGCTTTCGGGCCTGCGAAATAACCTACGATTTCGACGATTATTGCTACGCTGGCCGAGTCTTCGCGGTACGCCTCCAGGGCGATTCGACGTGGCCGAATTGGCTGGCCCGGCACTAACGCACCTCTCTCAGGAAAATTCTGAGCATATTTTTGGATTTTTCAGTAGCCACTTTCGGTTCTGTTCCGTCTTCTCCTGGGCAGAACCTGTAAGGTAGGAGGATGTGAATTCACGCGTTCTCCTCTCATTTCCAGTAGACGGGCGATCCTGTCAAAACAGTTGAAGCTGCCCTAGGAGGCTGAAAATGCCACGTTTCGCGATTTGTCGAATGAAAATCACCCTGTTGATTGTCGTAATCCTGGCGACCGCGGCCACGAGACTGGTCACGGCCCAGCCCCCGCACGCGCTTGATCCGCTGCCGAACCCGCTTTACTCGGTGGACGTTGACTCTCCCACCTTGCAAGGTGCGCTGGCCGCCGCTGACGTCCTTAATAAGCCCGGTCCGCTCGCATTGATAGAAAGCGAGAACCTGGGCTTGGCCGATTCGCTCGATGATCTCGACGGATTGTCGCGAAGCCGATTCGATATGCTGGAGGATGCATCGTTCGCCATTTTGTTCAGCGTCGATCGGGCCTCCGTCGGCAGCGCCGATCCCGATGCCGCCCTGGTCGCCCTGAATCGCCCTTTCAACGTCAGGAATCAGGCTACGCTGGGTCAGGCCGCGGCCGATCTCTTTGTGACCACGAAGATTTTCACCTTCGCCGGCAGCACCACGACCAACGGCAACAATACCTCGGTGATCAATCAGGGCGATACCGGCGGCGTCGATTACGACCTGCTTCCTGAACGGGCGCCCTCGCAGGACGCGACCGAGGACGACGAAGACGATACCGACGCCATTTTCCTGGAGGCATCGGGCGATCCCCAGGCGGGCGTTTATTTTTCCTCCTCGCGCGAAAGTCCTTCTCTCGATGAACTGCCGGGGAGTGCCAGCGGCGCGAATGTCTACCATGACCCGAATCCGGCATCCGCAGGGAGCGAGACGGTCTACGTCGACGCCGCGGAACTCGGCCTCGCCACCGGCCAGACCGGCGACGACATCGACGGACTGATCATCGTTGATGACGGCGACGCGGCATTCGACGCGAACGTGGACTATGTCCTCTTTACGCTCACGCGGAATTCGCCGTCTCTCGGGACGGAGTACAGTCCCGCGGACATTTTCATCTCCACCGGCGGCGAAGCGTTCACCGTCTGGATCAAGGCAGGCGACCTCGGGCTGGCCGAGGACGACCACATTGACGGGTTGGAGATTCTCCTTGTTCAGGACGAGGGTGAAGGCCTGACTGAGACTCAGCCGATGCCGGGTTCCATTCATCCGCAAATCATCGGCCACGCACTGCTTCGCGTGCTGCCCGGTGATTACGACGCCAACGGCGCGCTCGACATCATCGACGCGTCGCATTTCCGAAGCTGCTATAGCGGTGACGCAGTGTCGTTCGACGACAATGGCCCGCAAACGCATTTCATCTCGGTCGGCGCGGATGGGGCGTTCAGCCCGGCCGCCATCACCATCGAAACCGGCGACGCGGTGACGTGGACGTGGGCGGAGGGCGCGCATACCGTGACCAGCGGAATGCAGTCGCCCGACGGCGCATTCCAATCCGGCGCGGCCGGCGACGGGTTCACGGTGGAATTCAACGCGGCGTTGCTCAATCGCTGTCCGCGCGGGAACAGTCTGTATCCCTATCACGCCGACAACGGGATGACCGGGAGCGTCACTGTCGTGGCACATGCCTGCTCAACCTACGATCTTGACTACGACGGCGACGTCGACGCGATCGATGCCCGCGAGTTCCGCCGCTTCTACGCCCAGCTCAACCATGGCGCGCTGCCTGCCATGCTCGACGCTGAGGACTTTATCTCTGCCTTGCTCGACGCTTCGGCAAACCCCGCGGACTCGGCGCTGGCGGACATGAACGACGATGGCGCCGCCGACGGCCAGGATATTGAGGACTTCGTGGCGGCCTGTCTCGCGAATTCGTAGACGGCCTCGCAACGTTGCGTGGCGTGAGTGACGTATCGCCATGACCGTGCATCTGGCTCGACGAGCAGGGTCGCTGCCTCGCAACGTTGCGTGGCGTGAGTGACGTATCGCCATAGACAACGCCGGGGTCGTCGCCGATTGCGGTCGCGATTGGCGAGGCCCCGATGTTTTTTTGTGCAACGACACACGCCTGCCGCGGCGCCAATCTTCACTCGCGGAAATCCGCAAATCTGATATTCTGTCGGCTAGGAACTGCTTATGGACCTGAGCCAACTTCACGAGCTTCTCGGCCGTCTTACGACCGAGGCCGATTCGGGCATCCAGTCGGCGTCTTCGGTGGACGAGCTGCGCTCGGCGGAATCCAGAATCCTGAAGGGGCCGCTGGCGGAGGCGCTCAAGCAGATCAAGTCGTTTTCGCCCGAGGAGCGCGGCCAGGCGGGGCAGGCGATCAACCAGACCAAGAAGGCGGTGGAGGCGGCCTTTGCGGCGGCGCAGGAGCGGGTCCGCAGGGCCGAGTCGGCCAGCGCCAAGACGAAGGCATCTTCCTTCGACCCGACCCTGCCGCCGCCGGCGACGCAGCGCGGGAGCCTGCACCCGGTGACGGCCGTGCAGCGCGAGGTCGAGCGAGTCTTCACCGGCCTGGGCTTCACCGTCGTCGGCGGGCCGGAGATGGAGACGGAGTATTTCAACTTCGAGGCCCTCAACATTCCCGACACGCACCCGGCCCGCGACACGCAGGACACCTTCTGGCTGACCAACGGCTGGTTGCTGCGAACACACACCAGCCCGTGCCAGGTGCGGGCCATGCAGCATTTCGGGCCGCCGATCCGGGTGATCGCGCCGGGGCGGTGTTTCCGGTACGAGGCCATCGACGCGTCGCATGAGAACACGTTTTTCCAACTTGAGGGGCTGCTGATCGACAAGGACATTTCGATTTCGCACCTGATCGCGTTCATGAAGCTGCTGCTGCGCGAGGTTTTCCATCGCGAGGTGAAGGTGCGGCTGCGCCCGGGGTTTTTTCCGTTCGTCGAGCCGGGGTTCGAGCTGGACATGAGCTGCGCGATCTGCGACGGGACGGCCGTGCTGGCGAGCGGGGCGGGGTGCGCGACGTGCAAGCGGACGGGGTGGGTGGAGATTCTGCCCTGCGGGATGGTGCATCCGAATGTGCTGCGGCACGGGAAGATCGATCCGCACGAGTACACGGGCTTCGCGTTTGGGCTGGGGCTGACGCGGCTGGCGATGATGAAGTATGGGATTGCGGACATTCGGATTCTTAACAGCGGGGATCTGCGGGGGCTGGTGCCGGCCGGGCGGTTGGGGGGGACGGCCATCGTTTCGTGAGGGATATTCCAAGCCCGAAGCGCGAGCGACGGGTCACGAATTTGGCGATCTGGTAATTTGGCGATTTGGCGATTGAGGGATCGCGGACATCTGGTGGGTGGTTTCGGGTTGTTGGTTTTTTCATTATTTTCCTTGGCGGGCGGTGAGGTCTCCTCTGTTTGCCGATTTCAACCCCCGATTTTTTTCTCGGGACTTGAACTGGCTTGAAACGGCCTGAACGGCTTGGGCGATTTTTGGGGGCCGCGTTCTTTCGCGTATGTTTAGGAATGCTCCGCGCATCGGAGTTGTCTCGGGATCAATGTCGGGACGGCGGACCCCGACCTACGGAATTGTCCGGCGATTTTCGCCAGGCTATGTTTACCTTCCGAGATATAGAATTGCTCTGGGTTCCGGACGGCGGCGGAACGAAAGTTGCGTACGAATTGGCAATCAGGCGACGGCTTTTCGCACGCCCGCGTCCGGTGTACACTTTGTATATGGGCGTTTCTCTAAAGGAAGTTGAGGCGTTGGTTGACGCGCTCGAACCGACGGATCAGGTTCGCCTGCTGCAATATCTCGTCCCCCTTCTCGCCGATGCGGTGTTGGCGGGAGAGTCGGACCGCGCCGATGTCAAAGGCGCATGGCGTGAGTTTCGACGTGTCGGCGACCGCCTGGCGGCCGCGTCAAACGGTGACTCCATCACCCAGGCGATTAGCGACATGAGGCGCTAATTCGATGCTGACCGTCGACGCCAGCGTATGGGTCAATGCCGACTCACCAGCGGAGGCGGAGAGCGCGTCCAGCCGTGCTTTTCTCGATCGGGTTGTCGCGGCCCGCACCCCGATCATCGTTCCGACGCTGCTACGCGTGGAGGTCGCCGCGGCGATCAGCCGGACGCGGAAGGACGCGGCGCTGGCCCGTGAATATTCGGAGAAACTGGCGGCTCTCCCGTTCGTGCGATGGATCGCACTGGATCCACCGCTGGCGGCGCGAGCGTCGGTCCTCGCCGCCGATCACGCACTGCGCGGCGCCGATGCGGTGTACGCCGCCGTCGCCATCGTGCATGGCTGTGAACTCATCTCGCTCGATCAAGAGCATCTCACCCGCCTTGCTTCGGTGCTTGCGGTCCGCACTCCGTCGCAGTCACTTGCGGCCGGGTCGTCGCAATTCTGATCAGCAGCATGAAGGTGAAAAATTGTAAGGTCTCGGACCCCAGCTACTCGGCTTCACGCCCCGGCATCCGCCTGGGTATAATGAGATACGATGACGACTGAACGAATCATTTCGGAGGCGCTGGCCCTCCCCGCCGCTGACCGACTGGATGTGATCGATCAGCTTTGGGAGAGCCTCGCGGCTTCTCCCGAGGCGCTCGGGTTGACAGATGCACAGCGCAAGGAACTCGACAGCCGCATCGCGGAGATGGACGCGAACCCCGGTGCCGGCATTCCGTCGGAAGATGTCAAGGCGGAGCATCGTACCCGGCGATGAAACGCGCCATCATCTTTCGTCCGGCGGCGCGTCATGATTTTCTCGACGCCTGCGCCTGGTACGAAGAGCAGCTCGCCGGCCTGGGCAGCCGATTCGCACTGGCTATTGAACGAACGCTTGAGCAGATAGCCGCCCTGGCCGGAATTTTGGGGGGTCGAGGGATTTGCTGATATGGCGATCGCGGCGAAGACCTGTGTTCGTCGGATTCTGTCTCGCCCTTACAGGGCTCTGAATTTACGTGGGCCGAATACCCCCAGGGCGTTGCCTGGGCTGGGGTTGGGATGCACCCTTGGTGCGCCAGCGGAAAGGCCACCACGGAATTTTGATTGCAAAGCTCCAAGGGACGGTTCGGGGTTTGATTGGAGGCATGTCGCCTCTCCGGGAACAAGACCAGCTGAAGGGAATTGAAAGATAAGAAAATGATGATGAGCCGTCCACCACCGGTTGAAACCGGCGGCAAACACCGGCCGGCTGAAGACCGGCCCAGATGCAGGCTGTTCGTCGGAATTTTGTGTCGCCCTTACAGGGCTCTGGACCTACGCGGGCCGCATACCCAGGGCGTTGCCCTGGGCTGGAGTTGGGATGCGCCTTTGGTGCGCGAGCGGTAGAACTACTACGGAATTTTGATGCAAAGCTCCAAGGGACGGTTCGGGGTTTGATCGGAGGCATGTTGCCTCTCGGGGAGCAAGTCCGGCTGAAGCCGGCTGGAGGGAATGGAAAGATAAGAAAAGGAGGATGGGTCGTCCACCACCGGTTGAAACCGGTGGCAAACACCGGCCGGCTGAAGACCGGCCCAGGTGCAATCGAACTCTCGCCCAGCCACGAAACGAACCCTGCCATCCTTCCGAAGAGAAATGGATGGGTCGGCTTCAGCCGACGGGTGTTTGCCACCCGCTTTAGCTGGTGGTACGCGGTCCCCCAACACCTCCAAATTTATCCCTTTCAGCCGGCTTCAGCCGGGCTTGGTTCACTGTTATCCGGCGAATCGCAGACTTCGAGTCGGGCCTCAATCCGGCCGTTGGCGTGGTGCTCGCGCTGGCGGCGCACATAGTCGAGCACCCAATTGAGATTTCTCTTTCCGAAACTCACGACGCCGTAGCCGCGCTGCCATTCCAGCGCCTTTTGGCCCATGCGTTTGTTGACCTCGAACGAGGAAGCGCCTTTCAGTTCCTGATGGTGACGAACGGCTCGATGCTCAGCGCCAGGTGCACATGCGTATCCGTGCCGCCGAGGCCGTGCAGGTATGCCCCCTTGATGCGGCGACACTTCTCAGTCAACTCACGATGGGTCAGCAGCTCCAGCTCGCCGCTCAGCAAGGGCTGGTCTGCTTTGGTGTGCCAGTTGAAGTGCAGATAGATTTCATGATAGACATGACTGCTCATGTCGCCTCTCCGGGAACAAGTCGGGCTGAAGCCGGCTGAAGGGAAAAGAAGTTAAGACAATTAGAATGGCCAGTCCACCACCGGTTGAAACCGGTGGCAAACACCGGCCGGCTGAAGACCGGCCCAGATGCAAACTGCCCTATGGGCAGGGTATGGAGAGCAGGAAGGCGACGAAGGGGGCGAGGTCGAGGGCGTTTACGGTTCCGTCCTGGTTCAGGTCGGCCGCGCTGATATCACAGTCGGTGTAGGTGTCGTCGTAAGCATCGGGATTTACGAGAGCGAGAGTGAAGGCTTCGATGTCGCCGGCGTCGAGGCCGGGGTCGCAGTCGACGTTCACGGGACAGGGAGCCTGGAACTCGAAGGCGCCGAGGTCGGGGGCTGTTCCGGCAATGACGCGCGCTTGGCTGGATTGGTGGGGCACGTATTGGCGCGTAAGGGGGTGGGCGGCCGCGGTTTCGGGGTGCGCGGGGCCGGCCGCGTCGATGCAGGGTGAGCCGGGGGCCAGATCGAATTGCTGCGCCGCGGCGTCGGTGAAGCCGGGGGACGCGGTTTCGATCGACGTGCCGTCGTCGTTGATGGTGCCCGAGAGGCCGCCGAACGAATCGACCCAGCCGGGTTTCATCCAGTTGTGCGAGAGGTCCAGCACGCCGCTGCTGTCGAGCATGGCCAAAGCGCTGCCGGGAGTGGTGACGTAGAGGATGTTGTTGCGGGCATCGCAATGCTCGTCGTTGGTGGAGAGGCGCATGAGCGTGGTGCTGTCGGTGCGGGTGGAGACGACCGTGTTGTGGAAGAAATGGAGCAGGCCCTTGCGATAGTCGGCCAGCGAGCCGCTGTCGCCGCCGTAGTGGAGAATCTGCTTGTTTCCCGCGCCGGCCGGCTCGATGAGCACGTTTCCGTAGACATGCGTGCGGGCGTAGGCCGGATCGTCGCGGATCAGCGTGCTGTCCTCGGCGTCCACAAGATCAAGCTGGCGGTTGCCGCCCTCGATCCAGTTATAGCGCACGACAAGGCCGGCCGAGCGGTCCTTGAGATTGTTGCCGCTGGCGCCGGCCAGCGGCGGGCCGAAGCGGTTGAATTGATAGAGGATGCCGATGGCGGCGGTGTAGGTGTTGTGCTCGAAGAGACTGCCTGAGTTGCCGTTGGCGTGGATGTAGTTGCCTTCGATGGTGATGTCGCGCGAGACGTTGTCGCCGGCCGAGCTGACGAAGAGGCCGTTGCCGCAGTCGCGGAGGATGCAGTTGCGGATGGCGATGTGCTCGCCCAGCTCGACATGGATGGCTCCAGCGTTCATGGAGTAGGTGGGCGTGGAGCCGTCGTCGGCGGTGAAGGTGTTGGGCGGGCGGGCGCCGCGGATGTCGAGGTTCTCGACCACGATCCATCGGGCGACCTCGTTGCCGGGCACGTTTGATCCGCCGATCTTGATGACCGAGCGCACTTCGTTCCAGAAGTTCAACTGCGGAGGCGTGAGGGCGTTTTGTCCATCGATGATTGGAAGCTGGCCGGCGGGACCGGGGACGCCACGGACGACAATGGGGGCCTGCGGGGTGCCTTGGCGGCCGATGACCCATTTTTCGCGATAGGGCGCGGGACGCCAGTGGATCAGGACGGCGTCGCCGGGCTGGAGGGTGTGCCAGGGGACGGCGGCGATCGAGGTGAGGGGTTGGCCATCGCCGACGAGGTAGTCGGTAGCGGGGCAGGGGCGGGGGATTAAGAAGGCGGTTAGTGCCGTGATTATGGCATAGAATGCGAGGCGATATCGGGAGTGCACGGGCGATCCTCCGTGTCGGCGTGAAATTGCATCCGTCGCGTGGCGGGCGGGAACTCGCGAAATAATAGTCACGCCGGAAACGGGCTTCCGCGCAATCGAGTTTGTGCACATCCAGGATTCCGCCGCTCCTTCGGGGCGGACTGATCTTGGATCGCGATGTATCCACGGGTTCCGCTTCGCTCCACCGTGGCTACAGGCCGTTGGCCCAATCGGGGCGAGGACGCATAGGCGTTTGGCGGGAGAATTATCCAGCCTTATAGTAGGACACGGTCACAAGCGCGCGAGGCGTTTTGGTGCCCACGCGGATGGAGGCAGGATCATGATGAAGCTTCGCCTGTTCACGCCCGGGCCGACGATGGTCAGCCCCGACACGCTGCTGGAGATGGCGTATCCGCTGGATCACCATCGCACGGCCGGCTTTCGGGAGATGTTCAAGGAATGCACCGAGCTGCTGGGATACGTCTTTCAGACGAAGGCGAAGCCGCTGATTCTGACGGGCAGCGGGACGGCCGCCATGGAGGGGGCAATCCTGGGGTGCTGCAAGCCGGATTCGCTGACGCTGGTGTGTCACTCTGGCAAGTTCGGCGAGCGCTGGGCGAAAATCCTGAAGCGATTCAAGCTGCCGCACGTGGAATACACACAGGAATACGGCCGGGGGTTCAAGGCGGCCGGAGTGGCGGAGCAGTTTAAGAAGCACGCCAACATCAAGGCGGTGATCTTCGTGCACAGCGAAACGAGCACCTGCGCCCTGTCGGACGCGGAGGGCATCGCCGACGTCTGCCGCGAGAACGGAGCGCTGTCGCTGGTCGACGGCATTACGTCGATCGGGACGATCCCGTTCAAGATGGACGCATGGGGCATCGACTTGGGGGTGACGGGGTCGCAGAAGGCGCTGATGCTGCCGCCGGGGCTGGGCTTCGCGGCGGTGAGCGAGCGGGCGTGGAAGGTGATCGAGTCGCACGAGGCGCCGGCGTTCTATAACGACCTGAAGGCGTACCGCAAGACGCAGGCGGACGACGACGTGCCCTGGACGCCGAACAACCAGCTGGTGAAGGGGCTGCGGCAGACGCTGCGGCAGATCAAGGCTGAGGGCATCGAGAACATCTGGGACCGCTCGGCGCTGATGGCCCGGGCGACGCGTGCCGCATGTCAGGCACTGGGCCTTTCGCTCTACGCGGTCGACCCGGCGGACAGCGTGACGGGGATCAACGTGCCGGCCGGCGTGAACGACGAGCAGTGGCGAAAATCGATGCGGGGCAAGCACGGGGTTCACGTCGCGGTGGGCCAGGGCGAGCTGAAGGGCAAAATGATCCGCATCAATCACATGGGGTACGTGGACGCGGTGGACACGGCCGGGGCGATCGCGGCGATGGAGTGGACGCTGGCGGAGCAGGAATACAAGTTTCAGATCGGATCGGGCGCGGCGGCGTTTGTGAGGGCGGTGGCGGGGATCATGGACAGCCGGTAGCCGACAGGAACCCATATGAACGATTCACGCATCTTTCAATTTCGAAACGGACTGCTGATCTCATTCGCGCTCCTCGCGCTGGCGGTCATGTGGGCCAACGTGATCGGGCTGGCAGGTGCTCTGTCCGTTGTGGCTCCTATTCTGCTGGTGTTGAATATCGCGGCGCTGCTTTACTTCATGAAGGCGACTGGTTTCGACACGCTCCTGACGACGCCTTTACCGATGGTCCTGGTTGGGCTCCTGGTCGTCGGCTCGCTGGCGAGGTTTGTCTACGCGATGGCCTACGGCGACTGAGTTGCCTGGCGAGACCCTTCGTCGCTGCTGCTCCTGCAGGGCGACGGTCTTGTGATTGACCTGCTGATTTCCACACTCGCCTCCGCCCGATTTTCAATCATTTCACGCCTGCGTTATTATCACCCGCTTAGCGAACGAGAACTTTATTCCCAAGATTCCGGAGGCGCGATCATGCAGGGCGGCAAAATCACCATGGCGGAGGGACGGCTCAGCGTTCCCGATCGGCCGATCATTCCATTCATCGAGGGCGACGGGACCGGAGCAGACATCTGGCGGGCGAGCGTGCGCGTCTTCGATGCGGCCGTGGAGAAGGCCTATGGCGGCAAGCGCAAGATCGCGTGGAAGGAAGTGTACGCCGGGGAAAAGTCGTTCAACATGTTCAAGGAGAAGCTGGGCGAGCAGAAGGCCTGGCTGCCGGATGACACGCTTGCGGCATTCGACGAGTATCTGGTCGGCATCAAGGGGCCGCTGACCACGCCGGTGGGCGGGGGCATTCGCTCGCTGAACGTCGCCCTGCGGCAGATTCTCGATCTGTTCGTGTGCCTGCGGCCGGTGCGGTATTTCCGCGGCGTGCCCACGCCCGTGAAGCAGCCGGAGCTGGTGGACATGGTGATCTTTCGGGAGAACACCGAGGACATCTATGCGGGCATCGAGTATGCCGGCGGCACGGCCGAATCGCAGAAGGTGCTCGATTTTCTCTCGGCGAATTTCAGCAAGGAGTTCGGGAAGATCCGATTCGGCACGAAGGAGAGGACCGACGCCTGGCAGCGGCGGCTGGAATCCATCGGCGCGCCGAAGCGCGACCTTCCGGTGCAGGTGGGCATCGGCATCAAGCCGGTGAGCTATCTCGGCACCGAGCGGCTGGTTCACAGCGCGATCGGTTACGCGATCAAGTTCGGCCGCAAGAGCGTCACGCTGGTCCACAAGGGGAACATCATGAAGTTCACCGAAGGGGCATTCCGCGACTGGGGCTACGAGGTGGCGGCGAAGATGTACGGCGCTGTGCCGCTGGACGGCGGACCGTGGCACGTGATCAAGGCGGCGGGATCGAAGATTCCGGGGTTGAAACAGGACATCGTCATCAAGGACGTGATCGCCGATGCATTCCTGCAGCAGATTCTGACGCGGCCCGCGGAATATGACGTCGTCGCGACACTGAACCTGAACGGCGATTACATTTCCGACGCGCTGGCGGCCTGCGTCGGCGGCATCGGCATCGCTCCGGGAGCCAACATCAATTACGTCACCGGCCACGCCATCTTCGAGGCGACCCACGGCACGGCGCCGAAGTACGCGGGCCAGGACAAGGTGAACCCGGGCAGCGTGATCCTCTCGGGCGAGATGATGCTGCGCTACATGGGTTGGACCGAGGCGGCCGATTTGATCCTTGGTGGCGTGGAAGGCGCGATCAACGCGAAGACGGTGACGTACGATTTCGCCCGGATGATGGAGGGGGCGCGCGAGGTGAAGTGCAGCGAATTCGGCGAGGCGGTGGTGAAGCACATGTGCTGAGGTCGCTTCAATCCGCGCTTACCCTGCCGGGAAAGACATGAGCACCGACAAGAAGATCGAAGCTTCAATCCATGAACATCTCGCCGCGCTCGGGGTCATGCCGCGATACGCAGGCGTCATCGGGCAGATTGTGGGCGTCGTTCGCGATGCGCTGGCCGCGGGCAACAAGATACTGACGTGTGGAAACGGGGGGTCGGCCGCGGAGGCCATGCACCTGGCCGAGGAAATGGTCGGGCGTTTCAGCCGCGACCGCGCTCCGCTGGCCGCCCTGTGCCTGGCATCCGATCCGAGCGCGCTGACCTGCATCGCCAACGATTTTGGGTATGAGCGGGTCTTCGCCCGGCAAATACAGGGCCTGGGCCGGCCCGGCGATGTTCTCGTCTGCCTGTCCACCAGCGGCAAAAGCCCGAACATTCTGAATGCCCTTGAAGCCGCGCGGGCGCTGAGGATGAAAACTGTCGGCCTGCTCGGGCGGCCCGGCAGCCCGGCGGAGGCTTTGTGCGACATCGCTTTCATGCCGGACGTTCCCGCGAGCGCGCACGTGCAGGAGCTGCACCTGATGCTCATTCACCTCGTGCTGGAACAGCTTGAGGTCGGTGTTGATGGTTGAATGGATCGCCAAACGGCGAGCCGATTGTCAGAGGTTATGCTGAGCCTCGACAGTTTCCGGCGAACGTCGAGGACGTGTTTCGCCCGACGGGTTACGGTTCAGCGTCCTCATCCTCGTCTGTATCTTCAGACTCGTCGCCCGATTCCTCGTCTTCTGAATCGTCGTCTGATGCATCCTCGTCCTCTGACTCCTCGTCGGATGGCTCTTCGTCGTCACCGGACTCTTCCTCTTCCGAGTCCGCATCATTCGATTCTTCGTCGGAACCCTCCTCATCCTCCGCCGACGCTTCTTCGGAGGCATCTTCTTCCTCCGCACCTTCCTCTTCCGCGTCCTCCTCCGTCGCCTCTTCCTCCGACTCCGCAGAATCGGCGGATTCATCGCCGCCGGATTCCGGCGCCTTGCCCATGACACCCTCCAGCAGGCCCGAGGTGAAGGCGCCGATCACGCCCTTCCTGCCGGATTTCTTGCGCGGGCGTTTGCCGCCCTTCGCTGCCTGTTTTTCCTCCTCGCCGCCGCCATCCGCCTTGCTCAACTTCTCCGCGTTCGCCGTCCGGAACGTGTCCAGCGGTTGGTACGAAATCGTCCGTTCGGGGAGGACCTTTGCGTCGGCCGGATTGGAGACGAAGGTCGGATCGAATCGAGGGGTGGTCGCCGGCATCAGCCCTGCCGCGTTTTTCACGTACGCCGCACTCTGCGGGACCGATGATTTCTCGCATCCCGAAGATGTGCCTAGGATGCCGATCCCCAGGCAAACTGAGAGTGCGGCAACCAGCGCCAGCGAGCGCGAATTCCGAAGTTGAAACGCGAATATGGGATTCATTTTTTCACCCCGATGGCATGCGGTGCATGGCAAGTACGAACATTTTCCGCGACTGGGCGCGGCGGCAGGCTGCAATTCAGTGTAATCAGCCGCCTGGCCCGAATCAATCGAACGCGTTATAGGCCCCGAAACGACGGTGCAAACGCATGGCGGGAGATTTGAACCTGGAACCGTGGTTCTGTGGGCGCAGATCAAGTCCGAACCCCAATGTGCAATCGGGCGGCCGCTCGGCGTGACCGCTTCCTTACGGGCGCGGCTCTGATTTACGAGCGGCTATCGCCGCACGCTTGGCGCCCCGCTCCGGATCAACTCGATCAATTCCCCGGCGCGCGGCTCCTCCACCGATTCCGTGTGGCCGTCCACGAAAAGGAAGTTCGCCTGGCCCTCATGAACGCGGCGTTCGGCCAGGATGATCTCCAGGCCCTGGTCCTGCATTTTGTTGGTCAGGCCGGGGCGATAGATCACGAAGCTCTTGTCGGCCACTTCGTCGATCGATGCAGGGC
>Ga0190265_10001193_pt1 | contig 17075 bp, 21 predicted proteins | sample Popmic124T_FD_133135 | JGI IMG/M metagenome (GOLD analysis project Ga0190265, IMG submission 133135) | Populus adjacent soil microbial communities from riparian zone of Indian Creek, Utah, USA - 124 T | ecosystem: Environmental > Terrestrial > Soil > Riparian zone | place: USA: Utah | collected...
AACCCACCCGAGCCACGACAGCTCGGTGGTCGACGTCGCAGAAACAGATGAACGTCGAGCGAGGGGTCGGCACGTGTCTCGGCGATACTGAGGTCGTGAGTGTTCGAACGACCGCCGTCGGCGTGCTCGGCGCACTCGTCGCACTCGTCGTGCTCGATTCGGTCGCGATCTCCACTCGCGCCGCGGCGCCGGATGCCGGCACTTCCGTCGAAGCCGCCGCGGCGGCCGCGCCTGAACGAATCGACGGTCCGGCGTCGGCGGGCATGCAGGCCCAACGGCTGACGCTCCCGACACCCGGAAATCCTGGAGGCGTGCCGCTTCCGGTCGAGGCGCGGCCGGTCGACACCTCACGACCAGATCGGGTGATCGGCACCGGAGCACCCGCGAGTTGCACGTCGCAGGCCGTCGTCGACGCAGTCGCGCTTGGTGGGATCATCACCTTCGACTGCGGGCCGGACCCGGTGACGATCGTGATGACTGCGACCGCCAAGGTGGTCAACACGTCGCCGATCGTCGTGATCGACGGCGGCGGCAAGGTGACGCTCAGCGGTGCCGGTCAACGTCGCATCCTCTACATGAACACGTGCGACCCGGCGCAGACCTGGACCACGTCGCACTGTCAGAACCAGGACCATCCGCAGCTCACGATCCAGAGCCTGCACTTCACACAGGGCAACAGCACCGGCGACGCGTACGAAGGCGGCGGCGGGGGAGCGGTGTTCGTGCGCGGTGGCCGGGTGAAGGTGATCGAGAGCACATTCACCGCCAACCGGTGCGACTCGACGGGGCCCGACCTGGGCGGAGCCGCATTGCGTGTGCTGAGCCAGTACCAGGGCCTGCCGGTGATCGTCGCGACGAGCACGTTCGGTGGGAGCCCTTCCCAGGGCAACACGTGCTCGAACGGCGCGGCGATCTCGAGCATCGGCGTTTCGTGGCAGATCTACAACAGCGTCTTCACCGACGGCAACGCGATCGGCACCGGCGCCAACCCCGCTCGTCCGGGCACGCCGGGCGGAGGCAGCGGAGGAGCGATCTACCTCGACGGAAACCTGTTCACGCTCGACATCGCCGGCAGCATCATGCGCGACAACGCCGCCAACGAAGGCGGTGGCGCGATCTTCTTCGTCTCCAACGACCGCAGCGGTGAGCTGCGCATCTCGCATTCGGTGCTCGAACGCAACGTGAGTCGCGGCTTCGAGACCGCCGGCTTCCCGGGGATCTTCTTCCTCGGCCGCGGAGCACCACAGGTGACCGACTCGACGATCCGGTGAGCTCGGTTCGGTACCGTGAGGCGATGACCGGCGACCTCGAACGCATCGGCGAACAACAGCGGCGGCTCCGCCTGGCGGCCTTCGACGAGGACACTGCGTGGCGTCTGGGCAGCGACCTTCGTCAACGGGCGCTCGACCGGAATGCCGCGGTCACGATCGAGGTGCGGCTCGGCGGCGAGACGGTGTTCCTGCACGCGATGCCGGGCACCTCGCCCGCCAACGCCGACTGGGCCCGCCGCAAACGGAACGTGGTCGAGCTGCTCCACCGCCCGTCCTATGTGATCGGCCTCGAGGCCGAGCGCGACGGTCAATCGCTGCTGGAGCTGATGGGACTCCCAGCCCGCGACGTGGCGTCCCACGGGGGCAGCTTCCCGATCGTGGTCGACGGTGTCGGGTGCGTCGGTGCGGTCACCGTGTCGGGGTTGCCCGAACGTGTCGACCACGAGCTGGTCGTCGAGGCGCTCGCCGCCCTCTGCGCCGTCGACGTCGACGAGATTCGTCTCGGCTGAGGGGCGCTTTCGAGACTCGAGGATTGCGGTTCACGGCCGGATCGCGTGGAGCGCAGCCATCGCCGACCCGCGAGCTCCGGCCATGTCGAGGTCGGGAACCAGCGTGATCGTCGCGACGAGTGCCTGCTCGGCGCGCAGCAGTGTGTGCTCACGCACCTTGGTGACGAACCAATCGCGGAAGTGCGGCGCGGCCTCGATCACGCCGCCGCCGACGAAGTACGCGTCGGGGTCGGTGAAGTTGGAGGCGATCGTGAACATTCTGCCGATGGCGATCGCCTGTTGCTCGAAGATCTTGAGCGCCATCTCGTCGCCGCGCTCGCCGAACGAGCGGACGAGCTTGGCGGCGGCGCGGATCGAACCCTGGGCGGCCAAGGGGTGGTCGGGATACATCGTGAGCCAGTACGGCAACAGGTTGTTCTCGATGCCGCTCAGCGAGGCGACGCTCTCGACGTCGCCGGCGAACCCGCAGTTGCAGCGTGGAACCGGTTGTCCACTCGCGAGCAGACCGTCCACCGGGATGTGGACGTGGCCCAGCTCGCCGGCCATGCCGGACGCGCCGCGCACGACCGCACCGGATTCGATCACGCCGCCCCCGAGACCGGTGCCGACGATCGCCGAGATCGACGAGCGGAGCGTCGCTTCAGGGCCGAACAGTCGTTGGTGCGCATACAGAGCGGCCGCGTTGCCGTCGTTGTTGTAGATGACGGGAAGGTGCAGCGAACGCTCGACGGCCGCGCGGAAGTCGAATCCCCACCACTCGGGTTCGGCGAAATTGGTGGCCCCGCGTGCCGAGATGACACCGCCGGCGCTCGCCGGTCCGGGCGTGTCGAGCCCGACTGCAAGCACGTCGTCCCGGGACCTGTGTGTGACCGCCAGGGCGAGATCCATCGCGTGTCCGATGGCTTCGATCGCGGCCGCCGGGCCCTCGTGGACGCGACTCGGCGCCTCGGTCATCTGGTCGATCAGAAAGGCACCGGTGTCGTCGAGCACGGTGGCGTTGGTCTTCGTGCCGCCCACGTCGAGGCCGACGACGACCGCACCGGTCCCTCGGGAGACTGGCGTGTCGTCCACGAGCCGCGCTACAGGTTCGCTTCGGCCGCGGCGATCACGGCCGACACGATCGGCTCCCACTCGGCGCCCTGTTGGCGGGTCACCGTGACGAAGTCGTTGACGCCGAAGATCGACGCAACTCCGCCCGCCGCGAATACGGCTTCCGCGAACGGCATGCCGACTGCGGCCTCCGGGCTCCCGAGGTTGATCATCGCCGGCAGAGTGGTGTCGAGCGTGAACTTCATGGCGTCAGGATTCGGTGTCGGCGACGGAGACGCGGTGGCCATGACGTCGAGCGTACGACGACCGACGTTCGATGGTGTAGATCCTCGTCTCGCGGACGGGCCCGAGAGCGCGACGACGCGTCGTCGGCGGTCCGTCGCGGTCGACTGCTCGTGAGCGTGTTCTATGGTCGAACGGCATGAGTGAGTTCCACGCCGCCGAGACGGCCGTGCAGGCGGCGCTCGACGCCGGCGCCCGCTACGCCGATGCGCGGGTCATGCATCGGCGACACGAGTCGATGTCGGCACGCAACGGTGAGATCGAAGCCGTCACGCACGACGCCGATTCGGGCATCGGGATCCGGGCCCTGGTCGGCTCGGGATGGGGGTTCTTCGCGGTTCCGGAGCTCGGCGATCGTGCCGTGCGCGACGCAGGTGCGAAGGCGGCCGAGATCGCCACCGCCAGCGCGCTGGTTTCGCGGGAGGCGTCCGAGCTCGTGCCGAGCGAGACGGCCACCGGTTCATGGGCGAGCGAATGCATGATCGACCCGTTCTCCGTCGCCCTGTCCGCCAAGGGCGATCTGCTCGAACGCGCGACGACGACGATGACCGAGCACGGCGCCGACCTGGCGGAAGCGATGTACCAGGCGTGGGAGACGCGGAAGTGGTTCGTGTCGAGCGAAGGTCATCGCATCGATCAACACATCCGCGAGTGCGGAGCAGGGATCATGGCGACCGCCATCGGCGACGGCGAGACGCAACGCCGCTCGTACCCGGCCGCCCGCGGTCAGTACGCGACGCGCGGCTGGGAGTTCGTCGATGCGCTCGACCTCGAAGCGCACGCGGCCCGGGTCGGTTCCGAGGCACGGGAGCTGCTCACCGCGCCGCCGTGCCCGAGTGGCGACACGACGTTGATCCTCGGCGCCGAGCAGCTGGCCCTGCAGATCCACGAGTCCGTCGGTCACGCCATCGAGCTCGACCGCATCCTCGGGTGGGAGGCCGCGTATGCCGGCACGTCCTGGCTCGATCTGGCCCAGCTCGGTTCGATGAAGTACGGGTCGGCGCTGATGAACATCACGATCGACCCGACGATCCCAGGTGCCCTCGGATCGTTCGGTTACGACGATGAGGGCACTCCGGCGGCGCCTCGTGACGCCGTCCGCAACGGCACATGGGTCGGTGTGCTGGCCGGGCGTGACTCGGCCGCCGTGGCTGGGCTCGACTACGCGGGGAGCGTGCGTGCCGACGGCTGGGCGCGACTGCCGATGGTCCGGATGACGAACGTCGGGCTGGAGCCCGGACCACACACGTTCGACGAGATCGTCGCCGCGACCGACGACGGGATCTACATGGAGACCAACCGATCGTGGTCGATCGACGACCGCCGACTCAACTTCCAGTTCGGCACCGAGGTCGGGTACGAGGTCAAGAACGGCCAACTCGGCCGGCTCCTGCGCAACCCGACCTATACCGGCATCGGCCCGCAGTTCTGGTCGTCGATGGACATGCTGTCGTCGGAGGTCGTGGTGTGGGGCACCCCCAACTGCGGCAAGGGTCAGCCGGGCCAGATCGGTCACACCGGTCATCCCGCGGCCCCCGCCCGATTCCGCGACGTCCGTGTCGGGGTCCGTGCATGACCGTCGAGCGGGACCTCGCCGCTTCCGTCGTCGAGTTGGCGACGGCCGCGCTGGGCGACGCCGAGGTCGAAGCCGCGGCCGACCGCCACAGGCTGGCCTTGACGCGGTTCGCCAACTCGGTGATCCATCAGAACATGGCAGAGGACGCCACGACGGTGCGGGTGCGGATCCACCACGACGGCCGCACGGCCTCCGGATCGGCCACGGTGATCGACGAAGGTGGAGTGCGCGCCCTCGTCGAGCGGGCGGTCGAGTCGGTGAAGGTGGCGCCGCGCGATCCGGGATGGCCGGGTCTCGCGTCACCTGCCGTAGACAGCGTTGCCCCCGCCGTCGGTCGCGCCTCCATCGAGGCGACCCCGGCCGAGCGGGCGATGGTCGTGCGCGCATTCGTCGACGGCGCAGGCGGGCTGGAGACCGCGGGCTATTGCCGCTCGAACCACTGGGCCGGCGCCTACGCCAACTCGCTCGGTCAGACGTTGACGGGCGGAGCGTTCGAATGTGGTCTGTCGGGCATCGCCCGCCGCAACGGCGCCGATGGTCTTGCCCGCCACGCCCCACTCGCCCTGGCCGGGCTCGACGGCGCCGCGCTTGGCGCCCGCGCGGCCGCCAAGGCACGTGCCTGGGTGGAGCCGATCGAGCTACCGCCCGGCCACTACGAGGTGGTGCTCGAGCCGACCGCCGTGGCCGACATCCTCGAGAGCGTCGCCGCCGCAGGATTCAACGGCAAGCTGGTGAACGAGCGGCGATCGTTCGTGCGGTTGGGCGAGGACCAGTTCGATCCGGCGATCACGCTTGTCGACGATCCGCTCGCGATCGGGCTCGAGTACGACAACGAGGGCACACCTCGTCAACGCTTGGTGCTCGTCGACCGCGGCACGACCGTGTCGCTGACCCACGACCGCCGCTCGGCTGCCGAGGCCGGCGCGGATTCGACGGGGCACGCGGCTGAAACGCCGTTCTCGTGGGGGCCTGCCGCCCGCCACCTCGGGCTGCTGCCGTCGGGCGCCGCGACCGACGTTGCCAACGAGGTCGAGGGGCCAGTCGCCGACTCGTCCGTCGCCGAGTTGCTCGCCGGAGTCGAGCGCGGCGTGCTGGTGTCCGACTTCTGGTACACCCGGATGCTCGACCCGCGCACCCTCGCCATCACCGGATTGACCCGCAACGGGGTGTGGCTCATCGAGGACGGCAGCGTCACGAGGCCGCTTCGCAACTTCCGCTTCACCCAGTCATACGCGCAAGCGTTGATGCCGGGCAACGTCAAGGCGGTCGGGCGCACGTCGACCCCGGTGCCCGGCGACACCTATACGGCCACCGCGCCGCGGTGGTCGTGTCCCGCGCTCCACCTGGCATCGTGGAACTTCACCGGCGGCGCCTCCGGCTGATCCCCAACGAGGTTCTCGGCGGGTCACCCATTCGGTCCAGCGGGCGGAGCTCGATCGTCAGAGCCCTCGACTCCCGCTGGTTCCTCTGTGGCTTGTTCCCCCGATTCGAATCGCACCCGGCGACGGGCCGAGGCCTGTTGGCCATCGTCGTCGAAGCTCACTGTGACCCATTGGAAGCCTTTGGCTTGTTGCGCCATCGCGGCGTCGGTGTAGACGCGGCGATCGGCCGCGGTCAGATCGACGTCGTCGGTGAACGGGGTCATCAGCGCCCGTGGGTAGAGGCGCTTGGCGCGCACGACGTTGATCTCGGTGCTCATCACGACGCCGACGGCGGCGAGGAAGATCCACGCCAGCAGCCCCAGCACCAACGCGAACACGCCGTACGTCGCTCCGGCGTTCTTCACGACGTTGCCGACATAGGCCGTCCCGAACAACTGGAGGAGCTGCCAGACAACGGCCGCCGTGATCGCGCCGGGCACCAGGGCGCCGAGCGTCGTCGGGTGGGTGGTGCAGATCCTGAAGGCGAGGATGAACACCGCGGCATTGACGACGACGGCGACGAAGACGACGAGGATCGTGCTCCATTGCTCGAGGTCGGCGCCGAACGCACCGGCACTGCCGCCGAGCGCGGACAGGACCGTGGTCGCCAGCACGGCGACGCCGCCGAACGTGATCAGAACGAGGCTGCGCAGCCGCATCTTCAACGGGTTGGGTCGCCGGTTTCGCGGTACCGACCAGGCGACGTTCATCGCGTTCTGCAGCGCCTGGGCGACGCCGAGCGCACCATAGATCGCGACCAGCGCGCCGACCGTCAACGCCACGGCGCTTCCCTGCAAGCCCTGCGTGTCCCCCGCGCCCGGCGGGTTGCCCGCGCGTGCGCGCCTGATCTCGTCGCCGATGACGGGGAACTGGCTCAACGTCGAGTCGAGGATGCGACGTTGCAGATCGGGATCGTTCTGAAGCACGAACCCGAGAACCGACGCCAGCAACAGCAGGAGCGGGAACAGGGCCAGGAACCCGTAGTAAGTGATCAGCGCGGCGAGATACGGACCTTGATCTTCGCCGAACTTGTAGACGACCGCGATCGGGAAGCCCGCCCACCGGTGGCGCCGTTGGAACGAGTCGAGGCGTGACGTCACGCTCACGGTCGCCGTTCCCGTCGGCTTCCACCTCGCATCTCACCATCCTGCCCGTCGTAGGGGGTCCGGACACTCGATACCCGGCCGCGCTCACGCCAACCCGCTTGACCGACCCCGACGTATCATCGATCGACGGCTGAGGCGACGTTCCCGCAGCCGCTCGGTGGCAACGAGATGCGGTCAGAATGTTCGTGACCGTCGACTGCGAGAAGGGAACATCGCCATGACCGTGCAGCTCAACCACACGATCGTCGCGTCGAAGGACCCGGCGTGTTCGGCCGCGTGGTTCGCCGAGATGCTCGGTCTCGACGCGCCGATCCGGTTCGGGCCGTTCTGGCAGGTGTCCACCGGCAACGAGGTCAACTTGGACTTCGGCCACCACGACGCTGATGCCGACATCGCCCCCCAGCACTACGCGTTCTTGATCAGCGAGGACGAGTTCGACGAGATCTTCGGTCGCATCGTCGAGCGCGGGGTCGAGTACTTCGCCGACCCAGCAGGGACGCGCCGCGGCGAGATGAACCACAACGACGGCGGCCGAGGTCTGTACTTCCCGGATCCCGATGGGCATTGGCTCGAGATCATCACTCGCCCCTACGGCAGCGGCGGCTGAATCGCATCGACGTTCCGCGCCCCGGTCAGGTCGACGGGGCGGAACGTCGCCCCCGACAGGTCGACTCGTGTGAACCGCGCGCCCCGGAACTCGTCGGACTCGGACAGTTTCCTCGTCATCGAGGCGGCCTGTCTACGAGATGTTGCGCAGCGGCCCGTCGAGGAGCGCGACGCCGTCCTGCCACTCCTTGCCGAGCGGCTTGGTCGGGGAGCCAACGACTGGTGTCTCGACGAACTGATACAGGTTGAGCGCAGCGGGTGAAAGGTGCTTGCCGATCAGCCCTGCGACGGCGTAGGTGTGGACCGCTCCGTCTGGGCCCAGGTAGTAGGCAACGCGGGTCACTTCTTCTTCCTCCTCGGTCTCGGTTGGCGGTTCGGTACCGGTTGTCGGCTTGGTGTCGGGTTTCGTGGTGAAAATCGATGGCCTGCTCGCGTAGTCGACCCCCGGGATGAGCGCGGCGTGGGTCCACTCGCGGACCCGGGGATCGGCGGTGAACGAGCCGACACCCCATTTGGCGCTCGCCGCTTCGATGGTCGTGCCGTCGCCGAGCGACCAGGCAACGTGCGCCTTGCTCGGACGCATCGAGGCGGTGAACGGGTCGGAGTCGAATCGGAACAGGAGAGCGCCGCGTGTCTTGATCGCGTCTTCCACCGAGATGTCGGTGTTGTGGGTGTGGCAGTGGGTGGCCTGGATCCACGACCCGCGCGGCATCGCCGGGCCGACCCGCGCCTGGTGGCACGACCATTGCACAAGCCCCGAGCAGTCGAACACCTCCGGATCGGGGTTGTTGAAGTTGACGGCTGCGCCGAACTCGTATCGGTCGCCGGATTGCGCCACCGCGTTCAGCAACACGTCCTCGATGTTGATCATGGCAGCCGCGTCTCGCCGAGGATCAACGAGGGGGCACGCGCTCGTGGTGGGCGCCGATGAGGAACACTGCGAGGCGCGCCGTCGTGTCGCCGTGGTTCCGCCACGCGTGGCGGGTGCCGTTCTGGACGACGGTGTCGCCTGGTCGCAGGTGGACCTCGACGCCGTCGTCGAGCTCCAACCACACGTCACCATCGAGCACGACCTCGAAGTCGATGGTGTCGGTCGTGTGCATGCCCGGTGCGTCGGGTTCGAGGTACGAGGCCAGGCCGGGCAACGCGGCCTCGAACTCGGCGACCGCCGATGCGACGTCGTCGGGGGGTTGGGTGTCGACACGATGCCCAGGCGGCACGGCGAACATCCCGAAGCGGAAACCTCCGACCGGCGGGAAGTAGCGATCGTGCGCTGGCTGCGCACCATCGCCGGGGAAGGTGGGCGCCTCGTCGCCACCCCACAGGCGGTGGAACTCGGATCCGGGCGTCAGGGCCGGGCGAATTCCGTCGACCTCGGTGTCGCTGGCGACGATGGCCTTGCCGTTCGCGTCGTGTCCGGTGACCACTCGTCGTACTCGCATGGCCGACGATCGTAGGCACGTCTCCGGTCGCACGGCGTGTCGAATCAGTACCCGCTGGGTAGTGGATGGAAATGCGAAAGACACGCACCGATCGCGAGCGACTGCTCGGTCTTTACCTCGACGATCACCGTGCCGGTGCGGCCGGCGGGGTGGCGCTCGCACGCCGGATGTTGAAGGAGAACTCGGACAACTACCTGACGGCGACGATGCGCGAACTGACCGTCGAGATCGAGCGCGACCGGCAGGTGCTCGACGACGTCATCGGCCGGCTGCGACATTCTCCGAACCGGATCAAGATGGTCATGGGTGCGGCGGGGGCGTGGTTGGCCCGACTGAAGGCCAACGGATACGTCCGCCAGTACTCGCCGCTCAGCCGCTTGGAGGAGTTCGAGATGCTGTCGGCCGGCCTCCTGTCGAAGGCGTCGTTGTGGCGGTCGTGCCAGCTGAGCCTCGGCGGGCGTCCAGAACTGGCTGGTCTCGACTTCGATGCGTTGTGCCAACGTGCGGACAACCAGCGCGCCAAACTCGAGACCCACCGCTCACGCATCGTGGACGACGCCTTCGGGTCATCCGTCCGCGAGCGGTGACACGCCTACATCACCATCTCGGCGAACGTCGCAGCCGAGAACCCACCCCCCGATGTTCTGACTGCACGCGGGGACGCGAGGTCAGCCGGGTCGCGTGAAGCGAGTGCTCCGCGACGTACGGGAGATCCTCAAACGGGCAATGGCCACCTCAGCGAGCGAGCGCCGGTGGGCGTTCGTGCGCTCGTCGAGTCGGAGGAGGCTGAGCAGCGCGATGTCACCGCGTCGCGCTCGCTCTTGCAGATCCCCCGCTTCGTCCATGTCGTCCGCTGTGTCGACCAGCTCAAGGCTGCGCTCGGCCCGCCGAGCGGGGAGCGCGTCGGCCTTCGCGATGGCGCGCGGCTCGTCGACGGGACGCGGTTCGCGGAGATCCGCCAGATCACAGAGGTCGAGGACGCGTGCTGCGGACGTCGAAGGCGAACGCAGGGCCAACGTCCGCGATTGCAGCTCGAGGAAGTCGCGGGCACGGACGATGACGCCGACCGTCGCCGCGTCCATGAAGTCGACGCCGCTCAAGTCGATCACGAGGTCTCCATCGTCGAGGGCGATCGCCCGGGCCATGGTTTGCGACAGCGCGGCCACCGTAGAGACGTCGTGCTCACCTCGCAGCCAGACGACCGTGCGATCGGAGTCGCGAACGGGGAACGCCACCGGACCCCGACTCGACGTCACGGACGATGATTCTGCAAGAGCCATTGCACCCTCCTGGCATCAAGTCGTTGCGAATCAACGCGCTACCAGGGTCCGGAGCATCGCTCCCGAGTCGGCCTCCGCCGGCCCGACACGTCAGGGCTCTTGTCGTGTCGTTCACCAGCGTATACCTGCGTCGCCTTCAGGGCAATGAGATCTCGACCGTTGACGAATTCTGAACAATCGGACCTCCGAGTCCTCGAAGACGGGACCTAAGCCTCTGACCGATTGTCCCGGCGCGGAGCACGATGAACTCAGCATTCGTGACAATCGTCGCGAACCATTTGAGATGAAGAAGGGGTTGTCATGTTGAGGAAACCACTCGGACTGCTGGGGATCTTCTTGATCGTCGTCGGGTTCGGTTATTTCGTGGGCGCCGGCGTCGCCTACGGCAAGGTCCAGGGCGGCTACACCGCGCTGCAGTCGTTCAGCGAGGTGCAGAACGTCGAGCTCAGTTACAACGACGACGGCCAACTCGTCGACCGCGGCGAAGTCGAAGGCGGCCTGGCGATCAGGGCGTTGCTCGAGGACGACTGGGGATTCCCCACCGTCGAATCTGATCTCGACCCCAACGATCCACTCGTCAACACCGCCACCGAGTACATGTACCAGATGGCGACGATCTCCTTTCACACACTGCACGGCGTGCAGGTCGTGACGCTGACCGAAGCCGACCTCACCGGCGATGACGGCAAAGTCGCCACCGAGTTCGACTGCAACGGCGAGATGGTTGCGGTTCCCGATCCGTTCCCGGCCGAGGGCGTCACCTGCGACTTCAACGTCGACGGTCGCTATTGGACCGGCTTCGATCGCAGCGTCCCGGTGGAAGCGGCGGCTCGTGACATGGCGTGGAGCGGCACTGCTCACGCACTCGTCGCTGAGCTCGGTGTCGGTGCGGCGACGCACAGCACCCTGCAGCTGGCCCTCGGTGTCGCAGCACTACTCGCCGGTCTCGGCGTGGTCTGCACGGCCATGGGCGTCGCCTTCATCTGGGACACCCGCCGCAAGGGCAAGGTCATCGTCCCCGACACCATCCCCGAGGCGCTGCTCGCCGACAATCCCGGCAAGGTGACCGCCACCGCCTGACGCCAACAGGTCGAGTCGATTCCAATCGATTTCGACAACCCCGGTGGGCCCCTCTTCGAAGGGGCCCATTGGGCGTTTTCGATGACGCTGGCTAGTTGTTGTCGCTGCACCGCCAGCACTCGTCGTCGACATCGACGGGGTCGAGGTGCACGGCGAACCTTCCCGGTTGGACGACGCGGGTCGTGGGCGTCCCCGCCATGAGGCGGACACTCACGTCATGTCCGGACGGGTGAACGTCGACGAGGGTGACGACACCGGCGGTCAGCGCGAGGCCGGCATCGCCGACATCATGCACGAGCACGTGGTCGCCGCGTCGGAGTGCGTTCCACTGGAATTGCAGCATCAGGTCGATCGGTTCACAGGATCGAGCTCTTGTCGGCCTTCTTGGCCTTCTTGGCGATCCGCTTGTCCTTGAGCGACTTCCCGGCCTTCTTCGCGCTGTGTTTCTGCGGTGACTTGTCAGACATGACGCCTCTTTTCGTTGCCCCCCGGGAATCGTACCGTCCGATGCGCCTCCGGGGTGGTTACGCGAATTCGCCAACGTGTCAGCCGACGTCGCGCACGGCTGGGCGATTGTGTCGACGCGCCTGCCCGATCGTCGAAGCCCGGCTCGAGGGCCGGGCGCTCGCCGAACGCCAGCGTCGGCCAGCTGGAGATCAGGCCTGACGACCGGACGGAAACGCCGCTGCCAAGCGCGCCAACGTCAATGCCGCGAGCAGCAAACCGAAGTCGCGGAGCGCGATGTCGTAGTAGTCGGCCATCATCAACAAGTTGACGATGATCCCGGCGAGCCAGGCGGCGACGAGGTATCCGCCGAACCGCGGGCGAACGGCGACGACGAGGCCGGCGACGATCTCGATCGCGCCGACGAAGTACATGAGTGTGTGGGCCTCGGCGTTCAGCACGTCGCTGAACTCCGGCGCCAGGTAGATGTCCCAGTCGACCAGCACGTGGGCGAACTTGTCGAGGCCGAACAGGATCGGTGCCACGATGAATCCGATCCGCAACAGCCAGAAGGCCTGGACGGTCGGATCGTTGAGATCGGAGGTCGTACGCGAGTGGGTGTCGGGAGCGGTCGGGGTCGTGATCATCAGCGATCTCCTTCGGAGGTCTCTAAAAATAAGATTGCCTATTTATAGTAGGTCAGACGTGGGGCTCTATGTCAAGGCATGATTGGCGTTAGAACGCGCGCCCGCGCGAGTGGATGACAAGGCATCGGCCATGGATCAAGTGGATGAACCAACCCGGCGGCACGGCCCGGACGGCGTGACCGCGATCAGTTCGCTCGGCGAGCCGACCCGGCGCGCGCTCTACGACTTCGTCGTCGACAGCGCCGACTGGGTCAGCCGCGACCGAGCGGCCGAGGTCGTCGGGATCGAGCGAGGCACCGCCGCCCACCACCTCGACCGGCTCGCGGCCGACGGGCTGCTCGATGTCGACTACCAGCGTTTGTCGGGCCGCCAGGGTCCCGGCGCTGGTCGGCCGGCCAAGTTGTACCGGCGCGCCCGCCACGAGATCGATGTGTCGCTGCCGCAGCGCGACTACGTCCTGGCCGGGCGTCTGCTCGCCGAGGCGGCCGACCGCTCGCGTCAGGACGGAACCGACATCCAGACCGCCCTCGATGATGCCGCCCGATCCGAGGGCCGGCGGCTCGCCGACGAGGTCCGGGCGCGACTCACCGGTGCCGGGGCCGTTCGTGGAGGTGGCACGAGGAGCGAGGTGCTCGAGGTGCTCGGGGCCCATGGCTTCGAGCCGATCGCCGGGAGTGATGGCACCGTCGTGTTGCGCAACTGCCCGTTCCATCAACTCGCCCGAGAACACACCGAACTGATCTGCGGGATGAACCAGTGCTTGCTGAGCGCCGCGGTCGAGGTTCTCGACGGCGCCGGGCTCGAGGCACGGCTCGAGCCCGAGGAGGGCATGTGTTGTGTCCGACTTCACCCGGTCGGGCGGCAGCCCGCCGGGTAGCGTCGCGCCCGGGAAACGATCGGAGGGGGCCCGATGGCCAGGATCATCGTCGCCGGAGGCGGCATCTGTGGTTCGGCGGCAGCGTTGATGCTCGCCCGAGACGGCCACGACGTCACCGTGCTCGAACGCGATGGCGGGCCGGTGCCGGCCTCGGTCGAGGCCGCCTGGGACGAGTGGGACCGACGCAGTGTCGCTCAGTTCCGGTTCGCCCATGTGATGCTGGCTCGGGGTCACCGGGTCCTGGCGGGCGAGCTCCCTGACGTCGTCGATCGCCTCGCCGTCAACGGCGGTCTCCACTACAACCCGGTGGAATTGATGTTGCGCAAGATCCCGGGCGCGACACGGGAGCCCGAAGACGACCGATTTGACACCGTCACCGGGCGGCGCTCGTCGATCGAGTGGGCGCTGGCGACCACCCTCGCCGACGAACCGAACGTCACGGTCCGGCGGGGGTCGCCCGTCGCCGGGCTCGTCGCCGGCGATGCGGTGATTCCGGGGGTACCGCACGTAACCGGTGTCCGCCTCGCCGATGGCGAGATCGTGAGCGCCGATCTCGTGATCGACGCGACCGGCCGGCGCTCTCCGACCATCGACTGGATCACCGAGCTCGGCGGCCAGGCGCCGATCGAGGCCGCCGAGGACAGCGGTTTCATGTACGTCGGTCGCTTCTACCGCAGCGCGGACGGCTCGGTTCCGGAGTTCAGGGCCCCGGTCCTCACCCCGCTCGGGTCGATCTCGGTTCTGTGCATCGCGTCTGACAACGGCACGTGGGCGACGACGTTGTACGCGGCGTCGTCGGATGCGCCGATGCGGCGACTCCGTAAGCCTGAGGTGTTCGACCGGGTCATCCGCGAATGTCCGCTCCACGCCCACTGGATCGACGGAGAACCGATCAGCGAGCTCAGCTCGATGAGCGGTGTCGTCGATCGCACCCGTCGATTTGTCGTCGACGATGTCCCCGTCGTCACGGGCATGCTGTCGATCGCCGACGCCCACGCGTGCACGAACCCGTCGATCGGTCGTGGAATGACGCTCGGGCTCATGCACACCGTCGTGATGCGCGATGCAGTGCGCACCTACCTCGAGTCCCCGGTCGAGCTCGCCAAAGCATTCGACCAGGCGACGGTCGCCGAGATCGACCCCTGGCATGCCGCGACCCGCGATCTCGATCGCCGTCGCATCGCGCTCATGGAGGCAGCCGTCGAGGGGCGCCAGCCCGAGCTCGACCCGGCCGAGAAGATCGGTGCGGCGTTGCTGGCCGCGACCCGGCTCGACGAACAGGCCGCGCGCTGGTTCGGCGAGATCCAAGGATGTCTCGCGTTCCCGATGGACGTGCTGTCGCGCGAAGGTGCGATCGACCACCTCCTGGCCGTCACGGGCGGGGAGGCTCCGATACCGATCCCCGGACCGGATCGTCAACGTCTGCTGGACCTGGTGTCATGAGCGTCGTACTTGTCCACGGAAATCCCGAGACCGCCGCGATCTGGGATCCGTTGCAGACCGAGCTCGGTCGCGACGACGTCGTCGCGCTGTCGCCGCCCGGGTTCGGGGCACCGGTGCCGAACGGGTTCGGTGCCACTGCCGACGACTACCTCGCGTGGCTCGTCGGCGAGCTCGAGAACATCGCCGGGCCGATCGATCTGATCGGCCACGACTGGGGCGGCGGCCACGTGCAGCGGGTGGCCGCGACGCGGCCCGACCTGATCCGTTCCTGGACCACGGACATCGCCGGCTGCTCCGATCCCGAGTACGTCTGGCACGACCTCGCCCAGATCTGGCAGACGCCGGGTGACGGCGAGGCATTCGTCGAGGCGATGAACTCGATGCCACTCGACGACCGCGTTGCCGGCTTCGTCGATGCCGGCATGACGCCCGAAGCGGCGAGGTCGTGCGCGGCGGCCGCCGGACCCGAGATGGGTCGGTGCATCCTGGCGCTCTACCGTTCGGCCGCTCAACCGGCGATGACCGAGTGGGGCCGCGAACTCGAACGTGCCGAGCGACGACCCGGCCTGGTCGTGATCGCCACCGCCGACCAATACACCGGAGGCGAGGTGCTCGCCCGCCGCTCGGCCGAACGATTCGGTGCCGAAGTCGCCGTGCTCGAGGGTCTCGGACATTGGTGGATGCTGCAAGATCCGGCGCGCGGGGCGCAGGCGCTCAACAAGTTCCTCGACGCGAGAGACTGAACGTTCGGCAGAACCCGTTCGTCGCCCGGTCGGCCGGCCCGCGACGATGGCGTGATGGCAGACACCGGGGGAGAACGACACGCGCCCGCGAGCGATCGGGTCCGGGTACGTCGGGGCGCCATCCGAGCCGAGTACGACCGAGCCGCAATACTCGAGGTCCTCGACGCCGGGTTGATCGCGCATGTCGGGGTCGTCACCGACAGCGGTCCGATCGTGCTCCCGATGGCCTACGGCCGCACCGATGACTGGCTCTACCTGCATGGTTCGGCGGCCAACGCCGCGCTCCGGTCCGCGTCCGGCCGCGATGTCTGTGTGGCCGTCACGATCGTCGACGGGCTCGTCGTCGGGCGCTCGCCATTCCACAACTCGATGAACTATCGAGGCGTCGTGATCCGCGGCACGGCGCGGTCGGTCGACAGCCGCGACGAGCACCTGGAAGCGCTGCGCCTCGTGAGCAATCACGTCGTGGCGACGTGGGACACGGGTCGCCCGCCGACCGAGCTCGAGATCCGCAAGACGATGGTGATCGCCGTACCGCTGATCGAGATGTCGGCGAAGATCCGAACCGGCGATCCGATCGACGAGGCCGAGGATCTGGACGGCCCCTACTGGGCCGGTCACGTCCCGATCCGCTCGGTGTGGGAGGCGGCGGTGCCGGCGGGCGATCTGCCCGACGGGATCGATGTCCCGCCGGCGATCGAGTCGCTCGACGGCCGAGCCGTGTGATCCGCGCGGCGGTTGTTCAGCTGCGACTCGGGATCTGGTGGATGGTCTTCCTGGGCTCGTACCAGTTGTCGCCAGCCGGCTGACCTGCCATGTTCCAGCTCCACGAGACGGTCGGGGTGATGCGCATGTACGTGCCGGGGCCGACCATTCCGTTCCGTTCGATCGGTTGTTCGGCCTCGCCGTAGATCCGGATCGATCGGGCGATGAACGGCTCGAACGACACCAGATCGTCGATGACGAGAGCAACCTTGAGATTCCCGGCCCCGATGTTGCGGAACTTGCGGGTGTGGAGTACCGACGGGCCGCTGCCGCCGACCCAGAAGAACGTCCCGTCGAACTCGAACGCGAGCGGGACGACGTCCGGTTGGCCGTCTGCGCCGACCGTCGCGACACGGGCAATCGGCTGTGACTTCAGGTAGGCGATCTCTTCGTCGGTGAACGACATGGCGCTGCTCCTCGGTGGACACAGTACGAGACCCCGCTCGCGACACTGACGCGGAGGGCGGAACCGACCTCGTCGGCCTGCCAGAACCTGCGCGCGGTCTGCTCGCCGGACGCAACCTTTCGGTGCG
>Ga0190265_10001194_pt1 | contig 17067 bp, 19 predicted proteins | sample Popmic124T_FD_133135 | JGI IMG/M metagenome (GOLD analysis project Ga0190265, IMG submission 133135) | Populus adjacent soil microbial communities from riparian zone of Indian Creek, Utah, USA - 124 T | ecosystem: Environmental > Terrestrial > Soil > Riparian zone | place: USA: Utah | collected...
AAGCCGATCGAGCTCGCCGATGTGACGGCCATGCCGTTTGCCGACGAGAGCTTCGACGCGGCCGTCCTCGGCGAGGTGCTGGAGCATGTGCCCGATGACAGCGGCGCGTTGTCGGAGGTCGCACGGGTGCTCCGACCCGGGGGTGTGCTCGCCGTCTCGGTTCCCGCCAACCCGGCGCGCTTCGGCCCCAGCGACCGCTGGGCCGGGCACCTGCGACGTTACAGCCGGCACATGCTGGTCGACGCTTGCGAGCGAAGCGGATTCCGGGTCCGCCGCTGCGTAGCGTGGGGCTTTCCTGTCTCGGCGCTCTACCATCGGCATCTCTATGAGCGACGGCTCGACCGGCACGGTGCCGCCCCGCCGAGACTCTGGGAGCGGCCTGCGCTCACGGTTCTCTCGCTCCTTCTCCAGATCGACCGGCTCTTCGTCGGGGTCGAGCGGGGTGCTCTCGGCTACCTCCTCCTGGCTCAGCGCGCCTAGTCCGCGGACGCTCCTGTGGGCGTCGATGGTGGCCTACGCCGCCGGCTTCGGGGCGCTGTCGACCCTCCGCCACCTGTCGTTCACGACGGGTCGGTTCGATCTCGGGAACATGGTGCAGGCGGTCTGGGCAACAGCCCACGGCCATCCACTCGCGATCACCGACCTTCAGGGAGAGCAGATCTCGCGGCTCGGCGCCCACGTCGATCCCATCCTCGTCGCGTTCGCGCCGCTCTGGTGGCTGTGGCCGAGCCCGGCAATGCTGTTGACCGTGCAGGCGGTGGCCGTCGCCCTGGGCGCGCTCCCCGTCTTCTGGCTCGCGCGCAAGCACCTGGCATCCGAGCGAGCGGCATTGGGCTTCGCGCTCGCCTACCTGCTGTACCCGGCCGTTCAGTGGCTGACGCTGAACGAGTTCCATCCCGTGGCCCTGGCAACTCCGTTCCTCCTCTTCGCGCTCTGGTACCTCGACGAGGACCGGCTCCTCGCCTTCGCGGTCTTCGCGGCTGCGGCGTGCCTGTGCAAGGAGGAGATACCGCTCGTCGTCGCCGCCCTCGGAGCTTGGTATGCCCTCGCCCGGAAGCAGTGGGTGCCCGGAGGGGTCATCGCCGTCGCGGGAGCCGCTCTGGCAGCGGTCGCCATCGGTGTTGTGATCCCGCACTTCAACGAGGGCGCGTCCTCCGCGTTCTACGGCCGCTACGAAGAGGTCGGCGGCTCTCCGAGCGGCCTTCTCGAAACCGCGGTGACAGACCCCGGCCGCCTCGTCTCCGTCGCCTTCGACGAGCGTGGCCTGCGCTACCTGGCCGAGCTCGTCCTGCCGCTTGCGCTGCTCTGCCTCCTCTCACCGTTGGCGCTCGTTGCCGCGCCCGAGCTCGCGATCAACCTCCTGTCGGCGACCCCGACCCAGACGTCGATCCACTTCCACTACACGGCGGGTGCGATCCCTGCACTCGTCGGCGCAAGCGTCTTCGGGGCCGCGCTCATCGCACGGCGCCGGTCGGGCCTGGCAGTGCCGCTGGCCGGCCTGGTGGTTCTCACTTCGCTCGCCGCCAACTATCGGCTCGGACCCCTGCCGATCTGGAGGGAGCTTCCCGGCGGCGAGACGCTGCAGGCTTACGCCACACATGTGTCTGCCCATGACAGGGCGGCGGCGCGGGCCGTCGACCTCGTGCCCGAGGGTGCCGTCGTCAGCGCGACGAACGCACTCGGGGCGCATCTCTCTGCCCGCCGGCGCGTACTCAGCTTCCCGTACATCCGCGACGCGCAGTGGATCGCCGCCGACGAGACCCAGCCCGGCTACGGAGATCGGATCGCACCGTTCGCGACGGCCGTCAGGCTCGCGCGCCTCCGGCGCAACCCTGCGTGGAAGCTCGAGTTCTCCGAGGACGGCGTGCTCGTCTTCCGCCGGATCGGTCCCTAACTAGGTCGGCACGGCCTGCGGCGTGAGGTAAACGCAGAGCGCGAACGCGAGGCCTCGTGCAACCCGGTCCTCCTCCGCAGCGGCGAGCGGAACGATCCACGCCGTGTACCAGGCCGCGAGCCATGGGGTCGCCAGCAGAAAGATCCCGCCCGCGAGGGCCAGGCGCTCCTCACCGCGGCGTGCTCTGCGCAGCAACATTGCATAGGCCGCGGCGAACCCGCCGAAACAGAGCCCGAGCGCGACCGGCCTGGGCAAGCCGGCCTCCTGGAGTCGGCTCGGGATCGAGTAGCTCGTCTCTTCCGCGGCATTCGCAGCGAGGGGGCCGAACGCCGAGAGCCAGTGCCAGTCGTACCGCCAGGTGGCGAGTGCGAGCACGGCAGCAGATGCGATCGCGAAGCCGACGAGCCCGACGCGGCGGCCCGTGGCACGCGCCTCGAGGAGGTGAAGCGGCAGGAAGAGGAGCGGAACCCACTTCACGAACACCGCGAGCGCCCACGCTGCCCCCGCTGCGCGCGGGCGGCCGAAGACGCCAAAGGCCAGTGCGCCCATGACCAGCACGGCAAGCCAGGCATCGTTGTGACCGCCGCCCCCGAGGTGGAGCGCGAGCAAGGGGTTCCAGCCGGCGAACGCGCAGGCGAGGGCACGCCGGCGAGCAAGCAGCGCCGCCAGCAGGGCAGCTCCGAGAGAGGCTGCCGCGGCGATCGCCTTGTAGATCCACGCCGCAGCATCCTCGGACTCACGCGCTGCGAGGGCGATCGGCTCCGACGCGAGCGTGAAGGCGGGGCCGTAGACCGACGTCGTGTCGCGCCAGTCCTCGCCGATGTGGGGGAAAGCCGGATCATCGGGAAACTCCTCCGGCGGGTCGCGGTACGGGTTTCCGCCCTGGACGGCGGCGATCCGCCCGTAGGCCCAGTAGGTCCAGGCGTCGGTCGAGATCAGCAGCGGTGCTGCGAGCGGCGCGAGCTGGATCGCCACGGCGAGCGTCACCACGGTTCGCAACCCGGCGTGGCTCCGCGCAAGGGCGAGCAGCCCCAGTCCGTAGGCTGCGAGCGCGGCCAACGCGGAGCCGAGGAAGATCCAGGCCCAGATGGCGTCTCCCTCGGGGTGACCTCCGTTCCTCGGGACGAGCGGCGAGCTGCCGGGCCACGCGACTACGGCGCAGACGATCACCAGCGCCAGGACCACAAGCCCCGCCGCAAGGGCAGCGGGCTCCGGGCGTCTCCTACTGGCCAGGAGGCGGCGGCGGCGGCTGCGGCGGCTGCGGCTCGGGCGGAGGAGGCGGCTCGACCGGGGGAGGCGGAAGCGGCTCGACCGGGGGAGGCGGAAGCGGCTCGACCGGGGGAGGCGGCGGCGGCGGCGGCTTCGGGGCCGGCTTGGGTTTCGCCGCCTGGGTCGTCGGCGGCGGCGGCGTGTAGTACGAACGGCCGGGACTGTAGGAGGAGACTTCGCCCGCGTACTGGCCGCGGGTGAACGGCCGCCAGATGGGCTCACCCTTCGGCTCCGGGAACTCCCACTCGCGAGTCCCGTCGAGTGCGCTGCCCATGAAGAGCCGCCAGATCTGAGCGGGGAACGTGCCGCCCGCGACGGAGATGCCGTGCACGCTCGTCATCGGGATCTCGCCCTGCGGGTAGCCGACCCACACGGTCGTCGAGAGATTCGGGGTATAGCCGCAGAACCAAGCATCGGAATGCTCCTCGGTGGTGCCGGTCTTGCCCGCTGCGGTGCGCCCGATGGCGGCACCCGTGCCGGTGCCGGACTGGATGTTCTGCTCGAGAATGTCCGTCACCGAGGCGGCCACCCAGTCGGCGACCACCCGGCGACGACGCGGCTTGCCCCAGCCCGCATCCTCGTCTTCGCCGCCTTCGACGAGCTCGACCTTGCGGATCGCCATCGGCTCGGAATAAACCCCGCCGGCGGCCAGCGTCGCGTACGCGGACGACATGTCGAGCGGAGACACGCCCATCGCACCGAGGCCGAGCGATGGCACGTACACGCCCTCGCGCGCCTTCAGCGAGGAGCGCACACCGAGGCGGTGCGCCATCTGCGCCACCTTCTCGGGCCCGAGGTCGAGTGTCATCCGCGCATAGACCGTGTTGTCCGAGGCGAGGGTCGCTCGGGAGATCGACGTCGACCCCGAGTACGAGTGGCCGTACGTCGCCACGTCCCAGGCCTCGGAGTACGGGTCGGGCTGGTAGTGAAGCGGCGCCGAGACGTACGAGGTCGTGTCCGGGTTCACGCCCTCGGCGACTGCGGTCGCGAGCACGAACGTCTTGAAGGTCGAGCCGGACTGTCGTCGCGACTGCGCGGCCAGATTGAACTGGTTTCCGGTTCGGCCCGGCGTGATGGCCGTCATGGCGCGAATAGCGCCGGTGCTCGGATCGATCGAAACGATGGCGGACGCGGGGTCGTCGCTGTAGTAGAGCGTGTCTCGAATCGCCTTCTCAGCGGCACGCTGGTAGCGCCGGTTCACCGTCGTGAACACCCGGAGGCCACCGGAGCGAACCGTCTCGGCACCGTACTCCTTGATCAATTCCTCGCGTACGTAGCTGAAGAAGTAGGGCTCGTGAATCCGCGTGTAGATCTTCCCGCGCTTCAGCTTGAGATCCTTGACGGCTACGGCCGCCTTGTAGTCGGCGAAAGTGATGGAGCCCATCTCGTAGAGCGCGTTGAGCACGCCGTTTCGCCGCTGGATGGCGCGTGCCGGATACTCGAAGGGGTCGTACACCGAGGGCGCCTGAGGAAGACCGGCGAGGAGAGCCGACTGCATGAGCGTGAGCTTTCGTGCCGGCCGCGAGAAGTAGGTCTGCGCTGCAGCCTCGATGCCGTAGGCGTGGTTGCCGTAGTACACGGTGTTCATGTACTCAGCGAGGATCCGGTTCTTCGACCAGCTCCTGTTGAGACGAACCGCGAGACAAGCCTCGGTCACCTTGCGCTGGAGAGTGCGCTCGTTCTTGCGGATGTAGAGGTTGCGAACGAGCTGCTGGGTGATCGTCGATCCGCCTTCGACGACCTTCCCCTCCTGGATGTCGCGCACGAGAGCGCGCCCGATGCCTTCCAGGTCGATCCCGCCATGGCTGTAGAACCGGCGGTCCTCGATGGCGATGGTCGACCTCTTCATCCAGGGACTGACCTGCTTCAGCGTCACCGGTTCGCGGTTCTTCTCCGCGGGAATGGAGCCCAGGAGCGAGCCGTCGGCGGCGTAGACGAAGGTGTTCGAGCCGATCCGGGCCGGTCGCAGGTCGTTCAGGTCGCAGTTCTTTCGAAGATCGCTCGCGCCGGCGAATCCAAAGCCTGCTATAGAAGCGGCGAGAAGGACCACCACGCCCGTGATGACGGCGATCCGGCGCCTGCGGCGGGCGCGCACACGGCGTCGCTGGCGCCGCCTCGCAGCAGGCGGCCCGGGGCGCTCATCGTCCCGTCTCGGGCGGCGGCCGTTAGGCGGAGGGCTCACAGCAGACCTTCGGCCCGGAGTCGCGTGTGCAGGCGGAGGCGAAGCTCGCTGGCCAGCCGCTCGGTGCCGGGAGCGCTCGCCGCCCAGGCGCGCACACTCACGGTCGCGTCGCCGTTCAGGCCGGTCACGAGCACTTCGGAGCGGGGATCGCCGGCCGTCTCGGTCTTCAGCAGGTCGACCACCGCGTTCAAATCCCGGTCAAGGGGCACCTTCAGGGTCACCTCAGCGAGCTTCTCGGGGCTGACGATGGTGGAGTTGTGAATCGTATCCGAGGCCAACTTCTCATTCGGAATAACGAGCCGCGCATTGGAATCGGTGCGAATGAATGTGTAGTTGAGCCCGATCTCCTCGACGGTGCCGTCGACATCGTCGACCGTGACGCGATCGCCGATGCGAAGCGGCTGGGTGAACGCGATCACGAGACCGGCGACGAAGTTGGCGAGCGGCCGCTGAGCGGCGAGGCCGACGACGATGCCGATGACGGCCGAGGAGGCGAGAAGCCCGCCTGCGATCGCGCGGACCTGCGGGACGACGAGAAGCGCCGAGAGGACTCCGATCGTGATGATCACGGTCATCAGGCTGCGCCGAAGAACGCGGTAACGAGTGACCGCCTGAGGTGGCAAGTCCTTGCGCGCGATGCGGAGGTCGACGAGCTTGGCGACGATCGCCGAGGCGACGATCACAGCAGCGACGATGGCGAGGCGCTCCCAGAGCTCCATGGCCGCTCTATTCGACGGCGTCTCGGTGCTTCCTCAGCGGTCGCGCGCGACTTCTGACGCAGAAAGGGCGCAGAACCGCGCGCTGCTCGCGGTTACGCTGGAGCCGGGCGGAGGGTGGCGCGGTCCCTGCCCGCGGGCGCGCGTCCACCAAACCCTCCTAGAGGGGAAGAGGCTTACGGCCCGAGAATCCCTCGTCGAGGCCGTGCCAGTACTCGATCTCGGGCTCCCCGACGTGCCAGCAAAGCAGTACGTCCTCGCCCTCCCGCTGCGCCGGGAAGTCGATCAGCCCGCGGTCGAGGTCCTTGACCAGCGCCCCCACCTCGTGGATGCCGGCCACGCAGCGCGCGACCGCGGTCGCCTCCTCACCCATCTGGTCGTACACCTCGCGCAGCTCGCCGGGGTCGAAGTCGCCGCCGTTACCGGCGATCGTTCCCGTGAACTCGGCATCTCGCACCTGCAGCTCGACGAAGGCCCGCCGCCGCTCGATCATCTCCTCGGCAAGCGGCCGCACGACTTCGAGGATCTCGTTCGCCTCTTCAGCGGTGAAGTACCGAACGGGCACACAGCTATGATCGGGCCGTCGTGAGCGCGGGTCAACGGCTCCTGAAGCCAAGCGCGCCGCGCCTCGAACCTCTCGCGCGCAAGAGCCGGAACCCGGCGGTGGAGATCTTCCTCTGGAGTCGCGCCGGGATCTGGGCCGCCGCCGTCTTCGCGTTCCTCGTCTTCGAGCCGAACCGGCACCCGGAAGCTGCGCGCTGGGACGACCCCGCCGTTACGCGCGACCTGGGCTACGTGACGGACGTCTGGGCGCGATGGGACAGCGTCTGGTACCTGCGGATCGCCGAGCACGGCTATGCGGACCTCGAGCGAACCGCAGCCGCCTTCTATCCGCTCTACCCCGCCTCGGTGGGCCTTGTCGGACGTGCGTTGTTCGGCCACTACGTGTTGGCCGGGATCGCGATCTCGCTGGCGGCGTCGCTGGTGGCGTTCGTGCTGCTCCATGACCTCGCGGAGAGCAAGCTGGGGGCAGAAGGCGCACGCCGGGCCGTGCTCTATCTCGCGGTGTTCCCGATGACACTCTTCTTGCAGGCCGTGTACAGCGAGGCCCTGTTCCTGCTCCTGACCGTTGCCGCCTTCGTGCTCGCCGAGCGCAGGCGCTTCGCTTCCGCGGGCCTCATCGCGGGCCTTGCCCTGCTCACGAGACCGGTCGGGTTCGCCCTCCTGCCGGCGCTCGCGCTCATCGCGTGGCGTTCGCCCGACCGTCGGCGCGCCCTGGCGAACCTCGCCGTCGCTCCGCTGCTCTTCTGCGTGTACCCGGTCTATCTCTGGATCGATCGCGGCGAGCCCTTCGCGTTCGCGGACGCGCAGGACGTCTGGACCAGGCACGTCTCGTACGCCGGACCGTTGGGGGGGATCTGGGAGGGGCTGCGGGCCGGTTGGGCCGGAGTGCGTCAGCTGGTCTCCGGCTCGCACACGACGACGTACTGGCCGGCCGTCGACGGAACGGACCCGATGCGCGTCGCAGCGGTCAATCTCGAGGCGCTCGCGTTCCTCGTCCTCTTCGTCGCTCTGACGATCGTAGCCTGGCGACGTTTCGGCGCGCCCTACGGTCTTTTCGCTGCTCTCAGCCTGGCGATCCCATTGAGCGTGCCGAGCGAGCGTTGGCCGCTGCTCTCGCTCCCCCGCTTCGGGCTCGTCGTCTTCCCGTTCTTCCTGGCGCTCGCCGCACTCGGCGGCCGGCCGCGCGCGCACGTCGCAATCGTCTCGGTCAGCTCGATCATGCTCGGCGTCGCCATCGTCCAGTGGTCGCTCTGGCAATGGGTCGCGTAGACCACCGCGTCTCGAACGCGTTGGTCGGATGGCTCGCGTTCGTCGCGATCTTCTCCGCCCTCAATTACACCGCGCGTTTCTCAGGCCCGAGCCCGCCGAAAGACGTCGCCTACCGCTGGGACTCGTCGATTGGAGCTCTGATTCAGTTCGGGGTCGTCTTCGCGATCGTGATGCTGATCGCCCGCGGCCGGGACAAGCGGGAGTTCTTCGCGCTTCGTCAGCCGGCTTCTTGGGGGCTCGCCGCCACGATTTCGATCGTCGTCATCGTCGCCATCCTGCTCATCGCCCAGGCGCTGGCGCCGTTCGCCGACCCGGAGGGCGAGCAGGGTCTGATCCCCACCTATTGGGACCCCGACCGGATCGCCCAGTTCGCGGCCTTCGCTTTCGCCGTGACCATCGTCGGACCGGTCGTCGAGGAGCTCATGTTTCGGGGCGCCGGCTTCAGCCTCCTCGAGCCGTTCGGCCGGTGGGCGGCGGTGATCGGCTCCGGTATGGCTTTCGGCCTCGTGCACGGACTGCTCGAGGGCCTGCCGATCATCATGGCCTTCGGGCTCGGCCTGGCCTACCTTCGCAGCCGCACCCAGAGCCTGTATCCCTGCGTCCTGCTGCATTCAGCCTTCAACGGGGTCGGTCTCGCCCTCGGTCTGATGACATGAGTACATTGAGAACGATGCGGCGCGCTCTCCTCGTGGCGATGTTCTTCGTCTCGGCGCCGGCCGCACAGGCAGCTCCCAGCGTCTCGATCTCTCCCTCAGGCGTCCTGGGTCAGTCTCCTTTCGCCGTGACGCTTACAGCCGTCGGCACCGCCGACACGTACACGTGGGACTTTGGCGACGGCACAAAGGCGGAAGGGCCGGTCGTCCAGCACGCGTACGCCACCGGCCGCTACACGGCGACCCTGACGGCCACGCAGGGAGGCGAGACGGCACAGGCCAGCGTCACGATCCTCGCCGCGAAGCTGATCCTCTCCGCCCCGAGGAAGGTGACGTACGGCCGGCGGGTGCGGATGAGCGGGCGGATCAGACCTGCTCTCGCCGGCGCCAACGTCGTGTTACGAGCGGCGGAGGCCGGGGTCGCCGCAGCCAGGACCGACAGGAGGGGACGCTTCCAGTTCCGTCCGCGGCTCGGTCGCCCGGTGAGCTATCAGATCGCTTACGGCTCGATCCTCTCGAACACCGTCGCGCCGGCGGTGCGGCCGAGGCTCGACATCTCGATTCCCCGCTTTCGCATGATCGGCCGGCGGCTCGTGATCGGCGCGCGATTGCGTCCCGGGGATGCGGGCTCACTCCGGGTTCGCGTCTGGCGCGGCGGCCGCGAGCTCTCGCCGAGGTCACTCGGCGCCGGCGGCGTGGTCCGACTACCCACGAGGCGAGCGACCAACTACGTCCTTCAGGTGACCGTCGAGCCGGCCGGAGAATTCGCGCGCGTCATTCGCACACTGCGCACGGCCGTGCACGTCCCGTACCTGTCCGAGGGCTCGCGCGGGCCGAGCGTCCGCATCCTCGAGCGCCGCCTCCGGGAGCTCGCGTTTGCGCTCCACGGCATCGACGGTCTGTACGCGCACGACACGACGGAAGCGATCCTGGCGTTCCAGAAGCTGCACGGCCTTCGCCGCACGGGGCACGTCGGTCCCGCGCTCTGGGCGCGGCTGCGGCGAGCGCACCGGCCGCGTTCCCGGTACCGCGGGACACACCTGGAGGTCAGCAAAGGTCGCCAGATCCTCCTCGACGTGCGGCGTGGCCAAGTCTTCCGCGTCGTCCACGTCTCGACCGGCGCGACGGGGAACACGCCCATTGGCCGCTGGCGTATCTACCGCAAGTTCCGAGGGTGGGACTGGGTGCTCTGGTACCCGATGTACTTCCTGCGCGGCTTCGCCGTCCACGGCTACCCCTCGGTGCCCGCCTACCCCGCGTCGCACGGCTGCGTCCGGGTGCCGATGTGGATCGCGCCCAGCCTCTTCGCGGCGCACCCGCACGGCCAGACGATCTACGTCTACTAGGCCCGGCCTGCTCGCAGCCGCCACCGCGGCTGTCGCGTTCACCGTCGCACTCGTGGCCTACGAGCTCTGGCCTGAGCGAGAGGGGCCGGCTGTGGCGTGGAGCGACCTGTCTACTGAGGTGGGCCCGCTGACCATCCCGCGCGAGACGAAGCGCGTCTTCCGCGGACGCACGCCGCTTGCCGAGTACCTCACCGCTTCCGGCGGACGTGCTCCGGCAGTCGACTTCGAGCGGAGACAGCTACTGCTCGTCTCGCCGGGCCCCCGCTCGAGCACTGGCTACTCGCTCGAGGTGCGCGGGGTCCGAGAGCGGGACGGAGCGGTGACCGTCACCGTCAGGGAGCGCACGCCGGAGCTCGGCGAGCAAGTCGAGCCGCGCGTCACCTTCCCCTACAGGCTCCTCAGCCTCCCGGCTGGAAGAGACGTGTACGTCGACTGGCGCGGCCGGTGATTACGGTTGCTCGTCGTCGACCGCGAACTGGTCTGGCGAGACGTCGTCGAGGAACTTCTTGAACTCGTCGACGATCTCTTCCTCGTTCACGTCGTCGCCTTCGAACTCGATCGCGGATTCCTCGATCACGTCGCTGGCGGCGAAGATCGGCGCCTCCGCCCGAACCGCCAGCGCGATCGCGTCCGAGGGTCGCGAGTCGATCTCGATCTCGGAGCCGTTCTGCTGCACCGTGATGCTCGCGTAGAACGTACTGTCGCGGAGCTCGGTCACGGTGATCCGCACGACGTGGGCGTCGAGCTGCTCGAGCATGTCCGCTACGAGGTCGTGGGTCATCGGCCGGGGGGTCGACGCGCCCTGGAGTTTCATCAGGATCGCAGCCGCCTCGGGATGGCCGATCCAGATGGGCAGGAACTTGTTTCCGTCGGCAGTCTTCAGGAGAACGATCGGCTGCTTGCCGACCAGGTCGAAACTGACGCCGTAGATGACCATTTCCTGCATGGCGAGCCTTGAGACGAATGTTAGCGCGGGGCTCTCTCGTCACCCTCCCCCGAAAACGTCAGCCCGAAGTGGGCGATCCTGGATTCGAACCAGGGACCTCCGCGAGGGGTCTGGAGGAACCAAAAGTTCCCCCAGACCCCCTTCGCGTACATCTGGCCTAGCTAGCTCGCCAGAACAGCCACGCGTCCTGCATGCGAGCGGCCTGGCCGGCCGTGAACTCCGTGTAGCAGTTGTCGAACGAGTAGTCCATGTAGTTGTGGATCGGATCCAGACCCGCAGCCGAGCACGTGTCCTTGCCAATCGGGCAGCCACTTGTCGGCGTCCGCTCGGCAGGCGTGTCCGCGACTCCGTCGCCCGCTCGGCTGCACTTGCCCTCGAACGTGTGGGCGAGGTTCAGCCAGTGACCGACCTCATGCGTTCCGGTCTCGCCCTGGTCGTATGCGCCCGCGTAGCGGGTCGACGTGCCAAGCATCGACTCCCAGTCGATCACGACGCCGTCGAGATAGGCGAAGCTCGGGTCGTCCGTGATGCTCGGGTAATAGGCCCAACCGAGATACGCCCCGGCCGTCGTGATGTACAGGTTCAGCGTGTCGTCTCCGCCCCGCTTGAGCGCCTGCTTCATGGCGGACTCCGACGCGAAGTCGTCGGCGTAGTGCCACGTCGCGTTGTTCGTGCGCGTGGTCCCGACGAGGTCGAAGTTGAAGCCGGTCGCGACTCCGCCCTCGAAGCCCCCGAACGTCATGTCGAGGACACGAATCTGGTCGCGGATCGCGCGGTCGGACACGTTGCCGATCGTGCCGTCGCTGACGACGTGGACCCACGTCGGCACGGTGGTGCTGAAGCCCGGCCGATTGGCGCGGCTCCGGTTCGTCGGGACGTTCTTGTGCACCTGGCCGAGTTCCTTCTCGCGAACGACCGCCCCGCGAGCGGTCGACGGAACGGCGAAGCGGTCGAGGCTGTCGAAGACGCTCGACTCGTCGCACCAGACGGCCGGCGTCCCGTGCGAGTCGGTGCTGGCGGCAGCCGGCGCGACCGTGAACGCAGCGAAGATCGCGGCGGCCAGGGTCAGCATGGTCAGGATCTGTTTGCGGCGTCGCCGCAGGGACAAGCTACGCATACAAGTTTTCCCCCTTGTTGGTTGTCCGCGGAGCGGCCGAAGAGTAGCGCCGAAAACCCCGAAAAGCGAAATACAGGGCCGGCCGCGCTAGCCCTGTCCGCGTGAGGTTCTCGACGTATTCCGGCTTAGAAGGCCCGCCGCACGCGGCCGAGGCGCCACCCTTTTCCAGTTCCTTACCAGCGTGGGCCTCTTGGGCGGCCCGTAGTCGTCTGGAGGCAAGAAAAAAGGCCCTGCGAGCAGGGCCTTCTTGGTGGGCGATCCTGGATTCGAACCAGGGACCTCCGCCTTATCAGAGCGGCGCTCTAACCAACTGAGCTAATCGCCCGGGGTCGCGGATTGTAGCCGCCGCTCCAGGAGGGTTCCGCCAAACCCTCCTAGTGCAGTACCTGCGTGCGGCGGATGTACTCCTGGACCACGAGCAGGATGGACTCGTCGCCCGCAATCACGTCGAGGGTGCCCTTCAGCTCGTCGTCCAGCTCATCGTCGGCGCCAGCTCGCACAGGAGCGGCGCGAGCCGGCCGTCCTGCGACACCGCGGCCATGCGGAGGAGGGGACGGCGCGTGTGCTCGTCCTGGGAAATGGCCTCCAGCGACTCGAAATCGTGCATCCGCTCGGCAAGCATGTCCTTCTAGAACGAGACCGATGCGGCAACGGTTACGGGGCCTCCGGAATCGCGCGCTCGAGCGCTTCTGCGAGCTCGGCGAGCTGCGTCTCACCAGTCACCGGGATCTCCAGACCCTTGGCGCTCACCCGGGCAGGCAGCCCGGTGATCTGTTCCGCCGCCACCCGGACACGCGCGGCCAGATCCGGGTCGGCTGCGGGCCGGCGCCGGCGTGTCGTTCGCGCGCCAGCCCAGCGCGCCTCCCGCTCGGCTGCGCGGACCGACAGGCCCTGACGAACGATTCGACGAGCCAGCTTGCGCCGGCCGTCGTTGTCGGGAACGGCTAGCACCGCGCGCGCGTGCCCCTCCGTCAGCTCACCTCGCTCGAGCATCGCCAGGATGTCGTCGGAGAGCTCGAGCAGGCGCATCCGGTTCGAGATCGCCGGCTTCGAGCGACCCACCCGGTCGGCCACGTCGCCCAGCGCGAGCTCGAACTCGTCCATCAACACCGCGTAGGCCCGCGCTTCCTCGACCGGCGTCAGCTCCTCGCGTGCGACGTTCTCGACCAGGCCGAGCACGAGCGCGTCGCGGTCGGCCGCTTCGCGGACCAGCGCAGGGAGTGTCGTCACGCCCGCCTCGCGCGCCGCCCGCCACCGCCGCTCGCCGGCGATGAGCTCGAACCCGCCCGCCGGCCGCGGTCGGACGAGGAGCGGAGTGATCACACCCTGCGCGCGGATCGACTCGGCTAGCCCGGCCGTCGACTCGTGGTCGAACCTCCGCCGCGGCTGCCGCGGATTGGCGTAGATGTCCTCGACCGGGATCTGGGCGAGCTCGGCCGTCGAGATCCCGCCGATCAGCACCTCGAGCCCGCGGCCAAGACCGCGGCGATTCGGTTCAGCGACGCTCGACAAGCTCCATCGCCACCTTCCAGTAAGCCTCGGCGCCCGGGGAACGCCGGTCGTAGGAGATCAGGGGCAGGCCGTGACTGGGGGCTTCTGCAACCCGCACTGACCGTGGGACACGCGACTTGAAGAGCAAGTGCCCGAAGTGCCGCTCCAGCTCGCCGGCGACGTCGGCGGCGAGACGAGTCCTCGCATCGACCATCGTGAGCAGCAAGCCCGCGATGGACAGCCCCGGATTCAGACGAGACCGGATCAGGCTGAGCGAGTGCAGCAGCTGGGAGAGCCCCTCGAGGGCGTAGTACTCGGCCTGCACCGGGACGAGGACGCGATGGGCGGCCGCGAGCGCGTTCACGGTCAGGGGCCCGAGGGAGGGCGGACAGTCCACGAAGACGAAGTCGTAGGAGTCGGCCGCCGGCGCCAGGGTCTCCGCCAGATAGCGATCCGCGCCGTCACGCCGGCCGAGCTCGGCTGCCGTGCCTGCAAGATCCTGCTTCGACGGGATCAGATCGAGGTTCGCAAAGCGCGTCGGGCGCGCGAGCTCTCCCGGCGGCGCGCCGTCGAGGAGGTCGCAGCTGGACGCGCCGTTCGCGCGCTCTCCGAGCCCTGAGGTCGCGTTGGCCTGCGGGTCTAGATCGACAAGGAGCACGCGCTCGCCCGCCTCGGCCAGGCAGGCGGCGAGGTTGATCGCGGTCGTCGTCTTACCGACGCCGCCTTTCTGATTTGCGACGGCGTAAATCGTCCCCACGCGCCCATTGTGATCAGGCGAGAGGACGTTTCCGGGCCATTCCGGGGCGCCGGGGGAAGCCATCCGGGGTCGGCGACACCTTGCGTACCACTGCAAGCCCCTCCTCGAGCTCGGGGGCCGCGCCGCCCACCTGCTCTGAAACGCGTCCAACCGCCGCGAGGTCGGCGCTGGGCCCAACCCAGAGGATGGCCGCGCCGCCGGGCCGCACGAGGGGTAGACACCACTCGGCCGCGACCGGTGGCTTCGCCAGTGCCTTGGCCAGCGCGACACCGAAGTGATCGGTCTCCTGCTCCTCTGCGCGACCCTCGATCACGCTCACATTTGGGAACTCAGCGGCGACCTCGCGCAGGAAGGCGCACTTTCGCCGTCTGGCCTCGAGCAGAACGACCTCGCGCTCCGGAAACGCAGCGGCGACGGGTATCCCGGGCGATCCGCCGCCGGACCCGACGTCGACAAGCGGCGCATCGAAGCGGCCGACGATGCTCACAGCTCGAAGCGCATCGTCGAGGAGCACCCGGCGCGCTTCGGCCGGATCGTCGATCGACGTCAATCCCGGTGTCGCGAGAAGCGCGGCAAGCCAGCGCTCCAGGCGCGGGTCATCCACCAGAGGGCGTGATGATGACCGCGCGATTCGGCTCCGTGCCGTCACTCGACGTCTCGACGCCGTCGAACTCCTTGAGCACCACGTGGACGATCTTGCGCTCGACGGCCGTCATCGGCTCGAGCGCAACGGGCGAGTGTGAGGCAAGCGCCTCCTCGGCGCTTCGCACCGCAAGCGACTCGAGCGCACCGCGGCGCCGCTCCCGGTAGCCGGCCGCATCGATCGTCACTTCCTTGCGGTCCTCGGGCCACGCCCGCCACACGATGGCGTTCACGAGGTACTGGATCGCATCGATCGTCTGGCCGTGCTTCCCGATCAGCAGGCCGAGGTTGCTGCCGGAGAGCGTGGCCACGATCGATTCATCGTCCTCGACGATCTGGATGCGGCAACGGAGGCTGAGACCGCCCGTGATCCGCTCCAGGATCTCGCGCACGCGAGCGGCAAGCTCGCTCTCGGAGTGACTGGGCTCCGGGACCGCGCTAGGCTCGACCGAAGCGACCACGCGTGCGGGCGCGTACCCGACTCCGAGCAGGCCGCGCTCACCTTCCGAGACGACCTGGAACTGAACGGCGGACTTGTCGAGCTCCGGATGGAGCTTCTCGAGCTCGCGAAGGGCGGCCCACTTCGCCTCGCCGACGGTCTCGCCCGTGGATTCGACGCGCAGTGTGTTCTCGGTCACCGCTTGGCCCGTTTCTTCTTGCGCTTCACGCGGCGCGGGGGGCCGGAAGGCTGACTCGCCTTGGCGACTGCGTCTGCAGCGGGCTCGGGCTTCGCCACGGGCGCTTCCTCCTTCGCCGGCGTCCGAGAAGAGCGCTTGACAGGCTCGGTCGTCTTCTTCGGCATCAAGCGCCGTGTGATCAGGCCCTGGCCCACTGTCCAGAGGTTCGTGGTCACCCAGTAGAGGACAAGCCCGGACGGGAAGTTGAGGACGACGAAGAGAAAGGCGATCGGCAGGATCAGGAGCAGCGTCCGCTGCGTCTTGTCCATCGTCTGGGACATGAGCAGCGTGGACAGCGTCTGGCTGATCGCGTACAGGGCCAGCAGCATGTAGCCGGACCAGTGCGAGTTCGCCGGCGCCGTGATGTCGGGGACGAGGTTGAGCCAGTGCAGGTCGGCGACGGTCTCGCCCATCTCTTGGTACTTGGGGAACACCTCGTCGTCGAAGTCGCGCAGGACGAAGAAGAGCGAGATGAAGACCGGGATCTGGAACAAGATCGGCAAACAGGAGGCAGCCGGGTTGATCCTGTTCTCCTTGTAGAACTTCATCAGCTCTTCGTTCCGCTTCTGCTTGTCGTCCTTGTAGCGCTGCTGGAGCGCCTTCATCTCCGGCATGTGGACCTGCATCGACTGCATGGAGTGAATCTGCCGCACGGTGAGCGGGAGCAACACCACGCGCACGAGGATCGTGAGCGCGACGATCGACCACGCCCAGGACAGCCCGCCCGTGTTGTGGAACCACTCGAGCAGCGAGGTCAGCGGGCCCTCGATGGGCTCGAGCAAGAAGAGCGGCGTCATCATCGGAAGAGCCTCTGCCCGTCCACGTAATCGACCCCGCCGTGACTCCACGGGTTGCAGCGCAGAATCCGCCAGCCGGCGAGAATCGAGCCACGGAGGAGCCCGTGCGTGCGGAGTGCGTCGAGGGCGTACTGCGAGCAGGAAGGGTGGTACTTGCAGCTCGCGGGGGCGAGCGCGCCGAGCGTGTAGCGGTAGGCGTAAACGAGGCCCAGGCCCACGTACACCGGCAGGCGAGCGATCACGCTTCCGCCTTTCCCAGCGCCTCGCCGATCCGCTCGCCCAACCACTCCAAGCCACGCGACTCGACCGACTCGGCCAGCCCGGGGCGCGCCACGATCACGTAGTCGCACCCCGGCCGGACCTGTTCGATCCGCGCGCGCCAGGCCTCGCGGAGCTGTCGTTTCAGCCGGTTGCGAACGACGGCCGTCCCGCCCGCCTTCGGCACTGCGACGCCGAGCCGAGGCTCGTCGTCCGCCTCCTCGCGCGGAAACCAGTAGAGCGTCAGGAAGCGGGTCGACACCGAGCGGCCATGGCGGTAAACGGTGTCGAAGTCCCGGGACCGGGAGAGTCGGTACCGCCGGTGCACCGGTGCTTATGCCGAGAGCCGCTTGCGGCCCCGGGCCCGGCGGCGCTTGAGGATCGCCCGGCCGGCACGCGTCGCCATGCGCGCACGGAATCCGTGCTTGCGCTTTCGGCGGCGAACGTTGGGCTGATAGGTCCGCTTCACGGTCTTAGGGGAGAGAAAAA
>Ga0190265_10001195_pt1 | contig 17055 bp, 16 predicted proteins | sample Popmic124T_FD_133135 | JGI IMG/M metagenome (GOLD analysis project Ga0190265, IMG submission 133135) | Populus adjacent soil microbial communities from riparian zone of Indian Creek, Utah, USA - 124 T | ecosystem: Environmental > Terrestrial > Soil > Riparian zone | place: USA: Utah | collected...
ATCACCGCCTTGCTCGTCTCGAGCGAAAGCTGGCCGGCCCCGTCACCCAGTCCCTGCAGTTCTGACGAGTTGATAAAGGCCGTAACCCTCGTGGGCGTGCCGTGGGACGAGCAATCATCGTTCATGCGGGGCGCCGCGGCGGCGCCGGCTTCGATTCGCAGCGCGCTCGCCTCACCGTCCTCCAATATGGCGGCGGAAGACGGGGTGGAGCTCGCGTTCGGAGAGAACCTCCTCGATGCAGGCGACATCTCGATTCCAGCCGGCGACGCCGCAGCCGCGGCCGAGGCGATCACGCGGCGCGTTGCGGACCTGCTTTCGCGCGGTGCCACGGTGCTCGCCCTCGGCGGCGATCACGCGGTCACGTTTCCGCTCGTGCGAGCCCACGCGGAGGATCTCAAGGATCTCGGCATCCTGCATCTCGACGCGCACCCGGACCTGTACGACGACTTCGAAGGGCGGCCGTTCTCGCACGCGTCTCCATTCGCGCGCATCCTGGAGGCAGGCCTCGCCTCGCGCCTCGTGCAGGTCGGCATCCGTACGTTGAACGAGCCGCAGCGCCGGCAGGCGCGCCGATTCGGCGTCGAACAGATCGCGATGGGCGACTGGACGGGAAACGAAGACATCGCGTTCGATGGCGCCGTCTACCTGTCGGTGGATCTCGACGTGCTCGACCCGGCGTTCGCGCCGGGTGTGTCGCACCACGAGCCAGGCGGCCTTACCGTTCGCGACGTGCTCCGGATCGTGCAGCGGTTCCGCGGACAGCTGGCCGGCGCAGATGTCGTGGAGCTGAACCCGTCGCGTGACCGCGACGGGGTGACCGCGATGGTGGCGGCGAAGATCGTGAAGGAGATCGCCGCCCGCATGCTCCGTGAACCTGGAGCGCGGAACGACGACGATCACGGCACGGGAACTCGATAGATATTGCGCTGCGTTGCTACCTTCGTGAATGCATAGACGACGGGGTTGGGGCCGGGAAATACGCCTCGAGGAATGAGCCGCGTCCCCGGCAGGGAAGCCACGTCTTTCTCCGTCTGAAACCCGGACGGCGGGATCGGTGGAAGAATCTGACCCGGCGCCAGCGGAATCGCATACGTGGATCCGGTGAACCCCAGATAAAAGAATCGCCCGTCTGGCGACCAGCTCGCGCCGGAAGGCCAGGGGCCGCTCTCAAATGTTCCGGACTGGTTGCAGGATCCGCAGATCAGCGTGGGAGAACCGCCGCTCATCGGGTATGCCACCACCGCGCTTTGCGGTACCCAGCCGGTTATCCATTTCCCGTCCGGCGAAACACTGAAGAGATTGAAGACCTGTACGACCTTCTGCAGTCCAGTGCCGTCTTCTTTGACGCGATAAAGGAAGTGCGTCCCATTTTCCCTGGCAGCAAAGACTACATAGCCGGCGGGGCCGAAGACCGCATGCAACCCGTCCTTGTCGACGAGTCGGAGCGGCGGGGAACGGCCATCGAGCGCCGCCAGCCACACGGGCGAGTGCTCCGTGTCACCCGCCGCGACGAACACCACGCGTTCACCGTTAGCCGAGATGTTGTAGTTCTGGATCAGAAAATCAGGCAGCAGCCGTTGGCGCTGACCCGTTTCCAGGTCCACCACCCAGAGGCTCCCGCTGACGAAACTCCCAACGGCCGCGGCGCGGACCATGTAATACAGCTTCTTGCCATCCGCGGAGATGGTCGGAAGGAGACCGTAACCTTCGGACGTGATCTGCCGATCGCCGTTCGAATCGTGGACCCACACGGTGCTTTGGCGCGTGCCGATGGACGTGACGAAGGAGCGGCCGTCGGCGTCGAATTCGACTCCCTCCTCTTCCGTGACACCGGAGGTGATCTGCGCGGGTGTCCCATCCGGGAACCGCTGGCGCCAGATGTGGAACCCGCTGCCGGTATTGGCGGTGAAGTACATCCACTGGCCATCGGGGGACCAGGCCGCATCCGTGCATTGCGACGGGATAGGTCCGATGGGTCTCCCGGAAGAGCTGCCGTCGTAAGGAACCAATCGGCAGGGCAGCCACGAGTAGTATGTCATCTCACCACTCACCAGGACCTGCTTGCGATCGGGGGAGAGAGCGGAACGGTGCGCCATGCCGGCTTCGCGCGGCATGTAGACAACCCGATGCTGAGCGCGGCTCTCCGTCGAGACGACGACGCCCATCTGCACGTCGCGGCCGGTCGTTTCAGAGAACAGAAGGCGGCGCTGACCGGCACCGGCATCGATCCAGGTCAGTCCTTCAGCGTTGGTCAGAAAAAGGCGCGGGGGCTGTCCGCCGAGCACGGGCACGACCCAGGTGTCCCAGCTCGGACCCCGTAAGACCGTGTACGTAATGCGCGCACCGTCCGGCGAAAACTTCGGACTCATCTTGTCCGCGTCGTCGTGCGTGAGTTGTACCGGCTCTCCGTCGGGCAGAAGCTTCACGTAAATCTGCCCCGGGCCAAAAAACGTGCTCTCCCCACGGATGAAAGCCAGCATGCGGCCGTCCGGCGAAAGTGCAGGCGACGTCGCGGAGTCGGAGAAGTTGGTGAGCTGCGTGTACTCCGGGCGCGCCCGTTCGGCCGGCGTTCGGGATCGGGAGATGAACACCGCGCCCGCGGCCGAGAGGACCACGACCACCGTCGCGAGCGCCGCCAGCCAGTTCAGCGCGGGCCTGGAACGTGCCCCGGCCGGGGACTGTGCGTCGGCGCTCTGCCGCACGACGCGGCGAAGGTCGACGACCATTTCGCGCATCGATTGGAACCGGTCTGCAGGGTCTTTCTCGAGCGCCTTCTCGACAACCGTCCGCAGCGACGCCGGCACATCCTCCGGCAACGACCCGGCCGGTCCGTGGACGATCGCGTGCAGCACGTCGAGGTCCGACACTCCGCTGAAGGGTCGCTGCCCGGAAAGCGCTTCGAACAGCACCACGCCGAAGGAGAAGATGTCGCTTCGGGCGTCAAGCGGCTGTGCCAATGCCTGCTCCGGCGACATGTAGGCGGCAGTTCCGACGATCACTCCGGCGCGCGTGGGCGGCTCGATTCGTGTACGAGTAGCGTCGGGCGCCGCACCCTCGTGGAGCTTCGCCAAACCGAAATCCGCCAATTTGGCGTAGCCGGACCTAGTGATCAGAACGTTTTCGGGCTTGATGTCGCGGTGCAGGATGCCGGCCTGGTGCGCCGCGGCGAGGCCATCGGCGACGCCGGTCAGCAACTCGACGATCTGCCGCCAACTGCGCCGTGCCTCGTGTGTCCAATCCCTGAGCGTGCCGCCGTCGATGAGCTCTGTGACCAGATACTGACGTCCCTCGTACTCGCCGGCGTCGTGCACGGTGAGAATGTGCGGGTGATTGAGTGAAGAAACCGTCTGCGCTTCGCGTTGAAAACGAAGGCGTGCAGCGTGGCTGGCGAACTCATCGGAGAGGAACTTGATGGCAACGGGACGATTGAGATTCGTATCGAGTGCCCGGTAGACGACGCCCATTCCGCCGGCTCCGATCGGTCCCTGCACCTCGAACACGCCGACTCGCCGGCCGGTCAGTGCCGGTGGCTCGCTGATCATCTGCGCCGCGCCCGCGGCGACACGATCGTTGAGGAAATCCTCCGCGGACGCCACGCGACTCAGAAGCGACTGCACTTCGAGACGCAGGCTGGCATCGCCGCGGCATTCGTGATCGAGGAACGCTTCACGCTCGCGCGATGGCCGCCCCAGCGCCGAGTGGTAAATCCGCTCGATGTGGCGCCAGCGTTCGGGGTTCACTTCGACCCGCCGTCGAGCTCCCTCAGCAACCAGGTTCGCGCCATGCGCCAGTCGCGGGCGACCGTGTCGGGGGACACGTCCAGCACCTGCGCGGTTTCCTCCACGGTCAAGCCGGCAAAAAACCGGAGCTCGATCACCTGCACCTTGCGCGCGTCGATCGCTGCGAGCGTTTCGAGTGCCTCATCGAGCGCGATCAGATCGACGATGGGAGGAGTGCCGAACGCCAGTTCCGGGTCGAAAGGTACGTGCGTCGCTCGCGCACCGCGCTTCTTCGAAGCGCGCGCGCGGGACAGGTCGACAAGCAGCCGCCGCATGGTACGAGCGGCGACCGCGAGAAAGTGCTTCCGGTCCTGCCAATCGACCTGGTGGGCGCCGGCCAGCCGCATGAACGTCTCGTGCACCAGCGCCGTGGGCTGGAGCGTGTCGCCGCGCCGTTGGTTCCGCATGTGGCGAGCTGCCTGGCGGCGCAGTTCGCTGTAGAGAAGCGCAGACACCTCCCGATAGGCGTCCTCCTCGCCGGCATGCCAGGCACGAAGCAGGGCGGTCACCTCGCCGGTATCTGAATACCGCACGCCTTCCATTCTAGTACCGGCCCGCATTTCTCGCTTAGGTCTCTAGAGGCCAACAAACCGACACACCAGGCGACGAAGAACTCAAGAAAGGACAGCCATGATCACGAAGAGAATCCTTCGGGCGTTGATGATCACCGCAGTGGCGAGCATCTCAATCAGCGGCGCCGAAGCACAGCAACCCCACGGCGAAGGTCTGCTGAAACTCAGTCAAAAGAAAGACGTCGTCGGCAGTTGGCTGGATACCGTCACTGTCGCCGGCGGTCCGACGTTCGCATCACTCTCTACCTACACCGAAGACGGAGGCTGGGTTTCACACGATCAGGGCAGTGTCATCACAGAGCCGCCCTTCCCCCATGTGTTCAGCGCCGGCCACGGGGTCTGGGTTCGTCGGGGCAGACGCACCTTCAGTCAGACGGCGCTTCAGTTGATATCTGACCTGAAGGGTGATCTCCTGTTCGTGAACAGGATACGGCAGACCCTCACCCTCAATCAGTCGGGGGACGCCTATAGCGCGATATGGACCGCAGAATTCACCGATCCCGCCGGGAACCTGATCGCTTCTTTCGAAGGAACAACCGACGGCCGGCGCATCAAGGTCGAACCACTGCGGTAAGCGTGGCACGGGCCGCGACGCTCGTGCGAGAGATCGCGGCCCGCGGGATGCTGCGCAGGAACAGGACGGTCTTCAGCTGGCGTTGCTCCCTGCCTCAACGCGACTGTAACCGGCTATACTCGCCGCGTTTGGCGGTCCCTGCCCTGTAAGTTGTCGTACCGACCTACAACGCGCGCGCTTGCATTGCCGGCTTCGTCGAGCGAATGCGCGCATGCCTCGATGAGACGGCCCTCGACTGGGAACTGGTTGTTGCCGACGACGGAAGCGAGGACGATACGCGCACGGTCGTGGAAGAGCTGGCGCGGCGCGATGGCAGGGTCCGCCTCGTCGGCGGGCCGCATCGCGGCAAGGGAGCGGCCGTGCGGCGCGGCATGCTCGATGCCCGCGGTGCATGGCGCTTCATGGCGGATGCCGACCTATCGATGCCTCCTGATAACCTGCACCGGTTTCTCGCTGTCACGCGTCGGACGGTTGTCCCCGACGTTGCGATCGGCTCGCGCGAAGCTCCGGGTTCGCAGTGGATCGGCGAGCCGTGGCGCCGCCACGTGTTTGGCCGCGCCTTCAACATCCTCGTCCGGTTGCTGGCTGTGCCAGGCGTCCAGGACACGCAATGCGGGTTCAAGCTGTTCAGCGCCGAGGCCGCGGAAGCGCTGTTTCCGCACGCGCGCATCCAGGGGTTCGCATTCGACGTGGAGATGCTCTTTCTCGCGCGCCGCGCCGGCTTCGATGTCCGTGAAGTCGGCATCACCTGGTATTGCCGCGTCGAAAGCCGTGTGACGGCGCGCCGCGGCGCCGCGGCCTTCGTCGATATCCTCCTCGTGCGGTGGAACGCCTGGCGTGGTCGCTACAGCGGCCTGCGGTCCGCCGACACATCGTCTGGGTCGAAGTTGCATCGTGCTCGCTGCTAACGCGCGGCGGTTCACGTACGGGCTGGCGATCGTCTTCGCGCTCGCAATCGCGAATAACCTGGTGCGGATGCCGATCCAGTTCGCTGACTCGCTACAGGAGATCCTGGACGCGCGGCAGTCGCCGTCTGCCTGGTCGTCGTTCACTGTCGGCGTCTGGACGGTCGGGTACTCTCGGCCGCTGCGCGTTGCACAGATCAAGGGAGTATTCGATCTCGCGCAGGGGCACTACCAGCCGGCCTATCGCGGCTTTCACGCGCTGCTCGTCGTGGCCCTGCTGCTCCTGTTCGTGGGGGCCCTGCGGGTGGAGTCAGGCGTGGACGCGAGCGCGGCCGCGTTCGCATTGACCGTGCTGATCGGGTTGCACACCTTCCTCGGTTTCGTGCGCGAGGCGTTTCCGATCAATCACTTCGTCGAAATCGCCGTCTTGTGCTTGGTGGCGCTGAATCTGGCGCAGTCACGCGGCGGATGGCTGATCGACGTCGCCACCTGCCTGGTGTTCCTCGTCGCGGCGCTGACGCTCGAATCGGGCCTTCTCGTCTGGTCATCGCGCTCACGGCATGGCTGCTCGGCCTTCGCGGTGTATCGAATCGCGGCGTGATGGCAATGACGGTGCTGCTTGGCCTCTACCTTGGCGTGCGACTCCTGGCCTTGCCGACAGGAATGCCGACCATTACGGAGCGCGCCTCGGGATTCCTATTCGAGCGGCTGGAGCCTGCACAGATTCAGGAGCGCTTCGGCGACGCCCCGCTGCCCTATCATGCGTATAACGTTGTCGCCTCGATGTCGTCGGTCCTGTTTTCGGAGCCCCGCGATGGCCTGTTTGCGGCGGTGCGCGCCTGGCGCGCCGGCGACGTGCCGCCACGCGTGTACCTGGCGATCCTGTCGTCCTGCGCGACGACGCTGCTCATAGTCGCGACATTCGCACGGGGCCGGCGGCGGCAGTTGCTCGGAGGGGAGCCATTCCGGCTGGCGACGATTGCCGGTGTCGTCCTGGTGGCAAACGCGGCGTTCTCCGTTGCATACGTAAAGGACGAGATCGTCAGCGTAGCAGGAGTGTTCTATGCGCTCGCGGCCTACGCAGCGGTGCGGGTGCTGTTGTCTGCGGCGCTGGCACGCCCTCGACCGCTGGTGGCGGCGTGTCTGGCAGCCGTCCTGCTCGCGCTGGGATCGGCATGGAGCGTTCGCAGCATGGCTGTCGATCATGTGCTCCGGTTGCAGGCGTTCCGGCATCGCAATGACTGGGCGGAGGTCAGGCTGCGCATGCAGGGCGGGATGCGCTGGGGCACCGACGCCGGCTCGCAGGCGCTCGTCGAGCAACTGCGCAGCGACGCCTTGGAGCGCTCGGTTCCGAATCCCCTTCTCATGCCTCGATGGAACAACCGGTGGTTCGGCGACTGACCTCCAGTATGCTTCCGGCGATCGCGGCTGCGCTTCCGGGCGTGGCTCTCGGGCTCGTGTGCGTGACGATGCTTGCGGCGAGTGTCTTCGGCCGTCATCCGTTCTGGCACTCCGCGCCGCTGAATATCGCGGAGGCGGCGGCGATGCACGACGGCGCCTCTGTTGTCGTCCGTCTCAAACACGGCGAAAGCGCATTCGCACGAAGGGAGATCCGTAGCGGCCTGCTATTCGATCATGCCGTCCACTTGTCGCCCATCGAGGCGGCAATTGCCTCCCGCCGGCCAGAGGTCCTGATGCTGATCTTGTCGGAGTCGCCAGATCCCTCCGCCGACGCCTGGAACCGCGCACGATGCGCGGCGAACTCCGTGGCCGACGACGAGATCACGGCCGTGCTCGAGCGCTTTCGGCCCAAAGGCACGCAAGTCGATTGCACTGCTCTTGCGCCGTTATGGTGACGCGGATCGTCACCTGGGCCACGGCGGTTCTCCTGTTCGCAGCGACGCTCGCCTGGCGGTTTCTCACATTCACCGGCTTTTCCAACGATCACTACGTGCACCTCGCGCGCGCCCAACAGATGCGCCTTGGCGAATGGCCGGTCCGCGACTTTGTCGATCCAGGGCTGCCGCTGATGTATGTGGTGTCGCTCGTCGGGCATGCGGTCGGAGGCCCATCGCTTGGCACCGAGTTCCTCATCGTCGCGATCGCCTTCGCTGTCGGTTCCGTCTTCACCTTTCTCGCGGCCTCGAAGCTGGCGGGCTCGATCGCGATCGCGTTTTCGATGACGCTGCTCCAGATTGCGATCTCGCCGCGGACGTACGGTTACCCAAAGGTCTTGCTGTACGCGATTGCGGGCTGGGTCATCATCGCGCTTGCCGAGCGCCCCACCGGCCGCAGAATCGTGCTGGCGGCGATGCTGATCGCAATCGCATTCCTGTTTCGCCACGACCATGGCGTCTACATTGGCCTCGCCTGCGCGGCGGCAACTGCGCTTGCGACTCGCAAGGAGGGCGCGAATGTCGTCGTTCGGAGCGTCACAGCGCTGACCGCGGCGAGGCCCTCTTGCTGCTGCCGTGGGCACTGTTCGTGCAGCTGAACGGCGGTCTTATCCCCTATCTGCAATCAAGCGCCGCGTTCTCTCGCGCCGAAGGGGCGGCCACGGCTCTGCCCACACTTGCCCTGCGGGTGTCGCCTGAGGTGTGGCTGTTTTATCTCTTCCGCATATTACCGGTTGCGTGTGCGTTCCTCGCCTGGCGCCGGCTGCGAGGAGGGCTGGATCGATGGCCCGGCGAAGCTGTCGCAGTGATCGCGATCGCCTTCATGGCGGCGCTCGCGAATTCCGGCTTTCTCCGGGACACCCTGAAGGCGCGACTGCCGGACGCCATCGTGCCCGCGGTGTTGCTCGGCGCCTGGCTCCTGAGCCTGGCCTGGTCGCGCCATCGCCCTTTGACCCGCTTGGCGTGGTCGGCGCTGGCGGCCGTCGTCCTGGCAATCACGGTACTGTCCATTGCGCAAGTGAGCGAATTTCGAGAGCAGATGGGACGGACCGGGCTGCTCGATGGCACGCGCGTCGTGGAGGAACGTGCGGCGGATCTAGGCGAACGTCTCGGGCGCGAATACCCTGATGGCAACATGACCCCGAGCCGGTTTGCAGGCGCCTTGATGCGCTTTGCATTGTATGTCGACCGTTGCACCGCACCGGACGACCGGCTGCTCGCCAGTAACCTCATGCCCGAGGTGTTCGTGTTGGCAAAACGAGGGTTTGCCGGTGGGCAGATCGCGTTCTTGCGGAACTTCTATATGACGCCGGAGGAGCAGCAGCAGACGATCAATCGCATGCGGCGCCAACGTGTGGCGTTCGTTGTGATCGCGCTCGATCATCACACCGAGTTCCAGGAGTATTTCTTACCGGTGCCCGCCTATATCAGCACGAGGTTCGAGCCGTTCACCGATGTCGCGGTGGAGACCACGAAAGGCGTCCGCATCCTGGTCGAACGCGGCCGGGTGCCGGTGGGAGTGGATCCCACGACGGGCTGGCCGTGTTTCCGCGAAGACGCGGCTACGCGGTAACGGCCGTCTTCTTCTTGCCCTTCGCCGGGGTCTTGGCAGCTTTCGCCGCGGTCGACGCCGTCTTGCGCTGCTCGACCGTCTGCGCGCCGAACTTCTTCGTGAACCGCTCAACGCGGCCCTCGGTGTCGATCAGCTTCTGGCGCCCCGTGAAGAACGGATGGCAGGCCGAGCAGATTTCCAGGTGCAGCTCAGGCTTGGTCGATCGGGTCTTGAAGGTGTTGCCGCACGCGCAGCGCACCTCGACCTCTGTGTACTTGGGGTGAATACCTTCCTTCACGGCGAACTCCTCCGGGGCAATAGGAAACTTCAATTATACACGGAGGCGGACGAGGTGCCGGCGGGTGCACTCACGAGCTTCCGGTAGCGTTCCTCCCCTCGAAGCGGCGCCCAGCGGGGATCGAGCCGGAGCAACTGCTCCGAAAAATGCGCCGGCGTCGCGAGCAGCCTCTCCAGCTCGTCGAGCGCCATGTCGTAGTCGCCGGCCATCGTGGCCGCCAGCGCCACGTCCTCGCGCACGACGCTCGCGTCGAAGCCGGTCGGAAACGGCATCAGCTCGAGCGCACGCCGAGCCTCGCGGCCGCATCATCCTTCCGTCCCAGTCCCGCGTATGCAATGCCGAGCGCGCTGCGCAGTCGGCCGTCATCGGGAGTGGCGTGCACCTCGGCTTCGAGGAGCTTCCGCGCAGAATCGAACGCCGCGGTCGCGCGCCGCCGGTCGCTGGCGAGCTGCCACGCCTGTGCCTCGAGCAGGATCGCCGGGCGAACGAGCACCCACGTGCGCATCCAGCGGCCTGCCCAGGGCGCCGCCGCCTGCACTGCGCGATCGAATCGTCGCTCGTACAGCGCCTGCACGAACCGCGGTTCCATGAAGCGCCAGTCATCCGGCTCCGGCAGGCGATCCAGCAGCGCGCGGGCGGTGGTTCGTGGTTCGTTCTCCGTCTGACGGACAACGGATTACGGACAACGGTCTACGATTTTCCCGCCGCCATCGCCGCGAGGAAGTCGATCGTGTTGCAGGCCGGGCTCCAGTCAGGCGATCTCCGTACGCAACGCAGCGGCCAGACGCGCCGCACGGTCGCTGTAGACCGGCACGTCGAGGGCTTCGAACACGCGTATGGCGGACGCGAGCTCGCGTCTCGCTCGCGAGCCGTCACACCGGCTCGCGGACTCCGCCAGCTCCAGGCGTGTCCGCCCCGCTTCGAACGCGGCGCCGATACGCTCGAAGGTCTCGGCGGCGCGCTGAAAGCAGTCGGCGGACGCGCCCGCGCTGTCTCGCGTGATACGTCCTATCACGCGTTGACTGAACGCCACGCCGTACCAATAGCCTGCCGACGTGGTGATTTGCAGACCGTTCTCCACCAACGCGGCAGCCTCGTCGGTCCTTCCCGCCATTCTCGACGCTTCGCCAAGCAGGGTCGACGCAAGCCCGTGCCACTGTGGAAACGAGAATCCTTCGAGCTCGGCGACGATCGGCCCGAGCAGCTGCCCGGCCTCCTCGAAGTCACCCCGTTCCAACAACGCGTACGCGAGAAACAGCGATGCGTACGCCCGGCTGACGCGATCGGGCGCGAGCTGTAGACCGCGGCGCCCCTGTGCGATGGCCGCCTCGTAATGCCCGCGAGAGGAATCTGCCCACGCCGAAACGAAGGCGGCATAAGTCTGCAGCCGTGGATCGGCGATGCTCTTGCCGACCGAATCCGCGCGGACGGCTTCGGCCAGAGCTGACTCGAAGTCTCCTTCGAGCAGGTAATTGGTGGAGAGGTAGAAGTGCGCCATGCCGAGCCACCACCGCTGGTCCACGCGCGGCTCGAGTATCTTCACCGCCTCCTTGCCATGAGCGATGCCGTCGGCTGCCGTTCCGGCCCAGTGGCTTTCGAGGGCCAGCACGCCGTGCGCCTTCCCGAGCGTCGCTTCGTCCCCGGCCGCCGCGGCGGCCGCGATGGCGCGATGCGCCGATTCGGCGGCACGGCGCTGATCGCCCAGGCGGCTGTACATGTGCGCCAGCCAGAACGAGTACGAAGCCGTGAGCGCGGCATCGTTGATGCGCGCCAGCCGGGCATCGTGCGGCAGGAGCACCTGGACGCTGTCGCGGAAGCGGCCGAGGAAATACAGCGAGTGCGCATGCCGCAGCGCGACGTCGAGCATCCGGCGGTCACGCTCGACCCCCTCCGCCAGCCGCTGGAGCCTGCGCGCAGCAAGATCCAGATGCAGGATCGCTTCCGCATTGGCGTAGACTCGAGCGGCTTGATCAGCCGCGCGCGTGAGCCAGAGCACCGCTTCGTCGACGAGATCCGTTCGCGCATAGTGATACGCGAATGTCGCGGCGAGGTCCTCGCGCTCTCCGTACAGGCCGGCCAGCGCCTGCGCGGCAGCCAGGTGCAGCTCGCGCCTGGTGCGGGCCAGCAGGCTGTCGTACGCCACGTCCTGCGTCAGCGCGTGCTTGAAGACGAGCATCGTCTCGTCACCCGCAGACGACGACGACGACGAGCGGCGTCCGCGTGCTTGCCTTGAGAAACAGGGTGCGAAGCGCGTCGAACGTCCGTACCTTGATCGCTTCGGGGCTCAGCGCATCGAGCGCGCTCTCGGCGTCCACGATGCCGATGAGCCTCAGCAGCCACGTGCCGGCGTCTGCCGGAAGATCGGTCTCGCGCACCGTGCGGGCAACAGCATCGCGAATGGCATCGGGTGGGTCGCTTTCGGTGACGCCGCAATGCGTGCGAACCAGGTCGGCGAGCGGCAAATACGGGATCAAGCTGCCGTACGAGACGCATCGCCCTTCGAGCAACAGAATCGGTGCACCCGCAGTTAGTGCCCGGCAGAGCTCGTGAACGAGCCGTGACTTGCCCATGCCTGGCTCGCCGATGACGTCGACCACCTGGCCGCGGCCGCATCGGGCCTGCGTGGCCAGTTCGGCGAGCGCTGCCAACTCGCTGCCCCTGCCGACGAAGCGGGAAAGCTTTCGCGCGGCACCCGCGCCATGGATCGGTCCACGCACCCTGCGAACCGCTCGGAACACGGGCGCTCCGGCCGCCGTCATTCCGGTCGGATGCGTCTCGACGTGGCCTTCGATCGCACGCCGGGTAGCATCGCCGATCAATATCGCACCGGGCTCGGCGAGCTGCTGAAGGAGGTCGGCCTCCTTCGCGGCATCGCCGATCCCTGAGTACTCGACGGCGGTCGCGGTCGACATCCGCGTGACGATGAGCGAGCCAGTGCTGATGCCGATCTGGAGGGCGAAGGTCTCACCGTCCGAGGCGGCCGGCGTCGAGAGACTCTGAACGCGCTTCTGGATCTCCAGCGCCGCCAGCGTTGCCCTGCGAGCATCGTCCTCGTGAACGATGGCGGCGCCAAAGATCGCTTCGAAGCCGTCGGCGAAGCGATGGCTGATGACGCCCTCGTACCGCGCGATTGCTTCCGAAACGAGCGTCAGCAGCCGGCCCGTGAGGTCGAGCATCGCTTCGGGACCGAGCCGCTCGATCGCATCCGCGGCGTTGGCGATGTGTCCGTGGACGACCGTCACTCGCTTGCGCTCGCCCTCCACGGCCGCCGGCCTCGGTGGTCCTGTCGAATGCGCCCCCGCCGAGGCGCCGCCGGCCAGCGGATCAATCGTGACTTTACGGACCTCCGCCGCGAGACGATAGCCGCGGCGCGGCACGGTGTCGATGTACGGCTGTCCCGTGGGTTGATCCCCGAGCGCTTTGCGCAGCGTGTAGACGTGCTGCGTCAGGTTCGCTTCCTCGACGAACGTGTTCGGCCAGAGCGTTTCCATGAGCTCGCCCTTGGCCATCACGCGGTCGGTATTGCGGGCGAGGAGGAGCAGCAGATCGAAGCACTTCGGAGAAAGAGGAATGACCTCGCCGGCGCGCTGCAGGCGGGTCAGCGCGACGTCGATCCGAAACGGCCCGAACTCATAGAAGTGCTTCTGGGACAAGGACTTGGCAGCGTTGAGAATCTATTGAGTCCCGATTGAGCCCGGCTTGAAGACGCGCCGGGCGGCCTGGGCGCATTGTGTCCGCATCGCCGATTGACGCGCGCCGATTGTAGCTGCATGGCGCGCGGGAAGGCATAGGAGAAGGGCCATGACGCTCAACGGCAAGCACCCGATCTTCCTTCTGGCTATGATTTTCGCGGCCACGACGGCCGAGGCCCAGCGAGACAATATCCTGCCTTACATCCCGAAGGCGGATCTCACCCTGACTGTGAGGCCCTCGGCGTCGACCGTGCACGTCTACAGCATGTTCCATTTCACGATAGAGGTCTTCAACAACGGACCGAGCCGAACAGACGCGACGATCTCGTTCAATCCGGGTGAGCACGCAAACGTGCACTACGTCACGGCCGTGTCCCTTGGGGGCGCCTCGCTCGTGAGTCTCAATCCGATCAGAGTCGCCAATGTCCTTCGTGGCACACGCGTGGTTTTCCAGCTGCACGTCATTGCCTACCATGTCGGGACGCTGACGAGCGTTGCCAGCGTGTCGTCCTCGGTCGAAGATCCCACGCCGCTCAACAACAACGTTTCACTCCACACGACGGTGCGCGCTTACCAGGCCAACCTGTCGGTGGCGCTCTTGCGCGTTCCGAAGACGATGATCATCACCAAGCCGGAGGAGTTCGTCATCGAGGTCGTCAACAATGGCCCCGACGTGGCCCACAACGTCAGAGCGGCGTTTTCAACCAACGCTCCCATCGAGTACGGCGGGTACGTCGAGATACAGACTGTGACCGCAGGCACTCCCAGCGGGTGCGACTGGACGTCCTGCCGCTTCGATGATTTTCCAAGCGGCGCTCGCGCGTGGTTGCGTGTAAGACTCAGGCCGCGGCAGGTCGGATACCTCAGAGTTACTGCGGTCGTGACGGCGACGGAGGACGACCCCGTTCTGACCAATAACACCGATTCCGGCATCGTCTTCGTCGACCCCGGCACCGCACCGATCGCGGAGGCCGGCAACGAGCTCTACACGACATCGCTGCAGGCCGTAACCCTCGATGGAACACAGTCGCAGGATGCCGATGGGGATGTGCTCAGTTACTTCTGGAGCTTCACCGGCCGGCCGCCGGGTAGCAGCGCCGTGCTGCAGGGGCAGGTGTCAACGACGCCGTGGTTCGTTCCCGACCGGCGAGGACGCTTCGTTCTGAAGCTGGTGGTGAACGACGGCTTCCATGAGCGCGAGGCCTTCGTCGGAGTGACCGTCGTGAACACACCGCCGGTCGCACGTGCCGGGCGAGATCAAACCGCGGCCGTTGGATCCACCGTGGTGCTCGACGGCGGCGCGTCGAGTGACAGCGACGGCGACCAGCTGCAATACCACTGGAGCGTTCGGTCCGGTCCGTCCGGCAGCAGCGCACTTCTTTCGGAGGCGCTCACCGTCAACCCGACCTTCTCACCGGATCTTCCGGGCACCTATGTCCTCGACCTCCTCGTCGGAGATGGCGACGCCAGCAGCTACGCCGATCGCGTCGTCATCAGCACGACGAACTCGAGGCCGGTTGCCGACGCCGGTGTCGATAAGCGCGTGCATCTCCTGGACACGGTGAGGCTGAACGGTGGGGGTTCATGGGACGTCGACGGCGATCGTTTGAGGTACTTCTGGTCCTTTGTCGGACTGCCCGAGGGAGTCGCCGCGCCCCTGCTGGAAAACCATACGTCTCCTCGACCGAGCTTCAAAGTCCCCGCGTCCGGCACCTACATCGTTCAGCTCGCGGTAAGGGACGCGGACGAACTGAGTATGGTGGACACGGTCACGATCACGACGAACGGTCTCGCACCGGTTGCGCGTGCCGGTTCCGATCGATTGGTGACGGTGGGCAGCACGGTCACATTAGAGGGACAGGACTCTAACGCTACGATCTACAGTACGCCGCACTACATCTGGGCGCTGACGACGACACCACCCGGAAGCGCAGCTGCGCTCGACCTGGGCGGCGCGGATGCCACCTTCGTAGTCGACCTGCCAGGCACGTACGTGGCGCAATTGTTCGTGCACGACGGTTTCGTCGCCAGTGCCGCGGACACCGTGACCGTCACCACCGGCAACCTGGCACCGACGGCCAACGCCGGGGACGACAAGATCGTTCGGGCCGCCAACGTGGTGCTGCTCAATGGCTCGCAGTCCTTTGATGCGAATGGCGACGGCATCTCGTTTCGATGGTCAATCGTTGCGCAGCCGATGGCGAGGACACTGACGGGTGCCCGCATCGTCGTTGCGAACGCGAACACCGCCGGGCCGTCATTCGTGCCCGAGGAACCCGGACTCTATGTGGTGCAGCTGATTGTCAATGACGGGGTCGCCGACAGTGTGCCGGACACCGTGATCATCAAAGTCATCGAATAACAAGGAGACACATCATGTTGATCTCAGCCAGACACGCTCTTGTGACCGGCGGCTCCCGTGGCATCGGCCGCGGCATCGCGCTGAAGCTCGCCGAGCACGGCGTCCACGTTGCCATCAACTACCTGCGCGACGAGGCTTCCGCCAAGGCCACGCTCGAACAGGTCAGGGCCCGAGGGGCGGACGGCTTCACCGTCCAGGCGGACGTCTCGCAGCCGGCGCAGGTGGAGCGTCTCTTCGCCCGTGTCCGCGACGAGTTCGGCGGTCTCGACATTTTCGTGTCGAACGCGCGCACCGATGTCGCCACCTTCTACGAGCCGGCGATGTCGATCACGCTCGACAAGTGGGACACCGCCATGGACTCACAGGCGAAGGCTTTTCTCGTGAGCGTGCGCGAGGCCGAAAAGCTGATGGTGAGCGACGGTCGAATCATCGCGATCACCTACGCGCCCGGCGGCAGATACGGAAGCTGGCAGTCGTGGGTGGGAATGGGCGCCGCGAAATCGGCGCTCGAAGTCCTGGCCCGCTACTTTGCCGTTGCGTTGGCGCCGCGTGGCATCACGGTGAATACGATCAGCCCGGGCTGGATAGAGGATAGCGTGCTCAACACCCTGCCCGAGCCGGTGGTGCAGATGATTCGCGACCACCACCAGAACGGCTGGACGCCGATGCGGCGGCTTGGCACACCGGCCGACATCGGCAACGCCGTAACGCTGCTCTGCTCGAAGGAGGCCGGATGGATCACGGGCCAGCTCATTGCCGTGGACGGCGGCGCATCGCTCATGGATCCTGCGCTTCCGCTTGTCATCCAGCAGCCCGAGCTGCAGCCGGCGTGAGGCTAAGATTTTCCCGCCGCCATCGCCGCGAGGAAGTCGGCGTTCGCCTTGGTCTTGCTCATCTTCGAGATGAGCAGCTCCATCGCCTCGCTCGGCGAGAGCGGCGTGAGAACCTTGCGCAGCACCCACACGCGGTTCAGCTCTTCCTTCGGCAGCAGGAGCTCTTCCTTCCGCGTGCCGCTCTTGCTGATGTCGATAGACGGGAAGACGCGGCGATCGGTCAGCTTGCGATCGAGGTGGATTTCCGAATTGCCGGTGCCCTTGAACTCCTCGAAGATCACTTCGTCCATGCGCGACCCGGTGTCCACGAGCGCGGTGGCGACGATCGTCAGGGAGCCGCCTTCCTCGATGTTGCGCGCCGCGCCGAAGAAGCGCTTCGGACGCTGCAGGGCGTTGCTGTCCACGCCGCCCGAGAGCACCTTGCCGGAGGCCGGCACGATCGTGTTGTAGGCGCGCGCCAGGCGCGTGATCGAGTCGAGCAGGATCACCACGTCCTTCTTGTGCTCGACCAGGCGCTTGGCCTTCTCGATGACCATCTCGGCAACCTGCACGTGCCGCTGCGCCGGCTCGTCGAACGTGGACGAGATCACTTC
>Ga0190265_10001196_pt1 | contig 17045 bp, 13 predicted proteins | sample Popmic124T_FD_133135 | JGI IMG/M metagenome (GOLD analysis project Ga0190265, IMG submission 133135) | Populus adjacent soil microbial communities from riparian zone of Indian Creek, Utah, USA - 124 T | ecosystem: Environmental > Terrestrial > Soil > Riparian zone | place: USA: Utah | collected...
GAGACCGGGAACTCGTCTGACCAAAGTCAGGCTCACACAGTATTTTGCGCGGCCGGCAACCGTGCGCTTGCTGTGCGACGACCGCGAAAAAAGATGGCAATCCTTTTGCGAGTCTGGGGTTGAAAGGATCCACCATGCCATCCAAAAGCGTCGTCGTTGTCGATGACGACCAGGCCACGCTTCGCTCGCTGGAATTCTGGCTGATCGAGGCCGGCTACGACGTCGTCAGCTCGGCGCGTTTCGAGGAGGCCCGGGCCTATTTGGCCAGCCACACGCCCGACATTCTGCTGGCGGACGTGCGGCTCGGTGAGTTCAACGGGCTTCAGCTGGCGCTGTTCGTCAAGGGCGGCCACCCGAACGTCGTGGCGATTGTCTTTTACGACGTCGACGATCCCGTCCTGGCGGTGGAGGCGGCTCGATGCGGAGCGCGGTTCGTCCGCAAACCCGAGACGAGCGCGGGACTCCTGGAGTGCCTGGCCGAGTCAGCCTGACTTCCGGTCATGCGGGCTGACTCTCGAGCGGCCTCTGCATCGGCGGCGCCGAGATGCCGCGGTATTGCTGATGCGGCACCTGGCATTCGTACTTCCGAAGAAAGTTCAGGAAGCGTTTGTAGTCCTCCGGCGGCATGTTGAAGAGATCGACAAGAATCTTATAGTTGCCGCGCGTGTGCTCCAGCCCGCGCGTGACGATCTGGCGAAGGTCGACCCGCGTCATGTCGCGCGACATGAATACCGGATACACCACCATCCAGAACGATTCCCCGCCATTCACAATCCGATCGTACATAACGTCGGCGACGCCGGGTACCGCCATGACCGGCTTGCCGGTGGCGGCGACGACAGAGGGCGGCCTCGAGATCTCCTTGGGGATGTCCTCCACGCCAATCGGCCCGCTTCGCGGCCGCAGCACCAGCCGCTCGGCCACGTTTCTCAACTCGCGGACATTGCCCTGCCAGTCGTACGCGTCAAGCCTGGCCATCGCCTCCGCCGAAACAGCGGGGACGCCCACTCCGTAACGGGCGCTGAATTGCTGGAGGAAGTGGCGCAGCAGCAGCGGAATGTCCTCTCGCCGCTCGCGCAGCGGAGGAATTGGAATATGAATGACGTTGAGGCGGTAATACAGGTCCTCGCGGAACGCGCCCTCGGCGATGCGGTCCAGCAGCCGCCGGTTGGTCGCGGCGATTACCCGCACGTTGACCGGCGCGACATGGCGCTCGGCGCCGACGCGCTGCACTTCGCCGCCTTCGAGAAATCGCAGCAGCAGTGCCTGCATGCGCGGACTCATTTCGCCGATCTCGTCCATGAAGATCGTGCCGCCGTGCGCCATCTCGAGGAGGCCGGTGCGGTCGCGAAACGCTCCGGTGAAGCTGCCTCGCATGTGGCCGAAGAGCTCCGACTCCAGGAGCGACTCGGGCACGCCGGCGCAGTTCATGGTGACGAAGGCGGCGTGGCTGCGGCGGCTCTTCGAATGGATCAGGCGGGCGACAACTTCCTTGCCGACCCCGCTTTCGCCGGTCAGGAGCACCTTGGCGTCCGACCGCGCGGCGTACTCCGCCTCTTCGTGCACCGTGCGGATTGCGACGCTGGCGCCGATTAAAGGTTCTGGTCGGTCAGCCATGGCTCAGGGTTGAACTCGCCTGAGACCAGTCACGAAAATATCGTCGCCGGCCTCCGCGAGTTCGGTTTCGGGCCCGCTCAGATCTCGCCGGCGATTGGGACCGAATGAATAGACGCTGACCTTCTGCAGGCCGTCGTGCTGTTTTTCGAAGAGCAGCCAGTACGGCGAGCCCCATGGATCCACGCCGTAGGTATGACGTAACTCGGCGCTGTCGGCCGACGGGCCGTCGCACAGAACGGTCTGGAAGCGGTGAAGACCTTCAGCGACGAGATAGTTCTCCTTGACCGAGGACCAGATCCGCTTGTGCAGACGGCCCATCCGCCACAGTTTCTTCGTTCCGGCTTCGCCGCCCGCCACATCGTCGACCAGGCTCCGCACTTCGCTGGACGCGCAACTCATGCGGCTGGCGTCGCGGCCATGCTCGAGCCGATCGGTCGCCGCGGTCATGGTCGCGCCGAAGCCCACCGCCAGTACCACGATCGTCCAGAACGTTTTCGGACCGGGTCGCATTGAGGCCAGGAACAATACACCGGCAAGTGCCTCAACCCATTCACCGGTCAGCGTCAGCGGATACCACAACAGCAGGACGATCGCGATGGCGAACCACGGCACGAGGGCCGACGGCGGCGGGGTAGCACCCACGCGGGCCATCCACGCGGCGCCGCGCCTACGCGTCGCCAGGAAAGGAAGAAGAAGTCCGAAGCCGCCAAGCGCCATCATCAGGACCCACTTCGGCTGCAGGAACGCTTGCGCCAGGTTGTGGAGGTTCATCTCCTGCTGAAAGTTGTTGCCGAGAAAGAATTCAGGGGCGTAGTAGCCAAACAGCCGCTGCCCCCAGCTGAACTCTTCGCCGGCAATGAACAGGCAAAACAACGCCACCAGTCCGTCGAACAAAAAGCGCCTTCGGGTTGCGTTATACAACCCGAAGGCGCCGGCCGCCAGGAACAGCCAGACCGACCCCCACTCCACGATCCGGTCTTCCTGAAGCAGTTCTCGATACCGCTCCGGAGCGAAACTGCCCATCAGCAACATCGCCGCGATCCACGCCGCGGCAAGGGCGTGCACGGGCAGCGACATGCCCGATGGTGAAACCATCCGACCGGGACGGGCCGATCGCGCACGCGATCGCCCCGCCTCGCTCTGATGGTTGGTCCAGACTACGGTAGCCATGCGGCTCTCGTGACCAGGAAGCCGTCGTAGTTGTGGGCAATGGTCCCGACGTTCCTGACCTTCACGGTGTAGACACCGGGAAGGACGGGCACCGTGGTGGCCAGCGCCATACCAGGCAGTGGAAGCGAGGTCGCCACCAGCATGCCGAGCGGGTTGTAGATCTGGACCTGCAGCGGCTGTTCGACGAGTTCGAGGATTTCCTCCAGCAGGTCGTCCGGATCCGGAATCGCGAGGTCTTCGAGCGGCTTCCGGGCCCCGGCGATCACCGCGAGCGTGCCGGCGCCGACCGACATTTGATAGGAGCGCTGCTGTCCGGGCTCGATTCTGTCGCTATGTGAGTCCTGCGTTTCCTTGCGGCCCTTGTGGTCCCAGTGATCCTTGACGCCATCCGAGTCATCATCGGAATCCTCGTCGTCGTGTTTGCCGTCGTTGTCGTCGTCGCTGTCTTCATCGTTGTGCCGGCCATCGTTGTCGCAATCGCTGTCGTGGTCGTCGCGCTTGCCATCCGAATCGTAATCATCGCTGTCCTGCTGCGGCGGTTTGATGGCCGCGGAGAACTCGGATGTGCTCCAGGGTTCCTGCGCCGCGGTGCCGGGGACCAGCGGGTCGTCTTCGTAGATACGCGCGATGGCGGTAATGCGATAGCTGTCGGACACGCCATTGGGAATCGTCACGTTGAAGGTGGCTTTGCAGGTGGGCGCCCCGTTCGTCGTGACATAGGCATGCCCGAGATAGAACTTGCCCTCCCGATCCTGGCTGCTGCCCATGTCGGTAGCCGGCGTCGCGTAGAACTCGATGTCGAACGTCGTGTTGGGCGTGCTATTCAGGTATCCCTCGACGATCGTGTTCTTCTTGTGTCGCTTCGCCAGCGTCAGCACCGGGTAATTCTGCAGGTCGTTGGACGCGGTGTTCAGGGGCGAACCATCGCCACCCAAACCACCATCCACGTCGCAGGCATCATTCGGTGCCGGGCCGTCCGGGTTGCCCAGCCATGTCGCGCCCATCGTGACGAACTGCTGCAGGTCAATGCCAATTCCCTGATTCTTGAAGATGCTGTTCATCGAGAACAGGTGGCGGTTGGTCGCCGGGATGATTCGCCCTTCGGTATTCACCGAGATGCCGACCCAGTTGTCCCAGATCAGATTCTTCCGGTAGAAATCGCCGCGGACCCCCGCCCGAATCGAGAGGCCTGCCGATCCGTTGCGGTACAGCGTGTTGTAGTCCACCCGGTTGGTGTCGAGCAGTTCACCGTCGGTGTCGAGCGGGCTTTTCGAGCCGATTTCAATGCCATTGCCCGCGTCACCTTTTGCGACGCCGGTGTTGTTGGTGTTGTCGCGCGACAGGTTGCACTGGGCCAGCCCGTCGTGGCCGTTGATGTCGATGCCGTCGTGGGACCCTGAGTTCCAGCCGTTCTTGAAAGCCTCGTTCTGAGTCACGATCACGACCGTGTCGGGCTGTTCACCATCGAACCCGCCCTGGCCGTTGTAGCCGATGTAGTTCCACGACGCCGTCATGTTGCCGGGGCTCAGTTGGCGCACGCCGAAGCCCTGGTTCCTCTTCACTCCGGGGTCGGTGCCGTTCTGCAACACGCCGATGAAGTTCTTTTCCACTATGCGGCCGGTGCCGGTGCCGGCGAGGCCGACGATCGCATGCACGCCGAAGTTCGGGTCGACGCCGGGACCCTTGACGCCGTAGATCGCAAGACCTTTGATAGTGACGTTGGATGACGCCGGACCGATGCTCATGGCCGCGAGCGCAATCGCCGCGCCGGACGCATCGATCGCCACTTCGGGGCCCTGGAAGTGGAGCGAGTGGCATGGGTTGTAGTGGTCCCACACCCCCGGTTTCACTTTCGAGCCGGCGCTCTTGCTGTTGCTGCCCGGCTGGCTGAAGCCGTCCACCGTGATGTTGCTCATCAGCGGGTCCAGGTCGGCAGTTAACATGATTGTGCAGGCCGCGCTCTGATTCGCGTTGCAGCCCGGGAGCGCGAACTTAATGGTGGCTCCCGACGTCAGATTCGCGGATTCAATTGCGCCGCGGAGACTGCATCCGCCGGGTGTGGCGAGACACGGCCCCGGAGTGTCGGCGGTCGTGTTGACGACGAACGTTGTGCCGGTCGCCTCCGCCGGTATGCCGCCGCCGATCAAGATCAAAATCAGTAGTAGGGGAATCTTCACCACGGTCTCATCTCCTCCTTGTTGTCGTGTCCACTGGGACCATCACCATCAAGACAAGGATAGGAACTGGGCGTGACGGCGTGAATCAGCCGGGTACTGATTTTGTCGTAGGAAGACGACTGACAGTGGTGTCGGTGTTTGTCTGACAGGAAGGCTCAGCTGCGCACGGCGTGGTCGGGCGCGATCTTCGTCGCGCTCCTTCATAATAGGTGACCATCTCGAAACCACCACGCGTTCTCGTGCTTGGCGGCGGGCCTGCCGGATCGAGCGCCGCGCGGCTGCTCGCCTCATGGGGCCATCAGGTTGAGCTGGTCACGCGTCCCACGCGCGAGCATCAGCTGGCGGTGTCGTTACCGCCAAGCTGCGCGAAGCTGTTCGATGCAATCGGCGTCTCCGACGCAATCGAACGGGCAGGTTTCATCCGCTCCACCGGCAACACGGTGTGGTGGGGGCACGAGGACGCGCGGGTGGAGCCGTTCGCCGAGGGTGCGCGCGGCTGGCAGGTCGACCTCGGCCCGCTCGAATCAGTTCTTCTCGAGGAAGCCTCGCGTGCCGGGGTGACGATCGAGCGGCGAGTGCTCAGGCCTACCGAGTCGGGCATGAGGCGCATCACGAAGGCGGAAGCCCCGCCTGCGTTCGTGTTGGACTGCACCGGCCGTTCCGGCCTGATCGCCCGCGCGCGTAATCTCCGGCGATTTGACGACGGTCCAACGACGGTTGCGCTGGCGGGCGAGTGGCGAAGCGACGCGTGGGAACTTCCCGACGTCACGCATACGGTTGTCGAGTCATACGCCGACGGGTGGATGTGGTCGGTGCCAACGGCGGATGGCATCCGGCATGTGGCCGCGATGATCGATCCGCAACGATCGGATCTGGCGCGCGGCGGATCCTCTCGAGACGTCTATCTCTCCGAGATTGGCAAGACGCGCGCGTTCAAGCGGCTCCTGGCGACGGCATCACTCGCTTCGGGCCCGTCGGGGTGGGACGCCTCGACCTACGGCGCACGCGAGTACGCGGGTGACGACTGGCTGCTCGTCGGCGATGCCGCGTCGTTCATCGACCCGCTGTCGTCCGCCGGAGTGAAAAAGGCGCTGGCGTCGGCGTGGCTCGCCGCCGTTGCCGTTCACACGGGCCTGAAGACACCGTCGATGCGTCGGCACGCGCTGGACTTTTACGGCGCGCGCGAGCGGGAGATCGAGCGCCACCATGCCGCCGAGTCCCGGGCTTTCCTGGCCAATGCCGCCCGGCGGCACGGCCGCCCGTTCTGGGCTGACCGATCGGACGACCCTCACGATACGAAGGGTGACGCCGAGGAGGTGCGGCGCGCTTTCGAGCTGCTGAAGCACGAGCCGGCGTTCACCGTCGTGGTCCCGCCGGCCATCCGAATCGAGCCGCGCCCGCTCGTCGATGGCCACGAAATCGTGATGGCGCCCCACGTAGTGCCGTCGAACGCGCCTGCCGTTCGTTACCTCCACGGCGTGGACCTGGTGCAGCTGCTCGAGTTGGCTCCCACCGTGTCGCAGGTGCCGGACCTGTTCGAGTTGTATGCCCGCCGCGCCGGACCGGTGCCGTTGCACGACTTTCTCCTCGCGCTTTCGACCGCCGTTGCACGAGGGTGGCTTGTGTCAGAATGAGCGCCGCGGACGGTATCTATGACGATACGAGCTCTCATCACCAGCAGCATCATTCTCCTGGGGGCAATCCTGCATGCGACGCAGGCGCCTCCCCAAATGCCCGCCAATCAGTCCTCGGGGGCGCCCACGGCCAAGCCGGAAGACGGCATTCCGATCACCGATCAAACGGTGCTCAAGGCGTGCGGCACGTGCCACCGGCCCGACGACAAGAGCCAGATGACGCGGATTTCGTTCCAGCGCAACACGCCGGAGGGCTGGCAGAACACCATCCAGCGCATGGCGGCGCTCAACGGGCTCAACATCGATCCGGCCACTGCCCGTCACGTCGTCAAGTACCTCTCGAACAACCTGGGGCTGGCGCCTGAAGAGGCCAGGCCGGCGACGTGGGAAGTGGAGAAGCGGTGGCCAGATTTCAAGTACGCCGCCAATGCGGATGCCGAGAGCACGTGCAACAAGTGTCATTCGCTCGGCCGCGTGATTTCGCAGCGCCGGACGCGGGGCGAGTGGGATCTGCTCGTCGCGATGCACCGCGGCTGGTATCCGCTCACCGACAACCAGGCGTTCCGCCGCATGGGTCCGGTGCCGCAGGGTCGGTCGGCTGACGGCCGCCCGCCCGACACCCGCCACCCGGTGGAGAAGGCGGTCGATCACCTGGCCAGCACGTTCCCGTTGAAGACCCCCGAGTGGACGGCGTGGTCCGCCACGATGCGGCCGGCGCGCCTCGAAGGCACATGGACGCTGAGCGGGTGGGAATTGGGCAAAGGCGCGATTTACGGACGAGTGACCGTGACCGCCGATTCCGCCACGCCCGATGAATTCACGACGACCGCGACCTACCGCGTGGCGCGAACGGGCGAGACCATCACGCGCACTGGCCGCGCCATCGTCTACACGGGGTTCCAGTGGCGCGGTCGATCCAGCACGCCAGCCGAGGATTCAGCGCTGCGCGAGGTGATGACGATCGACCGCGACTGGCGTCACATGGAAGGACGCTGGTTCACGGGCGGCTACGACGAGCTCGGTCTCGACATCAAGCTGGATCGCATCGGTCCCGAGACGCGCGTGCTCGGCACCGACCGCACCGCGCTGAAGCAGGGCGGCGCGGGGCACGAGCTCAAGATCTACGGCGCGAACCTTTCGTCATCCCTGCGGCCCCAGGATGTCGACCTCGGCCCCGGGCTCACCGTGACCCGGATCGTCAACGTGACGCCGGATGTTGCCACCGTGACCGTGGATGCCGCGGCCACCGCGCCGGTCGGCATGCGCGACGTCTTCCTTGCCGGGTCGGCGCGTCAGCGCGCGCTCGCGGTGTTCGATCGCGTCGACAGCATCAAGGTGAAACCCGACTGGGCAATGGCGCGGGTGGGCGGCGTGGCGTTCCCGAAGGCGCTGGCCCAGTTCGAAACGTGGGGCTACAGCAACGGCGCCGATGGCAAGGCCGACACGCCCGACGACGTGGAGCTCGGTCTCGTCGACGTGCAGTGGAGCATGGAGGAATTCACCGCCACCTACGACGACGATGACATCAAGTACGTCGGCGCCATCGACGCGAAGACGGGGCGGTTCACGCCGAACATCGACGGTCCGAATCCGGTGCGCGTCGGATCGCGCAACAACATCGGCGACGTGTGGGTGGTGGCGCGCTATGCGGCGGAAGCCGCCGGCGACAAACCCGCGGCCACTCTTCGCGCCCGCGCGCACCTGCTGGTCACCGTGCCGCTGTATATGCGTTTCGATCCGTCGGCCGGCCCGCCTGAGCCGCCGCGGCGTCCGGGGACGGGCCAATGAGCGTCGTCGGCCTTCGAGAATTCCATTCGTTTGAAGCCGCCGGCCGGCGCTACCTGTACCTGGTGCCGAGCGCCGCGGTGTTCGCGCTCGACGATTGCTCCGCGGCCATTGTTGACTCGCTGGGCGAGGGTCCGCGAGCCATCGACGAGCTGACCCGCGACCTCGCGGCGCGATTCGACCACGTTGAGGTGACCGACACGATTGCCGAACTGCAACGCGTGCGCGCGCTTGGCGAGACCGCCGCGAAACCCGCTCCGATGCCGAAGATCGTGCCGCTGCGTCCGGTGCCGTTGCAGACGCTGGTGGTCAACGTCACCAACCAGTGCAACCTGGCCTGCACCTATTGCTACGAATACGGCGAAGACAAGATCGTCGATACCGAGAACGGCCAGCAGCCGAAGTTCATGAGCGAGGAAACCGCGCGCGAGGCCGTCGAGTTTACGCTGCGTGAATCTCGCGAGAACCCGCATGCCCACATCACGTTCTTTGGCGGCGAAACGCTGATGAACTTTCCGGTGTTGAAGGCGACCATCGGCTATGCGCGGCGCCGGGCGGCCGAAGCCGGCAAGACCATCGACTTCAGCCTGACCACCAACGCCACGCTGCTGCGGCCGGACGTGATCGAGTTCCTCGCCAACGAACGCGTCGGCGTGACGATTTCGATCGACGGCCCGGAGGACTTGCAGGATAAGTTCCGGGTCTTCAACAACGGCACCGGCAGTTACGCGATTGCGGCGCCGAAGATCAAGGCGCTGTTGGCCCGGCATCGTTCGCGGCCAATCGGCGCGCGGGTGACGTTGACGCGCCAGACCCTGGACGTAAGCCGGATCTACCGCCATCTCACCGATGAACTCGGTTTCTGGGAGGTCGGCTTCGCACCGGTCACCACCGCGCCGGGCCGGGACTACGCCATTTCCGATGGCGGGTTCGATCACCTTCTGGAGCAGTTCCGGACGCTGGCCGCGGAATACCTCGCAGCCTCCTTGCAGAACCGGCACCACGGTTTTTCGAACGTGCGTGAAACCCTGCAGGAGATTCACCATGGTCACGCCAAGGCGTATCCGTGCGGCGCCGGCCTCGGTTTGATGGGCGTCTCGACCGACGGCCGCGTGGCGCTGTGCCATCGCTTCGCCGGTTCCGACGATCACGGCTTCGGCACGGTGCGCGACGGCGTGTCGTGGGAAAAGCAGCAGCAGTTCCTCGACACGCATCACGTGTCGAACAAGACCGATTGCCAGACCTGCTGGGCGCGGCCGATTTGCGCCGGCGGGTGTTATCACGAAGCGCACACGCGGTACGGATCGACGAACCGCCCCAACCTGCACTACTGCGAGTGGATCCGCGGGTGGACGCACACCTGCCTGGAAATTTACGGCGAGCTGGCGGAACGCAATCCCGGGTTCCTGCGCCAGTTCGATGATGCAGACGCTCCGGAGAAGGTCTCATGAAGCACCTCACACCGATCAACCTCAAAGCGGATCGCATGGAAGCGGCCACGCGTCCTGACAAGAAAGATGTCGTGGCGCTTCAGCAAGGCCCTCCGCAACAGCCCGAGCCGCACATCCCGCACGGCTGTTCGCTGGTGTTCGCTCCCGGGTGGGAAGCCGATCGCAACGGCGGCACCGCCGGTCTGTGCCAGCCCGTCGAGCGCGACCTGTTCGACTGCCACATGGGCTGCTTCTGGCCCGCGCAGGTGCCCGACCAGTTGAACCACGCGCCGGATTGGACGGCCAAGTGCGCGGCCGCGCAGAAAGACTGGCGCAAGATCGATCTCATCTTCCCGGATGAGAAGAAGAAATGAGACGCCTGTTTCTCACGCTCATCCTCGTCGTCAGCGCAGTCAGCGTCGGAGCGCAGCGCCCCGCTCGCTTCGGCGTCGGCATGACCGGCGGCGACAACCTGATGTACATCGGCACCTACGCGGGCAACATCCAGATTTTCGACGAGACCACGGAAACCATGGTCGGCGACATCAAGTTGAAGACGGGCATCCCCCGTTCGCTGACGCTGTCGCAATCGCGCAAGCGGTTCTACGTGCTCGACGCCAGCCTCGAGAAGATCGAGATCGTCGACATTGCCTCGCGCTCGTCGCTGTCGAACTTCACGCTGAGCGAGGGCAACAAGCAGGTCAGGATTCGCGGCTTGCAGGTCGATCCGCTCGATCGCTTTTTGATCCTGTTGACGCGCTCGGCCACCAAGCTGATCGATCGCTGGGAGATCGGCGACATCACCATGCAGCTCTACGACCTTGCGCAGAACAAGGTCACCCGCACCATTCCCTGGCCGCGCGGTGAAGAGCGCGAGTTCATCAACATCCGGTTCTCGCCGGATGGCAAGCTCCTGTACTTCTTCGGCGACGACGTGCTGATCCTCGAGACCACCAACTTCACCGAGGTCGACACGTGGGCGTTGAGCCGCCCGCTCGAGCCCGGCCTGGGCCGCGTCAATTTCGGCTCGGTGGATGACTTCAACGAAGATCCTGGATTCTTCACCGGCCTGTTCACCATTCAGGATCCGCTGCACGGCCGCCGCATCATGGGCCTGGGCCGCGTCAACCTGGTGGCGAAGAGCATCGACTTCACGCCGATTGGCCCGGCCGAAGGGGTGAGCTTCGCGCTGTCGCCGGATCGCAAGCGCGGCTACGGCCTGATGCAGCAGATTGGCCGCTATGAGTTCTGGGCGTTCGACGCCGAGCAGCGGCGGCTCCTCAACCGCACGCCGTTCGAGGGCCGGCCGCGAATGGGCCTGCGGGTCTCGTCGAACGGCCGCCTGCTCTATATCTACGTGGCGGGCGCCACCATCGACGTCTATGAGGCCGCGACCTACAAGAAACTGCGCACCATCGAGATGAACGCCGACCAGACGACGAGCCTGTTCATACTGCCGCGCAAGTAAGCACTGCGATGGACCGCCGCGCATTCGCGTTTCTGGTGCCGTACTGGCGGCGGCTCGTCCTCGTTCTCGTCATCAGCCTGATCAGCACCGCGACGACGCTGGTCATCCCGTACTTATCGAAGGATCTGATCGACAAGGCGCTGGTCGGCCGCGACCTGGAGGCGTTGCGCCGGATCGTCGGCTGGTTCATCGCGCTCGGCGTGTTCGGGTTCGTCCTGAACGTCGCGAGCGGCCTCCGCTACACGCGGGTCTCGGCGGAAATCCTGTTCGACATGCGCCTGTCGCTCTACGCGCACTTGCAGCGGCTCTCGCCTCGTTACTACGCCCGCACTCGGCTCGGCGACATCGTCTCGAGGCTGAACAACGACATCAGCGAGATCCAGCGCGTCGCCGCGGAGGCGGCGCTGGCGTGGGTCGGCAACGTGCTGTTCCTCGCCGGCAGCCTCGTCATGATGATCTGGCTCGACTGGCGGCTGTCGCTGATCGCGCTCGCGCCGCTGCCGATCAGCCTGATTGCGCTGGCGTTCTACCGGCGGCGGCTCGAAGGCCGCGTCGCCGAGCTCAGGCAGAAGAGCGCCGACATCGGCAGCTTCCTCATCGAAACGCTGCAAGCCACGTCCTTGATCGTGGCCTCGAACGCGCAGCAGCGTGAGCAGCAGCGGTTCCGCGGCCTGAACAGGGAATTCATCGACGCCTTGATGCGCATGCAGCGCGTGACCTACTTCGCCGGCGGGCTGCCGGGGAGCGTGCTGTCGATCGGCTCCTCGATTGCGTTTTTCTATGGCGGTTTGCGCGTCATCGAAGGAACGCTCACGCTCGGCACCATGGGCGCCTTCCTCGCCTATCAGATGCGCGTGTTCGCGCCCGCGCAGGCCTTGATGGGTCTCTATGCGAGCCTCGCCACGGCAAGGGTGTCGTGGTTCCGAGTGCGTGAGATCCTCGACGCTCCAATCGATGTCGTCGAAGCGGCGGGCGCGCGGGCCCTCGCTTCCCCTCGTGGCGAGCTGGCCTTCGAGTCGGTGACACTCGGCACCGATCGATCGACGGTGCTCGACCAGGTGTCCTTCACGGCGCGGCCGGGCGCGAGCGTCGCGCTCGTCGGCGGGAGCGGCGTAGGCAAGTCCACGATCGCCTGCCTGGCGACGCGCCTGCTCGATCCGGAGAGCGGCGTCATCCGGCTCGATGGCAGCGATCTCCGCGAGTTGACGTTGGCGAGCGTGCGGCGGCACGTGGTGCTCGTCGAACAGGAGCCGACGCTGCTGTATGCCACCATCGAAGAGAACATTCGTTACGTGCGGCCCGATGCGACGCCCGATCAGGTGAGGCATGCCGCGGAAGCGGCGGGCATTGCCGCCTTCATCGAGCGGTTGCCCGAGTCGTACGGCACCATCGTCGGCGAGCGCGGCCTCGCGTTGTCGGCTGGTGAGCGCCAGCGTGTGGCGCTCGCGCGCGCCTTTCTCGCCGATCCCGCGGTGCTCGTGCTGGACGAACCGACCGCGGCGCTGGATTCCGTCGCGCAGCGCCAGGTGATCGAGGGCTACCAGGCGGTGATGCGCGGCCGCACCACGATCCTGATTACGCATCGTCGTGAAGTGGCGATGGCCGCCGACCACGTGGTGGTCCTCGAAGGTGCGCGCGTGGCCGATGCCGGCACGCCTCGCGAGCTGGCCGAACGCTCCGAAGCGTTCGCGCGCCTGTTCGAGATCGACCGCGGCGCCGGCGTCGAAGCATGACGCACGCCGTGGTGCGTGTCGCCATCATCGACAGCGGCGTCCACGCCACTCATCCACACGTCGGTGGCGTAGCCGGCGGGTTCGGCATCGACGATGCCGGCCGCAGGCATGACGACTACGTCGATCGTCTTGGTCATGGCACGGCGGTGGCGGCGGCTATTCGAGAGAAGGCGCCGGCGGCCGGGATCCTCGCGATCAAGGTCTTCGATCGGGAGCTTGCCGCCACGGGTGTGGCGCTGGTCTCGGCATTCGAGCGCGCCATCGAGCAGGGCGCTCACATCATCAGTCTGAGCCTGGGCACGCAGAACGCCGATCACGAAGCGTCGCTGGCGAGAGTTGTGCGCGACGCGAGGGCCGCCGGCACAATTGTGATCGCGGCGGGGGAGCAGGACGGCGTGCGCTGGCTGCCCGGTGCGATTGACGGCGTGTGGCCGGTGCTCCTCGATTGGTCCGTGCCGCGGGAGGAGTGCCGCGTGACGCTGCGATCGGGCAGTGCGCCGGTGTTCTACGCTTCGGGGTTCCCGCGGCCCATTCCCGGCGTGCCGCCTGAAAAGAATCTGAAGGGATTGAGCTTCGCGGTGGCCAACGTCACCGGCCTCGTGGCCGCCGCGATGTCAGTCCCTTCGCAGGGCGTGTAACGGATCCAGTTTCGTCGCCCGTCTCGCCGGCAACACGCTGGCCGCAATTGCGACCACTGCCAGCAGCATCGCGATGCCGCCGATAGTGACAGGATCGCGCGCGCTGGTCTGAATCAACAAGTTCGTGCTCGAGAACAGCTGGCCGACGCCAAAGGCCCCGGCGATGCCCAACCCGAGGCCGATCGCGAGCTGCACGAACGAGCGGCGCAGGAACAGCCACGACACTTCATCCTCTTGCGCGCCGAGCGCCATGCGAATGCCGATTTCCTGCGTGCGCTGCGACACCGCGTAGGCGGTGACCGCATAGAGGCCGACCGCCGACAGCGTCAGCGCGATGAGCGCGAAGATCGCGAACATGCTCCCGAAGATGCGGAACGGCCAGCGCGCCTGCGCGAGGTTCTCGTCGAGCGTCCGGATCCCGAACAGCGGCAGGTCCGCGTCGATCGCGCGCACTTCCTCGCGCAGGATCGGCGTCATCAGCGTCGGGTCACCCTGGCTGCGCACGATCAGCGCCATGAAGCCGCGCGGGTCGGTGCGGAACGGCAGATAGGCGATCGGATCCGGATCGGGGAGCTGGAAGTCGCGCTGCCGCACGTTGGGGACGATGCCGACGATGGTCGCCGTCAGCGAGGTGGGAATGCCGCCCGCCGGTGGCGCGCCACCCTGCAGATCGATGCTGAGCGTGATGCGCCGGCCGAGCGGATCCTCAGTGGGGAAATGCAGCGCGGCAAAGCGCTGGTTGATGATCGCGCTTTCGCGGCCCGTCATCCCGTCTTCGTCGGTGATGTTCCGCCCGCGTTGCAGCGGCAGCCCGATGGTCTCGAAGTAACGCGGATCGATTGTCAGCATCGTGACGTTCGGTGCCTGCTGTCCCTGGTCGAGCGGCTTGCCGTCGATCACCATGCGGCGCAAGAAGCCGCCTTGCAGCGGAATGTTGCTGGTCACCGCCACGTTCTCGATGCGCGGATTCGATTTCAGTCGTTCTTCGAGGCGCTCGTAGAACGCCAGCCGCTGCTCGACCGCGGGATACTTCCGCTCCGGCAGCGCCAGGTTCATGGTCAACAGCTTCGACGTGTCGATGCCGAGGTCGAGGCTGTACATGTTCAGGAAGTTGCGCATCATGAAGCCGGCGCCGGCGAGCAGCACCACGGTGAGCGCGAGCTCCGCGACCATCAGCGCTCCTGTCCAACGTCGCGCGCGCACACCAGCCGAGCCGGTGCGGCCGCCTTCCTTGAGCACTTCGTTGACGTCGGTCTTGGAGACATGCAGGGCCGGCGCGAGGCCGAAGATGATCCCCGTGCCGAGGCAGATCAGCGCGAAGAACGACAGCACCGAGCCGTCCATCGTGAACTCGATCCAGTAAGGGCGGCCGACGTCGCGCGTGGCGCGGTCGAACAGGCGGATGCCGATGGCGGCGACGCCGAGTCCGGCCAGGCCGCTGACCACCGCGAGCATCACGCTCTCGATCAGCAGCTGGCGCACCACGCGCCAGCGCGAGGCGCCGAGCGCGACGCGCACCGAAATTTCGCGCGCGCGATTGGTCGAGCGCGACAGCAGCAGGTTGGCGACGTTCGCACACGCAATCAGCAGCACGAATGCTACGGCGCCCATCAACGACAGAAACACGGCGCGGATCGGGCCGCCGTTCTGGCTTTCGCCGAAGGTGAGCACGCGCGCCTGGATGTCCTTGTTGGTGTCGGGATTTTCGGACTCGAGCTTCCGGGAGATGGTGATCAGTTCGCTCTGGGCCTGCTCCCGGCTCACGCCGGGTGCCAGGCGGCCGAAAATCTGCAGGTTGCGAGCGTTGCGTTGCGCGTCCTCGAGGCCGGGCAGCATGCCGAGCGGCAGCCAGAGATCGGTGTTGAACGGAAACTTGAAGTTGTCCGGCATCACCCCGATCACCGTGGTCGGCACGTCGTTGATGCGGATGGTGCGGCCGATCACCGACGGGTTGCGGCCGTAACGGTTCATCCACATGCTGTGCCCGATCAGCACCACCGCGGGCGCGCCGGGCCGGTCGTCCTCGGCGGTAAAGCCGCGTCCGAGCGCCGGCTGCTGGCCGACCATTCGAAAGTTGATCGCCGACATGTGCGAGCCGTTGAAGCGCTCCGGTGGCTGACCTTCGTCGCTGACGTTGGCAATGGTGCCGTTGAAGGCGCCGAGCATTTCGAAGGTGCGGCTCGAGTCGCGAAAATCACGGAAATCCAGGAACGAGACGCCCAGGGTGCGGTTGCGGACCCGGTCGAAGGATTGCACCGCCATGGCCCGGTCGGATTCAGGGATGGGCAGGCCGCGGATCAGCACGGCATTCACGAAGGTGAACACGGTGGCATTCACGCCGATGCCAAGCGCCAGGGCCACTGCGGCCACCGCCGTGAACCACTTGTCTTTCAAAAGTAGCCGGCTGGCGAACCGCACATCTTCCCAAAGACCCATGGAATGCCTCAGACACCCTTACGGAGGGGAAGTTGCCGAGGTTCCGTAGGTTACGATTTCAGTGATGAACATTCGAACGGCCGTGCCGGAGGATGCGGCGGTGTTGGCGGCTCTCGCGCGCACGACGTTCTCCGACACGTTTGCCGCGAACAACGACCCCGCCGATATGGTGCTGCATCTCGAGCGCGCCTATGGCCTGCCACAGCAAGCCGAGGAGATACGGGACCCATCGATGACGACGCTCCTTGTCGATCAGGATGGCACGACCGTCGCGTACGCGCAGATTCGCAGCGGCCATATTCCCGACTGCGTCTCGGGCCCGGCGCCGATCGAGCTGTGGCGGTTCTATGTCGATCGCGAGTGGCATGGCCGCGGCATTGCGCCGGCGTTGATGGATCGCGTGAAGGCTGAAGCGCGGGCGCGCGGCGCGCGAACGTTATGGCTCGGCGTGTGGGAGCGCAACGACCGTGCCCTGGCGTTCTATGCGAAATGTGGTTTCGCCGCTGCCGGCGAACACATATTCTTGTTCGGCACCGATCCACAGACGGATCGGATCCTGACCCTGGCGCTATGAGCACACGCAGAATCGTTGGTTTGAGCCTCGTCGCGACCGCCGCGATGTGGTTCCTGGTGGCCGGGCGGTTCGAGGCGAGCCGCATCGATGCCCAGCGCGAGGCGCGGGTCGCGGCGCGGACGCAGGCGGCCAGCCTGCGCGTGGACAGTGAGCGGTTGATGGCCACCGTCACGACACTGGCCGATGCGAAGTTCGCGGGCCGGGCCGCGGGTTCGCCGGGTGGCATCGCCGCGCGCGCGTGGATTCTCGAGCGCTACAAGGCGATCGGCCTGCAGCCGGTGTCGGGCAGTTACCTGTTCCCGTTCACCTTTGCGCAGAAGTCGGTGATCAGCCGCGATGGCCAGGGCGCCAACGTGCTTGGCATGTGTGTCGGCAAGGACCTC
>Ga0190265_10001197_pt1 | contig 17039 bp, 20 predicted proteins | sample Popmic124T_FD_133135 | JGI IMG/M metagenome (GOLD analysis project Ga0190265, IMG submission 133135) | Populus adjacent soil microbial communities from riparian zone of Indian Creek, Utah, USA - 124 T | ecosystem: Environmental > Terrestrial > Soil > Riparian zone | place: USA: Utah | collected...
CACCGCGTCTATTCCGCCTTCCGCAAGATGCGCGAGCAGATCGAGGCGATGACCAGCGCGCCCGAATTCGGCACCGCCGGCGAGCATCAGGAGGTGCTCGAGACCTACAAGATGTTCGCGTATGACGAAGGCTGGTCGCGGCGGATCAACGAGGCGATCGATTCCGGCCTGACCGCCGAGGCAGCGATCGAGCGCGTCCAGCAGCGCACCCGCATGCGCATGCGCGAGATCAACGATCCGATCCTCGCCGAGCGGATGCACGACCTCGACGATCTCTCCAACCGGCTGCTCCGCATCGTCTCCGGCCAGCTCGGCACCGCCGCCCAGGCCGGCATGCCGTCCGACGCGATCCTGATCGCGCGCAATCTCGGCCCGGCCGAATTGCTCGAATATGACCGCCGCAAATTGAAGGGCGTGATCCTCGAGGAGGGCTCGCTCACCGCCCATGTCATCATCGTCGCCCGCGCCATGGGGGTGCCGGTGGTCGGCCGCATCGGCAACGTCCGCCGCTCGATCTCGGAAGGCGACCTCGTCCTCCTCGACGGCGCCGAGGCGACCGTGCTCGTCCGGCCGAGCCCGGCGATCGAGGAGGCGTTCGACACCAAGTTCGCGGTCACCCAGAAGCGCCGCGCCGAATATGCCGCGGTCAAGGACAAGCCGGCGGTGACCAGGGACGGCGTCCGGATCGCGGTGATGGTCAATGCCGGCCTTCGCGACGACGTCGCCGCTTTGTCCGCCACCGGCGCCGACGGCATCGGCCTGTTCCGCACCGAGTTCCAGTTCCTCGTCTCGGCCACCCTGCCGCGCCGCGAGAGCCAGCAGCGGCTCTACCGCGCGGTGCTCGACGCCGCCGGCGACAAGCCGGTCGTGTTCCGCACCGTCGACGTCGGCGGCGACAAGAGCCTGCCCTATCTCGACACCAGCCCCGAAGCCGAGGAGAATCCGGCGATGGGCTGGCGCGCGCTGCGGCTCGCCCTCGACCGCGACGGCCTGATGAAGGCGCAGGCCCGCGCTTTGCTCGAAGCGGCGGCCGGCCGCGAGCTCCAGATCATGTTCCCGATGGTTTCCGAGCCCTGGGAGTTCGACGCGGCCAAGGCGCTGGTCGAGGAGCAGAAGGCGTGGCTCGCCGCCCGCGGCAAGAAGCTGCCGCGCCGGATCCTCTACGGCGCCATGCTCGAAGTGCCGTCGCTCGCCGAGATGCTCGACATTCTCCTGCCCAGGCTCGATTTCCTGTCGATCGGCACCAACGATCTGACCCAGTTCCTGTTCGCCGCCGACCGCTCCAACCCGCGCCTCGCCGAGCGCTACGACTGGCTCTCCCCGGCGATCCTGCGCTTCCTGCGCCGCATCGTCCGCGCCGCCGACAAGGCCGGCGTGCCGCTCAGCATCTGCGGCGAGATGGGCGGCCGCACGCTGGAGGCGATGGCGCTGCTCGGCATCGGCCTGCGCCGCTTCTCGATCACGCCGGTCGCGGTCGGCCCGATCAAGGCGATGATCCGCTCGCTGGACGCCAGGGCCGCGACGGCGGCGCTCGACCGGCTGCTGCGCACCCCGCCCGACGATATGCGCGCCGCGCTCGCGCACTGGGCCGAAAAACAGGGCGTGTCGATGGCGTGACGCGGCGGCTTCGGTTGACAGTTGCGGCGCGCTGCGTTGAGAGGAGCCGGCGAACTGGAAAGGCGTAAAATGATCGAGGACGAGGAGGCCGGAGCCGAGAATCTCTCGATCGGCGAGCGGCTGATGCGCGCGCGCGAGGCGAAGGGGCTGAGCCTCGACGAGATCGCCAGCCAGACCCGGATTCCGATCCGCCACCTCCAGAATATCGAGCGCGAGGAATGGGACGCGCTGCCGGCGCCGACCTATGCGGTCGGCTTCGCCCGCAATTACGCCACCGCGGTCGGCCTCGACGGCGCCGAGATCGCCCGCATATTGCGCGAACGGATCGGCGGCGCCTTTCGCACCCGCGCGCCGGCGCCCGAATATTACGAGCCGGCCGATCCGTCGCGGGTGCCGCCGCGCTCGATCGCCTTGTTCGCCGCGCTCTTCGCCGCGGTGCTGATCGCGGTCTATTTCATCTGGTTCAGCACGCTGGGCGGCGACGACGTCCCCGATCTGGCCGTGCCGGTCGCCGAAGCGCCGGCGGCGAAGGCCCCGGCCGCCGCGCCGCCGCTCCGGCCCGAGGCGGCGGCCGGCCAGCCGGTCACGCTCACCGCCACCGGCGAGGTCTGGCTCCGGGTCACCGACGGCGGCGCCCAGCTCTTCTCGGGCAGCCTCACCGCCGGCCAGAGCTTCGCCGTCCCGGCCACGGCCCAGCGCCCGGTCGTCCGCACCGGGCGCCCGCAAATGCTGCGCGCCTCGGTCGGCGGCCGCGATCTCGGCCCGCTCGAGCCCGAGGAGCGCACCGTCGACAATGTCAGCCTGCTCGCCCAGGACCTCGCCGCGCGGGCGCAGCCGGCGCCGCCGGCGCCGCCCGCGCAATGACCAAAGGGGACAGTCCCCAAAGTAGGGGACAGTCCCCTATTCCAGCGCCGGAGACAGGGGACTGTCCCCTCTTTCGGGGACTGTCCCCCTGTTTGGCCGCCACCCGCGCCCAGGCGCCGCCGCCGGCACCGTAGAATTCCGCTATCCAGGCGCGCTGGAAATCGTCGCTTAAGGCTGGCGACAGGCGCGTTCCTCCAATATCATCCGCGGCAAGCATTTGCGGGGGATATCATGCGCGTCCATCTTTTCGGCCTCCTTCTCATCGTTTCTGCCGCGGCGCCGGCGCTCGCCCAGCGGGCCGAGCCGGTCGACCGCCGGCTGGACCGGATCGAGCAGCAGCTGCGCGCCGTCCAGCGCCGGGTCTTCCCCGGCGGCAACAATCAGGTCGTCGAGCCCGAGATCGGCGCCGAGACGCCGCGCGGCCCGGGCGGCTCGCCCTCGGGCGAGGCCTTGTCGGGCCTGACCGCGCGGGTCGACGCGCTGGAGGCGCAGCTGCGCACCCTCACCGGCCAGGTCGAGGAGCAGGGCTTCCGAAGCCGCCAGATCGAGGAGCAGATCGCCCGGCTGCGCGCCGACCTCACCCAGCGGCTCGAGCGGATCGAGGCGCCCGTCGTCGCCGCGCCGCCGCCGCCGGTTTCGCGCCCCGCGCCCGCCGCCGAGGAACCGCCGGCGGCCGAGCCGGCCCCGGCCGCGCCCGCCGACGCCGCCGAGGAGGCCTATAATGCCGGCTTCCGGCTCTGGGACCAGCGCCGCTACGCCGAGGCGCAGGCGGCATTGGACGCCGCCGCCACCCGCCATCCGAACAGCCGCTGGACGAGCTGGATGCGCAACCTCCAGGGCCGCGCCTTTCTCGACGACAACAAGCCCGCCACCGCCGCCCGCATCCTGCTCGCCAATTATCAGGACAATCCGCGCGGCGAGCGCGCCGCCGACAGCCTCTATTATCTCGGGGTCGCGCTGACCCGCCTCAACCGCCGCGCCGAAGCCTGCCGAGTCTATGACGAGCTCGCTCTGGTCTATCCCAACATGCGCGACTTCGTTCGCACCCGCCTGCCCCAGGCGCGCACCGACGCGCGCTGCGCGGCGAACTAGGGCCGGCTCGACGGCCGCGTTCCCGGCCGGGAGGGAGCGGCGGCGGATGCCATGGTCGGCGCGAGGCCGGCCTTGCGCTGGCGCCGCCAGGCGGCCGGGCTGGTCCCGGCGATCGCATGGAAGACGCGGGTCAGGTGGCTCTGGTCGGCAAAGCCGCAGCTGAGCGCGATCAGGCTGATGCTTTCGTCGGCCCGCTCCAGCATTTCGCCGGCGCGGCGAACGCGCTCGCGCAGCAGCCAGCGATGCGGCGGCGTCCCCATGCTCGCCTTGAACGCCCGTGTGAAATAGCTGCGTGACAGGCCGCACAGCCTAGCCAGCTCCCCGACCGGAAGGTCCGCGCCGAGATTCCTGAGCAAGAGCCGCGAGGCGAGGTCGGCCTGCCAGGGCGCAAGCCCCCCGCGGATCATCCTCTGCCCTTCCTGGCCGCCAGCCATGGAGCACCCTCGTTGCGGCTGTCCCATGCCCGTTACGGACCCGAAATTCAATGGCACAATCGTTCCAAAAGCGTCCTTTCGTTCAATCAATCGGACGTTGATGCAGATTAGGGCCGTGGCGCCGCAGTCGGTCGCTCCCCCACCCCCCGGCGGGCCGCGCGCGGCAGCATATGTGGTGCCCCGTTTCCCAGATCAGGAGAATGATCATGTCCGACCTGCGTCCTCCCTCACCCAATGCCGCCGAGACCCTCGCTCCGACGCCCGCGACGGATAGCCCGAGCGCGACTGCCACCGAGACCTTCGTGATCGGGGCCGCCACCGGCGACACCTCGATCAGGCCTTTCCAGTTTCACGCCTCCGACGACGAACTCGCCGACCTGCGCCGCCGGATCCTGGCGACGCGATGGCCGGAGCGGGAGATGGTCGCGGATCAGTCGCAGGGCGTGCAGCTCGCGACGATGCAGAAGATGGCCCAATATTGGGCAACTGACTATGATTGGCGCCGCTGCGAGGCGCAGCTCAACGCCCTCCCCAACTTCCTCACCGAGATCGACGGGCTCGACATCCATTTCATCCACGTCCGCTCGCGCCATGAAAATGCGCTGCCGGTCATCGTCACCCACGGCTGGCCGGGCTCGGTCACCGAGCAGCTCAAGATCATCGGCCCGCTCACCGATCCCACCGCTTATGGCGGCACCGCCGCGGACGCGTTCGACGTGGTGATCCCCTCGATGCCGGGCTACGGCTTCTCCGGCAAGCCGGCGACCCCCGGCTGGGGCCCGGAGCGCATCGCCCGCGCCTGGGCAACGCTGATGACGCGCCTGGGCTACACGCGCTACGTCGCGCAGGGCGGCGATTGGGGCGCGATCGTCACCCAGCTGATGGCCGTTGACGCCCCGCCGGAATTGCTCGGCATCCACATCAACCTGCCCTTCGCCGTGCCGGCCGAAATCCTGCAGGCGCTCCCCGGTCATACCCCGCCGTCTGGCCTCTCGGCCGACGAGCTCCATGCCTTCGAACGCCTCGACTATTTCTTCACCCATGGCCTGGCCTATGCCCAGGAGATGGCGGCGCGCCCGCAGACTTTGTACGGAATCGCGGATTCCCCGATCGGCCTCGCCGCCTGGTTCTGCGACCATGACCTCAAGAGCTACGAGATGAAGGCCCGCGTCTTCGACGGCGTGACCGAGGGCCTGACGCGCGACGATATTCTCGACAACATCACGCTCGCCTGGCTGACCACCACCGGGATTTCCGGGGCGCGGCTCTATTGGGAGAACAAGGTCCCCTTCTTCGCCCCGATGGGCGTCACCATCCCGGTCGCGGTCAGCGCCTTCCCCGACGAGCTCTACCAATGCCCGCAAAGCTGGGCGGAGCGGGCCTTTTCGAACCTCATCCACTACAACCGCCTCCCCAAAGGCGGCCATTTCGCCGCCTGGGAGCAGCCGGAGTACCTCACCCAGGAGATGCGGGCGGGGTTCCGGCCGTTGCGCTGACGCGGCCGGAACGGGGACACGTACTTTTTCGCGCTAACGGGGACACGTACTTTTTCGCGAAAAAGTACGTGTCCCCATTCTGAGGAATTTGAGATGGCGACCATCCAGGAAGACGAAGTCGCGGACATCGACGTCGGGGCGGCGGGACAGATCGACATGAAGATCGAGGCCGTGGTCCTTCCGGTCTCTGACGTCGATCGCGCTGCGGATTTCTATGCGCGGCTCGGCTGGCGGGTGGATGTGGACATCCGCGCCGAGGGCCGCCGGATCCTCCAATACACGCCGCCCGGCTCGCCGGCCTCGATCCTCTTCGGCACCGGCCTCAGCCCGGCTCCGCCCGGCAGCGCCCAATATCTCCACCTGATCGTCTCGGACATCGAGGCGGCCGAGCGCGATCTCGTCGCCAAACGCGTCGAGACGAGCGGCGTCTTCCACGATTCGACCGGCGGCTTCAACCGGTTCGACCCGCGCATCCGGGCGAGCGGCCCCGATCCGGAGCGCCGCAGCTACGGCTCGTTCGCGACCTTCAGCGATCCGGACGGCAATCTCTGGGTGCTGCAGGAGATCACCGCCCGCTGGCCGGGCCGGGTCGATTCCGACACGACCGGCTATCCGTCCGTGCGGGACCTCGCCGATGCGATGCGGCGCGCGGAGGCGGCGCATGGCGAGCACGAGCGGCGGATGGGCGGAGCCCGTGACGAGAACTGGCCGGACTGGTACGCCGAGTACATGGTGGCCGAGCAGGCCGGCAAGCGGCTGCCGCAATGACCAGAAATCTTCCGATCGTCCTCGCTGCGCTCACGGCGATCGCAGCGGCGCCCGCCTCGTCGGGACAGGGCACCGGCGCTCCGCCCGGAGTGACCCGCACCGAGCTTCAGCGGCATGATCTCTCGACTCCGGGGCGCGAGGCGATCCAGGTGCGGGTCGGGCTCGCCCCCGGCGTCGCCTTCCCCGACCACAGCCATCCGGGCGAGGAGATCATCTACGTCCTCGAAGGCGCGTTCGAATATCGGATCGAGGGTGGCCCGCCGGTGAGGATCGAGGCCGGCGGCGTCCTGTTCATCCCGGCGGGAACGGTCCATTCGGCGCGAAACGCCGGCAGCGGCGAGGCGGTCGAGCTCGCGACCTACATCGTCGAGAAGGGCCGGCCGCTCGTCGTGCCGGCGCGGTGAGCGGGAGCCGACGTCGAAAGGATCCGGGATGACCGATGCGACCACGCTCCAATTCGACCTCACCCCGCCGACCGGCGATCAGCTTCGGCTGCTGGCGGCCGATCTCACCGCAGACGAACGGCATTTGCTGCTCGACCATGGCGAGGAAGCGCCGTTCTGCGGCATCTTCCTCACCGAGAAGCGGGCGGGAACCTATACCTGCCGCTTGTGCGGGCTGCCCTTGTTCAGGGGCGGCGCCAAGTTCGAAAGCGGCACCGGCTGGCCGAGCTTCACCGCTCCCTTCGCCGAAGGGCATCTGCGCGAGATCCGCGACATCAGCCATTTCATGGTCAGAACGGAAATCGTCTGCGCCCGTTGCGGCGCTCATCAGGGCCATGTCTTCCCGGACGGCCCGCCCCCGACCGGCCGGCGCTATTGCATCAACTCGGGCTCGCTCGAATTCACGCCCAAAGGCGATCCGCTCCCGGACAAGCTCGGCAGGGGCGCTCCCGAAGGCGAGCCGTGGACGGGCTGAAGACGGCGCCCGCGATCCCCGCCGGTGCCGGTGCGAATCGGACCTTAATCCGGATCAGCGCGTTGGGGTGCCGGCAGGCACAGGGAAAGACGCGATGGTCGCTTATCCGGCCAAGGTCGAGCGCGAGGGCGAGGCGGTCATGCTGACCCTGCCCGACGTGCCCGAGCTCGTCTTGGTCGCGCGCCGCCGCGCCGAGGCGCTCGAGCGCGCCCCCGCCTTGCTCTACCAGATCCTCGACGCCTATCGCGCCCGCCACCGGCCCTGGCCGCGCGCCTCGAAGATCGGCGGCGCGCCGCTGATCGCCCCCAAGCGCGACTGCATGGCGCTCGCCGACTGAAGGGCTAGCGCCGCGTGCAGCGCCGCCCGCGCCCGGCGGGGTCGCCGCTCGCGCCGCGGTCGCGGTCGCTGCAGCGCCCCGAGCCGCGGCCGCGGCCGGCCGGGTCGGAGCCGGGCCCGCTATCGCCGTCGCTGATCCCGGTGCGCGGCCGGCCCCGGCCCGCCGGATCGGTGGGATCGCCGTCGCTCTCTCCCGTGGCGCAGCGCCCGCGCCCGGCCGGGTCCGAATTGCCGCCGCCGTCGCTGTCGGTGCAGCCGCTGCGCGGGCGGCCGTAGCCGGCCGGATCGGTGGGGTCGCCGTCATTCTCCCCGGTCCGCCCGCGCCCGCTTCCGGCCGCGTCGGCCTTGGCGCCGCTGTCGCTGTCCGTCTCCTGCCAGGCGCGCGCCTCGCCGGCGACCAAGGCGAGCGCGCCGCCGCCGGCAATCCCGCCGGCGACGCGCGCGAGAAACGAGCGCCGGCCGAGCCGCCGCGCCGCCTTAGCGGCAGCGCCGCCCGCGGCCGACCGGATCGCCATAGGTGCCGGTGTCGGAATCGCTGCAGCGCGGATTGCCGCGGCCGTAATTGGGCGCGTCCGAGAAACGGCCGCTGTCGCTGTCGGTGACGCCGGTATAGCGCCGCCCGCCGCAGCTGCGGCCGCGGCCGGCGACGTCGGCGTTCGGGCCGGAATCTGAATCGCTGCACCGGCGCGCGCCGCGGCCGTCGCCGGCCGGGTCGCGGTTCGGCCCGCGGTCGGAATCGGTGACTCCGGAGCGGCGCCCGCAGCTGCGCCCGTTGCCGCCCGAATCGGCATTGGGCCCGCTGTCGGAATCGGAGCAGCCGCTGGTCCGGCCGCAGCTTCGGCCGCTGCCGCCCGGATCGCTGTTCGGGCCGCTGTCGGAATCGCTGCATCCCTGCATCGCCTCCGCGTCGCCGGCGACCATGATCAGCGCGCCGCCGGCGGCGACGCCGCCCGCGACCTTCCCCAGGAATGAACGTCGATTGAGCCTGCGCGTCGCCTTCATGGCGGTCTCTCCCCTCGCAATCGCAGCCGGCACCTCGGCAGCCATTCCGGCGGCACCGCGCGAAGCCAGCGTAACACGGCTCGAATCAGGAAGCGAGACCCTCCTGCTTCGGTTTTTGCGGCGGCCGGGCTAAGCTCGGAAAATGACGGTTCCACCGCCCGCGCCCGAACGCGTCGCCCGCTTCCGCGCCGGCCTCGAAGCCCTGATCCCCGCGGTGCCCGGCGCAGCCCCGGGCAGGCTCGGCGTCGCCGTGTCCGGCGGCCCGGACAGCCTGGCGCTGCTGCTGCTCGCTTATGCCGCCTGCCCCGGCCGGATCGAAGCCGCCACCGTCGACCATCGCCTGCGCCCCGAAAGCGCCGCCGAGGCGGCCTTCGTCGCCCAGATCTGCGCCCGCCTCGGCGTGCCCCATGCCGTGCTTCGCGCGGACGCGCCGATCCACGGCAATGTCCAGTCCGGCGCCCGGGCGCTGCGCTACCGCCTCCTCGCCGGCTGGGCGGCGGAACGCGGCGTCGCCTGGCTGCTCACCGGCCACCATGCCGACGACCAGGCCGAGACTTTGCTGATGCGGCTCGATCGCGGCGCCGGCCTCGGCGGCCTCGCCGCCATCCGCGCCGCGACCGGGATCGCCGGCCTCGCCGTCGCCCGCCCGCTGCTCGGCTGGCGCCGCGCCGAGCTCGCCGCGATCGTCGCCGAGGCCGGCCTCGAGGCGATCGCCGACCCGAGCAATTGCGACGACCGCTTCGACCGCGTCCGCCTGCGCAAGCGGCTCGCCGAAACCGCCTGGATCGATCCGGTCCCGCTCGCCGGCAGCGCCGCCGCTTTGGCCGAAGCCGACGCCGCGCTCGACTGGACGGCCGAACGCCTCGCCGGCGAGCGGATCGGGGCCGTCCCCGGCGGCCTGACGCTCGACCCAGCCGATGTCCCGCCCGAGCTCCGCCGCCGCCTGCTGCTTCGAATCCTCGCCACGCTCGTCCCCGGCGAACCGCCGCGCGGCGATGCCGTCCAGCGCCTGCTTGCCGCCCTCGACGCGGGCGAAACCGCCACCCTCGCCGGAGTCAAATGCAAAGGCGGCCCGATCTGGCGCTTCGAACCGGAGCCGCCGAGGCGCGCGCCGTGAAGCGCCGCGCCACCCTCATCTTGTGCGCGCTCGATCTCGCCGCCTGGGCGCTGATCGCGATCCTGCTGCTCGCCTCGGGCTCCGACCCGGCGACGCGCGGCCTCGACACCGCCGCGCTGGCCGCGGTCACCGCCCTCCTCGCGCTCACCGCGCTGCCCGCCTTCCTGCTGGTCCGCGCCGGCCGCTTCCCCGACGCCGCTTTGGCCTTCGCTTTGGCCTTCCCTGCCGTCTTCCTGCTGCTGCTCGCCCTGGTCGTCGCCTCGCTGCCCTAGGCGCGCTTCGCCCTGACCAGCGCCTCGTCCAGCGCCGACAGGAAGCGCGACCGGTCGGCCTTGGCGAAGGGCGCCGGCCCGCCCATGATCCCGTCCGCGCCGGCGCGCAGATCGGCCATGATCGCCCGGGTCGCGACCGCCGCGCCGATCGAGGCGTTGGTGAAGGCCTTGCCGTTGGGCGCGATCACCGCCGCGGCGCCCGCCTTCAGGCAGCGGTCGGCGAGCAAGATGTCGCCGGTCACCACCACCGCGCCCGGCCCCGCCGCGCCGGCGATCCAGTCGTCGGCCGCGTCGAACCCGTCCGAGACCGTCACCCGCTCGATCAGCGCATGGTCCGGCACCCGGATGCGCTGGTTGCTGACGATCCGCACCGGCACATCGTGCCGCCAGGCGACCTTGTAGACCTCGTCCTTGACCGGACAGGCATCGGCGTCGACGAGGATGATGGGGGCGGGGGGCGCGGCACTCATGCGGCGATCCTAACCTCTCCGGCGGCCGATTTCCCCCATCGCGTTCGCCAAGGGACATGCGAGGAAAATCATTGTTGGCCCTCGCCGCGGCCCTGCTATCCTCGAGCCATGTGCAACCTCTTCGGTCTTCGGCTGGCCGGGCCTCTCCCCGGCCGATCGTCTTCCGGCCCATGATGTTCGCCAAACACCTGCGTGAAGGCGTTCGCGAGGGCCGGATCACGTGCAGCGTCCGTATCTGGAAGGGGCCGCACGTCAAGCCAGGCGGCGTCTATCGAATGGGAGACGGGCACATCATTGTGGAATCGATTCGAAGCATCGCGCTCGGCGACGTCACCGGCGAACTGGCGCGCCGTTCAGGGTTCAAAGGCGTCGTCGACCTTCTGAAGGTCGCGAAACATGGCAGCGGCACAAACGTCTATCTGATCGAATTTCAATACGCGCCGCCGCCGGACTAGGGTCCGTGCCCAATATCCGGGCGGCCCACGGGGACACGTTGGAAAATAGTGACGGCGGGGGCGGGCGCCCGCATCCCTGCTTCGCGCTCACCCGGGCCCCCGCGTCCGCGCGCCCCCTCACCCCTGCGACAGGGTCAGCACATTGCCGTCGGGGTCGGCGAAGAAGGCCACTTTCGTCGCGCCGTCGGGCGAGGTCCAGATGCCGTCCGAATCCTGGCCCATGCCTTCGTAGATCGCGAACGCCACGCCGCGCTCGCGCAGCGCCGCGACGGCGGCGCCGATATCGTCGACGTTCCAGCCGAGCACCGGATGGGGATGCGGCTTATGGTCCGGCATCACCGTCATCCGCAGCAGGCCGCCGCCGAGGTCGATGAAGTCGCCGAAATCGTCGGCGCTGCGCAGCGCCAGGCCGAGCGTGTCGCGGTAGAAAGCGAGCGCCCGCTCGCGCTCGCCGACGTAGAGGAATGCCACCGGCGTGCCGGTCTGCTGAAGGTTCATGGCGCTGCGCTCCCTTGTTGCCGCCGGCCCGGCTTACACCAGGGCAAGCGCGCCGGACCATCACCCGGAGGGGTGATTGTCGCCCAATCACCTTCGCAGGCGAGGGGCGGGACGAGCGCCGCCCGCCTTGCTCCGGGGCCGGCCCGCCGCCGCCGGGGAACCGCGCGCGCCGCCGCATCGTTGCCCTCCCGCACCCCTTCACCAGCACGGAGCCCAGCCATGTCGAACATTCCCAACAGCGCCATCCCCCATGCCGGCCCCGCCGCCGAAACCGAGACCGAGGCGGAGACCGGGCGCAGCTTCTCCGAGCGCGTCGCCGGCCTCGCCGAGCTCGCCCGCGACAATCCGAAGACCGCGATCGCCGCCGGCGCCGCCGTCGCCGCCGGAGTCGTCGCCGCCGCCGCCATCCCGTTCGCCCGTCGCCGCGGCGCGAGCACGACCGATTCTCCGCGCAAGAGCGGCGGCAAGGGTGACGGCAAGGCCAAATCGGGCTGACGCTTCAGAGCATACGGATCCGCGGCCCCCTCGGCCCCCTGCCGAGCATCAACTCGGTCAGCGCCCAGACCATCGCGTCGGCGCGGTCGGGGCTTCGTCCTGGCCCCTGATAGGCGCCGCCGCGGCACAGCCCCGCGAGCTCGTCCTCGAGCTCCGGGAAGCGCCCTGCGAGCTTCACCCGGCCGCTCTCGAACAAGGCGGCGACGGGCTCGGCCCGCGCCGCCTTGCCCTCGCTGGCATGGACGAGCCTGATAGGCAGCGAGACATTGGCGCCGCGCAGCACCGCCGCGACCATCTTGCCGCCATTATTGGCCTCGGCGACGACCAGGTGGGCGCGCCACGCCTCGGCCGCCCCCGCCACCTTGCGCGCCCAGCCCTCGGGCGACAGGCCGGCGGCGCTGAGATCGGCGAGCACATAGCCCATGCCCTCGTCCTCCGCCCCGCAGACCACGATCCCGCAGGCGTCGCCGTCGGTGCCGCCCGGCGGGTCGACCCCGACCAGGATTCGCTCGAGCGGACGGTCGCCCGCCTCCACCCTGCTCCCCTCGATCAATTCGCGCGGCCACAGCGCGCCCGCCAGATCCTCGATCAGCTCGCCGTCCAGCTCCTGCCGGCCGAGCGTCGTGCCGCCATAAGCCTCCTCGACCGCCTCGATATAATCGTCCGACAGGTGGACGTTCTCGATCGTCCGCCCGCGAGTCACGATTGTCCCATTGAGCCCGACGATCCTTTTCACCAGGGCGATCGGCCGCGGCGTCGTCGTCACCACCGCCCGCGGCCGCTCGCCCCGCCTCAGCCCGAATCTCAGCATGTCCCAGGTCGAATCGGGCCTGGCCCATTTCGCCAGCTCGTCGCACCAGGCGAAATCATGCTCGGGCCCCCTCAGCCGCGACGGCTTCTCGCCCGAATAGAGGAAGGCGCGCGCGCCGCTCGCGAAGAAGAAACCCTTGTCGCTCACCCGCCAAAGCGGCTCTTCCCCGGTCCGCGCCGTCGCGAGCAGCCCGCTCGGCCCTTCGATCATCACCCTGACCGCCTCGTCGATCGTCGCCGAGACCAGGGCGATCTGCGCCCCCGGCGTCTCGCGCGCCCGCGCCTGTATCCATTCCGCCCCGGCCCGGGTCTTGCCGAAGCCGCGCCCGGCCTGGAGCAGCCACTGCCGCCACCGCCCCGGCGGCTCGCCCTGCCCGCCATGCGCCTGCCACGCCCAGAGCTCGTAGAGGAAGCGCTGCACCGGGCTCGCCAGCCCCTTGAGGAAGCGCGCCAGCGCCGCCTCGTCGAGCCCGGCGAGCCGCCTCAGCAGCCGGACGATGTCGGCCTCGCTCGGCCCCGCCCCCGCCCGCCTCACGCCGCCCCGCCCTCTTCTTGATCCTCCCCCGGATTTCCGGGGGAGGGGGACCGCCCGCAGGGTGGTGGAGGGGCCTCTTCCACCCCCGCCCCCGCCGCCGCGCCCACCACGCCCGCCTCCTCCTGCTCGATCCGGATCCCGAACGCGCGCAGCCTTTTGACCAGCGCGTCATGGACCTCGGCGACGCTCGCCACCGTCGGCGCCCGCCCGGGCTTGCCGCCCGGCCCCGAACCCCCCTTCGCGCCGGCGAGGCCGAGCTTGTGCTCGCGCAGCAATTGCAGGGCGAGCATCGGGTCCATCGCGAAGGTCTCGGCCGGCGCCTCCCGGTCCCCGTCGAGCGCCGCCGGCCCCCCTGGGCTCAGCGCCGCCTCCGCCGCCTGGAGCGCGAGCGCCTCGAGCCGCCTGTAGCCGATCGCCAGCGCCGCATCGCAATCGGCGGCGAAGGCGGGATTCTCCCGCCAGTGGCGGATCACCGTCCGGTAATGAAAGCCGCATTTGCGCGCCGAAAGACTGATATTGCAGGTCGCCGCGAACCATTCGAGAAACTCGCTTTTCGCCGCCGCGCCGAACAATTTCCGCTTGGTCGGCGCGACCTGGCGGACGCGGTTCTTGTTGGGGATGATCCTGAGCGGCCGCGAGCCCCGCCGCGTGCCATCCTTTCGTCTCGCCATTCTTGTCTCTCCAAGCAAAAAGAGGCCGGCATCGCCGGCCCCATCCACAACCGTCATCCCGGCGCAGGCCGGGACCTCCGCAAAGAAAAAGCATGTCCTGAGCACAGCCGAAGGAGGCCGGCGCTTACGCACCGACCCGTCACTGATCGCCTGCCCCGGACTAGACTCGAACCCGATCAGCCTGAATCGTTCCCCGGCGAAGGGGCACCCCACAAAGTAGTACTTTGCGGGGACCCGAAGGCCGGGGTCCAGGAGCCGAAGGCTTTCGCCAGGTCATGCGCCCGAGCGCGGCGAGCGCCGGCCTGGACCCCGGCCTTCAGCCTTCGGCTGAAGTTTACCCTGAGCGCCTGCCTTGCAGGCAGTCGAAGGGCCGGGGAACAGCTGTGCAAACCTGACCGAATTCGACTCTAGATCCGGGGTCATCCCGGCGACCCGACAGGGCGACCGGAGGTCAACGCCGGGATCCATGAACGCCAAGCTATGAAATCAGGCCCAGAAGCCGAGCGCAGGGCCTCCGAATCAAAAGGGCCGGAAGCATCCGCTCCGGCCCCAGCCCAACTCTCGCAACTGTAGCCCTTTTGTACCGAACCAGCGTCACGCTGTCAAGCAAAAAGATGTGCGAAATCAAAGTCCTATAAGATTTCTCGGAACCGCAACCGCATCAATATCTTGCCCGCGAAGAAATAGGATTTCAAATCCTGCAAATCATAGGAAAGAAGTGCGAAAAGAATATTTTTTGCCGCGGGAATCCTGGCTCGTAGCCGCAGCGATTCGCAAGCTAGGACCGGAGTTTCCCCGGCCGGCCGACGGGGCGCTCGGCACGGCTGAGCGCACCTGATCGACATCACGGCTTTGCCGGGACGGCCCTTTCCCGTCTTCGGGCAAGCGTGGCGCAGTCACAGCGAGTACGAAATGATTCGCAAGCCTGTCTCGAGCGATGCCGAAGGGCTGAAGAAGTCGTGCCGGTCAGCCAGCGAGGCGGCCAGTGAACCGGCCGACTGAAAACGCTCTAGCGTGGCGATTCGGAAATTCGCCGGATCGGATGGAGGGCTCGGAGCGAATTTCCGAATCTCCAGTCACACTGGCAACCCAATGATTCTAGTGTGCTTTTGAATTTGAAGTTCGCACCGAGAACTATCAATAATATGGCGAACTTCAAATTCAGCACACTAGGACTGGTCTCATTTCGCAATAACGACCGCTCCGACCTCGCCCGCCCGCGCAGACTCAGGCCTTTGCTCCTCCCTTGCCCCCGGATGCCAGGTCAGCGAAGCGCCGTGCCTGAAGTCGTCGCCAACGATCGTGCACCGGCAGCTCTGCGGCAGCCCTATGGCACGTCGCGGCAGACTTGGCGATTACCGCGCAGTCCTGGGGCACGAATGGTCACGGTCTTGGCCCCTGCTATGCAGGCCCATTGACGCCATTCTAGTCGATTCTCGTAGGTCTGCAGCCCGGCGACAGAAACGTCGGGAGCAAGTTCGATAAACTCAAAGTCGACACCCGCCAGAAATTGCTCACGCGGTCGGGCCAATCTGACACGACCGTCAACGTAAGGCCTAGATGTGGCCGTGTTTTCCAGCCCATCTGTCAGGACGAGTAGCCGGCGCTCTCGTCCATTGAAGCGCATCCCGCCGTCCGTTACGGCGGATGCTATTGTATCAGCAATGTACGATTGGTCCGTCCGCGTAGCCCTTCGATGCGCGATCTCGCCTATCGTATTTTCCAGCGGGTCTATGAACTCCCGATTCCAATCCCATTCCTGCTTAACGCGGCCTACCTCCCGACGGTCGATTTCACTTCCACGGCCTGGACTGCATTTTTGGAAATGAACCATAACCCTACGGTGGACCGCACCACTGAAACTGGCCAAAACGAGGCTTGAGCCTCGAGATACAACTCTCCCTTCACTGCGCATAATCTCCATCACACGCGCGTCATTTTCCAATGCTAGCGGATCGGACTGGTCCACAAGAATGATGGTGGATCTCGATAAGTTCTGCCCGCACAACGACCGCTTTTCGACACTTTCGGGCTCGGGCCCAGAGTCAGCAAACTTATAATATGCCGCGCCAGCAACACCGACACATAAAAAGCCTGCGATAATTTGAACTTTGTGGTCCTCAACGAAGGATGTAAAGCTAGATGAAAGGCTCAAACAACTTCTCCATCGATCGGTGGAGAGGCGAGGGACTCGGAGCTCTGCATGTCTTCCAGATAGGGGACTCCGCTGGCCCGAGCTAGTTCTTTCGCCACAAAAATCCCTAAAGCACGAACGGCATTAGCAACATTTGTATCAACTTCGGCTTGAGCTTCAGCCCGCGCGCGAACTACCAAGTTAAGTTGCCGCCGCAAATTTTTCATTCTCTTGTCAAAATCTGCAGGCACGGTGAACTCAAGGCCTTGGCCACCCCCTGAAGCCACCCGAGTTGACCTTCCTGAGAATTTCCTCCTGCCAAAGGCAGCCTGATAAGCATCAGCAAAAGTTGCCAATGCCTGGTGATGCTCTGCATCAATTGCTGCAACAGCTACTGAATGTGAAGCAATTATAGACATGAACTGGTTGGTGACGTCCCGAGCTTCTTGATCCTTTTGCAATAATCTCTCGACTTGGGCCTGCATCTCCTGCTCTGTTCGTTTACCGGCGCCCTTCATCTGTTCGACGAATTCCTTAGTCCGCCTCGTCATTCTAGAAACGGCATTGAGAGCTCTAATAGCAAGTCGCCTAAATCCCCAATATCCCCATGTCCGATGAGTCTCATAAACAAAGAAGCTAACTGAAAGCCCAGAAAAGGCGATAAAGCCTAGATTTGTGGGGTCAGTGATAGGCAATTGCGCCCTATTCCAAAGGGAGCTTGCTATCGCGGTTGCGGTTCTGACGGCGTTCCACAGGACGGCCGCCGCGTCAGCGTCGCCACCAATACCTTCGCTAATAATAACTCTCAAATGGGCAGCGCACATCGCAACTAAAAAGAAAAAAGCTATTCCACCTAAAAAAGCCACGGGGCCAAGAACCCGAAATTTGGTCCTGCGATGCTGCGTGAGAAGGATTCCAAAGCTTATAATTACGCCAGCAACTATCATAGAGGCTCCTATGAGGCCGGCGACTATAAATGCAGCATCATCTCCAAATACGGGAGCGTAAATGTAGGCAGTTACGAATGTTTCCGCAAACGCTACTGCTAGTGCAAC
>Ga0190265_10001198_pt1 | contig 17039 bp, 17 predicted proteins | sample Popmic124T_FD_133135 | JGI IMG/M metagenome (GOLD analysis project Ga0190265, IMG submission 133135) | Populus adjacent soil microbial communities from riparian zone of Indian Creek, Utah, USA - 124 T | ecosystem: Environmental > Terrestrial > Soil > Riparian zone | place: USA: Utah | collected...
CCGACGCACAGGGTGGCCAGGCCGTAGCGCAGGTCGCGCCGCTCGAGCTCGTCGACGAGCGAGCCCAGGATCATCGCGCCGGTGGCGCCCAGCGGGTGACCCATCGAGATCGCGCCACCGTTGACGTTGACCTGCTCGTGGTCGAAGCCGGTGTCCGCCATGAACCGCAGGACGACGGCGGCGAAGGCCTCGTTCATCTCGACCAGGTCGATGTCGTCGACCGTCAGGCCGGCCTTGGCCAGCGCCTTGTGCGAGGCCGGCGCGGGGCCGGTCAGCATGATCACCGGGTCGGCGCCGGACACGGCGGCGCTCAGGATGCGGGCGCGCGGGGTCAGCCCGTTGCGGGTGCCCGCCTCCTCCGTGCCGACGACGACCAGCGAGGCGCCGTCGACGATGCCGCTGGAGTTGCCGGCGGTGTGCACGTGGTCGATCCGCTCGACCCAGTGGTACTCGTTCAGCGCGACGGCGTCGAAGCCGCCCATGTCGCCGATGCCGGCGAACGCCGAGGGCAGCCCGGAGAGCGACTCCACCGTCGTGCCCGGGCGGACCAGCTCGTCGGTGTCCAGGACGACGGTGCCGTTCTTGTCCCGCACGGGGACGACGGACCGCTCGAAGTAGCCGTTCGACCAGGCCTTGGCGGCGCGGGCGTGCGACTCGGCGGCGTACGCGTCGACGTCCTCGCGGCTCCAGCCGGCGAGGGTCGCGATCAGGTCCGCGCCGATGCCCTGCGGGACGAAGCCGGTGCGTGCGGCGGTCTCCGGGTCCATCGGCCAGGCACCCCCGTCGGAGCCCATGGGCACGCGCGACATGGACTCGACGCCACCGGCGAGCACCAGGTCCTCGAAGCCGGAGCGCACCTTCTGCGCGGCCAGGTTCACGGCCTCCAGGCCACTGGCGCAGAACCGGTTGATCTGGACGCCGGCCACGGTGTCGGGCAGGCCGGCGGCCAGCGCCGCGGTCCGCGCGATGACCGCGCCCTGCTCGCCGACCGGCGAGACGACGCCCAGCACGATGTCGTCGACCAGCGCCGGGTCGAGCCCGGGGTTGCGTCTCTGCACCTCGTCGATCAGGCCGGTGGTCAGGCTGATCGGCTTGACCGAGTGCAGCGCCCCGGTCTTCTTGCCCTTGCCGCGCGGGGTGCGCACGGCGTCGTAGATGAACGCCTCGGTGCTCAAGCTCGTACCTCGGTGGCCATGCTGGGTCCTCTCGGATCGTTCTCGGGATGGGGCGGTCAGACGCCGAGCGAGCGGCCGACGATCTCCTTCATGATCTCGGTCGTCCCGCCGTAGATGGTCTGGATGCGGCTGTCGACGAAGGCCTTGGCGACCGGGTACTCGAGCATGTAGCCGTAGCCGCCGTGCAGCTGCAGGCACCGGTCGACGACGCGCTTCTGCAGCTCCGTCGTCCACCACTTGGCCATGGCGGCGTCCTCGGCGGTGAACCGGCCGGCGTTGTGCTCGAGGATCGACTTCTCGAGGTAGGTCTCGGCGATCGTGACCTCGGTGTGCATCTCGGCGAGCTCGAAGCGGGTGTTCTGGAACGTCCCGATCGGCTTGCCGAACGCGGTGCGGTCCTTGCAGTACTGCACGGTCAGATCCAGCACGATCCGGGCGGAGGCGACGGCGCCCGCGGCGATGGAGAGCCGCTCCTGCGGCAGGTTCTCCATGAGGTGGAAGAAGCCGTGCCCCTCGGTGCCGAGCAAATTGGCCGCCGGGATGCGGACGTCCTCGAAGAAGAGCTCGGCGGTGTCCTGCGCCTTGAGGCCGATCTTGTCGAGGTTCCGCCCGCGCTCGAACCCGGGCATTCCCCGCTCGACGACCAGCAGGGAGAAGCCGCGGGCCCCGGCCTCGGGGTCCGTGCGGGCCACCACGATGACCAGGTCGGCGTTGATGCCGTTGGTGATGAAGGTCTTGGACCCGTTCAGCACCCACTCGTCGCCGTCCCGGCGGGCCGTCGTCGTCAGGCCCTGCAGGTCCGAGCCGGCCCCCGGCTCGGTCATGGCGATGGCCGTGATGATCTCGCCGCTGACGACGCCGGGCAGCCAGCGCCGCTTCTGCTCCTCGGTGGTGAGCGCGATCAGGTACGGCGCGACGACGTCGTTCTGCAGCGTGAAGCCCAGGCCGCTGGCCCCCACCCGGCTGACCTCCGCCGAGAGGATGGCGTTGTAGCGGAAGTCCTTCACCCCGCCGCCGCCGTACTCCTCGGGGACGTCCATGCCGAGCAGTCCCTGCTCCCCGGCCTTGAGCCAGATGGACCGATCGACCACCCCGGCCTCCTCCCACGCGGCGTGGTGCGGGACGACCTCCTTCGCGAGGAAGTCGCGCAGCATCGCGCGGAACGCGTCGTGCTCGGCCTCGTAGAGCGTGGACTGCACAGGAACCCTCCGGGGAGCGTGATCGTTTGCGGGCACGAGGAACGCCAGAAAGCCCAACATACAGACCATCCGTTCTGTATGTTCGCGACCCAGGTCACAGCGCTGTGCCCACTGACAGGAGCCCCCCGTGCAGGAGTACTCCAGCCCCACCGCCTTCCAGATCTCGTCCACCGCCGCACTGCCCGACGCAGTGACGGAGCACGCGACCTCGACCCCCGACCGCGTGGCCCTGAGCCGCAGCGTCGGCGGCAGCTGGGAGCCCGTGACGAGCCGGCAGTTCGCCGAGCAGGTGTCCGCCCTCGCCCGCGGGATGGTCGCCGCGGGCGTCCAGGCCGGCGACCGGGTCGGCATCCTGAGCAAGACCCGCTACGAGTGGACCCTCGCCGACTACGCGATCTGGACCGCCGGCGGTGTCGCCGTCCCGATCTACGAGACCTCGTCGGCGGAGCAGGCGCAGTGGATCCTGTCGGACTCCGGCGCGGTCGCCGTGGTCGTCGAGTCCGCGGCCCACCAGGCGCTGGTGGAGTCCGTCCGCGACGGCCTGCCCGGGCTGCGCGACGTGTGGCAGGTCGAGGCGGGTGACCTCGACGACGTCGCGGCCCGCGGGATCGACGTCCCGGCCGAGGTCCTGGCCGAGCGGCGCGCGACGCTGTCCACCGGGTCGCTCGCCACGATCATCTACACGTCGGGGACGACCGGGCGGCCGAAGGGCTGCGAGCTCACCCACGGCAACCTGCTCTACGTGGCGGAGCTGGCGCCCTCGGTCATCCCGGCGATGCGCGCCGAGGACGCGAGCTCGCTGCTGTTCCTGCCGCTCGCGCACGTCTTCGCGCGGATCATCGAGGTCAGCTGCATCCAGAACGGCGCCCGGCTGGGCCACACGGGCGACCTCGCCCAGCTGCTGGTCGACCTGGGCACCTTCCAGCCGACGTTCCTCGTCGCCGTCCCGCGGGTCTTCGAGAAGGTCTACAACGGCGCCCGGCAGAAGGCGCACGCCGGCGGGAAGGGCGCGATCTTCGACCGCGCCGAGCGGGTGGCCGTCGCGTGGTCGAAGGCGCAGGACACCGGCGGCCCGGGCCTCGGCCTCAACCTGCAGCACAAGCTGTTCGACGCCCTCGTCTACGGCAAGCTGCGGGCGGCGATGGGCGGCAAGGTCGAGTACGCGCTGTCCGGCGGCGCTCCGCTCGGCGAACGACTGGGCCACTTCTTCCGCGGCATCGGCGTGACGATCCTCGAGGGCTACGGGCTCACCGAGACGACCGGCCCGGCGACCGTCAGCGGGCCCGACGCGCTCAAGGTGGGCACGGTCGGCCGACCGGCCCCGGGCTCCGCCGTGCGCATCGCCGAGCACGGCGAGATCCAGGTGCGCGGGCCGCAGGTGTTCACCGGCTACTGGAACAACCCGACGGCCACGGCCGACACCATGCGCGACGGCTGGTTCGCCACCGGCGACATCGGCGAGATCGACGCCGAGGGCTACGTGACCATCACCGGGCGGATCAAGGAGCTGATCGTCACCTCGGGCGGCAAGAACGTCTCCCCCGCGATCCTCGAGGACAAGATCCGCGCCCACCCCCTGGTCAGCCAGTGCATGGTCGTCGGCGACAACCGGCCCTTCATCGGCTGCCTGATCACCCTCGACGTCGAGGCGCTGCCCGGCTGGCTGGAGACCAAGGGCCGCCCGGCCGACACCGCGATGACCAGCCTGGTCGACGACCCGGAGATCGTGGCCGAGATCCAGGCGGCCGTCGACGCGGCCAACGAGCAGGTGTCGAAGGCGGAGTCGATCCGGTCCTTCGAGATCCTGCCCGTCGAGTGGACCGTCGAGGGCGGCCAGCTGACGCCGTCGCTCAAGCTGAAGCGGTCGGTGGTCATGAAGGAGTTCGCCGGCGAGGTCGAGAAGATCTACGCGGGCTGAGCCACGGCGGCGGTGTGCGCCGAGGCCCCCCTTCCGGACACCGGGAGGGGCCTCGGCGCACACACCGTCCGGCACCGACCTGCTCCCGCCCGGGCCGCGATCCAGGCGTGCGGGAGGCTTTCCGGCGGTCTCGGGCGACGGGTGTGACCGGTGTGGCGGGTGCGCCGGACACGTGACCGGCGGTGCTGGCGTGACGGGCACCGGCCTCGGACTCTGGATGCCATGACCAGCGTCTACGCGTACGGAACAGCCCACGCGGTGGTGATGGTCGGCTCCTTCGGTGCCACCACCGGCCTGCAGCCGCGCCAGATCGGCCCGGCGCACGCCACCATCGGGCGGGTGAACGGGCAGAGCCGCAAGGCGCTCTGCGGGGCCTACGTCTCGATCGACGAGCAGCAGCCGTGGCCGCCGGAGGGGTACGAGGACCAGCAGCTCTGCGAGAGCTGCGCTGAGCTCGCCGCCCTCTGAGTCGGAGGTATAGGCACCTATACCGGCGTTCTGTGTTCGAGAACGCATGTATAGGTACCTATACCGGAGGTCAGCCGCCCGCGACCGACGGCAGCACCTGCACCTCCGCGCCGTCGCGCACGGGGGCGGTCAGGCCGCCCTGGAACCGGACGTCGTCCCCGTCGACGTAGACGTTCACGAACCTGCGCACCTGGCCGGTCTCGTCCCTGATCCGCCGGCAGAGCATCGGGTGCTCCGCGGCGAGCGCGTCCAGCAGGTCGGCGAGGGTGCCCCCCGCCGGCTCGAGGTCGAGGTGCTTCGCGCCGCCCGCCAGGCCGGCGAGGGCGCCGGGCAGCAGCACCTGCACCGTCACGGCAGCCGGGCCGCGCGGACGGTGAGGACGTCGGGCAGGTGGTCGGCGACGAGGGTGAAGGTGTCACCCTCGTCGGCGCTGGCGTAGACGCAGCCGTCGCGGGTGCCGAAGTACAGACCGGTGCTGTCGTGGTCGTCGGCGCAGAACGCGTCACGCATGACGGCGCTCCAGTTCCCGTCCGGCAGCCCCGTCCCGAGCTCGGTCCAGGTGCCCCCCGCGTCCCGCGTGCGGTGGACCCGCAGCCGGCCGTCCGGCGGGACCCGCTGCATGTCGGCGACCAGCGGGATCACCCACGCCGTCCCGGGGTCGTGCGGCGAGGAGACGATCGGGAAACCGAAGTCGGCGGGCAGCCCGTCGGCGATCGACGTCCACGACCCACCGGCGTCGTCGCTGCGGTAGACCCCGAAGTGGTTCTGCGCGTACAGCCGGTCGGGGCCGCTCGCGTCGACGGCGACCTTGTGCACGCACTGGCCGTACTCGGGCTCCTGGTCGGGCAGGAAACCCGCGCTGATCCCCCGGTTGCGCGGCTGCCAGTCGGTGCCGCCGTCCTCGCTGACGTAGACGCCCCCGGTGCTCATGGCGACGGTCACCCGCTCGGACGCGGGGTCGGGGAGCACGGTGTGCACCGCTCCCCCGCCGCCGCCCGGCTCCCACGTCTGCCGGTGCGGGTGGTCCCACAGGCCCCGGACCAGGTCGAAGGAGCAGCCGCCGTCGGTGCTGCGCCACAGCGAGTGCGGTTCGCAGCCGGCCCAGACGACGTCGGCCCGCTCCGGGGAGTCGGGCCGCAGCTGCCAGACGCGGGCGAGGGCGGCGTCCTCCCCCTCGGGGAAGCGGATGGCGCCGTGGTCGGTCTCCTCCCAGGAGGCGCCGAGGTCGTCGCTCCACATGACCGTGGGACCCCAGTGCCCGTACTGGATGCCGGCCAGGACCCGTGGCTGCGGGCGCCGGGTGTCGATCGAGACGGCGGCGACCTCCTGCGCGAGCAGGTGCGGTTCGCTCAGCGTCCAGGTGCGGCGCTCGTCGTCACTGCGGGCGAGCCACAGCCCCTTGCGCGTACCGATGGCCAGCAGGTCTGTCATGGCGCCCCTCCGGGGTCGACGGATCGACGTGAGGGCGACCGTAGGACCGGATGCCGACGGTTTCGACGGTTCCGCGCACGACGCCGCGGCGCCCGGACGACCTCACGGTGGAGACGACCGTCCGGGACGCCGGAACTCAGCGGCGGGTGGCTCCGCCCGCTCCCGGCTGGTCGGTGTGCGGGACGTCGGGACGGTGCTGGGCGCTCCCGTCGGGCGAGAGGTCGGGCGCCAGCTTCTGGGCGCGGGCCCGGAGCTTCTCGGCCTCGGAGGCCTCCTCGCCGGCACGCTGCGAGCGCTCGCGCGCCTCCTGCTCGGCCAGGCGGGTGCGCTCCTCGACCTCGGCCCGCTCGCGGCGGGCGCGGGCGGCCTGCTCTTCGGCGAGCGCCTGCTCCTTCTCCGCCCGAGCCGCTTTGACCTGCGACTCCTGCAGGTGCTCGCGGGCCTGCTCGCGCTTGCGCAGCTTCGCCACCCGCGAGCGCTTGGACAGCGCCAGTGCCAGCAGCACGAGCAGCACGACCGCGACGACGACGATCAGGATGATGACCCAGGTGTCCATGACGACCTCTCCTCGGAACCAGGGATCTTGTGCCCGTCCGCCGCGGAGTGAAACGCCGCGAGGCCCTCAGATGATCACTTGAGCGCGCTGCCCGCCTGCCACTCCTCCCACGGGATGGTCCAGTCGTAGATGTCCGACCGCAGGGTGCCCGCGCTGGAACCGCGGATCTCCACGACGTCGCCGGGCTGGGCGAAGTCGAAGAACCAACGGGCGTTCTCGGTCGACATGTTGATGCAGCCGTGCGAGACGTTGCTGTTGCCCTGCTGCCCGACCGACCAGGGCGCGGCGTGCACGAACTCGCCGCTGTCGGAGATCCGGACGGCGTACTCGACCGGCGTCCGGTAGCCCTCGGGGCTGTCGACCGGGACGCCGTACGTGCTCGAGTCCATGACCCGGTCGCGGTTCATCTCGGTGACCACGTGCGCGCCGTTGTAGCTCGGGTTGTCCGGGCTGCCCGCGCTGATCGGGAAGGTCTGCACCAGCTGGTCGCCGTCGTAGACCTGCATCTGGAACGTGGAGGCGTCGGCGATCGAGACGTGCTTGGCCCCGACGGAGAAGGACACCGTGCGGTTCTTCTCGCCCCAGATCCCGCCGCCGAAGTCCACGCCGTAGAGATTGGCGTCCAGGCGCACCTCGGTGTTGGCCGGCCAGTACGCCGACGGCCGGAAGTGCACCTCGGTGTCGCTGAACCAGTTCCACACGCCGTCGGTCGCCGGGGTGCTGGTGACCAGCAGGTGGCTCTCGACGGCCGCCTTGTCGGCGACCGGGTCGTCGAAGTAGACGCGGATCGGCATGCCGACCCCGACGGTCTGGCCGTCGAGCGGGCCGACGCCCGGCGTCGAGACGGTGGCGGGGGCGACTGTCGTGAAGGTCGACGTCGCCGTCGCCTCCTCGTCGTCCTCGTTCACCGCCGTCGCGGTCAGCGTGTACTGCGTGCCGTAGGCCAGCGGCGCCTCCGGCGCCCAGACTGCGGTGGGTGCGCCCTCCTCCTGCTGGACCGCGCCGGCGAGGGCGGTCCCGGCGGCGTCGGTCAGCGTGACCTCGTCCAGCTCGCCCTCGGGCACCGAGATCTCGAGCGGCACGACCGGCGAGACGTCCACGGAGCCGTCCGCGAGCGCCAGCGACACCTCCGCGGCGGGGACCTCGGCGGCGGTGGTCCCGGCGTCCGTCGAGGCCCGCGGGTCGTCGTTCCCGCTGCACCCCGCCAGGAGGATCATCGCTCCCGCGGTGATCATGGCTGCTGTCCTGCGCACCGTGCCGTCCTCTCCCCTGGAACCACGAACCGGTTCCGTCCGGTCCGTGCACCTGGGAACCAGTGTCCACACCGAGGCAACGAAATCGACCGAGGTGAGCGTCACGCCGGGTGGGCGAACCGCGGCGTGGCGGCGCTGGTATCGTTCTCCCTCGTTGCCCAGCACGCAGGGCGACACGCGCCATTAGCTCAATTGGCAGAGCAGCTGACTCTTAATCAGCGGGTTCGGGGTTCGAGTCCCTGATGGCGCACCCACTCCTCACCGGCCCGGTCCCTGACCTGGCCGCACGGCCCCGATCCCAGGGCCGCCGTCGCTACGTCGCTTCGTCCGCGAGGTGCGTGCGTGCCCACAGGGCGGCCGAGGTCCGGTCGGAGACCCCGATGCGCTGGAAGACGTGCCCGAGGTGGGCCTTGACCGTTCCCTCGCGGATGCCGAGGCGGGTTGCGATCTGCTTGTTCGCCAGCCCCTGCGACACCAGGCGGAGGACCGCCCGCTCACGATCGGTGAGCTCGGGCCGGATGGTCAGTGCCGTACCGCTCCTCAGGACCTCCCGGGCGACGCGCGGGTCCAGCGGGGACTCCCCGCGGGCTGCCGCTCGGAGGGCCTTGAGCAGATCGTCCGGCTCGCTGTCCTTGAGTATGTAGCCGACCGCGCCGGCCTGGAAGGCGTCCACGATGCGGTCCCGGGCCGAGAAGGACGTGAGCACGAGGACGTGGGACTCCGGGCTCAGCTCGAGGACGCGCCGGGTGGCTGCGATCCCGTCGACCCGGGGCATCGACAGATCCATCAGCACGACGTCCGGGCGGGTCTGCACGGCCAGGTCCGCGGCGACATCCCCGTCCGAGGCGAGCCCGACGACCTCCATGTCCTCCGCGGCGTCGATCAGCCTCGCCAGCCCGGCCAGGACGACCCGGTGATCGTCGACCACCAGCACGCGGATCATCGGGGCAGCACCAGCCGGAGCAACGTCCCCCGGCCGGGCGCCGAGGTGACCGCCAAGATGCCGCCGAGCACCTCGGCCTCGTCGGCGAGCCCGCGCAGCCCCAGATGGCCGTCCGGCACCGGTGCGGTCGGATCGAAGCCGTCGCCGTCGTCGCGGACGGTGAGTTCCACGTGCTCCCCGGTGAGGCGAACCGTCATGGAGAGTTCGCCTGCGTGGCCGTTCCGGACGGCGTTGCGCACCGCCTCGCGTGCCGTTCGGTACAGCGTGACCTCCAGGTGGTCGGGAAGCTCCAGGTCGTCCGGCAGGTCGAGGTGGACCTCGACGCCACGGGCCTGGACGGGATCGATCAGGTCGAGCAGCGCGGCGCGCAACCCCGAACTGCGCAGGTTCGCCGGATAGAGGTCGATGAGCAGCGACCGCAGACTGCGGACGCTGGTGCGGATGCTGGCCTCGGCCCCGTGCAGCGCTTCGGCGGCATCGGGTTGCCCCGCGGCCCGGAGCGGGCCCGTCCCCGCGTTGATCAGGTACGTGGCGCCGATGAGGTCCTGGACCACGCCGTCGTGGAGGTCCCGGGCCATCTGGCGGCGCTGCTCCTCCACCGCCTCCGCGCTGCGCCTCGACATGCGCGTGCGTTCGCGCTGCAGCCACCGCAGGTTGGCCGACGCCAGCGACAGCTGGAGCACCGCGAGGAGCCCCAGTGCCACGAGCCCGATCCCCGCGAACGAGGCGAGGATCTCCCGTTGGCGCCGCTCGAGGATGTCGTCGCGGACGTAGGCCTCGAACAACAGGTTCTCCCCGTCGTCGGGGTGGACCGCCGTGTACACCTCCAGCAGCCGGGTGTCGCCACCTGTCCGCTCGAGCCGGTTCTCCTCGGCGCTCAGATCGCTCACCCCGGTGCTCGACCCCTCCGACCGGAGCACGTCGAGCAGCTCATCGGCGAGGGGGAACGTCTGGCCGATCAGCTCCTCCTCGTCGCTGTAGACGATCCGTCCATCCCGCGTCCACAGCTTCACCCGCTCGATCGGCGTCTCCGGCAGGAGGTGCCCGCGGACCGCGTCGTCGAGCGCCGCCAGCGCCTCCGGATCGCCCGAGCGCAGTTCGTCGCTGGTCGGCTCGATGAGGGTGTGGGTGATCGCCTCGTTCATGGTGCGGATGTTGGCGAGCACCTCCTGCCGGGCCAGGCGAGCGCTCGCGAAGTACCCGCCGACGATGATCGCCGTGAGGATGACCACCGTTCCCACGGCCATCCGGACGAACACGCGACGCGTGGTCTCGTCCCTGTGCCCGGGCATGCCACGGCCGTCCGCGAGGACGACCGTCCGCGGTTCGCTGGCGTCGACGTGGGCGCTCACGGGATCCTCGCGGTCGGGGCCCATGCGAAGGTGCTGGGACAAGGACGCAGTGTGGGGTGCGTCACCCCGGTTGTCGAGAGCACGGCCCGAGACCCCTCGCGGCCCCGGTGCCCGGAGAGCCGCCGGGAGCGTCGCATGAGGAGGGCGGGCAACGGTGCAGCCGGCCGTGGTCGCGCCGCGCAGCGGCCGTGGGATGACGGGTTTCCCCCCAGGTTTGGGGGCGGCGGCCGCCGCGGGCTCGGACGATCCTTCGGCTCACACAGCGGATCGGCGGGCGGGGGCCTCACAGTGGACAGCGTGGACAGGGTCCTCAGGGTGCTGGACGTGGGCGGGTCACCGACCATCGCCGAACTGGAGGAAGCCGAGGCGCTGAGCCGGTGCGCGCAGCCCCGGTCGCTCGAGGTGGCCGTGGCGCGTTGGCGGATCGCGGTCGTGCTGGAGCGGATGGACCGCGTGAGCGAGACGGCGCCCGCAGGCGTCTGACCCGCGGTCCCGCGGAGCCCCGGGAGCACCCGAGGCGGATCAGCGCCCGGAGCGGCGCCGGGCTCGCCCTCGCCCTCGCCCGGGCGACGGCCCTCCAGCAGGTTGCCGTCCAGCTCCTGGGCCCTCGAGGCCGTCCCTCTCATGGGTCGTGGACCGGCACCCCCCGCAACTGGGGGTCCAATGGACCCCCGTCCGGCGGCTGTCCGCCGCAGGCAGCGGTAGGTCACGCTGCGGCCACGTTCTGGATGCGAGCCGGCCGCACGGGCCGAGAGGAGAGTCCCCATGATCCGGGTGGTGGTGGTCGACGATCATCCGCTCGTACGTGACGCGCTCACCGACGTGCTCGAAGCGGCCGGTGGCATCAGCGTGGTCGGCCATGGCACGGACGGCAGCCAGGTCGCCGCAGCCGTGGCGCGGGCGCGTCCCCACGTCCTGATCATCGATCTGCACATGCCGAAGATGGACGGGCTGACCGCGGCTCGCGGCGTGCGCACCACCCACCCCGAGGTCCGCGTCCTCTTCCTGACCGGCGGTTTCACCCCCGCCAGCGTGCACGAGGCGTGGGCGCTCGGTGCCTCGGGATACCTGCTCAAGGACGACGACCCTGCACTGCTGGCCGTGCACGTCCGCACTGTCGCCGCCGGCGGCACCGCGTGGCACCCCCGCGTCGCCGCGCTGCTCACCGACCCGCCCGGCCCGGCGGGTCGGCCGTCCGCTGTCGCCCCGCACTACGTCGACGAGTGCCCCCCGTACCTGCGCCCGTGCCGTTAGCCCGTCCGGCGGCCCGGCTCCGCCAGGCAGCCGTGACCCGCGGTCTACGACCTTCGTTTACCCCCTCCGCCGATTAGCGCTTCTTCCCCCTCGGGTATCCGAGCAGGTCCGAGCGGAGGAGCGCAGGGTGCTGACTGTCCGGCTGGTCTGGGTGGAGCCACCGCAGGACCTCGCAGGCGTGGTGGCCGAGGTCGACGACGCCCTCGCGGCCGGCAGCGCGATCGAACCGGGCGCCGGGACCGGGTTCCCCGGGCCGTCCGGGCGGTACGGGCTCCTGCCCCCGGAGCTGTGGCGGACCATGGAGCCGGACGATCCGGCGCCGGTGTTCCTCCACGAGGCCTACGAGGCCGGACTCGAGAAGTGGGTGAACGCCCTGCCCGACGCCGCCGCCGAGGTGGCCATCGTGGCCCGGGTGCGGGACGCGGTGATGCAGTTGGTCGAGACCCGTCTGGCAGCCGATCCCGGGGCGTTCTCGGCGAGCCCGACCGTGACCACGACCGAGCCCTCCAGCCGCGGCATGGTCGTCGTCGGCCGTTCCGTCATCCTCCGGCCCACCCATCGACAGGCCCGATCCACGCCGACCACGCCCCACCGACGGGCCTCGGGACACCCCCGCCCGTAGGCGAGGGCGGGGGCGGAACGGCGCCCCTGGCGGTCCCGGGCGGCACGACGGACGCCGGCGGAACCCCGTCCTGTCCGGATCCGGCGACGGTCAGGCGGGCGACCGCATCCGGATCGGCCGCTGCGTGCGAAGACCTGTCGTGGGTTCGCTCTCTCCGCAGCAGCACGAGTGGGTCATCCGGCCGCTGATCGACGCCGGACTCGGCCTGGACCGGATCAAGGACCTGCTCTTCCGGCTCGGCTTCGAGTCCATCGTCAGCGAGGGAAGGGGCACCGCCATCGAGGTGTCATCGATGGTCGACGCCGAACCGCCGCACGTGCGGGCGGCCTGGCACGAGGTCATCGGCCGGATGCTCTCGATGAGCCGGTCGAACGCCTGATCAGGCCTCTTCGCCGGTCCTCGGGATCACCCGCAGGTGCGGGCGGGTCGTGATGCTCTCCCGCTCGTCGGGCACGAGCGGGAGCCCGGCCGCACGGCGGACCCGGTTCTCCGGCACGTCGAGCGCCCGGGCCAGGAACTCCGCCAGCCCCTCGCTGATGAAGCTGGTGCCGCCGCTCCGGGCCATGCGCTTGAGCGTCTCCGGCGGGATGACCCACCGCGACAGGCGCGCGGCGTCGTCCGGCGTCCGGGCCAGTTCCCAGAGCCGGCGCCGGACGAGGTCCTGCAGGTCCTTCCTGACCATTCAGGCAGGTTAGGCCCGTCGGCCGGGCACCGCATCCGGACGCCGGGTCGGCCGGGCCGCGGGCTTCAGCCGGCGCCAGATCCAGCTCGACGGGACCCGCGCCCCGGTGACGAGGTATTCGAGGACGCCCGGCACGAGCAGGGCAGTGTCCAGCGCGCGACGGGCGGCGGCCCAGCCGGCGACCAGAAGCTCGTCCCCGGGTTGCAGGACGAAGCCGTCGTCCGGCGCGAGCGTCACCTCCCGACCCCGCATGACCAGCAGGACGATCGCGTGCAGCGGTTCGTCGCGGTTCTCGGGGTTGCGCAGGAGGTCCCCGAGGGGGGCGTCGCCCGCCGTCAGCCACCACTCCGCGGCGGGAGCCTCCTCCGGCGTGAGGCGCACCTTCCACAGCGACTGCAGCTTGATGCCGCACAGCCCCCGGAGGCGGTCGACGATGTGCGCCGCCCAGTCGTCGCCCATCGCCGGCATCTCGCGGAGGAACCGCCACAGGAGCGGGGTGGAGAGCTGCGCGTAGACCTCGTGGGCGACCACCTCGGTCGGCACCAGGAGGGCGTCGATCTCCATCGCGGCGAACAGCGGTGCGCTGGCCGCCCGGTTCTGCCGTGCCGCGAGGAAGAGGTCCGGGTTGCTCCGACGAGCGGCGGCCACGAGGGACAGGTTCGTCGTGTCGTTGTCGGTACCGGCGACGAGCCCGACCGCGCGGTCGAGATCGGCCTGGGCCAGCACCCAGGGGTCCGACCCGTCGCCGACGAGCACGTCGGCGTTCTCGACGTCCGGCGAGCCGGACTCGATCACGGTGACCTCGAGGCCCTCGGCGCGCAGGTCGTTGGTCAGCTCCCGGCCGAGCCGGCCGTACCCGCAGACGATCCAGCGGCCGCTGCGCGGCGGCGCCCCGCGCTCGGGCAGTGCCGCGCCGGGGCCGCTCTCCAGCCAGGTGAGCAGCTGGTAGGACGCCGGCGCCCGCAGCGCCAGCCGCAGGTGGTCGCCGAACCGGTCGAAGGGGTTCACCGTGCTGGGGCTGCCGAAGGCCTGCATCCGCTCGGCGATGGTCCGCGAGGTGACCCGGGCGATCACCGGCAGATCCGGCCGCAGCAGCGCGGCGGCCATCACGATCGCGAGGTTCGCCTCCTCGTCGTCGGTGAGCGCGACCACCGCCTCGCAGCAGGTGTGCCCGAGCCCGGCCACGGCCAGGTGCCCGGGGTCGCGCGCATCGGCGGTCAGCCCCGGCACGTCGGCGTGGTAGCTGTCGAGCTCCAGCCCGTCGATCCGCTCGTTGTCCCGGTCCAGGACGACGAACCGCCGGCCCAGCGCGTCGAACGAGTGCCCCAGCAGCTCGCCCGTGCGCCCGTAGCCGGCGATGAGCAGGAACGGCTCGCGCAGCCGCGCCACCTTGCGGCTGAAGTGCTGCAGGGCCAGCGCGGAGCGGAAGGCGCGGTCCTGCAGCAGCGCGAGCAGCGAGCCGATGGCGTAGGCCCAGCCGACCACGGTGAGGTAGATCGAGATGGTCACCCACATCCGCTGGTTGTAGGTGAACGGGTAGGGGATCTCGCCGAAGCCGATCGTCGTCGCGGTGTAGCTCATGACGTAGAACGCGTCGAAGAACCCCATCCGCATCGGGTCGCCCTCGGCGTCCTGTCCGGGGATGAGGGTCAGGCCGAGGACGCTCACCGAGAAGATGACGATCAGGACGATCAGCGGCACCCGCATCCGGCGCAGGATCAGGAAGACCGTGGCCGAGGCCTCCGCCGCCGAGTGGGCGGCGACGCGGAACGTGGCCCGGCGGATCCGTCGCTCGTCGGCGTCCTGGCCGAAGATGTTCTTCCAGAAGGTGAGCAGCGGGTTGCTCATGGCGGCCTCCGGTCAGCCGCGGTGGAAGGAGACCGTCTCCACGACGAGCAGGACGACGGAGACGATGTTGGCCAGCAGCGCGCCGCCGGAGAGCGAGACGACGCTCGCGGTCCAGGCCTCGTTCATGCCGGCGGTCGAGACGTACGTGGCGTAGCCGAACATCAGCGCGGCGCCGATCAGCTGCAGGTCCGCGACCAGGCTGGTGGCCAGGTGGACGGCGCCGATCTGGGTCCGGTCGCCGAACTTCAGCACCGTCGCGATCAGGTTGACCACGACCGCGGCGAACAGCTCGTAGGGGTTGTGCAGCTCGGGGTTGTCGATGTCCCCGATGAAGAAGCCGAAGTTGAGCGTGGCCGCGAGCAGCACGAAGAAGCCGAAGACCACCTTCTCCAGGTTCACGCCCACCTCCCGCCGTCGTCTGCCGCTGATCTTGGCCCGGCGGCTCCGGTTCCGCGCCCCGAAGCGCGGGCCGCGAGGCCGACCGCCACCCGATGGAGTGCGCTGACGCCCCGTTCCGGTGCCGGGACGGGCGTCAGCCCGCTCCGCCGGCTCCGTGGGCGGGGGAACCACGGGGTCGGCTGCTCCCGGTCACGTCGGAAGGCTCCGAGGCCGCCACGTCCGTAGGGTCCGGCCGTGACCTGGAAGCGGGCGGTGTTCGCGCTGTTCACCGTCGCGGCCGGGACGAACGTGCCGACGCCGCTGCTGCTCGTCTACCAGGAGCGTCTCGACCTGTCGGCGGAGGTGCTCACCGCCCTCTTCGGCTGCTACGCCGCGGGCCTCGTGCCGGCCCTGCTGGTTGCCGGGCAGCTGAGCGACCGCCTGGGACGACGCCGCGTCGCGATCCCGGGCATCGTCCTGTCCGGGCTGGCCTCGCTGGCCTTCGCCTTCGCCGGCGACTCCCTCACCCTGCTGTTCACCGCCCGGTTCCTGCAGGGGGTGGTGAGCGGCGTCGTCTTCAGCGTGGGCAGCGCGTGGGTGGGCGAGCTGTCACTGAGCTCCGGAGAGGGGGCCGGTGGCCGCCGGGCCGCCTTCGCGATGACCGCCGGCTTCGCCCTCGGCCCGCTGACCAGCGGCCTGCTCGGGGAGTTCGGGCCCGCGCCCACGGTCCTGCCCTACCTCGTGCACGCGGTCCTCGTGGCGGTCGGGCTGGCCCTGGCGCTCGGACTGCCCGAGACCGTGGACCTGCACGCCGGTGCTCGGGCGAGGACGGACGGTGATCCGTCCGTCCCGCTGATCCGGCAGGGCGACGGCTGGCTCGTGGCGTCGGTGCTGGCACCGGTGGCGGTGTGCGTCTACGCGTTCCCGTCGTCGGTGATCAACGCCGTTCCCCTGCTGGTCGACCTGCCCTACGGCGGCGTCGCGGTGACCGGCGTCCTGGCCGGGGTCACCCTCGGTGCCGGGACGCTCGTGGCCGGCCTCCAGCGCCGCCTCGGCCGCTGGACCGCAGTCGTGGGGACCGTGCTCGGCGCGGCCGGCTACGCGGCGGCGGCGGCGTTCGCGTCGACCGGCTGGCTCCCCTGGCTCGTCGTCGCCGCGCCGCTGCTCGGCTCCGGTGGCGGGCTGTGCCTGGCCGCCGGTCTGACGCTCACCGCCCGCCTGGCCGCGCCGAGCCGGCTCGGCGCGCTGACGGCGCTGTTCCTGGCGATCGCCTACCTCGGCTTCGCCGTCCCCTTCGTCATGGCGGTGGTCGCGCGTCAGACGTCCGCGACGGTGCCCCTGGCGGCGGCCGCGGGCATAACCGGGCTGCTCGCCGTCCGGCTGCTCCTGCCCGCCCGCCGCCGCCGGCTCTAGGTCCCCGGACAGCAGGACGGCGCCCCCTCCCGGAGGAGGGGGCGCCGTTCGCGTGCGGTGCGGATCAGCCGGCGATGGCCTCCGCGAACTCACCCTGGAACGCCTCGGCCAGGACCGAGGCACCACCCGGGACGTCGGCCGGCTGGAGGATGAAGCTCTGCAGGCTGGGCGACTTGCCGAGCTCGAAGCCGCGGATCGGGACGACGAGGCCGCCGGTGTCGACCTCCTCGAGGCCCTCGAACGCCTCCACGACGCCGGCACGGGTCATGTCACCGTTCTCGCACGCGGTGTCGAGCACCTGCTTCATGAGCGTGCTCATGCCCCAGCCGACGGGCACGCCCAGGCTGGGGTTCTCGTCCGGGTAGGCCGCCGTGTACTTGTCCAGCAGATCCTGGTTGTCAGCGAACGCCGACACCGGGGACGCGACGTAGAGGTGGGTCTTCAGCCACTCCGCCGAGGGACCGTCGAGCAGACCGGGCGCGAAGACCGGGTTGCTGCCCAGGATCGGGACGTCGAGGCCCTGGGCCTCCGCGACCGTGGCGACGGA
>Ga0190265_10001199_pt1 | contig 17032 bp, 14 predicted proteins | sample Popmic124T_FD_133135 | JGI IMG/M metagenome (GOLD analysis project Ga0190265, IMG submission 133135) | Populus adjacent soil microbial communities from riparian zone of Indian Creek, Utah, USA - 124 T | ecosystem: Environmental > Terrestrial > Soil > Riparian zone | place: USA: Utah | collected...
CATGCCCGATATGCCGACCAAGTGGCCGATGGCTTGGTCGCGCACGAGCGTCGACGTGTCGTCAGCTCCGAACGCACGCACGAAACCGACGCACATGTCGCCCGCGAGCACGGTCCCATCGAGGAAACCTTCATATGGATCGGCGCCACTCGCTTCGTACGCGGCACCCACGAAGACGCAGCGCTTGCTGCCACCCTTGGCCAAGCGATCCTGGCGCCGGTATGGATGCTTCGAGCTGCGATTCCAATACGTCAGCGGATCGGTCAGAGGATCACAGGTCGGAGCCTCGCCCGCGCAGGGACCGTCTGCGATCGACCAGCCGAAGTTCTGCCCCGCGCTGACCGCGAGGTTGATCTCTTCGTGATTGCTGCCCACGTCGCCAATCCAGATGCGGTTGCGCGAGTCGATCGTTCCGCGCCACGGGTTGCGTAGGCCCCAGGCATAGAGATTGGGGCTCGAGGTGGTGGCTGGATCGCCGCCTGCAAACGGATTGTCGGGATGCGGCGAGTAGCCGCTGCCGTCAGGCTCGCGGTTGGGAACGACGCGCAAGACCTTGCCGAGGTCCTTGGTCGTGTCCTGGGCATTCGCGCTCAGCGTCTTTTCGCCCGCCAGGATCCACAGGCTGTGATCGGCGTCGTCGAAGAAGCCGATCGCGCCGATGTTGTGCCAATCCTTGCCAGCGGCCGGGTCGCCGAACGAAAGCACGCGCTTGGCCGTCGCGCCGACCGCATCGTGGTCATCTCCGTGAAACGCAAGGCGCGTGACGGCGCTCTCGGTTCGGCCGATGCAGTGGGCCGCAAACAGAAGACCGTTCTGCTCCCACTCGGGATCGACGGCCACCGAGACCAAGCCGCAATCGCTGGCGGAATAGATGCCCTCGAGCCTGATCTCCCCCTGCAGCACGAAGCGATCGCCGTCGATCAGGTAATGCGCGATTCGCCCGGTCTTCTCCCAGACCAGCACGCCGCGGTCGTTGGGCAGATTGGTGAGACCGGTCAAGGCCAGGTGAGCAACGGTCTGGCCGCTCTGGGTCACGGTGTCGACCGCGACGAAGTCGACGCCGATCACCGTCGGCTCGGCCACGGCGCCATCAGCGACGCCGCCGTCGCCTGCGTCGGGCATGGAACCGGAGTCCGGCACCTGCGCGTCGGGAACGGGATCGGGAGGCACGACTGGCGGGCTGCCGGCATCGACGCCCGCGTCAGGGTTGGCTGCCGGCTCGTCGCCGCAGCCATCTTCGCAGGGCTTGCTGCCCATGCCCGAGCGCGTGATCTCCCGAGCATCCTTGCGGACGGCGGAATCTGCTGCCGCGCGGTGGTCGTCCTGCTCAGGCTCATCGCACGCGACGGCGAGCAGCGCTGCGACCGCGAGTGCGGCGAGCCAGCCGGCGAGTCGAACCTCCGCCCGTTGGTTTTTACCGGCGCGCACGGCTTGCGTTACTTGGCATGGCGGTTCCGGGATGGCAACCGCACCAGCGGTGCTCGCATGGCTCGCGTTTGTGGGGAGCGCGCTGGGTGGCGGCGTGCGAGGCGTAGTCCGCATGTGAGTGTTGTCGCCCGCCTGCGTGGTGCACTGCGCTGACGCCGGGCGGACGGACGCGAGCGCGCGGATCGGTCCGAGCCCCGGTCGGTAAGCGGCCCCCGCGATCGCAAGTTGGCAGTACGAAACCCATTATGGGCCAATATTTGCCCGAATTCGGGCAAAGATCTGGCATGCACGGGCCTCGATCGCCAAAATCCGAGGCATGAAATCGGGCTTGGAGGATGCGGAGCGGCGGCTGCAGGCCCTGCTGGGGCTGAGCGCCGAACAGGCCGCCCGCGCGGTGGCGGAGACGCTCGACTGCTTTCAGCTCGAGGTCGATCAGCACATCGCGACGCGGCACGCGGAGCTTCAGGCGCAAGGCGTCGCCAATCCCGAGATCTTCGAGCGCATCGCGGCCGAGCTCGCTGCGCTGCGCTTCCGCGCCCCCGAGCTCAGCGCGCGCCAGATCAGGCGCCGCATCTACGGCTGAACCAACGAGGAGGTCTCTCATGTGCGGCATCATGGCCTATGTCGGTAACGAAGCCGCGTGGCGCATCGTCCTGGCCGGGCTGCGCCGGCTCGAGTATCGCGGCTACGACTCGGCCGGCATCGCCACCGTGTCGCGCAAGCGCCTGCGCCTCGCGCGTGCGGTCGGTCCACTGCGCGCGCTCGAGGAAGCTCATCCCGAAGGGCTGCCCGGCCAGATCGCGATCGGTCACACGCGCTGGGCGACGCACGGCGAAGTGACCGAGGCCAACTGTCATCCGCACCTCGACAGCAAGGGGCGAATCGCGATCGTGCACAACGGCATCCTCGACAACGTGGAGAGCCTGCGCGCCGAGCTGGTGCAGCAGGGCGTGCGGTTTCGTTCGGAGACCGATTCCGAGGTGCTCGCCGAGCTGATCGGGCGCGGCGTCGACGCCGGCCTGTCGCTGCGCGAGGCGGTGGTCGCCGCGCTCAAGCGGATCGAAGGCACCGCCGGCATCGTCGCGCTCGACCAGCAAGACCCGGAGCGGCTGGTGGCCGCGCGCGTGGGCAGCCCGGTGGTGATCGGCCTGGGCGGGCACGCGTGTTGGGTCGCGTCCGACGCGCTTGCGCTCCGCCCGCATACCGAGCGCATGGTCGTGCTCGAGGACGGGGAGGTCGCCGAGCTCACCGCCGGCGCGATCGAGACCGTCGATCTCGATCAGCGCAGCCGCGACAAGCGCGTCGAGAAGATCTTGCACCAGCCCGAGGATGCCGATCGCGGCAGCTTCGAGCACTTCATGCTCAAGGAGATCCACGAGCAGCCCGTGGCGATCGATCGCTCGCTGCGCGGCCGGCTCGACCTCGCGATGGGGTCGTCGCGCCTGGGCGGCCTCGATCAGCACGCAGCGCGGCTGTTCGACGTGCGCCAGGTCGTGTTCGCGGCCTGTGGGACGAGCCTCAACAGCGCACAGGTGGGCGCGTACCTGCTGAGCCGCTACGCGCGCATGCCGGCGACCGCCGAGGACGCCGCCGAGCTCGCGGCGCGCAACCCGATCGTCGACCGCCACACGCTGTACGTGGCGATCTCGCAGAGCGGGGAGACGGCCGATACCCTGGCCGCGCTGCGCGAGATCCGGCTGCGCGGTGGGCTCTGCGCGGGCATCACCAATGCGGTGGGCAGCTCGCTGGCGCGCGAGACGGAGCTCGGCGTGTACGTGCACGCCGGACCGGAGATCAGCGTGTGCTCGACCAAGGCGTTCACCGCGCAGGTGCTCGCCACCGAGCTGCTCGCGCTGCGCTTCGCGCGCATGCGCGACCTGGCCGCGGGCGACGGCCGGCTGTGGGTCCAGGCGCTCGAGCGCTTGCCCGATCAGCTGCGCCTGATGCTGGAGCAGAGCGCCGCGTGCCAGGAGCTGGCCGAGCGCTTTGCATCCGCGCGCTTCACCTTGTTCATCGGGCGCGGCAGCAACGTGCCGGTCGCCGCCGAGGGCGCGCTCAAGCTCAAGGAGGTCGCGTACCTGCCGGCGGACGGGCTATCCGGCGCCGCGATGAAGCACGGTCCGCTGGCCTTGATCGAGCGCGGCACGCCGGTCTGGGCGCTGGTCCCGCCCGACGAGATGCGCGACCGGATGCTCGGCAACCTGCGCGAGCTCAAGGCGCGCGGCGCCTACGTGATGGCCGTCGCGGCGGCCGACGACCGCGAGATCCACGCGCTGGTCGATCGCGTGATCCCCATCCCACCGCACCACCCCGCGGTCTCCCCGATCCTCAACGCCGTCCCACTTCAGCTGTATGCCTATTACGCCGCCAAGGCCAACGGCACCGACATCGACAAACCCCGCAACCTGGCCAAGTCGGTGACCGTGATGTGACCGGCTCTAGACGCGAATGATCTCGACCTGTTTCGACAGTTCGTCTTCTCAAGCCGCTCCTAGTTTCCTGAGCCAGCGCTGAACCTCCCGCTCGGAGACCCTAACGCCGGTTCCGAGCTCCTCGAGTGCACGCTCTTGGGCTTCGAGCTGTGCGGCTTCGATGACGATCTCGCTCAGCACTGCGGACGCGTTGCTCTTGAGCTTTTTTGCGCGGCGGTCGAGGTACTCGGCAGCGCCCGGATCCAGTGAGTACCTGCGTTTACGCATCGGGACGTCGCTTCGAGTGAGACGAGTACCGTCTGGTGTGACCGGCATCAGGAAATTACGGCTCTTGTGAGAACGGGGAAGCGGAATTCGCGACGGTGGGGGCTGCAGCGGGTCCTCGAGCGCGGCATCGATCACGACGCGAGCAGCCTCGTCGAGCTTGCTATCAGGTTCAGGCAGTTTGGCGCCTTCGGCGCCTTGGGGGTTCATAGGCTCCCATATCGGACTGCCCGGTTGGACCTCTACGGGTTACTGCCGGGGATCCACTCCTCGCAGCTGGGGCGTAGGGCCGGACTGGGGCCGAAGATCTCCGTGAGCAGGGCGCCCAAGCTGGGGTCGTGTTCGCTCAGCGCGTCGCGGCCGTAGATCACCTGCAGCTGGAGCGCGGGGGGCGATGCGTCGGAGAGGCCGTAGGCCAGCGGCACGGGCTTGAAGCCGAACCAGGCGGACACGCCGGTCGCCCAGTACTCGTCTGGGTTCGTCATCAGGTAGTTGTCGGTCGGCAGCGAGCCGAACAAGGCCTGGACCGCGACCGGCACGCGCAGAGTCCACAGCTCGTCGGAGCGCGCTTGCCCGTAGGTGTCTTCGAGCCGGGCGCGAAAGTCGGGGTCGGTCTCCGCGAGGCCCATCTCGAGCAGCGCGTGGCCGAGCTCGTGCACCAGCGTGTCTCCCGGCGGCGTGGCCTGCGGGTCGCGATCGCGCGGACGGCACACGATCACCGCATCGCGAACCGTGGCCGCGGGAAACTCGGGGTCGGGGCCGAGCCCGGCGGCCGCGCTCTCGGCGCGGGTCAGGCCCGACAGCTCGGGCACGTCGTCGAGCCGCTCGCCTGCCGACGAGGCCACCAGCACCACGCGGAAGTAACGGTCGCGCACCGCGTCGCGCAGCTCCGGGCGCTCCGCGAACATCCCTTCCAAGATCCGTCCCGCCTCCAGCATCACCTCGTCAGACACGCGCGCCGAGGCGAGCACGTCGATGCCGAGCGCGGCGCAGTGCTTCGCATAGAAGCGCGAGTCGAGCCCGAGCTCGCGCGTCACCTCGGCCGGGACGGCGGTCACGCGATCGCAGCTGCTCGGCTCGTCGTTGCCGGGACCCGCGCCGGTCTCGAACTGCGGTTGCTCGGCGCAGCCGCCGGCCAGCGACCCGCTGCTCGCGAGCATCGCCACCGCACCCGCGAGCCAACGTCCGCGCACCCCGCAGTATCGTACGCGCCACCGCCGCGGTCGAATCGTTTTCCGTGTGCGGTCCGTTGTACAAGGCGGATCAATGATTCGGAGAGCCGACGTGAAACGCACTGCAATCGTGCTCTGGGTTGGGCTCGCGCTCTGCGCGGGCTGCGGCGACGACGACGACGACGCGGATGCGCTCGCGAGCGCAGACCCCGAGCGCGACGCCAGGCCCGAGCGCCACCGGCCGGACTCGGCTGCAATCCGCAGCGATGCCCGCGTGCCGCTGCGCGACGCCAGCGCCGACGCGCGGGCCGACGGCGAGCAGAGCGCCGATGCCGGCGAGGGCGGCAGGCCGGACGAGCGCTGTACGGCCGCCCCGTTCGCGGCCGAGCCTTTCCCGGTCGACCTGTTCGTGATCCTTGATCGCTCGGCTTCGATGCTCGAGCCGACGGCCGCTGGCGTCCCCAAGTGGGACGCCGTGCGCGAGGCGCTGGTCGAGTACGCGAACGCGGGCGGCGCGGCCGGCGTCGGCATCGGGCTACAGCTGTTCCCGCTCGGACGCCCGGGCGTTCCCGAGCAGTGCTTCACCGACGCGGAGTGCACACCGAGTGGCGGGGTGTGTCTGGTCCGTGCCTGCAGGCCGACCTTGGCTGCGAGCGCATTCGTGGCCTGCCTCAGCGGACTGGACTGTCCGGCTGCTTCGTCAGGTTGCGTGCCGCTAGGACAATGTCGCGACGAGCCCTCGCTGCTTTGCTTCGACGTCGGGGACGAACACGGCTGCGGCGACAGCGGGGCGTGCGATGCGCGTGCTGGAGAATGTATGGACTACGCGTCGTGCGAGCCTGCCGCATACGCACGTCCGGCGGTCGCCATCGACACGCTGCCCGGCAACGCGAGCGCCTTTACGGATGCGTTACGCGCCGCACATCCACTCGGGACCACGCCCCTGTCGCCGGCGTTGAGCGGCGCGATAAATTACATTCGTGCGCGAGCCGCGCAGCGCTTCGACCGCCGCGCCGTGGTCGTGCTGGTGAGCGATGGATTGCCGACGGTGTGCTTCGGAGACGCCCCCGTCACGACGCCCCAGCAGGCGGTCGCGCATGCCGCGCAAAGGGCGCTCGAGGGGCGGACGGGCGCGCCCAAGGTGATCAGCTACGTGATTGGCATTCACGCCGCGGATGGCACCGATCTGATGACCGGCCTCGACGAGATCGCGCTCGCGGGCGGCAGCCAGCGCGCCTTTGCAGTGGACGCCAGTGGCGACGTGCGCTCCGAGCTGAGCGCGGCCTTGAGCTCGATCCACGACGCCTCTGGCGCCTGTCGCTTTCGCATGCCGTCCGAGATCGCATCGGGCCAGTTGGACTGGACCCATCTGCGCGTACAGATCGGCGGCGCGTCACCGGTGCAGCTGCTCGCGCGCGTGGCTGACCACGACCGTTGCGAGGGCGTCGCCTACGGCTGGTTCGCCGACGGCGAAGATACCGTCGCGCTTTGCCCGTTTTCCTGCAACGAGCTGCAGCAGACGGCTGGCGGCCGCCTCGAGCTTCGGCTCGACGGCTCGAGGCGAGGCGTATGCGGCTTCAATCTGCCCTAGTACGCGGAACGTGCTAAGCCGCGATCGTGGCTCGCGGTCTGGCTTGCGCGTTACTGCTCTGCGCGTGCGCGACCGAGACGCGCAAGACCGAGAGTCACCGGTCCGCGCCATGTCCGGGGGGACGGACGGTCGTCGTCCGCAAGCTCGACCGGTTCACGCACTCGCGCGGGCTGATCACCGGTCACGACTACGGCGTGAACCACGACTTCGACTACAGCTTCGTGCTCGAGCCCGATGCCATCGAGTGGGAGGGCTACTCGAGCGAGCCCAAGACGCTGCTGTTCTGCGGCGAGGCTCTCTTCCTGCGCTATCTCGCCCACCACCAGGATCCCGCGCCGGAGCCGCCCGCGGATGCGGGGGCGGCCGCAGCTGCGGCTGCGGAGCTGGCGGCCGTGGAGCTGGCGGCCAATGCGACGCCCGAAGCCGCCGCGGCCGCAGCCCGGAGCGCGACCGGAACCATCGCCGATCGCCTGAGGATCGTCGCCCGCTTCGCCAAGCACCACGACAACCGCTACTTCTTCAACTGGTTCGGCGACCAGTACTGGCTCGACGTCCCCCACACCGAAGTGCCGGCGCCCAGCGCCTGTACCGCCGTCACGGTACCCAACGACGACGAGCTGAAGCTCGGCGCGCCGGCCGGTCATAAACCGGAATGAACTGAATCGCCGTGCGCTCGCGCGACGCCGGGAGGATGGCCATGGAGCTCTTACCGCTGGAACGCCTGGGCCTTCTACGACCAGGACGCTCGCTACCAGTCGCGCGGCTTGCTGCTCTTCTCGCGCGAGGACGCGGATCGCTTCACGCTGGTCGCGCTGAACTTCTCCGCGTCGGAGCAGCGCGTACCTACGGGCGCGTCTGGAGCAATCAGTAGCTCCAGTGGCGCTACGCGGGTCGCAGGCCGTGGCGTTGCAGGATGGCGTGGAGCTCGTCGGCGCTCGAGCTGAACGTGCGCGGGAAGACCTCGGCGAGCAGGCCGACTTCGCGGGCGGCGAGCACGTTGCTTTCGTGGTCGTCGATGAACAGCAGTTGCTCGGGGGCGAGCGCGAGGCGGGCTGCGATCGCGCGGAAGTACCTGGAGTCGGGCTTCGCCAAGCCCAGCGCGTGCGAGTAGAACTCGTGATCGAACAGCTGGCGGTAGCCCAGGATCTCGGACATGTGATGGCCGCGGTAGGGCTGCTGGTTGGTGGCCAGGCAGCACACGATGCCGCTCTGGCGCAGGGTCGAGATCTCCGCATGCAGCGCGGCGTCGGTCTCGATCGCGGTCCAGATCGCCAGCGCCTCGACCAGGCGCTCGACTGCGCCGTGGCGTTCCAGCACGCCGCGTAGATCGGCGACGAAGTCGCGCTCGCCGGTCAGCGCCGGCTTCTCGCACGCGAACAGCTCGCGCATGAAGACGTCCAGCGCATCTCCGCCCGCGCCGAGCAGCGCGCTGCACGCCGCCCGGAAGTCGGCGCCCGGTCGTTGGATCACGCCGTCGGCGTCGAACAGGATGGCAAGGGGAGCCGGCATCGTGCCGGCGAGCCTACCACCTCGGCTGCTGGCGGGTAGCACGGCCACTCGCCGCGCAGCGGATGGCGCGGCTATTCGCCGAATTGCCAGCAAGTATTGGTGGCGCCGATCAGGCTGATCACGCCGTTGTCGAGCGCGTGCGCGGGATACGAGACGGCGAACTGGTAGCACATCTCCTGCGTCGTCGAGGTGCCGAAGCCCACGCTGCGCGCGCCGTCGTTCTGGAACGTACACGTGGAGATGATGGTCTCGCCCGGTTCCAGCGTGACGTGCGTGTCGTACTGGAGCTGGCTGTCGTTCGCGAACGGTTTGTTGAACACCTCTTCCATCATGCCGTTCTTGCGCTTGACCACCGACTTCATGTTGCGGCCGATGGTGTGCATGTGCGGGACGAACTGGATGATGTGGATCGGGGCACCGGAGTCGTTCACGCACGAGCCGGTGGCCGTCGCGGTCCGACCCGCGGGCACGGAGATGGTCTCGGTGCCGAGCCAGGTCATCGACGCGGTGTTGGGCAGGCTCTCCTTCGGGACCGCGCAGATGATCACGGCGGTGGCGTCGGGCTGAGGCGAACCGGTGCTGTTGAAGTAGTGCCACTGCAGGTTGAGCATGGAGTTGGGCGGCGGCAGCTCGAAGCCGACACCTTCGGGCATCTTCGCGGTGGCTCCGCCGATCGCCCAGCCCTGGATCAGCGCAGCGGTGTCGCCGAGCTGCGTGCCGATCACTTCTTCGTGCGTGCCGTCCGCCGAGAGCGGGCGGTTGGTCGTGAACAGCAACCAGTGATGCAGCACTTCGATCGCGTCGTAGCGCCCGCCCGCCTTGGTCCCCACCCAGCCCGCGGGCCACGGAGTCTTGAAGTAGAACTGCACGTAGTACTCGCGCGCGGCCACCATGTACTTGGACTTGTCGGTCGGCGTCTGTCCGCCGTGCATCACCAGCTCGAAGCACTGCTCGCCGGGTAGGGTCGGCGTGGGCGGCTCGAAGTCGTATTCCATCGTCCCGCTGGTGCTGCCCATCATGCCGGGTCCGGGCTGAGTGGGAGTCTGCTGCATGCAGCTGGCATCTTGGGGCCCGCCCGCGGTCGCGCCGGCCGCGAGCCAGCCGTCGAGCAGCTGGCGGTCCGCGGGGACGGTGAGCGATCCGCTGGGCGGCATCGGGTTGGCGCCATCGTTGAGCCGGATGCGCGCGAGCTCGTGCATCTTCTTGGTCTGACCGATCATGCCCTTGCTGGTCTTGACGACATAGTCGCGCTGGAAGTCGTCCCAGGTCAGCAGCGACATCGGCGCGCCGCCGATCGGCTTCGTCCCGTGGCAGGTCTGGCAGTTGGTCTTCACCGTGCTCGCGACGTTGCACGGCATCGGGGTCCCGCTCGCCGGCCCGCCCGCAGGCGCGCCCGCGCTGCCGCTGCCGATCGGGTTGAACGCGGGCGCACCGGCCAGCGGTGCGCCCGGCAGCATGCCCATCGGCAGCGTGCTCGAACCGGCGGCACCGGCTGGGGGGACGATGATCGGGTTCGGGTTGGTGCCGTTCGGCTGCACCGGCGACCGGCCGGACATGTCGTTCGCGCAGGCCGCGACGAACAGCGAAGAGCTCAGCAGCATCCATCCGAGGAATCGAGCTGGTTCCATGTGGTCGAAGCTTGCACAGCGCGCAGGATTCGACCGTGACGGCGAAGGCCGGAACAATTGACGCGCGGGGACCGGGCGCGTCTAGCTCGGGTTCGCGTCGTCGAACAGTTGCAGCGCGCGCTGCACGTCGTAGGGCTGTTCGAGCAAGGTCCCGGGATCCCACTCGCTGCGGTCGACGGCGAAGAAATCACCGCCGTACACGTGGATCGCGCCGGTGAAGGCGGAGAGCGGGTTCGTCACCGAGTGGATGATGTCGGGGCCGAGGGGGATCGCCTCGCGGCTCGAGAGCGCGCGCGCGCCGGCGGCTTCGACCTTGCCGCCGGGCTCGTCGCGGATGCGGCGCCAGAAGATGTTGTCTTCGCGGCCGCTGTAGATCCCGATCACGGCCCACATGCGGTGGTCGTGCGGCATGATGGTCATGCGCGGCGCCCAGATCACGTTGAGGATGGTCAGCTCCGGCGAGCGGTGCAGGGCCACGACCGCCGAGCGCTTGGGCTCGCCGAGCTGCGCGAGCACGGCGGACGGCTCGGTCACTGCGCGGGCGACGATCTCGCGCACTGCCTGATCGGGGCTGCTCTCGGCCAGCGCGGCGCGGCAGTCCGCGGTCAACCGGTCGCGATCGAAAGTCGTCCCGCTCCCAGTCATCGTCCAAGCGTGGCCGATGGCGCGCCCGAAGCCAAGGCCCGCTCGCCGCGTCTTGACAGGCCACACGAGAGCGCCGACTTTTTAACGCGTGAGCCATCCCATCCACGAGCACGCCGTCAAGAGCAGGCGCCACACGACCTTCTACCTGTCCTGCGGCGCGCGGACCGCGACTCCGATCATCTTCCTGCACGGCTGGCCCGAGCTGTCGATCTCCTGGCGGCATCAGCTGCCGGTGTTCGCGGGGCTCGGCTTTCGCGCGATCGCGCCGGACATGCGCGGCTACGGCCGCTCCAGCGTGTACGCGCGGCACGAGGACTACGCGCTCGAGCAGATCGTCACCGACATGGTCGAGCTGCTCGCTGCGCTCGGCGCCAAGAAGGCGATCTGGGTCGGCCACGACTGGGGCTCGCCCGTGATGTGGAGCATCGCTCAGCACCACCCCGAGCTGTGTCACGGCGTTGCCAGCCTGTGCGTGCCCTACCTGCCCAACGGGTTCACGCCGGAGAACGCCATCGCGCTGGCGGATCGCCGCGTCTATCCGGTCGACAAGCTGCCCGCGGCGCAGTGGGACTACCAGCTGTTCTATCAGGAGAGCTTCGCGGCCGCGGTCGCGGGCTTCGAAGGCAACGTGCGCGCGACCGTCAAGCTGCTGTTCCGCTCCGGCGATCCCAACGGCAAGGGCAAGCCTGCGCTCACCTCGTTCTTGCGCGCCAACGGCGGCTTCTTCGGCCCCAGCGCCAGCGCGCCGGACGGGCCGCGCGACCCGGCGCTGCTGACCGAAGACGACGAGAACCGCTACACCGCGGCGCTCGAGAGCAACGGCTTCTTCGGGCCCGACAGCTGGTACATGAACCCGAAGGCCAACGCGGAGTACGCCGAGCGCGCCCGGGCTCACTGGAAGCTCACCATGCCGGCGCTGTTCCTGCACGCGGCATACGACTACATCTGCGAAACGATCGACTGCCAGCTGGCCGCGCCGATGCGCGAGCACTGTCTCGACCTCAGCGAGGTCACCGTGCCGTCCGGCCACTGGATGGCGCAGGAGAAGCCGCAGCACGTGAACGCCGCGCTCGCGCAGTGGCTGACGGCGAAGCTGCCGGAGCTGTGGCTGCAGGGCTGAAGCGGGCGCCGAGCTACGTGCGGACCAGACCAGGGAGAGGACCGGTTCCTCCGTCGACGTTGCCGAACGTCTCCACGTCCTGCAGTCCCATCGCGTGGCACATGCTGACGAGCAGGCGGTTGTGGTCGAGGTTCCCGCCGAACTCGAGATAGCGGCCGGTCGGGACCGCGCCGCCGGCACCGCCTGCGACCACGAACGGCGTCGACCGGAACGAGTGCGTGTTGCCGACCCCGACCTCGGTGCCCCAGACCACCAGGCAGTTGTCGAGCAACGTGCCGTTGCCCTCGGGGATCGAGTCGAGGCGCTCGAGCAGCCGCGCGAACTTCTCCGCGTACCACACGCGGATCTTCGCGATCTTTTCCCACGCCGCGGCGTCGCTGTCCGGTGCGTGTGAAATCGTGTGGTGGCCCTCGTTGATGCCCAGGAACGGATAGGGATGGTTGTCCGTCTCCCCGTACGCGTACTGAAAGCTCGCGACCCGGGTCAGATCGCAGGCAAACGCGGCGGTGATCAGCTCGATCTGCGCGTCGACCACGGCCGGCGTGTTCGCGATATCGCCCGCGTTCACCTTCGCCGACAGGCTCGGCCCCGCGCACAGCATGGCCTTGCTGCGCAGGCGCTGCTCCAGGCGATCGAGCGAGGCGACGTGCGCGTCGACCTTGCTGCGGTCCTCGGACGCGATCTTGGGCGAGATGCTCTTGAGCTCTTCGCGGGCGAGCTGGAGCGCGGCCAGACGTTCGGCGCCGACTTGCTCGCCGCCGCCGGTGAACAGGCGGGCGTACTGGGCCCAGGGATCGGTCGCCGGTTGCAGGGGCTGCTTGGCCGCGCTGTAGATCATGCGATTCGACGGCCCGGAGCCGGCGCAGCGCACGCCGAACTCGAGCGAACGAAAGGTCGTGGGGCTGCCGAGCCTCTCGGCGATGACTTGATCCACCGAGGCGCTCGAGTTCCAGCCGTAGGTCGGGCCGCCGGAGCCGTCCTCACGCACGAACGTTCCGTCGTCGAGCAGCTTCGAGCCGGTCCACAGCAGGGGCACGCCCTTGGTGTGTGGCGCGCCGACGCCGACGTCCTGCATGTTCACGCCCGACACCACGCAGATCTTGCTCTGATGGGGCGCGAGCGGCGCGAGCAGGCGTCCGAGCTTGAAGTCGGTCTCGCTACCGGTCGGCTTCCAGGCTTGCGTGATCGTGCCGTGCGGGGTGAAGAACAGCAGCAGGCGCCTGGGGAACAGCGGCTCCTGCCCGCTCGCGTTGAGCAACGGCAGATAGGGGCCGAGCGCAGCCGCGCCGAGCCCCGTCAGGAACGCGCGGCGCGAGAGCGAAAGCGACAACGTTCGAGCGCTCATGGTGTGCTCACCTCGGCGACGCGCCTGCTGCGAAAGGCGTCCGACAGCGCGATCGCGCGCAGCAAGCCGCGGATGTCGCGCCCCGACTGCGCGAACTCGCGATGAAGCCGGTCGACGCTGCAGCGATCGGCGTCGACGTCGGGCCGGTCGAGCGCGAAGCGCAGCCATTGCTGGGCAAAGCAGCGCTGCGCGTCGGCGCTGTCCGCCAGCTCGCGCGCGAGCTCCACGGCGCCGTCGAACGTCGTGTCGGAGCGCTCGGTGCCGTAGATCTCGCCCGTGGCATCGATCGGCTTGCCCGCTTCACGGGTGCGGAACGCGCCGAGCGCATCGAAGCTCTCGAAGCCGAACCCGATCCCGTCGATGCGCCGGTGGCAGCCGGCGCAGGACGGGTCGTCCTGGTGCGCGATCAGGCGCTCGCGTGTGGTCGCGTCGGGCGCGGGGTCGGGCGGGATGGCGTTGACGTTGGGCGGGGGATCGGGGAGCTGCTGGCACAGCACGTTGCGGATCACGACCTTGCCGCGCTGCACCGGCGAGGTCTGATTGTAGTGCGCGTGCGCCGCGAGGAATGCCGGCTGAGTGAGCAAGCCGGCGCGCTGCTGCGGGTCGAGCGCGACCGGTTGCCCGTCGTCGGGGAGCGCGTCGGCCGCGAGCCCGTAGAGCTCGAGCAAGGGTCCCTGCGGAAACGAGTAGGGCGCGGTCAGCAGGCTGTCGAAGGTCGCGTCGCCTGCGCGCACCACGTGGTCGACGAAGCGCAGCGTCTCCTCGCGCATCGCCGCGCCGAGCTCGGGTGAGAACGCGGGGAACAGCGCTTGGTCCTTGCTCAGGTGCTCGAGCCCGGCGAGCTCGAGCCACTGCAGGTGAAAGCTCGCGAGCGTGTCCGACAGGCGCGGATCCTCCAGCAAGCGCTCGATCTGCGGCTCGAGCGTGTCGGGGCTGATCAGCGCTCCGCTCTCCGCCGCCGCGAGCAGCTCGTCGTCGGGAGTCGTGCTCAGCAGGAAGAACGAGAGGCGCGTGGCGAGCTCGTACGGGTCGAGCGGGACCACGGTCTCGCCGGCGGTCCCCGCGCCCACCGGCTCCAGCTCGACGCGATACAGGAAGTTGGGCGATTGCAGCATGGTCTGGGCGACCACGCGCAGGCCCTCGCTGGATTGCTCGCCGCCGAAGCTGGCGAACAGCGCCTCGTAGCGCGCGCTCTCCTCTGGCTGCAACGGCCGGCGGTACGCGCGGCGGCCGAAGCTCGCGATGAACTGCTGCGCGCACGCGAGCTCGCCGAGCGCAGCGCGATCGCACGGCACGATCGTCTCGAGCTCGGGTAGCGCGAGCCGTGCCGCGTGCTCGGCGGCGTCGATGTACTGTTCGACCACGAGGTCCGTCACCGGCACGACCGTGTTGCCGTCGAACACGCCGTGCTTCTCGTCCTCGGGCAGCTGGTCCGGATCGAGCGCCACCTGCAGCAGGTCGCGCACCGCGTGGGTATACTGAACGCGGCTCAGGCGCTGCAGCGGCGTCGCGCCGACTTCGATCCGGCTGTCGTCGCAGACCGGCGCGCCGGGATCGGGCGCGTCGTCCTCGTCGAGGCCGGGGGCAGGCGGCATCGCGCCCGCGTTGGGCGCTCCGGCTCCGCCGCCTTCGCGGTCCGCGTCGGCCGCAGACGCGCGCGGCGAATCAGCGGAAGCGCCGGGTACCACCGGGTCGTTTGCGAGGATCTCGCCGCTGCACCCCGCACCCACGATCAGCGAGAGGCCGGCAACTTTCAGCAGCATGCTGCCGGCAAGGACTCGCTTGTCCGCAGAGCGAGCTCGTTGGCCGAACCACATGCATACCTCGGTACAGGCAGCGCCGCGTTCGGCTCATTCTTTTTGTGCGCCCGGGCGTGGCTCGCCATGGCCCCGCGCCAGGTGCTAGCTTGAGGCCCGATGTTGTTGCGGTCGCGTACGCTCGCAGCGCAGACCGAGCTCACCGAGTCGGTGAATGCGCCCGAGCTGTCGGGCGACGCCGCTGCCGTCAGTCTCGACGACCTCTATCGGCGTTACGTTCCGTACGTGGCCAAGCTCGGGTACCGGCTGCTCGGCGGCGGCCACGAGGTCGACGACCTGATCCAGGACGTGTTCGTCGCTGCAGCCGAGCGCTTGCCGCACCTGCGCGATCCCGACGCGCTCAAGGGCTGGCTCGCCGCGATCACCGTGCGCGTGGCGCAACGCAAGCACCTGCGGCGCAGGCTGCGCACGCTGCTCTTCGCGCCCGACGACCGCGCGCTCACGCACGCGCTGATCGAGCCCAGCGTCGAAGGCTCGGTCGAGGCGCGCGCTGCGCTGGTCGCGGTCTTTCGCGTGCTCGATCGTTCGCCGATCAAGCAGCGCATCGCGTGGTCGCTGCGCTATCTCGAGGACGAGCCGCTCGAGAACGTCGCGCGCCTGTGCAACTGTTCGCTGGCCACCGCCAAGCGCCGGATCGCCGGCGCTCAGCAGCTGCTGGAACGGGAGCTCGGACATGGCTGAGTGGCTGCAGCGCGCGCGGGCCCAGAGCCTGTCCGTGGCCGTGGCGGTGCAGGACGCCGCGTCGCTGCGCCGCCGGATCGACGCGCGGCTGCGGCGCAGGCGCGGGGCGCGCAACGCGCTCTATGCCGCCGCTGCGGCTGGCCTGGTGCTCGCGGTGTGGGCGAACCTCGCGCGCTCGCCGGGCCATGCACCGGTGGCGGGCCCGGCGGTTCCGTCTGCCGATCCTCGAGGCGGCGCGCTGCATCCGCAGCAACCCACCTGGCGCTTCGCCGACGGCTCGCTCGCGTCCGCGCTCGGCGCCACGACCGCGCTGCGCGTCGAGCGCGACGATCGCGCGCAGACACGGCTGGAGCTGAGCGCGGGCAGCGCGCGCTTCGACGTGCGGCCGCGCGCGGGCCGTCCGTTCGTCGTGCAAGCGGGCGAGGTCGAAGTCCGCGTGCTCGGCACGCGCTTCGAGCTCGCGCGGCGTACGAACGGCTCCGTCGATGTCGCGGTCGCGCATGGCGTGGTGCAGGTCGCTGCCGCGGGCGAGACCGTGTTGCTGCGCGCGGGTGAGCACGGCAGCTACCCGACGACGCGGCCGACCGCCGTCCCGGCTGCGCCGGTTCCGGAGCCGCTCGACAGCGAGCCGGTGGTCCGCGATCGCAAGCCGCTGCCGGTCGTGCGCGGCGCGAGCGCGCCGGATCCGGTGGCCGAATTGCTCGCGGCCGCCGACCTCGCGCGACGCGAGGGCCGCGCGCCCGCGGCGGTGTCGGCGCTCGAGCGGCTGTTGCGCGCACATGCGCGCGATCCGCGCGCGGCGAGCGCGGCGTTCTCGCTCGGCCGAGTGCTGCTCGAGATGCAGAGCCAGCCCGCGCGCGCGGCCGCTGCGTTCGCGCGCGCCGGCGAGCTCGACCCGCGCGGTCCACTGGCCGAGGATGCGCTGGCACGCCAGGTCGAAGCCTGGGCCCGCGCCGGCGAGCACGAGCGCGCCCGCGCGCTGGGCGAGCGCTATCTGCAGCGCTACCCGGGCTCCGCGCGCACGGCGTTCGTTCGCGCCCATGCCGGTCTCCAGCCATAGAGATCGGCAGCGCGAGGCCCGCGTGAGCGAGCTCTTCACGCGCGCAACGAGCTGCGTGCTGTGCGTCCTGGCGGCGACGCTGGTGCCGATCGCGCCGGCCAGCCTCGCGCGCGCCGACGATCGTCCTTCGCTCGGGGTGGAGCTCGTCGCGTGCGAGCTCGTCGATCGCGAGGCCGTGTTCGAGATCGTCGCGCTCGAGCTCGGAGCTCGCGCGTTGCCGGCGGAGACCGTGCCCGCGTTCGCCACGCGCGTGACCGCGCGCTGTGCCTCCGGCGCCGTTCTGCTCGAGGTGATCGATCCGCTGACCGGGAAGACCGTCGCGCGCACGATCGCGCTCGAG
>Ga0190265_10001200_pt1 | contig 17017 bp, 17 predicted proteins | sample Popmic124T_FD_133135 | JGI IMG/M metagenome (GOLD analysis project Ga0190265, IMG submission 133135) | Populus adjacent soil microbial communities from riparian zone of Indian Creek, Utah, USA - 124 T | ecosystem: Environmental > Terrestrial > Soil > Riparian zone | place: USA: Utah | collected...
AGCGGATCATCGCCGCCGCGCCGCCCGGGCTCGACTGCACCGTCGCGGTCGCCCAACTGCCGCGCGGGTGCAGGATCCTCGAGCTCGAGTACTTCGTCTACCCGCCGTACAGCAGGCTGACCGGGGTCTCCCACATCGCCTACGACCCCGCGACCGCAACGATGAAGACGGACCAGGTCGCAGCGTACGACTACTACCTCTCCGGGCCGCATCTCGGCAAGCTGGAGGCCGCATACGACCCTCGCACGCCGGCGCTGAAGGAGCGCTACACCTACAACAGCTCCAATCAGCTGGCGACGATCGAGCACGCCGGGCAGGCGCCGTGGTCCGTCGCCTACACGGCCGGACGGCTGAGCTCGGTGAGCCGAACCGTTCAGGGCTCCGGCCTCGAGTCCTGGCGCGTGAGCCTGGGCGTGCCGCTCTCCGGGGCCGGCGCGCCGTACCCGATGGCCGCGAGCGATCTCGACGCCTGGGGGCAGACCGACAGGCCCACCGACGCGACGGCGATCATCCCGCCGGACCAGGTCGGCGGCGGCTTCTCCCGTGCGACGGTCTACTACCTCGACCACGACGGGCGCACCGTCAACACGGTCGCCCCGGGTGGCCGCACGACCACCACCGAGCACGACGCCAAGGGCAACGTCGTGCGCGAGCTCACCGCCGCCAACCGCGCCAAGGCGCTGGCGGCCGGCGGCGGCTCGGCGACGCTCGCCGGCCTGCTGTCGACTTACAACACGTATTCGGCGGACGGTCTCCGGCTGGTCGAGGAGCTCGGCCCGCAGCACGAGGTCAGGCTCGATTCCGGCCAGCTCGCGGAGGCACGCGCGCACTCCGTGACGACCTACGACGAGGGCAGCACGCTGCCGGCCGATAAGCCGGCGCACCTGCCCACGACGGTTCGGACCGGCGCCCAGGTTGATCCCTCGCAGCCCGATGCCGACGTTCGCACGACCAGGACCGAGTACGACTGGACGCTGCGCAAGCCGACGGCGACGATCGTCGACGGCGAGTCGGGCGGCCTGAACATCACCCACCGCACGATCTACAACGAGGCTGGACTTGAGCTCGAGTCGCGCCAGCCGAAGTCCAACGGCGCGGATGCCGGCACTACGAAGACCGTCTACTACAGCCACGACGCGTCCTCGCCGGACACCGCCTGTCAGAGCAAGCCGGAGTGGTTCAACCTGCCGTGCAGGACCCGCCCAGCCGCCCAGCCGGGTGGGACGCAGCTGCCGATCACGACCTACAAGTACGACCGCTTCGGCCAGGTGACGGAGGCCAGGGAGACGGTGAGCGGGGTTCCGAACCGCACGACCACGACGACCTACGACGCCGCCGCGCGCCAGGTCTCCTCCAAGGTGGTGGGCTGGCCCGGGGCGGCGGTGGAGGAGACCACCACCGGCTACAGCTCGACCACCGGCCTGCCCACCACGACCAGCACGCCGAGCGGGACGATCGTCACCGCCTACGACAACGCGGGCCGGATCACCAGCTACACCGACGCGGACGGCAACACCTCCACCACCAGCTACGACAACCTCAACCGCCCGGTCACCACCAACGACGGGAAGGGCACCCAGACCCGGGCCTACGACCCTGGAACCGGTTTCGTCTCCAGCCTGACGGACTCCCACGCCGGCACGTTCACCGCCTCCTACGACGAGGACGGCAGGACGGTGGCGAAGACCTATCCAAACGGCATGACCGCCCAGACGACCTACGACGAGGCCGGCTCGCCAACGCGGCTGAAGTACACCAAGACGACCAACTGCTCCTCGAACTGCACCTGGATCGACGAGCAGGTGAGCGAGTCGGTCCACGGCCAGTGGCGCACCCACGACTGGGAGCTCTCGTCGCAGGAGTACGGCTACGACAAGGCGGGCCGCCTGACCCGCGTGCAGGACGACGTGCACGCGCCGGCGGCCGTCGACGGTTGCACGATCCGCGAGTACTCCTTCGACGCCAATTCCAACCGCACGGCCATGACCACCAAGGCCCCGGACGCCAACGGCGACTGCGCGCCCGGGAGCCAGGGCACCCAGACCACCTACAGCCACGACGGCGCCGACCGCCTGACCGGCACCGGGATCACCTACGACATGCTCGGCCGCACCACCCAGATCCCGGCCCAGTACGCCGGCGGGGGCGTGCTGACCTACACCTACTACGTCAACGACCAGGTCCGCACGATCTCCCAGGACGGGGTCTCGAAGACCTACTCGCTCGATCCCGCGGGCCGTCAGCGCCAGACCGTCACTAGCGGCGGCACGACCCACACCGAGACGCTGCACTACCAGGACGGATCGGACTCGCCGGCGTGGACGAGAGTGACCGACGGCCAAGGGCAGGAGGTCTCGTGGGAGCGGAACGTCGAGGGGATCGACGGCGACCTGGCGGCCGTGCGAACTCACGATGGTCAGGGCGATGAGACCGTTCTGCAGCTGCAGAACCTCCACGGCGACATCGTCGCCACGGCGTCGATCGATCCACAAGCAACGGCGCTCCTCGACCGCTTCGAGACCGACGAGTTCGGCAATCCGCGCCAGACCGGCAACCGGCGCTACGGCTGGCTTGGCGGGAAGCAACGCCGCAGGGAGCTCGCCTCAGGCGTCATCCAGATGGGGGTGCGCTCGTACGTTCCCGCGCTAGGCCGCTTTACTTCGGTAGATCCAGTTGTTGGGGGATCCGCTACAGCTTATGACTACTCGAACGCTGATCCGGTTAACGACTCTGATCTAGACGGGCGATATCCTGGTGGAGGGGCGAATGGGGCTGAGCGACAGCTTTGTATGGTCAAATTCTGGAATGCTGGCAAGTGTCGACGAGCAAAAGCCTTGGCGGGACGGGCAGACAAGGCAACGGCGAAGGTATATGGCCCACGCCGGGCGGCGCGAGATGGTGGTCGCGCCAATGCCTACAAACATTGCTACTGGAATGCCTTGATGACTCTTAGCCTAGGCGCCGACTTCGCCGAGCAGGTGGCAACGGCTCATGAGGCCAACTCCGGCGGGCTCTGGAAGGCGATGGATATGCACAACAACTTCATGGGGAGACGCGTCGGGATGAACCGTGCGCATCGCCGGTCCGGCACTAGGGCCAGAGCAGCTAGTCGTGGATGCATAAGAAATGCACGCCCGGGCGGAGATCTGATGGTAATCAGATGAAGTGGTTGTCGACCCTACGCTTGCCGCTTGCTCCGGCTTTTTTATTCCTGCTTTGCATCCCCATTGGTTCCGGCATCGCAGCTTGGCTGATTGTGTTAAATACCGAGAGCAGCGCGGTTGCGGGCACGGCAGTCGGACTCGCTTGCCTGATGTCAATGATCGGGCCCCTAGTGGTAACAAATCGTTACAAGCTGCCCGCGAGGTCAACGGCGGCGCTTATCGCTACGTGCATCGTCGCCGTCGTAGGTGCATTTGTTGTTATCGGCGCTGTACTTGCGCTAATGCTTCCATCTATCGGCCCGTCGAACTAGGGGTCCCCGCAGTTGGAGTCGGATGCGGTGCTGGTCGGACTCGCTGCGCGCCATTCGCTGGGCTCGGACGAAGTGGTCCACGGGATCACGGGGGTCAGCGTTCCGCTTGTGCTCAATCTCATGGCGCAAAGAGGAACCGTATGGGGACGGTGACAATGTGGGCGGCGACACGCGACGACCTAGAAGAACTTAACCGTGCCCTCACATTGGAGGGACTTGGGGCTAAGGCCGTTAGACCAATGGTTGCCAGCCTCGGCAGCGCTCCTGTTCCATATGACAAACCATCGCATTATCTGGCTTTTGTTCTAGCGTATCTACAGGATGAGGGAGTTCTTCCGGATAACGACGAGACGCTTACCGACGGCCTTTTCCAAGTGCGTGGGCGCCTCACCGATGTCCTCCCAAGGAAGGGAGTCAAGATGGAGCAGATGACGCCCGAGCTGTATGACATCAATGAGTTATGCAGAGAGTTTCATGCGGGCGGACCACTCAGCCATCCCCAAGCTGGTCACGGACTGCTCGAGGCAATTCGCGTGCTGAGGGAGAATTTCAGCCGTCTCAACGAAGATGCCGCGCTGATTATCGGCTTCTAGGCTCCCGCTTTCGGCCCTATAGCTGATGAGGTGCGAGAGGGGACATCCTTAACCAATGCGATGGGTACGGACCCCTGGGTACGAGGGTAAGCGGCCTTGGCCGTGGCCCCGCAGTGCGCTCGACTGGTTTACATGGGTTGTGGCGATCGACGGCGGGCTGGCGCTTCTGGCGATTACCGAGAGCTTCTAGTGGCCGCAGTGGTGGGGGCGCTCTGCCTCGCGCTAGGTATATACCGCTGGCGCAATGATCCGCCAACGCGGCCACCGAGCGACAACAATCCCCCTGCCGCCAAGCCGCCATTCTGATTCAGAAGCACCCTTCGGCGGCAAAATCCGCTACAAGTCGCCTGACGGCATTGTTGTGCTCAACAAACATAAAAGGGTAGTCACTGGGTGGGCGATGTCAGGTCGAGACCAGAGATGCTGGCTCTGCGGGGACTGATGGCGAATTACAACGACGCAGTAAAGTCATTGACACAGATGCTTAGCCGGTTCGACCCGATCGGGATCGGGGAGGGTTCCGGTGGAGTGCCGACGGACGAGTACGAGCACGAGGCCCGGGAGATCGTGAGGAGACTCATAGGGCGTAAGGATATGGGCCGGGCAGAAGTCTCGACAACCGTTCGCGATGTGTTTATCGAATATTTTGGATCTATCGATGCGGGGGCGGCCCGTGATTACGATCCCATCGCTGATGAAATCGTCGCAATCCTTCGCGGCGTAGATTGAGCTCGCGCTGGCCTGCAACGAATGCTCATGGCCCGTTAGAGCTGAACCGGAACTGCGCAGTTCTCGACACTGAACGTCGCTATACGCACGTCGGTTTCCAGCATGCATGGCGGAGCCGCCTCTTCGTCCTCGCCCTGGCTGTAACGAGCCGCGACATAGTCGATATACTTGATCGACTCGACTTTGTTCTCCAGCATCCCTGTTCTCGCCTTGGAGACTGGGCTTGCTTCCCCGAGCCCGTTCCAAAGTCAGGCGAAAGTAACCGGAGCGGACCCCGTTGCCCTAGGTCAGCCTCATACCCGGAGGTTCGAATCCCCCGCCCACTGTCCTATTGGCAACCGCGTCGCCGCGGTTGCGAGCATCGCCTGGAGGTGCTTGAGACGAGCACCTCCAGCGGTCTCGAGCTGTGAGGAGCGCTGCGGGCGCGTGCAGGTAGTTCAATGTGCAGTGAGCAGCTCGCCGACCGACTTATAGATCTCGCCGGTCATCGCGGCGTGACGACGCTTGGCTCGGAGAAGGTCGGCGAGGTCCACGCGCTGCTCGAGCACGGCCAGCAGATCACCTCCATCCATCAGCAGGAGTGGCGACCGGCGACCGTTGTGCTTCTCCAGCGCCGTCGCCTCGAAGCCCTCGATGGCCACGAAAAGTCCAAGCGTGGTGTCAGCCTTCTCTCCTACCTTCGCTCGGAAGGCGTCCAGCTGCTCGCGAGTGGTCGGCTTCTTCTCCCACTTCGCCTCGAGCAGGTAGTGCAGTTGGTCGAGGGTGAAGCCACCGTCGATCTGCTCGCCCACGATGCGAAAGTCACCTCGCGGAGCGAGGTCGAAGATGTCGAACAGCTCGCGCAGGAACGGCTCGAACAGCCTCCCCCTCGCTTGAGCGTCCTCCATCGCGAGCAGCTGGAAGAAGTCGCCCTTCAGGCGCTCCAGGGCTTGAGTTGTCGCGCGCCGCAGCTCCGCTTGACGGCGACCTTGCTCGATCCGCTGACGCGCTCCCTCCTCCGCGGCGAGCTGGGCCTCATAGGGCTCGATGTACCGCTTCAGCCGAGCCACCGCGTCCCGTGCCTTCCGAATTAGCTTCTCGGCGTCCTCGACCCAGGCCAGCTGAGGAAAATCGTCCATGTCCGCGACGTCGCTCATGAGCCGAAGCAAGAGCTGGCCATTCCGATTTTGGTCAGCGGCGAGCCGATCGACAAACAGTGACACTGAGTCTCGCTTATATGCTGGCCCAAGCCAGTCGATACCGCCCAGCAGCTGCTCGTCCGGAACGGCGCTCCGCAGCCATGCGAGCAGGTCCTTCTTGGCCCAGAACACCGCTGTCATGGCGTCCTTGAAGGCAGCGATCGCATTGGGGGAGATCCTCTGCACGTTCACTCCGCTCCGACGAACCAAGCGGCAGCACGAGGGCGCATGCCGGCGCTCAGTTCGGCCAGGGGCACGACCAACGGAATGCCTGTGCGCAATGGCAGGAGCCCGAGGAATATGCGGATGTCGTCGGCCGCTACGTTGCCGATCCATATCTGGACGAAGTCCTCGTCCCCCAGCCGCGTGGGCTGGGCGAAGACATACAGATCGTCATGGCGCTGACCGTCGACCACGGCGAAAGCGTCGAATTGGTCGTCAAGCTCTACCCGCAGAATGGTGTCACGCCCGAAGCGCTGTCGCAGGGACTCCGCGAAGCGGTTGCGGCGCTTGATCGGATCCGATTGGTGGAGCTGGTGCAGCGCAAAGCGAACGGTCTCGGACCGGCTGAGGCCGAGCCCGTTAGCGAGCTCGTCCAGCAAATGAATGGTGGCGTGGTCGAGCCGTAAGTTCACTTGCGGAGACGCGCCCATTGCCCCGAGTCTAGCACTAGCAGTAGCAGAGGTGCTAGCAGAAGAGAGAGGGAGTAATCTCTCCCACGCGCTGGTCTTTAGCGCTGATCCGACTCTGGTCGCCCTTGCTGTGGGAAATAGCAGCGGATGACGTCGCGGCTAGGTCGACGTATCGCCGCCACCCCGCAAGTAATCGTCCGATGGCGCGACGACGGGTGTCCCTTGTGCGCCAGCCCGCAAGCGCATCGCGGTATCCGCAGTCACGAGCGTCGCCGGCGCGCCGACGAGTTGCGGCAATTCCACGCAGAAGGCGAGAATCTCCTCGTCGGCGTCCGCCGGCCGCCAGCGCGATCCCTGCTCGATCGGCACTTCGATCGTTACTCCGTCGGCAACCGGCCCGGGCGACCCGTCGCGCCCGATGCGCGCCTCAAGCCTGGGCAATAACGCCCGCGCCCGGCTCGCGAGCCGCTTCGACCGAGAGTACTTCTTTGCGTCGAGTTCCTCGACAACGCGCAGCGGCACGATCAGTCGTACCGACTGCGCGCTCAGCACGTCGCGCCACGGCACCTTCCAGGGTTCTTCGTATTGCAGCAGGATGTTGGTATCGAGCACGGCGATCATGCCGCCGGTGGCCGACAGCCGGTCGATGCGCGCATGGAGCTCCGCAACGAGGTCTTTGAGTGCGTCCCGCTGTGCAGTGATCTCCGCCTCGACAAGCGGTACCGGCCGAGCGTCCATGCGGCTCTCAATCTGTCGGATGTGCCAGTACCGCGGCGTCTGCAGCATTCCGGTGACCACTCGATCGCGGGTCAAAGACGCCAGCTGCTGTTCGACCATCTCGGCCCACATAAGGTAGGCGTCGCGCAGCGCCGGAATGCCACCAGGCATCGTGGCGACCGACGCAACGTTGCCAGCCTCCATGATGGGGTCGTAGTGCCGCAATCGCCTGATCGGCGGTGACACCATCGCGTAGTCGCAGCCGCATGGTCGCGAGAGTAACGGGCCGCCGCAGGCCTCGAGCGAGAACTGAGCCTGCGTGGTGAGCGCAGACTCGCAATGCACAACGAGTTCGGAGAAGGGTGGTCCTGCAGCGTGGCTACCGTTGCGATCATGGCCGTCCGTAAGACCGTCCATCCCGGACCCGAGCACCTCGACGCCGCGGAGCTGGTCAGGCGGGCGCGCGAGGGCGCACTTGTGCTTCTGCCGGACACGCTGTCGTCGGTCGACGGACAGATGGTCGCGGGTTTTCGCCCTGGCGCACAGGCACTACGCGTGCGCGCTAAGCAGGAGGGCGTCCCAGTCGAGGTCGTCGTGCCGACGGGGGCGCGGCCGGGCCACTACTCCGAGCATGCGGCGGACTGGGTTCTTCCTCTGATCCTTGGGGTGCCAGCCGCGACGGTTGGGCAGCTCATAGCTAATGAGATCCAGCGGTGGATCGACGAGTGGCGCGAGCAGGGCCGGCCCCGTACGCCGACGCTGCGCTACCGCGAGGTGATTGTCGACGAGATGACGCGGAAGACGACGATGCGCGAGCTCGAGGGACCTGCAGACGAGGTGGCCGATTGGATCGCCCGCCGCCCCGGGCTCGAGCCCGGTAGCGAGTCGGAGGAGGAGTGGCAGTGGCCCGAACGGGCGTGAGTGACGACGAGATCCGCATCAGTGGCTACGCCGTCTACTACGAGCCGTTACGGCCTGCGCCGGTCCTAGCTCGAAAGGCGCGGCGCCTGTGTCACGAGGCGGGTGTGGCCGAGCGGGCCGGAGACCCGCGCGCCGAGCAGCTCTACCGTGAGGCGATCGAGCACTTTGTAGATGCCTTCCTCATCGACCGGCCCGGGCACGCCGTGTGCTTCACTGAGGCGCACGCGATCGGGCGGCACGTTGCGGAGCGCTACGGGTGCGCGATGAAGCACGCCGGCGACGGCTACTGGACCGCACCGTGCGGCGTGCTTGCACTGCATAGGCGGCTCGGGGCGAGCTGGGCCGGGCCAACGATCGGCCAGTGCTCCGTTTGTCGCGCCGGTGATCTTGAGTGCGACCATGTGCCCGGCCGGTGGTACGAAGGCGTGCATTGCCACCGCATCGTGGTGGAGGCTGAGTTGCGCGACATCAGCCTCGTGCCATTCCCGGACGATCCGCGAACCTACCGGACGGAGATAGCGCGGACGCCGCGCGAGATCCGCGCCGTGCGCGGGCGACCGTTGCGCCGCGGCGAGGTCCCTCTATGCACGCACTGCACAGAGAGCTGCGATGGCGCCGATCGCGGTCCGCGCGAGGGTGACGTCGACCAGTCGCTCTGGTCGGCCCCGACGCTCGAAGGGAAGGGTCGCGCGTGAGCCTCGTACAGCTCGACGAGTCCGGCCAGGAGCTGACGCCGACGTTCCTTCGGCGGCGCGGGCTACGTACCGCGGTCGCTGCCGAGATCGGCCTGCGCAGGCGCAGTGAGCGGGCGCCCGAGCTGGCGCGGAGCGCAATCGCCGATCTCGTCGAGGCGTTCCTTCACGACCGAACGGGCAATCCCGACCTGTTCACGCGCGCGCACCGCGTGGGCGCGCTCCTCAGTGCCACGGCGAAGTGCTTCTGGACGCCTGGGCCGGAGACATACACGCTCCGCTGTCCAATCTACGCGCTACACCAGACGTGGGCGACGAGTGTCGCGATGACTGTCACGACGCGCTGCTCGATCTGTGGCGCAGGCGAGTTACAGTGTGACCACGTCCCCGGGGAAACCTACGACGGTGAGGAGTGCCAGAGCATCGCCGAGTCACTTGGGCCGCCCGGGCACATCGCCTTCACGGCGAATCCGGACTTCACGTACACGTGGTATCGCGACCAGCGAGTGTCGACGGCGGAGATCGTCGCGGACGGAACGCTCGCGGCCGCGAGCGACCCCGCTACGTGCTCACACTGCCAGGAATGCCCTGGACTGAACAGGCCGAGCGCGGGCGACCTGGACCCGGTCGGGCGTTGGGAGGAAATGCTTGCCCGCGCCCAGCTCGCGACCGGGACCAATAGCAGGCGTCGCGATGACGGTCGCAACGACGACGACGATTTGGGCAGCAGTTATTCGCTCTGACAGCGGCGCGAGCGTCGATCAGTAGGAGCTGCCTCGCGCGGACGGGGCTGGTTCATCGGCTTGGCGAGTTCGTGTTCGCTACCCGCGCTGCGGCTCAGGCCGCTGCCTTACAGGGCTAGAGCGGTCGCCGAAATGCAAGGAGGTCTGTATGCCGGTGTTCCGGTTACGCTTGCGGGATGGCGAAGGTGCGGCATATGCCGCCTAGAGGACACTACTTGCCATACGAGGTTGCACGGCTCGTCGGCGTAGACCCAAAACAGATCGGCCAGTGGGCGCGATACGGCTACATCCGGTCGTCTCAGAGCGAGCGACCGCGCGTCTACAGCCACCAAGACATCGTTGAGGCGATTGTCGTCCACGACCTTTTGGAGAACTACGGTGTCCGTCACAAGGCCATTCGCGAGGTCATAGAGTCGATCGGCCAGCCCGACGAGTACGGCTCGTGGCCGCTCTCTCACGCCGTCTTGGAGATCGAGCAGGGTAAGGCGAACAGCAAGGGCAAGAAGCGGGCTGGCCTCGTGCTGCGGGAGGGCAAAGACCGCTTCGACTTCAAGAAGAAGGCGTGGCAGAAGGTGGAGCATCGAAGCCTTGAGCCGCTAGTGCAACAAGCAAAGACCGACCTTGCGCGTGGGGGCTGGGTTGCACGGCAGATGCCTGGGTTGAAGCACATCGAGGTAGACCCCGACCGCCTGTCGGGTCGTCCAACCATTCGCGGTCGTCGGCCCTCAGCAGAGTCGGTAGCGGACCTTGCGCAGACCAAAGAGGGGCGCGCGGTCTTGAAGGACGACTACGACCTGGAAGTCGCCGAGATACGCGACGCCCAGAAGTGGTGGGAGGCCGTGTCTAAGTACGCGGCGTAGGCGTCAATGTCCCACAGACCGCTCTACATCGATGAGCGTTTGAGCTGGCGGCTTGCCGGTTCGCTGCGCGACCGTGGGCGCAACGCGCAAGCGTGGAAGGAGCTAGGCAACGGCTCTCTCAAAGACCCGAAAGTAATCCCGAAGGTCATAAAGCAGATGGGTCGAGAAGTCGTGTTCATTACGTACGACAATTCGCTGCCCGAGGAGCATGCTTCGCTGGTGGCGGGGGAAGATGTGACACTCGCGGTTATCGCCCCCTATGACGAGAAGAAGAAGGCCTGGCAGTCGTACTCCAACGTGGCGGTTCAGGAGGCGTGGAAGCGCGACATTGTCCAGCGGTGGGCGCACCGGATGCAGGACCAGAAGCAGGGCAGCATCCTCCGATACGCGCTCGGCAATTGGGGCGTGTGGACACCGCTGAGGACGAAGCCCAGCCGTGGGCGACAGGCCGGCGAGCAAGAGACCGTGCTCGCAACGAAGAAGGCGGCATGAGGGCCGCTAGCATTGAGGGTGTATGAGCCCCGTTCGCAAGCGACCTACCAAGGCGTCGCCCTCGCCTCCCGAGAGCGACGTCGTTGCTAAGCAGGACCCAGCCCACACCGTTGGCGACTTCATGCGCGACCTCAGCCGCGCTACGTCCAACAGGGCTAGGCAGAAGCTCGCTGGGCGCGCTCGACGCGGTTGAGCATCAGCCAGAACATCGGCCGCGCTGAATGCCGATGGTTGTAGCGAAAGACGTGCTCGTCTAGATACGCCTGTAGGTACTCGACGCTGATCGCGTGGTGGGTGCCTCGGATCGAGTTCTTGAAGATGCCGAAGAAGCCCTCGATGGTGTTCGTGTGCGTGTCGCCATCGACGTAGACGTTCGCTTGGTGCTTGATCCGGCCGTGGCCCTTAAAGCTGCGACCGATGGACTGGTAGGCGTGCCACTCGTCGGTGAACAGCATCGAGGACGGCATGACATGGAGCTTGACCGCCTTGTCCAACGTCGGTAGCCCACGGTCCGGCACTATCCGGGCGCGGACACGTCCGCCACGCTCGACCATCCCCAGCACGTTCGGGCGGTACTGGCGCCGTAGGTGGCTGGTGCCCGCGCGCTTCTCGGCGGCGCGCGCCTTGCCGCCGTAGAACGTCTCGTCAACCTCCACCTTCTCGCCCTCTCCGCCGAGCGGCCCTTCCCCGTCGTCGGAGAGCAGCGTGCGGATCTGCTTGAACATCCGGTGCGCCGTTTTATAGGTCACACCGATCTCGCGCTCTAGCTGCTTCGCGCTCACGCCGCACCGCGTGCTGGACATGGCGTAGATCGCGTAGAACCAGAGCTGCAAGCTCACGGTCGACTTGTGGAAGATCGTCCCTGCGGTCGGGTAGACGTGGTGGCCGCAGTACTGGCACGAGAAGGCCGACCGGCCGGTAATGCGGTGGAACTTGCTCGCCTTGCCGCACTTCGGGCACTCGGTCCCGTCAGCGAAGTACTTCTCCTTCAAGTAGCCAAGGCAGGCGTCGTTGTCCGGGAACAGCTCCAGGAACTTCGAGTAGGTCATCTGGCTGTCGCTCGAAGGCGACGGCGCTACCGAATCCCTTGATCTCCCGGCCATGGCCGAATGATACCAAACACACGTATATGCTGGCTGCCTGATGTATCGTGGTACCTGCGTCCGGTGCCTAAGTCAAGGTTCCGCCCTAAGGAACATGGGTAGGCGCGTCGAAAGAAAGCGGAGGGCCCGCAATGATCGAGAAACGCTATTACAACGCCGCCACACTCCAGAAGGCCGTAGCTGACTACGAGCGCGAGTACGGCCTTACGTCCGCTGAGTTCTTCGAGGCCCACACGACGGACGCCGCAACGTTGAAGGGCATCCCCGGCTTCCAGCGAAGCGTTTGGGCAGGCTTCCTACAAGAGCTACGGGAGTTCGAGGACCCGGACTGCGCGCCGACCGGCTTTGTGGTCGACGGGTGCCACACGTTCCACCTCGCGGTGTAGGACGTCCTAGCCGCCCGGACGGGCATCAGCACGGGAGCGCGGGTTGGACGTCTGGGACTACTTCGACCGCCGCGAACGTGAGTGTCGAGACCTCGGCCTAGTGCCCAGCGACACCATCCCTGAGCAGTTCCTAGAGATGAAGGGATCGGACGGCACGCGCGGTCTGGTCATGGCGCGTTACTCCATGAGCGACACGGCACTCATCGAGGTCATGGAGATCGTGGAGATCGTGGACGGCACTCACGCCCACCGTGCCAAGTACTCCTACTACCTCGTAGTGGACGGTGTTGAGCACTACGCCCGCGAGCGCGACCCCTCGCATGCCATCGCAGTCCACGGCCACGGCCTCCACCACGCCTGGGAGCCCGCCGACCCGATCAGCTTCGTCCAGTTCGTGAAGAACTCCTGGGACCGCATCAGCGACCTTGCCGACGAGGCGCACGACGACCCGCTAGACGACCCGCTCGCCCCCGAGCAGTAGCCCCGCCTCGGGACCTGGCCCCGCCGGGATTCCCGTTCGGGCTCAGATGAACCGCTCGATCAGGCTGACCACCCCGTCAGCCGTAGCGAGCCCCATGAGCGCGCAGCCAACCGCCTGCGCAAGCGTTCGAGCGCGAGACGGCTTCGGGTCCCAGGGCGACAACGCCACGACCCCGTAATACGAGAATCAGCGCTTCGATTTCGGATAACGCGCCATACCACGCGATTTAGCCTGCTAAGCGGCTGAATCCGCAGGTTACGGATCGTTCCGTGAGGCGAGCGGTATATCTCGAAGGTGCCCAGAAAGGTACGTGCTCTGCCTATCTACATGCCCATATGAGCATGACCGGAAGCTCCGGTTGCCTTTGCCGGCTAGCGGTAGCCTCCGTCAAGCTCCTGCGAAATGTGCGTCAGCTCGTCCAACTTGGTGGCGCGGTGGGTGGCTCGCTGCTCGCGGTAGGCGAGGAGGTCCTCGGTCCGTACGCGGCGGTGGCTGCCCACCTTGTGGTGGGGGATGGTTCCGTTCTCGAGCAGCTTGACTAGATGGGGCCGTGAGACGTGGAGGATGTTCGCGGCCTCCTGGGTGGTGAGCTCCTGGCCGTGCGGAACGAGGGTGACGCTCTGACCCCGAGCCATGCTCTGCACTACAAGCTTGAGTGCGTGGAAAACCGCCTCAGGGAGCTCGAGGGCCTCGCCTCCTGGACCGACTAGTTGAGCGGAGCGATGCTTATCCGCGATTCGCCCGAGCCCACGGCTCAATGCCTTGACGGCCGCGTCGTCACGCGGTCGTGGCGTGACGAGGCTCTCGTTCGTTGGGACTCCTGCGGTTGCCATGTTCCAATCCTAGCAGGCAGACGAAACAAACAAAATATTCGAAGCATCCGAATTCGCGGGAGTCGGCCGAGACGGCTGTCCGTGTGGAAGCGGCGCGAAGTACAAGCGGTGCTGCTTGGAGCGGGATCGCGCTGATGGCTGGCCATGACTGATCCCCGCCGCACCGTTTTAGGTCCATGTGCAGGTGGGACAGGTTCTGTTATCTTGGGTAGCGGTGAAGACGGTGCATCTAGATCCCAAGGCTCGCGAGCCGATGGCGACCGTGGCCGAGGAGGTCGATCGGTTGCTCGCTCAGGGCAAGAGCGTCACAGTCACGGTCACTGAGGAGAGCGAGCATCTATCCCCCCAGCAAGCCGCGAGCCGGCTCGGGTTTTCACGTCAGCACGTGGTGCGGTTGATCAATGCTGGCGAGATCGAGGCGCAGAAGATGCCTGGTTCGAGCTACTGGCAGATCCCGCTTCACGCGGTGCTCGCCTTCGAGCAGCGAATGGCTGAGGCCGACAGCACAGCGAGCGAGTTCTCGCGCTCGCTCGACGAGCTAGGCGCGCCGCTTGAGTGATTCCGCTCGCGTTCCGCGCGCGGTGCTCGACACCGATGTGATCTTCTCGCGGGTGCTGCACGACCTGTTCGGTCGTCTTGCTCGACGCCTCCGCCTGTTCGACCTTCTTTGGAGCGACGAGCTCCTCGCCGAGGCCAAGAAGTCGCTCATCGAACGCAAGCAGCTAGCCGACGATGCGGCACAGCGTTGGGTCGACTATCTCCCGCAGGGCTTCCCCGCTGGGCACACGCAGATCGACAAAGCGCTCGCGACCCTTGAGCTCTCCGAACTGACGACCGACCCCGACGACTACCACGTCTGCGCCCTCGCGGTGTCGGGCCAAGCCGACTACCTGATCACCCACGACCAGGGCTACCTACCGGCGGGATTGCAACAGCACGGCGTCGAAGTCCTCGCCCCCGACACGTTCCTCTGCCCGGTCTTCGACGAGCAGCCACAGGCGATGCTCGACATCCTTGAGCTCCAAGCCCACGACTGGGGAGGCGGTCGCCCGATCGGTGACCTGCTCGACGCGATCGAACGCGCACAGGCACCCGCCTTCGCAGCACGAGTGCGGCAAGCACTGTCGGAATCCTGATTCAGCCGCTACCAGTCGGGCTACCATCGAGCGCGATGGCAACGTTGGATCTCCTCCGCGGTTGCGAGCGGGTCGTGCTCGAACTCGACAGACGCCTCGAACGCTCCGGGCACGGCGCGGCTGCTCCGCTAACCAGCGCTACGCGGAGAGAGGAACGTCGTGGTGGTCTCGTGTCTCAGCCTGAGACTTCGAAGCGTCGGCAAGTCGCATCGCGGTCTTGGTCGACCGCTCGATCTCCTGTGCCGTGAGCTGGAACGCGGGACGACCGTCGGGCGCGTAGCCGGCGCCGACGAGCGTCGGCGAGGCGCATCAAGGTGTCGCGGTCGTGGCGCATGTCCCTAGGGCACTCCGGCGGCGGGCCGCCACCTGCTGGTCGAACCATAGGCCGATCGGGCCGCTGGGGGCAATCGCTTGAACGGAGAATCCCGACGCGAGGGAGTCGGTGGGCAACAAGATGGCAACAGGCCCACAGATTCCTAACGATCCCGGACGAACTTGCGGACCACTAACCCGCATTCCAGAGCGCTCCGACGCACTCGAAGGCCTACGCCGGCAATCGCTCACCTTTGTCGCCGTGGCCAGGCCAGGGCCTCGACCGGCGGCGCGGATAGATAGGGGTCTGAATAGGGGAGAGCCCCGATGCCCGGCCGCTCGATCCGCGGGACGGTGGTCGCATGACTACAGCAGCCACACCCACCTCGTCTCTTGCCGACGCGCTGCGTGCGCATGGCTTCGTCGGTCGGCTCGTGGAGCCGACCGACGCTGACTACGACCGTGCCCGCATGGGCTGGAACGGCGCGATCGATCGCCGGCCGGCGGGGGTCGCCTACGCGGGCGACGCCGATGACGTCGTTGCCGCCATCCGCGTAGCCCGCGACGCCGGCCTGGCGTTCACCGTTCGCGCGGGCGGGCACTCGGTGTCCGGGCGCTCTGTGCGCGACGGCGCGCTCTGCATCGATCTGCGCGCGCTGAACGCCGTCGACGTCGACCCGGTGCGCGCGACTGTGCGTGTCGGTGGCGGCGCGCTGCTCAGCGAGGTCGATGCGGCCACTCAGGAGCATGGGCTCGCGGTTCCGGCGGGACAGATCTCCCATACCGGCGTCGGCGGGCTGACCCTTGGTGGCGGCATGGGCTGGCTGATGCGCCATCACGGGCTGACGATCGACTCGCTGGAGGCCGCGGACGTCGTCCTGGCCGACGGGCGGATGGTGCGCGCCAGCGCCGACGAGCATCCCGACCTGTTCTGGGCGCTGCGCGGCGGCGGCGGAGACTTCGGCGTCGTGACGAGCTTCGAGTTTCGCGCGCGCCGCGTCGGCCCGATGGTTCTCGCCGGGATGCTGGTCTACCCGTGGGAGCGGGCAGGGGAGGCGCTGCGCGCCGGCCGTGACCTCGCGGTCGGCGCCCCTCCGGAGCTCACCGTCTTCGACGTCGTCCTCACCGCTCCGCCGCAGGAGCCGTTTCCGCCGGAGCTCCAGGGCCGGCCGGTGGCGATCGTGGCCGTGGCCTGGAGCGGGGATCTCGACGAGGGCGAGCGGGTCCTCGCGCCGTTGCGCGAGACGTCTTCGCCCGCCGTCGACCTCGTCGGCCCGATGCCCTACGTGGCGCTGCAGTCGATGCTCGACGAGACCGCGCCGCCCGGCGGGCGCTACTACGACCGCCTTCACTACCTCCCCGAGGTCAGCGACGGCTTCATCGACACGCTGCTCGCGGGCTTCGAGGACGTCCCGACCCCGCATGCGCACGTCATGACCACATGGATGGGCGGTGCGATCGACAGCGTGGCGCCGGGCGAGACCGCATTCGGGCACCGCGACGCGCGCGCGCTGACATGGATCATCGGCGCCTCTGGCGACGAGCCCGTGGAGCCCGTGGCGGACTGGGTGCGCCGTGTCTGGGACGCCACCGCGCCGTTCGCCAGCGGTGGCGTCTACGTCAACGCGCTCGATCCCGAGCGGTCCGTCCAGGACGCCTACGCCGACGAGATATGGGAGCGCCTGGTCGCGGTCAAGCGCCGCTACGACCCCGACCGGGTCTTCACCGGGAACG